>ERZ650311.158-NODE-158-length-44620-cov-12.967575_pt1 | contig 44620 bp, 40 predicted proteins | sample MGYA00376247_ERZ650311 | MGnify/ENA primary metagenome ERZ650311 (study PRJEB26733, sample SAMN07839324) | wastewater metagenome | biome: small river; feature: stream; material: water | place: USA: North Carolina | collected 2016-07-28 ... | reverse complement strand
ATGAAATCTGGAACATCAATTTCATCTTCAGAGACAAGCTCTTCAAATGTAATGCGTTTGCGTGGAGAAGCATCGAGATCGAGGGCCACAGAGAGTGGATCATTGGAAGGAATTGGGTCTGCAACTCCCCCAAGAGTTGTTGCATTGATGACTGGCATCTCAACCTTCTTAGGTTCACCGCCAGCAAATCCTGCAGCGATGACAGTGATACGTACTTCATCGCCAAGAGCATCATCGATAGTTGTACCAAAGATTATGCGGGCATCTGGATGTGCTGCTGCCTGAACGAGTTCGCATGCCTCGTTAATTTCAAAGAGTCCAAGGTCCGAGCCGCCAGCAACTGAGAGTAGAACTCCCATCGCTCCATCGATAGAAGCTTCAAGAAGCGGGCTGGAGATCGCCAACTCTGCTGCGCGAGCTGCACGATTATCACCACGGGCTGAACCGATTCCCATCAGGGCAGATCCTGCATCTGTCATTACTGTTTTTACATCTGCGAAGTCGAGGTTGATGAGACCTGGCTGGGTAATGATTTCAGTGATGCCCTGTACGCCAGAGAGTAGAACTTGATCCGCGCTCTTAAATGCATCAACTGCAGTAATTGCACGATCTGAAATTGCAAGAAGGCGATCGTTTGGAATAACAATAAGTGTGTCAACCTGCTCACGAAGAAGTTCAATTCCTTCATCTGCTTGACGAGTACGAATCTTGCCTTCGAAAGAGAATGGCTTGGTGACAACGCCGATTGTGAGAGCGCCAAGATCACGTGCAATCTTTGCAACGATTGGAGCGCCACCTGTACCAGTACCGCCACCTTCTCCTGCTGTCACAAAGACCATATCTGCGCCACGAAGAATTTCTTCAATCTCTTCTGTGTGATCGATTGCTGCCTGTCGACCCTTTTCAGGTGCCGCACCTGCACCGAGACCCTTTGTTGATGCGCGACCGATATCAAGCTTTACATCCGCATCACTCATCAAGAGATGTTGTGCATCTGTATTGATTGCAATGAACTCAACACCTTTGAGTCCAACTTCAATCATGCGATTGATCGCGTTAACTCCGCCACCGCCGATACCGACGACCTTAATTACGGCGAGATAATTCTGTGGTGCAGCCACCCTGTGCCTCCTTAAGAACTGTAAACCCTCTCTTGAGAGTTACATTTCTATTCACTTTGATGGTGGCAAGGTATGTCTTTGTGAGGGGTGAATCAAAAACCAACACGAAGAAATACCTCTACCTGCTGTAGAGAGTTTTCCTGATGAAAATTACTTCACGATTGGTGCATGAGGTGCTGAAAGATCGACCCTTTTGATGGATTTATTTTCAGGCAGTTGTAAAAGTGCTTGCAATACATTGACTTTAAGATCAATCTGTCGAGGAGTCCCCCACGTGACTTTGAGTTTCTGACTTCCCCACTGCTGCCACGATGAGATGGAGTTCTCGCTGGCGGCACTGATCGAGATGATGTTATCCCGAATTTCTAATGGGAGGTCGGTGAAAAGTTCAATCGCTTCAAGACCCAGTTCTGGAGAAGATGCGCTGACTACAGGCAATCCTGGAGGAGTCTTTCCGGGAAGAGCGAAGAGGATTCCGGAACTATCGATTGCTTGATTCTTATAAATCCCGACTGCAATACGTGGAGATATTTTCACAATTACTTTGCCGCTCCACCATTGGCGGTTCACGGAGACGCTCTTCACCCACGAGAGCTCTCCTAAGGTTCTTTCAACTGAACGAGGCTCGATGCGTGAAAGCTTCTGACCGATTTCAATTTTAGATTTAGCAACTATCGATGAGGCCGATACTTCTTGAGGAAGTCCTTCGGTAGCAATAGAACGCACTTCAAAGATTGGAGACCATGCAAAGAGATAGGTCAAAAGCGAGAAGAGAATTACGGAGATAGCTATCGCACGCGCACGAGTGTTCATCAGGAATCAACCGAAGCGCTTAGCGAGACCATCGGCAATGATGGGCGCCAGTGAGTTCACATCTCCTGCCCCAAGGGTCAGGATTACATCGCCTGGCTTGGCGATTTCAACGATACGTTCGGCAGCCTCAATGAAATTAGGGAGATAAATTCCGTGCTGCATCTTCTCTGCAATGAGCTCTGAGCTGACTCCAAGAATTGGTTTCTCACTTGCTGCATAAATCTCCAGCAGAGTGACATCATCTGCAACATCCAACGACTCAGCAAATTGTGCCAGGAATGCTTGGGTGCGCGAATAACGATGCGGTTGGAAAATCACAAGCACTCGTCCGGTATCTGCATATCGGCGCGCAGCTTCAAGTGTGACTGCTATTTCAGTTGGGTGATGACCGTAATCATCAATCACTCTGATTCCATTAACCGTTGCTTTGAGTTCAAAGCGACGACCCGCTCCTCTAAAAGAGTGAAGACCACTTAAGAATGCTGCAGGGTTGAGCTCGAGCGCCATAGCTAAGGCAAGGGTTCCCGCTGCATTGAGAAGGTTATGTTTGCCAGGCACCTGGAGCTCAATATGCCCTACGACAGTGCCCTTCCACACGGCACGTCCTCGTGATCCTGCTGCGGTGAGTTCGATCTGATCTATTTTGAGATCAGATGTTGGGTCGGTTCCGTACGAGTAGGTAGTGCAGTGGTTGACGTTTTCACCGAGAGAGCGAGAGCCTGCATCATCTTCGCAATAAATTAAGAAACCATCGGCAGGGATAGTTGAAGCAAAATTCTTGAAAACAGTTGTCACTTCATCGGCAGTTTTAAAGAAGTCAACATGGTCGTGTTCAACATTGGTCACGATTGCAGCATGCGGGTGGTAAGCGATAAATGAACCATCTGATTCATCGGCTTCTGCAATGAAAAATTCTCCAGAACCGCGATGGGCGTTAGAACCTGACGCTGTAAGAGTTCCGCCAATTGCAAAGGAAGGATCGACACCGCAGGCTTGGAACGCAACTGTAGCCATCGAAGATGTTGTGGTCTTTCCGTGAGTACCTGCAACTGCGATGCTGGTAAATCCGTGCATCAACAAAGCCAGTGCGCTTGCACGTGTCATGATGGGGATAGAACGTTCAAGGGCTCTTGCGATCTCAGGATTAGTTGGAGAGATTGCCGTTGAGTAGATAACAACATCTGCGCCATCCACATGTGAGGCTTCATGGTGCGAGTAGACAGTGGCACCGAGGGCACCGAGAGCGGTCAACACGGATGAGTCTTTCGCATCAGAGCCTGAGACTGTGATTCCATCTGCAAGGGCGATGCGCGCGAGGCCGCTCATGCCGGAACCGCCGATTCCGATGAAATGGATGCGCTTACCCAAGAAAGACTCCCCTGCAAAGGTTGTCGTACTAGGAATACTCATGCAATCCCTGCTGCTCTCTCCATCATTTTTACAATCTTATCGACTGCGAAGGCTCCACTAGCATCACCGCTCGCCGGACGCTTCGCACTTTCTTCTACAAGTGAGGTGATATTTTCCTTAAGCCACTTCGCGGTGAATTGGTTCTGCTGCAGGATTTGCGCTCTGCCGGCATCCACGAGTGACGCAGCATTGAGGGCTTGTTCGCCATTTCCTACTGGCAATGGAATAAAGAGGCTATAGCGAGCAAGGGCCGCAGCCTCTGCACATGTAACAGCACCGCTTCGGGCAATCAATACATCTGCTGCGAGATAGCACTGAGCCATCTCATCAATATATGGAAGCGCAACATAAGAGCCGCTCGATGACGGAACCGGATTGTGCTTTCCAACGCCATGAATAATCGATACCTCGGTGAGATCGCTGCGGGCTTCATCGACAACCTTATTGATTGCCTGCGAACCTTGTGATCCCCCGAAAATAAAGAGAAGCGGTTGATTGGGATTAAGGTCGTACTTCTGTGTGATCGATCTTTTGGCTGCATCCCGCGCACTCTGCCAATCTCTTGACGCAGATTCCAATGCGGTAAGTACATCAGCGCGAAGAGGAAGTCCTGTCAGTTCTGCCTTCTTAAAGACCCGATTTGAGACCGGGTAGCTCAGCGCGCAGAAACGCGTCCAATGTGCTCCGACTCGATTAGCCCAACCTGCACGTGCGTTCTGTTCGTGAATGACAAATGGTGTTCGCTTCAAGAGCGCTGCAAAGTAGAGAGGACCAGAGACATAACCACCAAAACCGATTGCACAATCAACGCCTTTAAGAAGCTTGCGCGTCGAATTGATGGAGCGTAATAACTGTATTGGAACCTTTAACAGTGATGGAGAAAAGGTGCGAGCGATGGAAACTTTCGGAATATGGTGGAGGCTAAAACCAGCAGCGGGAACGAGAGAATTTTCAAGACCAGACTCTGTGCCAATAAAGAGGATCTCATCGTGCGGATATTTCTCGCGCCAAGCACGAGCCACAGCTAGAGCAGGCTCAACATGCCCGGCTGTACCTCCGCCTGCAAAGAGAATCTTCATTGGTAGTTCTGACTCCTCTTTATTTCTTTGCAAAACGTCGAATGAGCTCTCGAGATACTTCTTTATCTCTGAGTGCAACACCAGCAACAAAGCCTAGAGCGCAGATTGTGGTCAGCAGCGCAGAACCGCCATATGAAACGAGTGGAAGCGTCACACCTACAACGGGAAGAACGCTGATTGCCGTACCGATATTGAGAATAGATTGAATTCCAATCCAACATCCCACACCTGCACAAACATAACGAGAGAAAGGATCTCTTGCACGCAGTGCGATTCTGAATACCGAATACACCAGCGTGCCAAGGAGAATCAGGACTCCGAGAGTTCCTACTAAGCCCAACTCTTCGCCGATTACTGAGTAAATAAAATCTGTATGCGCCTCAGGAAGATTGCCCCACTTTTGGCGACTACCGCCGAGTCCAACGCCGAAGACTCCACCAGTAGCAAGACCTAAGAGACTGTGAGCTGGCTGCCAACCAATGTTCTTGTAATCATTTGGGTCAAACGGATTGAGGAAGACGAGGAAGCGTGCACGACGATAATCTGAGGTAACGATTCCAATAGCTAATCCGGCGAAGATGACTGCCGCAACTGTTCCCATCTTGCGCAGATCTACGCCTGAGACAAAGAGAAGACCAGAGAAGATTGCTGCGACAACAGCGGCTGTACCGAGGTCGCGACCACGGAGAATTCCGAGAATGACAATAGCAAAGCCTGGAGTCAGAAGCGCGATTGCATTGAACTGCATTCGATCTGCCGTCTCCTTCTTTGCAAGAAGATATGAGGCCCAGAGAATCAGAAGAAATTTGGTGAACTCGCCAGGTTGGATATCAACAACTTTTAAATCAATCCAATTTCGGTTTCCATTTACCTCTTTACCAATACCTGGAATCATCACAATTACCACGAGGGTGATAGATGCAAAGAGACCGAGGCGGGCGAACTTGCCCCAAAATTCGATAGGACGACCAGCGAGAAATGCTGCAAGCGGAATACCTGCTGCAAGAAAGATAAATTGGCGAAGCGCAACGGCAAATGCATATCCCTTGGTATCAATCGCATGAATTGACGATGCCGAGAAGACCATAATGAGTCCTAGGACAACCAGAATTGAAGTGCTGATAATCATCATGTAGAAATGATTGACGGGATTATTGAGAAACCTTGTTCGCTGGGCAGCTTTAGTTGGCATCGATTACTACATCCTTCACTGCTCGAGCAAAGCGATCGCCGCGATCGCCATATGATAAGAATTGATCCATCGATGCACACGCTGGTGCAAGAAGGACAACATCTCCTTCTTCTGCAATCTCAGAGGCTGTACGAACGATGTTCTCCATAAATTCATTACTCTCCGAGAACTTGGAATATCCAGCCGGAGTATCGACGTAATGAAGTGGCACATCTGGTGCGCTAGCACGCATCGCCTCTGCAATAAGTTCTCGATCTTGGCCAATCAAAATGACAGCTTTCAGGCGACTCCATGTGCGATCAATCAGAGGCTGCATCTGTGCGCCTTTTGCCAGTCCTCCAGCAATCCAGACAACTGAGAAGTTGGAGAGAATTGATGCACCTGCCGCATGAGGGTTGGTAGCTTTTGAATCATCGATCCAGGTGATTCCATGATGTGATGCGACTTCCTCGATGCGGTGCTTTCCCGGCTTAAAACTCTTGAGCGCTTCACGAATTACTTCACGAGACACGCCCACTGTCGAAGCAAGCGCTGCAGCAGCAAGCGAGTTTGAAACATGGTGTGGCACAGTGGGAATAATCTCTGTGAGCTCTGCAATGAGGGCTGCTTCATTGGGATCGGCAACGAATGCCCGATCTACCAGCAGCTCTTCCACTACTCCAAGCTCGCCAGGACCGGGAGTATCAAGTGAGTAGAAAATCTTGCGGCCCAACCAATGGGAGGTACGACCCACAACTTCTCCATCATCGCCGTTGAGGATTGCAGTCGTTGACTTATCGAGAATTGAAATTTTGTCGTGTGCATAAGCATCGAAGGAGCCATGCCAATCAACATGGTCATCTGCGATATTGAGAATTGCAGATGATATGAATTGGGCGTCTTGGAGCCAATGCAGTTGAAATGAAGAAAGTTCGAGAATTAAGTAATCAAACTTTTCCGGGGAATTTACAGACTCAATGACTGTAGTTCCAACATTGCCACATGCCCGCACCTTCATTCCTGCGGCATTCAGTATGTGGGCAACCATTTCGACAGTCGTGGTCTTTCCATTTGTGCCAGTGAGAGCAAGCCACTTCTGTCCTGGAACTTTTTCACTCTTTACAGACCATGCAAAATCGATTTCATTGAGAATATCGAGTGAGGCATCACGAGCTGCAACAACTACAGGATGATCCTCTCTCCATCCGGGAGAAATCATGAGCGCATCAAAATTGGTGGCGACAACTGCATCGGGGGTGAGTACTTCAAATCCTTCAACGGATTCGATTTTCTCATCTACAAAAGTCACGGCTGCGCCGCGATCAGCAAGAACTTTTGCAGTCGCTATTCCTGTGACACCTGCCCCTGCAACGAGAATGCGCTTCTCGCTCAGAGAGCTATAAGGATTAGCAGTAGTCATAGCAAGAGTTGGATTTAACCAACAACCCAATCTGCATAGAAAAGTCCGAGACCCATCGCCACGCACAGTCCAGCGATAATCCAGAATCGAAGCACCACTGTGACTTGTCCCCAACCCATGAGTTCAAAGTGATGGTGCAGTGGTGCCATCTTAAAGAGGCGCTTTCCACCTGTAATTTTGAAGTAGAGCACCTGAAGCGCAACGGACATTGTGATGATGACAAAGAGTCCGCCGAGTGGAATCAACAGAAGCTGAATACGAAGCGACGTTGCAATTCCTGCTAGCGCTGCCCCAAGTGCAAGAGATCCCGTGTCTCCCATAAAGATCTTTGCCGGTGAAGCATTCCACCAGAGAAATCCGGTACAGGAGCCGGCAAATGCGGCAGAGAGGACAGCGAGATCAAGTGGATCTCGCACTTGATAGCAATTAGCTGTATTTACCACTGCGCAGCTCTGTCCAAACTCCCAAACTCCGATAAGTACGAAAGCGATAAATGACATCACTGCCGCACCCGTAGCCAGGCCATCGAGTCCATCTGTGAGATTGACGCCATTACTTGTAGCGGTCACCATAAATGCAACCCAAATAACAACTGCGATTACTCCGAGAGTGATTGATGTATCTCGCACTGTTGAGAGTTGAAGACTGACAGGCGTGTATCCATCTTTATCTGCAAATTGCAATCCAAGATATCCAAAAACTGAGGCAGCGAGTACCTGTCCAACAATCTTCTGTTTACCGCTGATGCCACCAGAGTTCTGTCGTGAAATCTTCATGTAGTCATCAATCAAGCCGACTAGGCCAATTGCAACAACAAGTCCAATGACCAGGAGAGCAGAGACACTGATGGTGTTGCCGGAAATGAGGTGAGCGATGAGATAAGAAGCGATGACAGAGAAGATAATGATGATTCCACCCATGGTGGGTGTTCCACGCTTGGTGTGGTGAGTTGTCGGTCCGTCATCGCGAATGAACTGTCCATAACCGCGTCGAGCAAGAGCTTTAATCAGAATAGGAGTTCCAAAGAGCGAGAAGAAGAGAGCGAGGCCTCCGGCAATCAAAATCTCTCTCATGAATTTTCTCCTTCTTCCTTATCTAACTTCTCTTGCCACTTCTTTTCAATACTTTCAGCTAGCTCTTCTAGGGCATCCGATCGTGAGGCCTTGCAGAGAACAACATCTCCTCGATTGATGTTTCCTGCGACTTCGAGAGCTTCGGCTTTCGAACCACATTGGTGAAGTGAAAGCTGTGAATCCTTCGTGACACCGGAAAGATATGAATCTGCCCCCACTGTCACGAGATGATCTATCCCTAAGTCTGCGGCAAGGGTCGCAATATCTGCATGCGCACGGTCAGAAGACTCGCCGAGCTCGCGCATATTTCCTAAGAATGCCCATGACTCTCCCCCGCGTTCTTGGGTGAGATGAGCAAGGGTGCGAAGAGCTGCAGCCATTGAGTCCGGGCTTGCGTTGTAGGCATCATTAATAATTACCAAATCATCGAGTTCGCGAACTTCCATTCGCCAGCGCGCATGCACCTCAGCTGTAGAAAGTGATGCGGCTATGTGGTCGGTACTGATTCCAAGTGCATGAGCGACAGCGGCTGCTGCAAGTGCATTGGAAATTTGATGAAGTCCGTACTGGCGAAGCGCCACAGTTGTGCGACCTTCTGGGGTAACAAGATCGAAATGTGGACGACCTTCACGCAATTCGATATCAGTAGCCCGTACCTGCGCTGTGGAACTTTCGCCAAAGTGAATCACTCTTCCCTTATGAAGTGACGCCATAGCGGGAGTGAAGGCGTCGTATTCACCGAGAATTGCAATGCCTGATTCATCGAGAGAAGAAATCATTTCAGATTTTGTTTCAGCGATAGTTTCTATCGAACCAAACTCGCCAATGTGTGCAGCGGCAACCTTCAAAACTACGCCAACGTGAGGCCGAGCTATCGCAGCCAGTGTCGCGATATCGCCACGATGGCGAGCTCCCATTTCAACAATGCAGTAGCGAGTTTCCACTGTGCACTGTAATAGCGTGATGGGAACGCCAAGTTCATTATTGTTATTTCCCTTTGGAGAGACTGTAGAACCGTGTGCCGAGAGAATCGCCGAGAGAAGCTCTTTTGTTGTCGTCTTGCCCTGTGAGCCGGTAATTCCCACAACGACCATCTCAGAGAGCTGTGATCGCACGTGTGCTGCAAGCTTTCCCACTGCAGTTGTCACATCATCAACAACGATGCAGCGCTGCTCAATAGCTCGAGAAGCGAGAACTAAAACCGCACCATGAGTGAACGCATCGGGAGCAAAATCATGTCCATCTGCTCTCTCACCTTTTATGGCAAGGAAGATAGAGCCGGGAGTGCATTGTGAGGAAGAGAGATAAGCAGGTGCAGTTACTTCACAATCTGTTCCGTGGAGTGATCCTCCAACGATGCGTGCAATTTCGCTAGCGTGAAGTGGAATCATCTTTTGGACTCAATCGCGTGAGCTAATTGAAGTCGATCATCAAAAGGTGTGATGGTTCCTTGTACTTCCTGACCGCTTTCATGTCCCTTACCTAAGACGACCACTGTGTCTCCAGTCTGAGCGAGTGATACCGCGTAAGCGATTGCCGCTGCACGATCTGGGATGACCGATGACGGTGCGTCAACAGACATTGCCCCTACCATCTGGCCCAAAATTGATTCTGGCTTCTCGCTTCGTGGGTTATCACTTGTAAAGATTGCAATATCACTGCCCTGAACAAGTACCGATCCCATCAATGGGCGCTTTGAGGCATCGCGATCACCGCCACAACCGAGAACGGCGATTACTTTTCCAGAGGTAAATTCTCGAACGGCATTGAGCACATTGATTACAGCATCGGGTGAATGTGCATAGTCGACGAGAGCGGTGAAATCCTGACCGAGCGAGACTGCTTCAAGACGACCTGGCGCACCGGTCAGAGTTGGGATGAGAGTCGCCATCTCTAAAGGATCAATTCCGCACTCATAGGCAATTGCAACTGCCATCAAGAGGTTGTCGAGATTGAATCCGCCGTGCATTGGTGTTCGAGATTCAATCAAGATTCCATCTTTGCCCCTAATGGTGAATTCAGCGCCTGAATGCGTTGTAGTGATCGAGGTGTAATGCCATGTTGCTTTGGAATCACTGCGAGAGAGAGAAATCATGGGAATTGAGTTGCTTGCAAAGAGCTTTTCGCCATATTTGTCGTCGATATTTACGAATCCAAGGTCTGCATACTCATGGGAGAACAATTTTGATTTAGCTGCAAAGTAGCTCTGCATATCTTTGTGATAATCGAGATGATCTTGTGTCAGGTTAGTAAAACCGACCATTGAAAAATGAGAGCCAACCATGCGCTTGAGGTCGAGCGAGTGGCTAGAAACCTCCATCACGAGATGGCGCATATGGCGCTCTCGCATTGTTGCTGCAAGGGCTTGTAAATCTGCTGCCTCAGGAGTTGTTCGAGTGCTCTTAATGGATTCAGAACCAATACGAGTCTCAACAGTTCCGATGAGACCTGTCTCTCGCCCTACAGCGCTCAAGAGTTGATACAACAAGGTTGTGATTGTTGTCTTGCCATTGGTCCCAGTTATTCCAATGCTCTGCATATCTCTAATGGGTGAGCGATAGAAGGAGGATGCAAGTACCGCGCCAGCTTCACGGACATCCTTTACGATGAGTGTTGGAAGGCCAGACGATTGATGTGCACCTGCTTGATCAGTGAGAACTGCCACCGCGCCACGCGCGATCGCCGAATCAATAAATTGAGCTCCATGCACCTTGGCTCCAGGGAATGCCAAGAAGATATCTCCTACCTGCACCTCTGAATCCACATGGGTAAGACCAGTGAATGAAATATCTTGGGCATTGATTACCTCTGCATTCAAGAGCTCTGCCGCTTGGGATAGCGAATATGAGAACTCATTAAATGGGCGTGACATTAGTTCTTCGCACTCACTTGTGTTGCTTTGAAGGTTTTGAGCTGTGCCTGCGTAAGTGCTACCGGCTTTACCGTTGTTCCGGTTGGAGCAACATGCTCTGATTGCAGAACAAAAGTCATTACTTTTTTAAATACAGGACCACAGAGCGCACCACCGAAGTGACCGTTGCGTGGGCGCTGAAGAGTGACGTTAATGACGTAGCGAGGACTATCCGCGGGCGCAAAACCGATAAACGATGCGGTGTAACCGCTGTACTTACCTGTGATCGGATCAACGCGCTGTGCAGTACCTGTTTTACCAGCAACGCGATATCCAGGAATCGCAGCACTTGGTGCAGTTCCATTTGCAGAGACAACGCTCTCCATCATGATGCGCAATTTCGCTGCAGTCTCTTCACTGATAACACGCACTGACTCGCGATTGCCTGCAGGTGTGAAGTGGCCTGAGTCATCTCTCGTTCCAGCAATTACAGTGGGAGAAACACGTACTCCCCCGTTAGCGATTGTGGCAAAAACGCTCGTCGCCTGCATCGCTGTTAATGAATAACCTTGGCCGAATGCAACTGTCGGAGCGGTTGTTCCCGACCAGGTATTTACCGGGTGAAGAATTCCAGCCGATTCACCCGGTAAGCCAGAGCCGGTCTTTGTTCCGATACCAAACTTTGTGAGGTAGTCATAGAGTCGCTGACTTCCAAGAGTCTCGCCGACTTTGATAGAACCAGTATTAGATGAGACCGCAAGAATTCCGGTTGTAGTCAGTTGTTGCGTTGCATGCTTCTCGTGATCATGGAACGTTTTACCTGCACGATAGAGTCCATAAGGAACAGAGAAAACTGTTGTTGGCGTAACGGTCTTCTCTTCGAGCGCCGCAGCCATTGTCATTACTTTTCCAGTCGATCCTGGCTCGTAAACATCTTGCACTGATGGATTGCGCATCAAATCGAGCGTGACGCCCTTTGTATTGTTAGGGTCAAATGTTGGTGCGGTTGCATGGGCGATGATTGCTCCAGTACGTGGATCCATCACAATCACTGTTCCATTTGCCGCACCGCTGCTCTTAACCGCCTCTGCAATTGCTTTTGCTGCAATCCACTGCACATCACGATCAATTGTGAGGCGAACTGACGTTCCTGCCTTTGGCGCAATAATTTCGTTTTGAGATCCAGGAATTTCAGCACCGTTAGCACGTGCGTAGGAGTAACGACCTGCAGTCCCTGAAATAACTGAGTTCATGCTTGATTCCAGACCGGTTGCACCAACGCCATCTGCGCGAACAAAACCAACCAAGGATGAAATCAGTGAACCTGATGGATATTCACGAATATAAGAACGCTCAGGGAAGAAACCAATAATGCGCTCACCGAGATCGCGACTAGAGAGGGCTGAGTTGTACTCCTCCATCGCAGAGCTGAGCTTTGACCATAACGCTGGGCGACCATTCTTTAAGACCATTGAATATTTACGAGTGCCGGTGATGCTCGATTGAACCTCTGCAACTGATAGCCCCAATATTGGAGCAACAAATGCTGCCGTCTTTGCAGGATTATTTATCTGGGTTTGATCCACCACAATGCTGATTGCCGAGACGCTGCGCGCAAATGCAACGCCATTGACATCTGTAATTTCTCCACGTGGCGCCTGCACGATGCGAGTCGTCTCCATCTCATCTACGGCACGCAACTTGTAATTGGCAGCTTCTATTATCTGGACTCTAAAGAGCTGAAGACTGAGAAGTGCTAATGCAATAGTGAAGACAAGAGCAAGAATGCGAATACGTGACTTCGCAAGGAGGAGATCACCCACGGGTTACCTCCGGATTTGCAGCTAAGTTGAGGAAGATTGGTCTCTCTGATGGCTTCATGCCAAGTGCTGCTGCAGATTGCGCGAGAGCATCTGGAGCAGAGTGTGCATCGATCTTGCGATTAACAGCGTCGCGCTGATCGGCAACCATCTTCGCTTCTATCTTGAGATTGGAGAGAGTGAAGGCATCTTGCGCAAGCAGAGTATTAATGCCGAGAAGCGCCATAAAACCTGCAACGCTGACTGATGTTACAAAGATTGCGAAGTAACGGCGACTAGCTTGTTGCGCTACAGATACTTGAGGGAACGTTGCATGGATTACTTTTGCAGTCGTCTCAACTACCTGGCGCTTTAACCCTGTTGTCAGTGTTGTCGAAATCGCTTTACGCGCTACCGCTGATGCCATTACGCAGCCACCCTTTCGATTGCTCGAAGGCGCGTTGAAGCTGCTCGAGAATTCTCAGCAATTTCATCGAAGCTCGGCTTTTCACTTGAGTTAAAGACAAGTTTGAACTTCGCTGCATATTCAGGAAGTTCGATGGGAAGTTCGCGTGGGCTCTTTGAAGTAGATGCTTCGGCAAACTCTTCTTTAATAATGCGATCTTCCAGAGATTGAAAAGACATCACAACAACTCGCCCGCCAATAACAATGGCATCTAGTGCCTGTGGGATTGCGCGTTCGATTGCTCCAAGCTCATCATTGACTGCTATGCGAAGTGCTTGGAAAGTGCGCTTTGCAGGGTTTCCACCGGTGCGACGAGTTGCTGCAGGAATACTGTTCTTTACCAGAGTCGCAAGTTCGATTGTCGAATTCAGCGGCGCAACTGCACGTGCTTTAACGATATTTTCTACGATGCGCGTTGCGAACTTCTCTTCGCCATATACACGCAGAATGCGCACAAGTTCACCTGGCTGATATGTATTAAGAATCTCTGCAGCTGTGATTCCGCGACTTTGATCCATGCGCATATCTAGCGGAGCTTCATGTGAATAAGAAAAACCTCGAACTCCTTCATCGAGCTGCATGGATGAGACACCTAAATCAAAGAGAGCACCGTTGATCTGATGGAAACCAAAGCTTTCAATGACATCTGTAAATTGATCAAAGACTGAATGTGCTGACTTAAAACGATCTCCAAAAGGTGCAAGTCGTGTGCGCGCTGCAGCAAGCGCTTGAGTATCGCGATCGATTCCGATAACGGTCAGATGTGGGAATTTTTGTAGAAGCGCTTCGCTATGCCCGCCAAGGCCGAGAGTTGCATCAACAACAACTGGATTTGACGATGATTCAATGGAAGGAGAAAGTAGTTCAACGCAACGATCGCGCATTACTGATATGTGCTGCATCTTCTCCCCCATTCCTAGAAGTTCTACTCATTTCGAATTCGCTTACTCGCCCACTCATCTCTGGTCACCGCCGGCCGACGGATTTGTCGTTTCGATAGCGACGCCGGGGAAGGGACGTCGCTGCCGACCTATGAGGTCGGCGGTGGCCACAGATGAGTGATCGCTATTTGGTTTTTATTAAGTTGTTGAAAGATTTTTTGCTGATGCTCTAGAAAAGTCCCGGAAAAACTTCTTCAGATACATCAGCAAAACTTGATTCGCGATCGGCGAGGTACTCAGCCCAGGCAGCGCTATCCCAAATTTCAACGCGGGTATTTGCGCCAATGACGACGCACTCTTTCTCAAGACCGGCATAGGTACGCAAGCCCTGTGGAATCGTGATGCGCCCTTGGCGATCAGGAATTTCATCGTGCGCGCCGGCAAACATCACGCGCTGGTAGTCGCGGGCCGCCTTCGCAGTGACAGGTGCCTGACGGAGGGTTTCGGTGATGTGGGCAAATTCAGTAGCGGGAAAGACATAGAGGCAGCGCTCTTGACCCTTTGTAATCACAAGGCCTGGCGAAAGCTCTTCCCGGAATTTGGCGGGAAGGATCAAGCGTCCCTTCTCATCGAGACGCGGTTCATGGGTGCCCAAGAACATTGATTTTCACCACCTTCCCCAAGGTATGAGCGTGAATTCCACGCTTAATTCCCCACTTTACACCACTTTCCCCCTTTTTACACCACTATTCTCCAATTTTTTCCCTTCCTCCCCCACCTCTCCCCACATCCTCTGGGCAGCAAAAAACCCGCCCTCGTGGTCGAGAGGCGGGTTGGTAGAGAGGTTATTTTCTACTCGAAGGAGCGACGATCCCAACGATCTTGGAGTCGGTCACCGAGCGAGCGCGAAGGTTTCGCCACCCGAGGAGCCTTGCCACTGAGTGAGCGCAGGGCCATCAAGAGCCCAGCGAGTGCGACAACGAAACCAGCTACTCCGACCGGGATTAATTGAGCAATGAGCCCGGTAAAGAGGATTGCAATTCCAGCGAGGATAAGGGCAATTCCAGCAAGTGCCGAGCCTGGCGTCTTGGCGATCAATGTCTGAGTATCTCCGCCAGCGAGTGTGGATTGAAGGCGTGGATCATCAGAGGCGAGCGCAGCCTCCATCTCCGCTAGTAAGCGGCGTTCACGATCAGATAGTGCCATAGCCTCAACAATAGAACAGTTGTGACTATCCGTCACCTTCAGTGGGTTCTTTCGATGGCCGTATGAGACGCCCTGGGCGCACGCTTGAATTTCCAAAGCGAGCGCGGGCCTTATCGATTGCAGTATCAGCCTCTCGCCATCCTTTCTCGCGTGAGCCAAGGAGCATCTGTTCGTGAGCGCCCTCATGGAGGTTCTCCAGCGAGACTGCGACTAAGCGCAGGCGAGCTCCGTTGATTTTGAGCGCCTTATATAAGGTGCGGACGACTTCATAGATTTCTTGGGTGCTATCGATGGGTAGCGGCAAGGTCTTACTACGAGAGATAGTGGTGAAATCAGAGAATCGCACCTTGATGCCGATGGTCTTGGCGAAGAGCTCTTTATCGCGAAGTCTGGCAGCGGCCTTCTCTGTCATGCGAAGAAATTCGCGCAAGATTTCTTCAGGGTTATCGAGGTCGTAGGCAAATGTTTCGGCATTACTGATGCTCTTATCGGGTTCGTCATCACTGACATCGCGCATATCGCGCCCCCATGCAAGTTCATATAACGATGCACCCGTTGCATCGCCAAGTGCGCGAATCAAAGTCGAGCGCGGAGTATTAGCAATATCTCCGATGGTGTGGAGCCCTAATCGATCGAGCGCCTCACCGGTCTTTGGTCCGACGCCCCACATCGCGCCGACTGGAAGCGGATGAAGGAATTCGAGAAGTCGTTCATCAAGAATTTCAAGCATCCCATTGGGCTTGCAATGTTGTGATGCAAGTTTGGCAATGAACTTATTCGATGCGATTCCGACAGAACATGAGATGCCTTCTTGCCTTTGAACTTCTTCACGTATCTTCTGTGCAATCTCACGACCTGTGCCGAGTAATTTGAGCGCACCTGTGACATCGAGAAATGCTTCATCTAATGAGATGGGCTCGACCTTCGGTGTATAGGTAGAGAAAATCTTCATCACGCGATCTGATATCTCTGCGTAGCGATGGTGCTCGGGTGCTATAAAGATTGCATGTGGCGCCATACGTTGTGCGCGACCGACCGGCATCGCTGCCCGGATTCCAAATTTACGTGCCTCGTAATTTGCAGAGAGCACTACCCCTCGAGCGCCTGCACCGACAACGACCGCTTTACCTTTGAGTTCGGGATGGTCGAGCTCTGCAACAGATGCATAGAAGGCATCCATATCGACATGCAGAATTGTGCTCATATCGCCACACTACCTTTCTTGAGATTCCATTCTTGATAGGCGCTACGTAGATCCCAGACACCTGTTGCGCGTAATGAGATTCCGCGTTCGCCGGTGCGACGAGTAGTGCCACGTACTAAGAAGAGTGAAGTGGCATAGAGAGTCTGCGCATACTGCCCCGAGCGCGATTGCAGAACATCGGGAAAGAAGGTGGCATCGCTGCATCCGTAGCCGTCATCGAGTGAGAGGAAGAGGACGCGCTTACCTGAACGTACCGGTGGTGATTGCAGCGCGACCTTTACTCCCGCAACAAGGACTTCGCTATTGCTGCGCAAGCCCAATAAATCACAGGAGCGCGTTGCTCCGATGGCATTAAGAAATTGCGCATAAGGAGAGAGGATGTGTTCGCTGAGATCCATACCTAACCGCGATAGTTCGTTATGCATCTTCTCATCTGTAGTCATTGCAGGTAGCCCGCTCGCCTCAAGAAGTGGAGGTGCAAGCCCTAAAGACATCTGCGCGCTAGAGAGCGATGGTGCTGATGTTTTCTGCAAGTCGGCAAGATGCAAGAGTAAATCTCGATGAGTGATCTCATCGCTGTCGTTGATGTGCACTGCATCGAAGGCGCCGGTAAGAATCAGCGTTTCAATTGTCGGAGCCGATGCACCTGACCTGCGATAGAAATCTGCAAGGTCGATATATGGCTGACCTGCCTCAATAGTGGCAATCTCTTTCTCGCTAGCGCCGCTGACTGCACTGAGTGCAATACGAATTGCAGCCTTATCCCCCGCATCTTCAACACGATAATCACTGCGCGAATAATTGATATCAAGGGGCGCAAGTGGCACACCCATCTGACGCGCTTCATCAATCATTAGACGTTTGGGATACATGCCGGGATCGTGTGTCAGAACGCCTGAGATAAATGCAGCAGGGTAATGGGTTTTCAGCCATGCCGATTGATATGTCGGCAGAGCGAAGGCTGCAGCATGTGCTTTGCAGAAACCGAAAGAGGCGAAGGCGCGCAGAACATCCCAGATTGTTGTAATCGTTGCGAGCTCGTAACCGTTCTCGGTCGCAGCAGGAAAGAACCAATCGCAGACTTTCTGTTGGCCTTCTTTACTGCCGAGCGCGCGACGTTTTTCATCGGCTGCAGCAAGTGAGATACCTGTCATGACAGAGATGATTGAAATGACTTGTTCGTGAAAGACAACAACACCTTCGGTCTGCGCCAAGATCGGAGCAAGTGTGGGATGAATTAATTGCGGTGCAGTAAATCCACCACGGGCCTCTAAGAAGGGGCGAATCATGTCGCTTTTGACTGGCCCTGGGCGAAAGAGCGAGATATCGATAATCAAATCGCTAAAGGTACGCGGCTGTAGCTTGCCGACGAGTTCGCGCTGGCCTGGGCTCTCGATTTGAAAGAGGCCCAGTGTCTGTGTCGATTGAATCAACTTATATGTATCGGGATCATCGAGCGGCACTGCATCGATATCAAAGTCAGGATCTGCGGTACGTCTAATCTCTTCAACAGCATGCGCAATGGCAGATTGCATTCGCACACCCAGAACATCGAGTTTGAGTAGGCCAATATCTTCGACATCATCTTTATCGAATTCGAGCATCGGATACCCACCTGCGTTGATTTGCAACGGTGTGCGATCGAGCAAAGTCGCATCCGATAGAGCAATTGCACAGGGGTGCATCGCAAGATGGCGCGGCAAACCATCAAGACGCGATGCCATTGCAATTGTCATCGCCATCAACGGGGTATTGGTATTGAGGGATTTAAGTTCGGGTAACGATGCAAGCGCTGCCTCGATATTTGCAGCACGTACATGAGGCATTGATTTTGCTAACAGGTCGATCTCGGCGGCAGGCAATCCCAGTGCTGCACCTGCATCGCGAATCGCATGGCGGGCGCGGTATGTCTCGACCATGGCAACGGTGGCACATCGTGAGATTGCACCCGGTGCCGCAAAATCAGCTGCACCGTAGCGAGCAAAGGTTGCATCATAAATTTCAAGGCGGCGTGCGGATTCAACATCGATATCGATATCAGGCAGGGCGCGACGAAGCGGTGAACAGAAACGCTCCATTAAAAGCCCATGTGCAATCGGATCGACGCCAGAGATTCCGAGAAGATGACAGATTAATGAACCAGCACCAGAACCACGGGCTGCAACACGGATTCCTTTTTCACGTGCGATATCGACGATATCGGCAACTGTAAGAAAGTAAGACTCAAAACCGAGAGTTGCTACCGTTGCGAGTTCGTCATCAAGACGCGCACGTGCCGCACGAATATCTTCAGAATCCGTGTAGCGCCAGTGCAGCCCGGCTTCACTGCGATCGCGTAACACCCGTCGCATATCAGCAGCATTCGTAGCACCAACAACATCTGCTTCAGGAAGATGCACATCGCCTAAGCCAATATCGCGCTGTGGTGATAGCAGTGAGCGCTCGGCCCATTCGCGCGTTGTTTTGAGCAATAAACGTGGGGAACCTTCACCCGCAGCTTGTGCAATCTCTGTAGCAAGGCGATGCATCTCATCGGAGCCTTTCAGAAAGCCTTCCGCATTACGACGTTCGAGGTGGCGACGATCGAGCGGCACTAATTGGCGGGCACAATCGAGAACATCTGCTACTGGTCCATCGCTGCGATCGCGCATCCGCACTGCATTGGTGATGACTGCATCGATATCGTGTTCGCGAGCGAAGACCAGTGATCTGGCAGCATGCGCAGTAGAGCGTGGACCGTTGCCTGCGACGAGATGGGATACACATTCGATTGCTTGATCGGCAAAGAATGGTCGCGTCTTATTAAAAATATCCATCGCGATATCAAAACGATGAAGACCAATTGCCTGCGATACTGGGGATTCAGGGCCATGCAATAAGTAGAGAGCGCTGCTGTGCTGTGAGAATTTTTCGAGAATATCCATCGTGATGACAGGAATGCGATCGGGTGAGTGAAATGTGATCCCGCGATAGAGGTGCATCAGGTTGCGGTATCCCCCATCGCTGCCAGCAAGAATGGTGACGCGAGGAAAATTCTTTCTATCTGATGCGATGCCCACAGATTCAGAATTAACGAGATCAATCTGAAGATTGATACCGATGATGGGTGCGATTCCGTATTGGAGTGCGCTCTTTGCAAAACGAATCGTGCCTGCAAAAGAATCACGATCGGTCAGTGCGAGAGCGGGCATCTCAAATTCGGCAGCGCGTTCGATTAAGTCGTGCGGCATGGTGGTGCCATACTTAAAGGAGTAAGCACTTGTTGTGCGTAGGTGAATAAAGCTCATAAGAAGTTAACGAGTTAAATCGTTGTGACGATCCACTGTCCTGTTGTCTCATCGCGTTCGAGTTGGAATGTTGTGAGCGCACCGATAGGTGCAGCCTCCACTCGCCAGAGAGCGCGTGCTTGATCATCGGGGCGATACTTTCCATCACTGACGCGGTTCCACCATCCACCGCTCTCGCACCATCGCGAGAGGACTGCATGGATGCGGAAACGCTTTCCGCGGAATGTGAATTCGATAGGAGTAGTAGGTCCATCGATAAGGACTTCTCCTGCGGGGATGACTTCGCTCGCCACGTGAGGCTCCTTTGCTCTAGCTTGGATATTCGAACAGATGTTCGAAAAATAGCCCACCCCACCGACAAGGGCAACGCTGGAGTTCACCTTGAGGGTTGTCCGCTTTACCCTGCTCGAATCTCGACGGAACGAGCCTCGGCTGAGCGTGAATCGAAGGCGCAGAGCGAGCAATAAGCGTGGCGCTAAAAGGTGGGTCTAGCACCGCTTAGATTTCGCCCTGTGAAAACCACTCATACCCTCAAGCGCGCACTCGTTGCCGCGACAGCTGTTGCAGCGGTAGCTGCAGCAGTCCTTACACCTATCGCACAGGCTGCTACATATTCAGCCCCATCAGCGCCAACAAATGTTGTCGCATACGCATCATCGAACGGCATCACAGTTCGATGGACGCCATCAACCGCAGTACTTCCAGAGATCACTTCTTACATCGTCTCTGCTGGTCCTGCTTCATGCCCGATCATCGTTCCAGCAACATCAAAGTCAGTCGTCACTCTCCCACTCCTTGCTGGGCAGAAGACATTTACACCTGTTGTTCAAGCAGTAAACGCATATGGAATCTCAGCTGCTGCAAAGGCAAATAAGAGCTTCGATGCTGCAACACTGACATCAACAGCTGTATCAACAAATTTCAAGTCACTCCAGTTCTTGCAGCTCTCAGATCTCCACGGTGCAATTGATGTTTCATCAACCAGCATCGGTGCAGCTGGACTTGTTGCATCATGGAATAACGATCGTGTTCTCAACCCAAATACTGTCGCTGTTACAAGTGGTGACAACATTGGTGCTGCTCCACAAATCTCTTCTGCATTCGAGGAACTTCCAACAATTGAAGCGCTTAACCTCATGAAGGTTGATGCATCAACATTTGGAAATCACGAGCATGACCGTGACATCAACCATGTCAAAAAGGTTGTCGGCGCATCAGATTTCCAGTGGGTTGTTGCAAACTACAGCTCACTCAAGGATCTTGTATCTGGCGACAAGTCAGTCAAGCCATACACAATCGTTACCCGTGGCGGCATCAAGATCGGTATCGTCGGTTGGAATACTGAGAGCACAGCAGAGCAGGTATACCCAGGTAACCTCGTTGGCCCATCAGGCACAATTAAAATCGATCCAGGCGTCACTGGCGTGAACAAGGCGATTGCAGATGCTCGCGCTGCAGGTGCACAGGTAGTTGTTGCACTTGTTCACCAAGGCTGGACTGAGAATCTCGATGGCGTCGCACAGGGTCGCCTTCCAGATCTCGCAGAACAGATCAAGGGCGCAAACATCATCTTCGGTGGCCACAGCCACCTCACCTACTCAACAGCAATTCCAGGAACACTTCGCACACCGGCAGCTCTTGTTGCGGAAGTTCGTAACGCTGGCGTTGAGTACACACGTACCGCACTCTGCCTCAACACAAAGACTGGCCGCGTTGTCGGCTCATCAGTTGAATACGTACTCAAGGCAGATGCTGCAAAGTTCACTCCAGATGCAACAGCAGCTGCGCTCGTAAAGAAGTACAAGGATCAATTGGCACCAAAGCTTGATGTCAAGATTGGTACCGTCAACGGCGTATTCCCACGTGGTGGCGTCCCAGCAGTTGAGCGTTCCGGTGAAACACCACTTGGAAACTTCACAGCAGATGCAATCCGTGCAAAGTACAAGACTGACTTCGTATTCCTCAACGGTGGCGGAATCCGCGACACCTTCCCAGCGAAGACATATGTTCCATTGGATAAGACGCTTGTTCGCCCATCATCGACAAACACAACAGGCACCTTCGACGTAACAGTCGGCGATGCGCTTACTGTCTTCCCATTCGGAAACTCAGTATCAACAACAACCATCTCAGGAACATTGCTCTGGAAGGCGCTTGAAAATGGCGTCGGCGGTGCATACCCAGCAGATGGTCGCTTCCCACAAATCTCGGGCTTCAAGTTCACATTCGATTCAAGCAAGCCACTCGGCTCACGAATCGTCTCTGTCACAAAGCTTGATGGAACTCCAATTGCAAAGGATTCAACTGTCTACACAGTTGCAACTTTGGATTACGTAGTTCAGGGTGGAGACGGTTACGTTGGTGTCTTCTCACCAGCGACTGCAAAGGTTCGCGATCTCCTTGTTGATGTCTTCATTGAAGCAGTGAAGAACGCAAAGGACATCACAATCCCAGCAGCAGATGGCCGCACTAAGAAGGTTGGCTAAAAGCTGCCTGTAGTCCGTCATGAAAAAGGGCCGTACCGTGTGGTGCGGCCCTTTTTTCATCTCTCTTGGCGTGTCGCCATACAGACATAGTTGAAATTTCAACTATGTCCTCTACCATTGAGAAGTACCTCACAGAAAATGTGAGGCAAACTCATAGGAGAATGAATTGAACGCACTACTTATTATCGGCCGTATCTTCTTTGGCGCTCTCTGGATTGGCGCTGGCTTTGCACACTTTAAGAACCTTGAAGCAATGACAGGTTATGCAAAGTACAAGAAGCTTCCTGCTGCAAAGCTCGGAGTTATCGGATCTGGCCTTACATTCCTCGTCGGTGGAATCCTCGTTGTTCTTGGAACATGGGTTGACCTTGGCTCACTCTTGATCGCTGTCACAGTGATTCTTGCTGCGCTTATCTTCCACCAGTACTGGAAGGAAACAGATGCAAATACAAAGATGCAGGAGACAATGGCATTTAATAAGGACCTCGCACTTGGTGGCGCAGCTCTTATCTTGTTCGCGCTCGTTGCAGGTGGCCTCGTAACAGACTTCGGTCCAAGCGTTGGAACACTCGCACTCTTTGGCTAATACCCAAGAAGTTCGCAAGAAAGCCTCCTGAGAAATCAGGGGGCTTTCTTCTTTTCTGACACTATTGCCTCATGGAGATTATCGGCGCACTTCTTGCAGGTACATTTATCGGCGCCGTACTCGGCTTTATTGGAGCCGGTGGAGCAATGCTTACTGTCCCAATTCTCATCTATCTCTTTAGCTTCACACCCCACCATGCAACTACCGCTTCACTTGCTGTTGTATTCCTTGCAGCCACTTCCGGGGTTCTCGCAAAGATTAAATCCAAGGAAGTTCTCTACCGTGACGCGTTAGTTATCTGGTCGATTGGCTTGGTGACAAACCTGGGCTTCTCATCAATCTCGGATCGATTCAATGAAAAATTCATTACCACCGGATTTGCAGCAGTTCTGATTGCGGCCGGTATCTCTTCACTCCGCCCTGCGATTAAAGATACCCACACTCGAATTCCTTTGCGCACGCTTATCTTTATTGCTCTCTTAATCGGGTCTATAACCGGTCTCTTCGGAATTGGCGGCGGATTCCTTGCCATCCCCGCACTAGTTCTCTTCTTTGGAACTCCACAGAACATTGCAGCTGGTACTTCAATGTTAATTATCGCTCTGAACTCACTCACCGCATTCTTCGGTCACTATCGAATGTGGAGCCAGGTGGATTGGCATATCCCAGCAGCTATTGCAGTGGCTGGAGTCATTGTCGCCAATCGGGCATCAAAGATGGGTTCTTTTGCTTCGCCTATTGTTATGAAGCGCGCCTTTGCTGGACTTCTCTTTACCGTCTCGCTCTTTACTATCGCAAAGACCTGGTGGCTTTAATCTTCTTTAATTGATCGTGACATATAGCCGGCGAGAATCATCATGCCGACTGGATAGGCCATCGCCCATGACAACGAAGTTGCCTCTGCTAAAACACCGGTAATTGTTGGGCCGATAAAGAATCCGGCAATACCGATGACTCCCACTCGTGAAATTGCAACTGCAGGTGCAATTCCTTTCAGACGACTTGCCGCCAAAATGAATGCAGGAAACATCGGACCGATACCAAGTCCAGCTGCGATAAATCCGAGGTTAACGATGATGAGCGAGGGCACCATTGCAACGCTTGATAGCGGAATGGCGATTGCTAAACAGAGCGCCCATGTTCCGCCGCCATAAACCCCGCCGTAGCGAACGGTATTGCGAGCTCCGAACTTCTCGAGCGCCTTATCGCCAAGAAAACGACTGGTGATCATCGCTAAAGCAAAGCAGGCAAATGCAGATGCATAAATACCTTTTGGAATATTCATATTGTCGCGGAGCAAGATTGCGCCCCAATCACTTGCTGCGCCTTCTGAAACCATTCCAGCGATGAGTCCAAGCCCAATCGCCCATAAAGGAAGAACAGACTTTCCAAAGAACGGAATCTTTGCTTCAGTCTCAACTTCTCCATCTCCGGCATGTTCATCTTCACTTGGAGATAAGAGATAGAGATTTGCCGGAATGAAAGCAATTAGTGAGACAAGAGCAACTGTGATCAAATTTTCCTTCGGGGTCAGGAAGGAAATCATCACGCCGCCAAAGACAGTTGTGACAAATGATCCAAGGCTCCACATTCCATGGAATGAAGACATCCACTTCTGATCGAGAATCTTCTCGACAACCACGGCTTGAGTATTTACTGACATATCAGTCAGCGCATAACCAAAACCCATCAACATCAGAGCAAAGAAGAGCTCGACCGCACTCTTTGAAAAGGCCATCGCAGTTAGGCCCGCTGGCAATAAGAATGATGAAATGTTGACAACCGGGCGCGATCCAAAGGTATGAATTGCACGTCCTGCAATCTGTGCACCCAATACGGCGCCAACAGTTGATCCGAGAAAGACAAATCCAAATTGACCGTTACTTAAGCCCACTGCATCTTTAATCTCAGGGATTCGAGCAACCCATGCCATCGAAGCGATTCCCATAATGAAGAAGGAAGCCCAGAGTGAGTTTCTCGCTCTAATACCGCGTTGGAATGCTGTGGTCACGAATGAAACCTATCCCCTAACCTTCTCTCTTATGGAGCACATTCTCGAGAAGTCGGCGGTAAAGCGTGTCGCTGCTGCCATGCAGGAACTTGCGATATCTGGCCCCATCACGGTTCTTGGAGAAACTGCCCGTACTGCCCAAGATGCAGCTTCGGCGCTTGGAATTGAAGTTGGCCAGATTGCCTCATCTCTCATCTTTCAAACTCCGGAAGAGGAAGTCCTCCTCATTATTACTAGTGGGCGTCATCGAGTTGATACCGAAATGGTTGCTCGCACATTGGGCTACAGCGAGCTTGGTCGCGTAGATGCCGCTTTTGTTAAAGAGTTTTCTGGCTTTTCAATTGGTGGAGTCAGTCCTATTGGCTGGACCAATACTCCCGACATCATCCTTATCGATGAGGCCCTGGGCGATTACGACGTCGTCTGGGCCGCGGCTGGTCACCCACATGGAGTATTTCCAACATCATTTGCCGAACTTCAACGCGCGACCGGTGCAACTACTTCAAAGGTTGGCGAGTAATGGCTACCGTGATGTATCTCTTTACGGTAAAGAAAAGTGCTATCCCATTTGCTTTTCTGCAGATGGCCATAGGGCGTAGAACAGCGAGAAAACTCCCCGGAGTCAGCTTCGCAAAGTTGATGGGAACTGGAACCGGTAGGACATTTACGCCGTCGGATGCCGATCTTGCGCAATGGGCAGTCTTGTTTGTTGCTGAAGACTTAGATGCAGTTGATTCATCGCGATTTATCTCTCGCTGGAGAAAGCATTCTCTGAAGGTTGACCGCTTTATATTGAATCCAATTTCATCTCATGGAAAATGGTCGAAACGTGAACCATTTGCTTTCGGAACGCCTTCATCAATTGAGACTCCGATTGTTGCGATTACTCGTGCACGATTGAAGTGGAGCCAAGCACTTCGTTTCTGGCGCTCGATTCCTCCAGTAGTGACTGATCTCCACCAATCACCAGGCCTGCTCTTCTCAATCGGAATCGGTGAGGCACCCCTTGGATTGCAGGGAACATTTTCGGTCTGGCGGTCTGGCGGCGCACTGCGTGACTTTGCCTACAAGAACGCTCCTCACCGCGCTGCAATTGAAGATACGAAGAAGTTTGATTGGTATAGCGAAGAGCTCTTTGCCCGCTTTGAGCTCGTGAATACGGCAGACTTTCCCTATGTCAATTAGGCACTACACCCCACGTCGTCGCCGACGCGGAATCTCGCAACGTGCTCGGGTGGTTCTTGGTGCATTTCTTGCCTTAACAATTCTGCTTCAAATTTCATATCCACTTACCGATGGAACAACTCTGCAATACATCACTATTGCAACCGTCTATACCGGAGCGCTCACCATGTTGCTCCACGCGTATCTCTCATTTGGCATCAAGTACGCCTGGCGTTACCTAGTTCTTGCTGGACTATTTGGATACTTCATTGAACTCTTAGGGGTACATAGCGGTTGGCCATTTGGTATCTACAGTTATGACGAATCACTTGGCTTCGCCCTCTTTGGCGTTCCCGTCGTCGTTCCATTCGCGTGGGTCATGATGGTTCACCCAGCTCTCGTTGCCGCTCGTCGCGTTACGAGTAAGTGGACTTTTCTCTACGGTGGAGCGCTGCTTGCGGCATGGGATCTCTTCTTAGATCCACAAATGGTCGCTGCCGGACGATGGACCTGGGAAGTAACTGGTGCACATATTCCATTCGCACCGGATGTTCCACTCTCAAACTTCTTCGGATGGTTGCTCGCCGGATGTGCCATCGTTGCGCTTCTTAATGTTGCCCTTCCATTTGAACGAAGAAAAGAGAGTGCAAGTCTTCGCGCGGTGACGATACTTCTTACCTGGGTGCTCTTCTCCGGATTTGTTGGCAACCTCTTCTTCTTTGATCGTCCAGGGCTAGCGCTGCTTGGCTCGCTTGTTTATGGAGCTTTCGCTACCCCGTTTATCTATAAGAGCTGGCTCGGCGAAGCATAAAGTCGATGCTCTTTGTAATCTTCCTGCTCAACTCAATTCTTCTTACACTTTCGCTGATTAATTTCGCAACGATTCGACGCCCCCATAAAACAAGGGTGATTGAAGAATCAGTACTCGTATTGCTTCCTGTTCGTAATGAAGCTGAGAATGTAGATCGAATACTTACCGAACTAGCTGGACAAAGTGACATACCAAATCTCTCGGTAATCGTGATTGACGATAACTCTGATGATGCAACGGCTGAACTAATCAAGAAACACCTCTCCTCTGTAATTTCTCTGGTGAACGCACCGCACCCACCACAAGGGTGGATTGGAAAGGTCAATGCTCTGCAGAGTGGCTTTCTATCCGCACCTCGCGCTGACGTTGTGATCTCTATCGATGCTGATGTTTACTTTGAGAAAGGCGCACTCGCTAGTGCGGTAGCAACGCTGATTGATACCAACTTGGATTTCGTATCGCCCTATCCACGACAGATTGCACAAACATGGGCTGAGCGCCTAGTGCAACCATTGTTGCAATGGTCATGGATGAGTACCGTCCTGTTGCGAGGAGCTGAGAAATTTCCGATGGCTTCAACCGTTATTTGCAATGGGCAGTTTCTTGTCATGCGCGGAGAATCCCTGCGCAGTATCGGTGGTTTTGAAAGCGTTTCTCATAAAGTACTCGATGACATAGAACTCGGCCGAACTTTTGTCGCATCAGGATTTCGAGGAGCCGTTATTGATGGATCTTCGATTGCATCTACTCGAATGTATTCCAGTTTTTCAGAGATTAAAGCCGGCTACGGCAAATCGCTCCACACCGCCTTTGGTTCAATCGCAGGTTCCATCGTCGCGGGGTTGTTTATCTTTTTGACCGGCGTCGCTCCCCTTCTCTACTCGTTGAGCGGAAATCTCCTAGCGATTGCTGCGCTGATTGCAATTATCGCGACCAGAATTGTTAGCGCGGCTGCCTCATCTGGTCGACTACGTGATTCATTTCTCCATCCGCTCTCATCGCTGCTCTTTATCTATCTGCTTTACTTCTCATGGAACAACCGCGGAAAGACTCAATGGAAGGGACGCACACTATGACTGGCGAAGTCGGCAAAGTGAAAGAGCCCAGACAAATTGTTGTGATCGGCGCAGGAATCGGTGGCATGTGTACTGCCGCACGATTAGCTCGCGCAGGACATCACGTCTCCATTTTTGAGGCATCTGATCAACCCGGCGGTAAATGTCGCACCGAGTGGATCGGTCGATACGCATTCGATACCGGGCCTTCACTTCTTACTATTCCAGCTGTATATCGAGACTTCTTCCAGCGCACTGGAAAACATATGGGCCAAGTGATGGAGATTGAAGCCGTTGATCCATCTTTTGACTATCGATTCCACGATGGAAAATCGGTGAAGTTCACAAATCTCTCTCGGAAGAAAACATTGGAATCAATCACTGAATCTTTTGGCGAAGATGCTGCTTCACAGTGGGATGCAGTGCTCAATCGAGCAGAGCGGATGTGGGACGTATCCCGTGAACCTTTTGTCGAGTCAGAACTCCGTAGCCCGCTCTCACTTCTAAAGCGACGCCATATATTGCGAGATCTTCGAATCATCGCACCTCGTGCAACGCTACGAGATTTCGGTCTCAGCAATCCCTATCTAGCAAAGATTATGGATCGTTATGCAACTTATAGCGGATCAGATCCACGTAAGGCTCCTGCAGTACTTTCAACGATTGCATTTATCGAAGAAGCATTCGGTGCGTGGCATATTAAAGGCGGGATTGGAACGCTCTCAACACATATCGCAGATCGATGTGAAAAGGTTGGTGTGAAAATCCATCTCAACTCCCCTGTTGCTCGAATTAATCTCAAGGGAAATAAGGCGATTGGAGTAACTCTCCAGAATGGCACTGTTGTTGATGCCGATATCGTGATTTCAAATGCGGATGCAGGGTTTACATACAACACTTTAATTCGCGAGAACCGACGCGCGGTGAAGAAAGTTCGCAAAGAACAAGCGAAGCTTGAGCCATCGCTCGCTGGTTTTTCAATGCTATTAGGCCTTCGCCCAAGTGATAATCCGAAATTGGCACATCACACGATCCTCTTCCCTGATAATTACGATGCAGAGTTCGATGCCATCTTTACCAAGAAAGTTCCAGTGGAGAGACCAACTATTTATATCTGCGCTCCTCTTGATCCAACAATGCTCAAGAGCGAGGGCCATGAGGCTCTCTTTGTTCTCGTCAATGCTCCTCGCCACAGTGAAAATCCAAGCGAAGGTTTTAATTGGAGTGATAGAGATTTTGCACAGAAGTATGCCAACACAATTATTGATCAGATTGAAGCGCAGGGAATTTCAATTCGAGATCGACTTGATCTACTTGAGATTCGCACTCCTTTGGATTTGCAGAATTCTGTTAATGCCCCAGGTGGTGCTATCTATGGAACTTCAAGCAATGGACCTCGTGCAGCATTCCTCCGGGCAAAGAATCGCTCACCATTGAAAAACCTCTATCTGGTTGGTGGATCTGCTCATCCTGGTGGCGGATTACCACTTGTGGGTCTGAGCGCAGAGATTGTTGCTAACGCTGTACTGGCTAGCTCAAAATAGTTTTGGCCATCCGCATCACAATAAGCACACTGATTGCCTGCAGAACTGTAAAACCAATTGCAACCTGTGTTGCAATGTCATAACCAAACCAGAATAAGAATGTCACGGCAATCACGAAGATTGCTCTAACTGGTCGTTCTGTCGGAGTCACCACGCCAATTTCGGAATACCCAAGTGAAGCTAAACGTGCTCGCGCATATTCTTGAGTTGCACCAAGAACCCAGATTGCGACCGCCCAGCGAACCGGAACTCCAACAAAGGTGGCGCCGAGTAACCAAAACGCTTCGGAGATACGATCAGCAACTGAGTCATAGAGCTCACCAAACTTACTGGTGCGGCCGCGATAGATAGCTAGCGACCCATCAACACCATCGCAGATAAGCGAGAAGAGCACGAGCGCAATCAATTGGCTGGTATACCAAGTGAAATAAATTCCCACGGATGCAACAAGACCAAGAGTTGTAATGACATTTGGTGTGAATCTTAAGGAAGCCAGAGCCCGCGCAATCCAATAAGAGATACGTAGCCAACCGGCGATAACACCTTGAACTTCTACGCCACCATGGAGATCACTCCAAGCGCGATTGAATTCTTGGCGCTTCATCGCAGACCCTTGATGCGTTCAAAGACTTCCCGCGTAGCTGTAGAAGTGTTCATCGTGTAGAAGTGAATTCCGGGAGCACCAGCTGCGATGAGTTTTTCACACATGTCAGTAGCGATATCAACGCCAAGTTTTCGCACATCATCTGGATTATCTTCAACTTTTTCAAAACTTGTAGTCAACTTTGATGGTAGAGGCGTTCCAGTGAGCTCTGCCATGCGCTTTAACTGCTTTACATTCGTCACCGGCAATATTCCAGGAATCACCGGCATCGTCGAACCCTGCGCCGCCAACTTCTCAACTAAATCAATCCAACGCTGCGCCTCAAAGAAGAATTGTGTTGTAGCAAATGTTGCGCCACGACGCTCTTTCTCTAATAAAACTTCGATATCGCGCTGCATATCTCCATGTGATGCTGGATGGCCATCTGGAAATGCAGCAACGCCAATTGTGAAGCCACCAATCTCTGCCGCAAGTGTTACCAATTCATCAGAATGATCAAATCCACCGGGAGTAGTGACCCACGGTGCGCGTGGACCGCCTACAGGATCTCCCCGAAGTGCCAGGATGCTGGTGATTCCCGCCTCGCGGTACTTTCCAAGAATTTCAATGAGCTCTTCGCGAGTAGAGCCAACGCAGGTCAGGTGCGCCACAGCTGGAACTTTTGTATGTGCCGTGATCTCTGAAGTAATTCGAATGGTGCGATCGCGAGAAGATCCGCCTGCGCCATAAGTAACAGATACAAAATCTGGCTCGACCGACTCGAGGCTTTCAATAGTCGCCCAGAGACGAGCCTCTCCTTCCGCATCCTTTGGTGGGAAAAATTCAAAAGAGAAGGTTGGACGGCTGCCATCGGCAAGGTTCGTCATGCGCATCTCCATGGTGTCAGGGTACCGTTGCCGCGTGGTTACCGAGGTGAAGTCGACTATTGAGCAGGTCCGTTCTGAGATTCGCAGCGAATTAGCTGACTATCTCAGCGGTCAGCGCACCTACCTCACCTCCATCGCATCTGAACTTATACCTGTCTGTGATGCGCTCGATGAATTTTTGCTGGATGGCGGTAAGCGCCTTCGTCCACTCTTTGCCTATGCCGGCCTCATCGCCTCTGGCGCAACACCTACTCGTGAAATTATTCGAGCAATTTCAAGTCTCGAACTTCTTCAAGCCTGCGCATTGATCCACGATGATTTGATGGATCGATCAGATACCCGTCGCGGCAAGCCTGCAATCCATCGTCGCTTTGAAGACTTACACCAATCCTCTGCAATGAATGGGCTGGCGACTCAATTTGGCGAAGCTGCCGCAGTATTGCTCGGCGACTTGGCGCTGGTATGGTCTGATCAGATGCTCAACACCTCTGGAATTTCAACGCAATCATTACTAGCCGCTCACATTATTCATGATGAGATGCGTGTGGAATTGATGGCTGGCCAATACCTTGACGTTCGAGAAGCTGGCGAGAAAACATATAGCGCAGAACGCTCATTGCGCATTGCCCGATACAAATCAGGTAAGTACACCATTGAACGTCCACTCCATATTGGTGCCGTTATCGGTAAACCAGATAAATCAGATCACTCCGCACTCCTGGATGCACTCTCCCGCTATGGCCTTCCACTCGGAGAAGCCTTCCAATTGCGTGATGACATGCTCGGCATTTTCGGAGACCCAGAAGTTACCGGCAAGCCGGCCGGAGATGATTTGCGCGAAGGAAAGCGCACTGTCTTAATCGCAATGACTCTAGAAGCACTCGATGAATTTGGACGTGCCGAACTACTCGCCCACCTCGGTCAACCAGGTATCTCTTTGGCGAAAATTGAGGAACTTCGCGCCCTCATTACCTCATCCGGCGCAGTTGAAAAAGTAGAGAACCTGATTGAAAAACTTACCAATGATTCGCTTGCAGCAATAGAAGATCCATCAATCCATCCATCATCGAGAGAATTTCTCACATACATCGCGCTGAGCGCGGTAAAACGGAGCGCATAATGGTTGCACGTATCAAAGGCCCATCACAGAAGGTTGTGGTTGTCGGCGCAGGATTAGCGGGCTTGAGCGCCGCACTTCGTCTCGCCGGTGCTGGCCGTGATGTGACAGTTATTGAACGCGAATCCGTGCCAGGTGGACGTAATGGTCTACTCAACCAAGATGGCTATGCATTTGATACCGGACCGACTGTTTTAACTATGCCATCTCTTATTCAGGATGCTTTCTCTGCAGTCGGCGAAGATATGAAGGATTGGCTTGAGCTCATGCCGGTTTCGCCTCTCTATCGCGCTTTCTATGCAGATGGTTCCCAGATTGATGTTCATGCAGATACTCGCGCCATGGAACAAGAGATTCGCGACAAGGTATCTGCTCGCGAAGCAGCTGGCTACCGAGATTATGTGGACTTTGTTACGAAGCTCTACAAATACGAAATGAGTGACTTTATTGATCGCAATATTGATTCGCCACTTAACTTATTAACTCCAAACCTCGCACGTTTGATTGCACTCGGTGGATTTAGAAAACTTCAGCCAAAGGTTAATCAGTTCCTCAAGGATCCACGCCTGCAGAAGGTGTATTCATTCCAAGCCATGTATGCGGGAGTCAGCCCACAGCAAGCACTCGCTATTTATGCAGTAATTGCCTACATGGATTCCGTCAATGGCGTCTTCTTCCCAAAGGGAGGCATGCATGCAGTTCCACGTGCACTAGCAGCAGCGGCACAGAAGCATGGCGTTAAATTCGTTTATAACTCAGCCGTCACAACTTTGGAGAAGCAGGGATCGCGCGTTACTGCAGCAATTACCGATAAGGGTGAGCGCTACGAGTGCGATGCAATTGTGATGAACCCTGATCTTCCTGTTGTTTGGAAAGAATTGCTCGGTAAAGAGCCGCTCTCAATTAAGCGCCTGAAGTACTCACCATCATGCGTCACCCTTCTCGTTGGTTCTTCCAAGCACTATGACCACGTTGCTCACCACAATATTCACTTTGGTGAATCATGGGATGGAGTCTTCGATGAACTTATTAAGAAGAAGACTCTCATGTCAGACCCATCAGTCTTAGTCACAATTCCGTCACATGATGACAAGTCACTTGCTCCAGCAGGTAAAGAGTCATATTACGTACTCTTCCCAACTCCAAACCTCGATGCAGATATCGATTGGACCAAGGAGAAGTCTCGTTACCGCGATGAGATGATCCGAGTTCTTGAGGCACGCGGATACGAAGGTTTCGGCGATGCCATCGAAACAGAATCAATGACTACTCCGCTTGACTGGGAGGCTCGTGGAATGGAGCGCGGTGCGCCATTTGCTAGCGCTCATACCTTCTTCCAGACCGGTCCATTCCGCCCACGCAATATTGCAGCCGGTTTCGACAATGTTGTCTTTGCAGGAAGCGGAACGCAGCCAGGTGTTGGTGTTCCTATGGTGCTGATTTCTGGTCGACTTGCTGCAGAGCGCATTGTGGGACCTGTTAAGTAAATGTCAGATTTGCTCCGAGAGTCCTATGCCGAGTGCAAGCGACTTAACGCGCTTCACGGTAAGACGTACTACCTAGCAACGCTTTTACTTCCTAAGAAGAAGCGTCCGCCAGTTCATGCACTCTATGGATTTGCTCGCTTTGCTGATGAAATCGTTGATGATTTAGCGTCGACACTCTCCGATCAAGAGAAAGCAGATGCGCTTCGCACGTGGGGCGAATCAGTTCTCAAGGACTTGCGACGTGGAAAGAGCGATGACTTAATCGGTCGAGCGCTCGTCGACACGGTTAATCAATACTCGATTCCGTTGGAATACTTCGAGGCCTTCATGAAATCGATGGAGATGGACCTCACCGTTACTCGATACAAAACTTATGACGATCTAATGACTTATGTCTACGGCTCGGCGGTGGTTATCGGCTTAGAGATGCTCCCAATCTTGGGCTATAGCAATCCTCGTGCAATTGAAGCCGCAACAGCGCTCGGTACCGCTTTCCAGCTTGCAAACTTCATTCGAGATATCGATGAAGATATCGACCGTGGACGCATTTATATGCCACTCGATGACTTAGCAAAATTTGGCGTTACCGAAGAGATGTTGCTGACAAGAAAGTTAACCCCGGAAATCGTCGAGGCAATCAAGTTTCAAATTCAGCGAGTGCGCGATTTGCAGGCAATCGCCGAGGCGGGAATTCAGTATCTCGATCCGATTTCGCGACCATGTATTCGTGCTGCCAGTGAGCTCTACTGCGGAATCGTGGATGAAATTGAAGCCAATGGATATGACGTCTTCACAACCCGAGCAACAACATCGAAGTGGCGTCGTTTACGAGTAGCAGGAATCGCCTTTATCCAGACGCTTTTCGCTCGTATGCGCTAATCTTCTTCATACGGGAGCCACGGTGGCTGAGAGGGTTTCAACTTTGAAACCGACCGTTTGACCAGTTCGGTAATGCGAACTGAGAATGCAAGAGGCTATCTATGTCATCAATTTTCTTCACTGCGTGGGGCTACGAAGTGAGCTACCTCGAATTTATCGCATCTGTCGCATCCTTCATTGGAGTCGGCTTGGGCATTACCGGAAAGCGCATTACCTGGCCATGGTGGGCAGCAAGTAGCGCTCTCTACCTCATCCTCTTTATTCAATGGGATCTGCTCGCAAGTGCATTGTTGCAACTTGTCTTTATCGCAGCTGCTGCGATGGGCTGGTTTGGCTGGGAGGTAAGTGGCGCCAAGCCGGGACCATTCCCTAACAAATATCGTCTCTTTACATTGGCAGCAATTCTGATTGCCACATTTATCTTTGCACCAATCCTGACTCATATTGGCGCTGTGGCTGCATTTCCAGATGCGCTCCTTCTCTTTGGAAGTCTCGCAGCTCAGTTATTGATGGTCTATGAGAAGTACGACAACTGGCCTTTGTGGTTAGTTGTTGATGCTGGATACACCGCACTGTATGCATCTCAGGGATTGCTCTTCACCTCACTTCTCTATGTGGCATTTACCGTAATGGCAGCGATGGGATGGAGCAGCTGGTATGGAACTCACCGACGCGCTATTCGATCTCTGTAAATCAGTTTCGCAGCCGATTATCGCAATCGATGGTCCTGCCGGCGCCGGTAAAACCACGCTTGCGGAACATCTCAGTGCGGCTCTCTCATTGAAGTACAAGTGCTCAGTTATTCATATGGATTCGCTCTACAACGGATGGGATGCGCCCTTTGATCACCATCTTAAAGACTCTTTACTTCTAGCCGCGGAAGCTCATAAGAACGCTCAAGCAATATCCCTTCCCCGTTTTGATTGGCATAGCAATAAATTTGTTACCGGTGAAGAGATGCCTCCTTCTCAACTGCTCATCCTGGAAGGCGTTGGATCTTCCCAGCGTGTGATTCGTCCATATTTAGCTGCCACAATCTGGATTGATATCGACCCTGAAAGTGGCTTGAAACGAGTACTTCATCGAGATGGTGATGCAATTTCACAGCAGATGCAGCAATGGCTGATTATTCAAGAGCAACACTTTCGCGACGAAGATAGCAAGAACGCCGCTGATTTCGAGCTCACTACCTAGAATATCGCCGTGTCAGATCTCACCGGCGAACTCATTGATGGGCGTTATCAGCTCCTTCGCCAAGTAGCCACCGGTGGCATGGCCAGTATCTATGAAGGAATTGATACTCGCCTCGATCGCAAAGTCGCTGTAAAAATCATGCACCCTCATCTTGCCCAAGATGAGCAATTTGTAGAGCGCTTCATTCGTGAAGCAAAAGCTGCCGCTGCACTTTCCCACCCCAATATTGTTGCGGTGCAAGATCAAGGGTGGAATCAGAGCGGAACACCTGCAGTCTTTATCGTGATGGAGATGGTGGAAGGCCATACCTTGCGCGAATACCTGATTGAACAAGGTCGCCTTACCTATCGTGACGGCATTAGATTTTTACTTCCAGTCTTAAGCGCACTCGCCGCCGCACATAAACAAGGAATTGTTCACCGCGATATCAAGCCAGAAAATATTTTGGTCTCACGCGAGGGACGAATCAAGATTGCAGACTTCGGTTTAGCTAAAGGCCCACTTCTTGGCTCAACGATGACGGCTGAATCAAGCGTCATTCTTGGCAGTGTTTCTTACCTCTCCCCTGAGCAAGTACAACGCGGCGTTGCTGATTCACGTTCTGATGTTTATGCGGTTGGTATTACCGCCTTTGAGCTCTTTACCGGAAAGAAACCATTCGATGGTGATGCTCCAATTCAAATTGCATATATGCATGTCAATGAACGAGTTCCACGAATCAGTTCGGTTATTTCCGACTTCCCCACAGATCTCGATGACCTTATCTATCGAGCAACGTCGGCAAATCCAGATGAGCGTCCGCGCGATGCTGCAGAGTTTCACTCACTATTGACGGCAATTAATGCACGCCTCAATCCAAAAGAGAACCAACTCAGCCTTGAACTTGATATTCCGATTAAGCCGATGCGACCACAGGTGAAGCAGAAGTCACTTCGCAAGCGCATCAAGGAGATGACAACTCAGGTTCCGGTGGCACCACAGGAAGAGACAAAGGTTGAAGAGCGGGAAACTACTGCTCAGGTGGCACGCCGCAAGAAGGTGAGCAAGCGCGTTCGCCGCAATCGTTATATCGCTGCTGGTTTAGCAATCGCCCTTGGAATCACAGGTTGGTATGTACTAATCGGACCAGGATCACGAGTTGTTGTGCCATCTACTGTGGGAGCAACTCAAAGTGAGGTAACAGCGGCCTTAACTCCGCTAGGACTTACCTCAATCGTTATCGAACGTCGATATAGCGAAGAGATTGAGGCCGATCGCGTCATTGAGTCAGTTCCTACTGGTGGTGGCCGGGTCGAGCAAGGCGGCACGGTAAAACTCATCGTCTCGAAAGGTCCCGAGCGTTACATCATTCCAATGGTGAATGGATTAACTCCGGAGGCCGCTCATGCCGCAATTACAAAATTCCCATTAAAGCTCGCTCCAAGTATTGAAGTATTTGATTCCACCGTTCCAAAGGGATTTGTTATCTCTGCCAATCCAGCAATCGGCACAAAGGTGAAGCGAGATACAACAGTAACGTTGACAATCTCAAAGGGAATTGAACAGGTAGCGCTTGCGAGTTATCTCGGCAAGAGCGGCGAACAGGCGCTCAACGAATTAACCGATGCCGGATTTAAGGTAACTGCAACGTACGCATTTAGCGAGACAAAACTCGTCGGTGAAGTTATTTCACAAACACCTGCCGGTGGCGGAACTGCTAATAAAGGCGCAGCGGTCTCAATTGTTATCTCCAAGGGAACTCAGTTCGCCTACATTCCAAACCTCTACTCAATTGAGGAAGTAAAGGCAGTAAAGGCGCTTCAAGATTTGGGACTTAAGGTCATCGTGAAGAAGATTGGTAAAAAGTCGGTCAAGAAGGTCACAAATATCTCGCCGAAGGTCGGTTCGAAGGTAAAACGTGGCAGTTCGGTAACCATCACAGTAGGGTAGGCCGGTGCCTGCAACTAAGAATTCTCGTCCACGTATCGGTGCTCATACTCCAACTTCTGGAGGAATGGCTAAGCGCTCTATTGAATACGCCCGCATCACTGAAGCTGAAGCGATTCAGGTCTTTACCTCAAACCCACGAGGTTGGGCGATGCCAGAGACCAATCACGAAGCTGATGCGCTCTTTCGCGAGAAGGCGAGCGAACTCGATCTCGAGGTCTACGTTCATGCACCGTTTCTGATCAATCTCGGTTCACCGACTGAAGATACATATAAGAATTCACTTGCTTCGACTGCATACTCACTCAAGCGCGGCGAAGAGATCGGTGCACTTGGCGTTGTAGTGCATACCGGCTCTGCTGTGAAGGAAGAGTTTGTCGATCAAGCATGGAAGCAGATTAATAAGGGCATGATGCCAATCCTGGAGAAGCTAGGTGATGATGCCCCAATGCTCCTTCTTGAACCAACTGCTGGACAAGGTCAATCGCTGGTCAAGCGGTTAGAAGATTTAGAGAAGTATTTAAAGGCGTTGGAGTACCACCCAAAGGTCGGCATCTGTCTCGACACTTGTCACGTCTTTGCAGCAGGTCATGACATCGCTAAAAAAGGTGGAATGAAAGAGACGCTCGATCTTCTTGTTGAAGTCGCAGGAATTGAACGCATCCAGCTCATTCACGCCAACGATTCCATGGATGTTTGTGGAGCTCTTAAGGATCGCCACCAAAATATCGGTGAAGGATTCATCGGTGAAGCGCCATTTAAGGAACTCCTGAAGCATCCTGCTGTTGCTAATGCTCCGCTCATCTTGGAAACACCTGGAATGGAGCCAGAACACGGAAAAGAGATTGCTCTCCTGAAGAAACTTCGCGGATGAGCGCATCGCACGACCGGAAGATGAAGATAGCCCCATGGGCGCTGCTAGCAGTAGCGGCATCCTGGGGAATGGCCTTTGTGGTGATGAAAGATCCGATTGAAAAGCAGAGCGTCAATAGTTTCCTCTTTACTCGTTTTGCGGTTGCAGTTATTGCGATGCTGGCACTGCAACCTCAAGTGTTCAAAAAATTTAATCGAGAGATTCTCATTAAAGGATTTATCGCCGGTTTATTTCTCGGCTCTGGCTATATCTTTCAAACACTTGGGTTGAAAATCGCAGGCGCTGCAATTACCGGGTTTGTCACCGGTCTCTATGTTGTTGCGACTCCCCTGATTGCTTGGATCGTGCTTCGCCATCGAATCAATCTCTACACATGGGGTTGTGTAGCCCTTGCCACAGTTGGTCTTGGATTGCTTTCACTTCATGGATGGTCAGTGGGTTACGGCGAATTCCTCGTGCTTATTAGCGCCATTGCATTTGGAGCTCACATCGTAACTTTGGGACATTGGAGCAATGGTTTAGATAGTTATGCGATGACTATTATTCAATTAGCAACCTGCGCACTCCTGACAGGTGCCATCTCATTGTCACAAGGCTACAGCGCTCCTGTAAACAGTTCCGGCTGGTTGGTCGTCTTCTACACCGCGGTGATGTGCACTGCGATTGCGTTCGTCGTGCAGACATGGTCACAAGCGCATATGTCACCGACAAAGGTTGCAGTTATCTTGACCATGGAGGTCGTATTCGCTGCAATCTTTGCCGTTATTTTCGGTGGTGAAACTCTGACCTTGCAGGCATTGCTTGGAGGCGTTCTCGTTGTGATTGCAATGTTCGCCATCGTCATCAAGGGTGAAGAGAGCGTAGAATCACCGCATGGCAATTGATCTTCGCTCTGACACTGTTACCAAACCATCCCAAGGAATGCGAGATGCGATTGCATCTGCAACGGTTGGCGATGATGTCTATGGCGATGATCCCACCGTTAATTCACTCGAAGAACGCGTTGCTGCGATGTTCGGCATGGAGGCAGGGCTCTTCTCCCCTACCGGTTCCCTTGCTAATCAATTATTAATCCGCACATTGGTAAAGCCTGGCGAAGAACTGCTGACAGATGTGCGGGCACATATCGTTCGCGCGGAACTTGGAGCTGGTGCTGCCTTTAGCGGAATCACTACCCGTACCTGGGATTCTGAAGGTGGACTTCTCAACGCTGATGCTCCGCTTGCTATCGCACACGAAAATGCCGGACCATACCTAGTTTCTACGACTGCGATTGCGGTAGAAAATACCCATAACTTTGGTGGTGGCACAGTTCAACCAATCGCTGAAATTGCTCGCCTAAGTACAGCAGCGCGCGAACGCGGAATTGCTATGCACTTAGATGGTGCTCGCATTTGGAATGCACATGTTGCATCTGGAACACCGTTTGCCGAGTTCGGTAAGCACTTCGACACCATTAGCGTATGCCTCTCTAAGGGACTCGGCGCACCGGTCGGTTCAATCTCCCTCAGCAGCAAGGCTCGCATCGCAGAAGCCCGCATCTGGCGTAAGCGATACGGCGCAGGTATGCGACAGATTGGTTTGCTTGCTGCCGCTGGTCATTATGCACTCGATCACAATATTGAACGCCTTGCCGAAGATCACGCACGTGCGAAGAAGATGGCACTTGCACTTGCCGCACATGATGCATCATTGATTGACCCAACAAAGGTAGAGACCAACATTGTTGGGCTTGAACTTTCACAGGCAGGAATCTCTGCTGCAGATTTTGCTGCACGTTGCCGAGAGAATGGGCTTTGGATCAGCGCACTTGGAAAGAGTTATGCACGTCTAGTAACTCACCTTGATTTCGATGATGCGCAATGCGATGAAGCAATCGCCATCATGCTCAAAGTTCTTAACTAATCGAGCGCACCTTCGTGCTGGAGTAACCAGAGCTTTTTATTTACTCCCCAACCGTAGGCGCCAATTGCCCCACCTGTCTTGATAATGCGGTGGCAGGGAATGATGATTGCAATCTTATTCTTGGCGCAGGCGCTACCTGCTGCACGCACTGCGGCTGGGCTTCCTGCGCGATGAGCTAAATCTGAATATGACTCAGTTGTCCCGGCTTTAATCTTTCGCATTGCAGCCCATGCTGCTTGTGAGAAATCTCCACCAGGTTGCTTCACCTTAATGGAGTTAATTGCTCTGATATCTCCATCGAAGTAATCGGCCATTTTCTCGGTTACTCCTGCTGCCTTGCTGCCCTTTGAAATCTTCTCCTCTAACTCTTGCGGTGAGAGCGATGAGAGAAGATCCTGAAAACCAGAGAGGTTAAGTCCAAGAACTGTTTCGCCTCGGGTTAAGAGATAGAGCTTGCCGATGGGCGATGCCATCGTTGTTGAGAGCAGCTCTGCCATAGCTGATTACCGGTCGCGCAACATCTCTGCAACGAGGAATGCGAGCTCCAGCGATTGTGAGTGATTCAAACGAGGATCGCAGGCTGTCTCGTAACGAGACTCCAAATCTTTCTCGGAAATCTGATTTCCGCCACCAAGGCATTCGGTGACGTCATCACCGGTAAGCTCGATGTGAATTCCACCAGGGTGTGTACCGAGCTTCTTGTGGACCTCAAAGAAGCCGCGAACTTCATCGAGCACATCTTCAAATTGACGAGTCTTATATCCATTTGAAGTCTCAAAAGTATTTCCGTGCATCGGATCGCAGACCCAGAGAACCTGTGCGCCGCTCTTGGTGACACCTTCAACGAGAGCAGGAAGAATCTCGCGAATCTTGCCAGCGCCCATACGAGTAATAAAGGTAAGTCGACCTGGCTCGCGGGTTGGATCGAGCTTTTCGATTAGTGCGAGTGCATCTTCAACAGTGGTCTTAGGTCCAAGCTTTACACCGATTGGATTGCGAACCTTCGATGCGAAATCAACATGTGCGCCATCCATTTGGCGAGTGCGCTCACCAATCCAGATGAAGTGACCGGATACGTCATATGGAAGTTCGGTACGTGAATCGATACGGGTAAGTGCCTTTTCGTATTCGATAATCAATGCCTCGTGGCTAGCGTAGAAATCAACTGCCTTGAATTCGTTTGGATCCACACCTGCAGATTCCATAAATGAGAGAGCGCGACCAATTTCATTTGCCACTTGCTCGTACTTATCGCCGAATGTGGAATCCTTAATGAATCCCTTATTCCATTCGTGAACACGACGAAGATCAGCGAAACCACCTTGGGTAAATGCGCGAACCAAGTTCAGTGTTGCTGCTGAGGTGTTGTAGACCTTCACCAAACGCTGTGGATCTGGCGTACGCGCTTCTTCGGTAAATTCCAAACCGTTGACTGCATCACCACGGTATGCAGGAAGTGTGACGCCATTACGTGTCTCAGTGTCATTAGAGCGTGGCTTGGCAAACTGACCTGCCATACGCCCTACCTTGATGACAGGAAGTGATGACTGGTACTGAAGTACTGCCGCCATCTGCAAGATGGTCTTGATGCGATTGCGAATGGAATCTGCAGTTGCTGATCCAAAAGTCTCTGCACAATCTCCGCCTTGCAACCAGAAAGCTTTGCCTGCCGCAGCATCTGCGATGCGAGCCTTGAGCTCATCACATTCACCGGCGAAGACCAGCGGTGGCAGAGACTTCAGCTCTGCCACTGCCTTAGCTAATGGTGCACCAGTTGCTCCGCCCGGCCAGTTGGGCTGCTGCGCTGCGACAGCCTTTTCGTCAAAGAGCGAATCAAGTGATGTCATGTAATTAGCCTAAAGTCTCGTAGGGGTCTGATGCGAGGTAATTAATCTGATTTAGCCGAAGAAAGAGAAGATTTCTTCATAGCGTGAGACTGGAACGGTCTTCAAGACATCAGTTGCTGATGCCAATGGGACGTGAACAATGTTGGTGCCGTGAAGGGCCATCATTGTTCCCCAGTCACCCTGGTGAGCTGCAGTAATTGCCTCTAGACCAAAGCGTGATGAGAGAACGCGGTCGAATGCAGTTGGTGTTCCGCCGCGCTGGATGTGTCCGAGAACTGTGCAACGTGTCTCGTAGCCAGTCTTCTTCTCAATCTCCTGTGCGAGCCATTCACCGATACCAGAGAGCTTGACGTGACCGAATGCATCGAGCTCCTGATCCTTCACAATCATGTCGCCATCTTGTGGGATTGCACCCTCCGCAATAACAATGATGGGAGCAGTTCCAGTCTCGAATCGCGACTTCACGTATTCGCAGACCTTATCAACTGAGAACTTAACCTCAGGCACCAAGATGCAAGCGGCGTCGCCAGCAATTCCTGAGTGAAGAGCAATCCAACCTGCATGGCGACCCATTACCTCAACAATTAATGGGCGGTGGTGTGACTCTGCAGTTGTGTGAAGGCGATCGATCGCCTCCATTGCAATGTTGACCGATGTATCAAAACCAAATGTGAAGTCTGTGTTATTGAGGTCGTTATCGATTGTCTTTGGAACACCAATGACCTTTACGCCTAGCGCGTGGAGCTTTGTCGCAACACCAAGTGTGTCCTCGCCACCGATCGCGATAAGTGCATCTACGCCATGAGCCTCAAGGTTTGCCTTGATGCGCTCTACGCCGCCATCAATCTTGAATGGGTTGGTGCGTGATGAGCCAAGGATTGTTCCGCCCTTAGCGAGAATTGGCTTTACAGTTGCGAGATCCAAAGGCATGGTCAGACCCTCTAGCGGACCCTTCCAACCATCGCGGAAGCCGACGAACTCGTAGCCGTACTCCTTGATTCCCTTTGTTACGACGCCACGGATAACTCCGTTAAGGCCTGGACAATCTCCGCCACCTGTAAGAACACCAAAACGCATCTCAAGAACTCCAAATTTAGAATCGAATTGGGCTAAAAAATCAGCCCTAATGTCAACGTTGACCTGGGACCAGTCTACAACGCTCGTGATTTACTGTCTCCATGCCATTGGCTCCAGAAATCAAAGCTTTCCTAGAAAAGCAGGCTGCATCAGGTGCTCCCGCAGTGTGGGAAGCGCCGTTATCTGTCATTCGCGCCAATACTCAAGCACGAATGCTGACCTCTGGTCCAGCAGAGCCAATATTTGAGATTATCAATCGATTTATTCCTGGACCAACTTCAGATCTTCCGATTCGCATCTATCGTCCAACAGATAATCCTGCTGCACCTGCAATCGTTCACTTTCATGGCGGCGGTTTTGTTCTCAATTATTTAGATATGTATGACGCATCAATGTCACGTCTTGCAAATCAATCAGGATTTACCATCATCGGCGTTCATTATCAAAAGGCTCCCGAGCATCCCTTTCCGATTCCATTTGATGATTGTTATGCGACCTTGCTATGGGTTCGAGATCACGTGGAGGAACTCAGGATAAATATCAACTCAATTGGAGTTGCGGGAGATAGCGCTGGTGCAACCTTGGCGAGTGCAGTTGCGCTTAAAGCACGTGATAACAATTTTGATCTCAAGTTCCAAGTCTTGATCTATCCATGTAATGGTCGCAAGTTCACGACTGATTCCTACGAAAATATGGCGACCGGCTATGGCCTCACCACCCAAGCCATGAAGTGGTTCTGGGAGCAATATCTGCAAGGCACTGCTCACGATCAGAATCCTTACGCGGTACCGATGACGGCTAAAGATTTTTCCGGGTTAGCTCCGGCAATCGTAATCACAGCGGAATACGACCCACTTTTAAGCGATGGCGAGCTATATGCCGCCTTACTTCACCGAGATAGGGTGCCCGTTCTCTATAAGCAGTTCGATGGAATGATTCATGGCTTCTTTACCAACATGGCAGTTACACCCACTGCCGCGGTTGCCATTGATTTTGTTGCGGATGAATTGAAAAAGCTGATCAATTAAGCGGTAACGCGAGTTCCCTTACCAACAACGACAATTCCAGAATCTGTGACGGTAAAGCGTTCGCGATCGCGCTCTAAATCAACACCAATCTGGGCTCCTGCTTCAACAACTACGCCCTTATCGATGATTGCCTTGCGGATAACTGCGCGATCGCCAATTTTCACCGTCGGCATCAGGACTGAGCTATCGACAAACGCTCCAGTTCCAACGTGTACGTCATATGAAGCAACGGTGCGGCTGACGTGGCCGCCAGCAATAATCGAGCCAGCACCAACAATTGAATCTTGCGCGATACCGTTCTCAGAGAACTTTGCTGGTGGAAGTGATGGCGGATTGGTCAGCAACGGCCACTCGCGGTTATATAAATTAATGATTGGG
>ERZ650311.157-NODE-157-length-44682-cov-10.475474_pt1 | contig 44682 bp, 77 predicted proteins | sample MGYA00376247_ERZ650311 | MGnify/ENA primary metagenome ERZ650311 (study PRJEB26733, sample SAMN07839324) | wastewater metagenome | biome: small river; feature: stream; material: water | place: USA: North Carolina | collected 2016-07-28 ... | reverse complement strand
AGTGGAAGAGGCTTCCACTTACACACAACTCACTTTTAAATGTTTGGAGGACAAACAAATGAAACAGACTAAAGAAGTCGGCATCGTCATTGGACGAATGAACCCCCCCCACCTTGGCCATCTCTACATAATCGAAGAAGCTCTCAAAAATAGCGATTTTGTGATTATCGTGCTTGGTTCGTCACGTCAACCACCCACTCCCAAAAATCCTTTCGATGTGGATTGGAGAGGACAACTACTAACTCAAATGTGTAGTGAACGGAACCTCGACGTAAACAGAATGATTGTATCTGATGTACAAGACTACCTATATTCTGATCTTGAATGGATCAATGCTGTAAAAAAACGTGTGAATTACTACACTTATCAACGATATGGTAACACGTTCAATTGGAAGTACACTCTTTACGGCTACGAGAAAGATGAATCCTCAGAGTACCTGCGTTGGTTCTCAGATTTTGCCAAATATGTTCAAATCAACAAGCCTTACTTGGATTCAAACGGACAAATGGTAAGTAGTACTCGCATTCGTGAGTTAATGTTCTGTCAGGGGATCGTGTCTCTTGGAAATCACCTGCTCGTTGATACGTATAGTGAATCCATCCTCACTCAATTTGAAGAATGGATGTTCACCCCTGAATTTCATAATCTTGAACAGGATTATGAATATTACAAAGAATATAAGAATCGTTGGAGCGTGGCACCTTTTCCTCCTGTGTTTGTAACAGGTGATGCTGTTGTCTTGTGCAATGGACATGTCCTACTCGTGACGAGAAAGGGACCACCTGCTCGTGATACGCTAGCATTGCCTGGTGGATTTATTAACCAAGATGAAACGATCAAAGATTGTATCATTCGTGAGTTGCGAGAAGAGACGAAAATTGACGTCCCTCCTGGCAAACTGAAAAATTGTATGCGTCAGATACAGGTTTTTGACGCACCACAACGTTCTCTGCGCGGGAGAACAATAACACATGCTGGTTTGATTGTTCTTGATGAACCCAAACTGCCACGTGTTAAGGGAGCAGATGATGCTCAATCCGCTCAGTGGTTATCTCTTCATCTTCTCGATGCCAATCAGCATCGGTTTTTTGAAGACCATTATCATATAATTTCTTGCTTGATGACCATTTAAACTAAACGAGGCGTTTATCATGTTAAATCAAAACTTTATTCTGTTGGCTGACAGCTACAAATACAGCCACTGGGTTCAATATCCCGAAAAGACCGAAAGCGTATTCAGTTACATCGAATCGCGCGGTGGGAAATATGACGCTGTCCTTTTCCTCGGCATTCAATTCTTCGTGCAAGAATTGGCCAAAGTTCGCATCACCCAAGAAATGGTTGAAGAAGCGGCTGAGCTTCTCGAACAGCACGGCGAGCCTTTCAATCGTGAAGGATGGGAATATATCGTCAATGATTATGGCGGTCGGATTCCTCTCCTGATTCGCGCTATCCCTGAAGGTCTGGTTGTACCCACCAAAACCATGCTGGTCAACGTGGAAGCATCTGATCCGAAGCTGTTTTGGCTCCCTTCTTGGATTGAAACGATGTTGCTTCGGGCAATTTGGTATCCAACCACTGTTGCCACGAACAGCTACAGAATCAAACAAACAATCGCATACTATCGCAGAATGTCTGGTAGCTTGGATGGCCTGCCGTTTGCCTTCCATGATTTTGGAGCACGTGGTGCAAGTTCTGCTGAAACAGCGGCAATTGGTTCTGCTGCTAATTTGGTCAACTTTCTCGGCACTGATACTGTCAACGGCATCAGTTTGATCAAGCGGACCTATGACTGCCCTGATATGCCCGGATTCAGCATTCCTGCAAGTGAGCACAGCACGATGACCTGTCGTGGCAAGGAAGGTGAAGTTGATGCTTTCCGTAACATGCTGCAACAATACGGCAAACCAGGTAAAATCTTTGCTTGTGTTAGCGATGGTTTCGACATCTACAATGCTGTTGAAAACATTTGGGGTGGCGTTCTTCGTCAAGAAGTAATCGACAGTGGCGCAACTTTGGTCATTCGTCCTGATAGTGGGGATCCTGTTGAAGTTTGTACCTGGATCGTTAAAAAACTGGATGAAAAGTTTGGCAGCACGTACAACGAGAAAGGTTACAAAGTTCTCAACAATGTGCGAATCATTCAGGGCGATGGTGTCACGATTGATGTCATCCAAAATGTGCTTCATTCGTTTGTGCAAGAAGGCTACTCTGTTGACAACATTGCTTTCGGACAGGGTGGCGCATTATTGCAAACTGTCAATCGCGATGATCAGAAATTTGCCATGAAGTGCTCTGCCATTCAAGTTGATGGCAAATGGATCGATGTATACAAAGATCCTGTGACAGATCCTGGCAAAACTTCGAAGAAGGGACGACTGTGCACTGTGAAGAAAGATGACGGGACGATTGTCACCATTCGTGAAGAGGATGTGGATTATTTCCAAATCATCTTGGACACTGTTGTATATTCCTGCGATAAAGCGTATAATGGCGATATCGTGGTGATTTGTCCGAAACAGGATTGGAATGATGTCAAAAAGCGTTCACTCAGAAACCAGCCAGCTTCAGGAACCGAAAATTGAGATAGAGGTTCTCATTGCGGTATCCGATACGGGGAAAGTTGATACTTTCCCCCACAACGCATATTATTGCCCAGCCGGAAAAGACATCTGGTTGAACGAGAAAAGAGAAGACAAACATTTTTGGTCAATTCGCACAATTCGAACTTGGGTATCTTTGCCTGTTAGCTTTGAAGAGATAAAATGAGCAATCATTATGAATGAATTAATGGTAATTGGTTGGATAATTTGGCTCATCGTTTCCATACGTGTGGTGTTCAGTACAGTTGGGTTGGAAATGTTGGTGCAGATGTTTCCTGAGGGAGAGCCAAAATGGTTTCTCACCAAGCAATTATTATCCCTCGCGTTTTTTGCAGCCGCTGTACTTTGTAATCCCTGGAGTTGGTAAAATGGCCAAACGCATAATAGTCGATGCTGCCGCTCTCAATCTCATCATCAATGCGTTGAGACGTGATGCAGATGAAGGATTTGTAGCGAGAGGGGAGATGGCAGACATCATCCTCAAAACTGCTGAGGAATATCCTGAGCGACAATATCAAAGTGACCCCAATGCAAATCCTTGTAAGGAAATTCCTTTCCCAGGAGATCAATACATAACGAAAATGATAAATGACGTTGATGACTTCATCGATTCCGTCGAACAAGCTGGTTGTGTGCCGTCTTACGAACACATCTTCAACCATTTTGAAAACAGAAGAGGATGGGAACGGAGTAAGATAGCCAGGATTTTAGACGCACACTTCAAACATAGACTGGCAGACTAACACATGATATATTATCGTTGTTCTCATTTAGTTCCCATGTGGGCGCTTCCTATTTGGAAACGAGTAATGTGTCCTCATGGCTTTCACTGTTTTGATGAAGTGGTAACGTATGGAATGAGAAAGAATCATTATCTAAGCTGTGATGCTTGTGACTTTTGTCTTGTCATAGATGATGATGCCACAACAGAATTGAATAACGACATTAAAGAATGGGAACGCAAAAATGCAAAAGATGTACATGAGACAGAGAAATGATTGTCTCACCGTTTGTTTAGCAATGATTTTGGGAAAACAATATGAGGACGTTCCCCTATTTTTTGATACCCCTACTTCAACCGATAGTCCCAACTTCAACCAACGAGTGGATGAATTTCTCGAATCACAGGGACTAACACGCACCTGCATATCTGTAACGGAAGAGTGGGTTCAACAGAATCAAAAAGGATTTGTGATAATGTCGGGACCAACCTATAGTGAAGAATTTAAGGGAACAGATGTATACCATGCTGTGATTTATCACAATGGTGCATTATATCACGACCCAAAAGAAAATCCAAGTGGCGTAATTGTTCCTGAAATAATGGAAATAGTTTATCCAAAAAATTTTTCCACTTACTTCCACAAATAAAAAAGGACCTCACGGTCCTTTCCTATTATTGTACCAATTGCCAAAATCTCCTTTCCTCTCTTGGCAACACAAAGTCATAATGAACATCACCGTCACCAACAATAAGAATGCTCAGGTTGACTCGATGCTCTTGTTCTACTAACTCACGAACACATCTCTCATATAAAGCTGCCATACTGTTCTCATTGCCCATACCAACAACAAAATAAACATCAAACTCTAAATTGTTAATTGCAACCACTCTATATGTGCTGTACCGCGTAACAAACTTATCATCCTGATAGGCAAATTCAAAATCATCTCGTCTGCTATCAACCAATTCCCGATGAAAAGAAATCTTACTGTACCTGTTGCCACTCACCTCAAACCACTTATCTTCCTGCACATCATATATTCCCAAATTTGTACTGGGAACCATCCCCTCACACAACGCACAAACTTCTACAATCAACATAACAACAACTTCTATTCTTTCTTTACATATTTAATCAAATCACAATCCTCCTCACGCAAATACTTCAGTCTCTTTAATGTGTCTGTGCGAACTTCTATTGGATCATTGTTGAAAAACTCTTCCCCATTAGCATAAAACTTTTCTATCCATTCCGTTATATCCTTTCCCGTAAACGTTTCCAACGGCAAAGTAACATGCAATCTAATCCCATACGTGTGATTCATCTTCTTCTCATTATCAGGAATAACAACATGAACATCCTTCGATAACGCCAACTCCGCAATTCTACCTTGCCACGTATTATGATACAAATCTCTCATCTCAGGATAATTATGTACCATACGCGTACACCCCTTACAAATTTCATCAGGAACAAAACTTCTATCATTCGATTTAGCCAATTGCTCCTCTGTTAATGTTTTATTAGTATACTCAAACCCCTCCGTCTCCAACGCATCCCACAATTGCATACATCCAGTGATAAACGTCGCACTGTAAAATACATTAGGATACTTCCTAGAAAGAAAGTACACATCTATCCATTGATGCGTTCTATATTCTTCCAAAAAACCCTCATCCCGCTCATCCACAAAATGAGGAGTATAAAACAATCTATCAGGAAAGCGACTAATCTTGTTCTTTAATTTAATAAAGCTCAACTTTTTCTGCTTTCTTGATTGATCAAAAAATTTTGTATATTTATTACGCGTAAACTTAAAAGACATTCGACATTTCCTCAATCTGTATATTCATCAAAAACTCAATTTGCACAAAAATTCACACAGCAAAATCCACCTTTATTTTCTATAATAATTCCATTTCGACAACATATCAGGGGTTACAACAAATTTTTCACCATCTCTAACAACTTCCCCTCTAGCATAAAAGTCCTTAATCCATTTTTCTATCACCTCGCCAGTAATATTATCACAAGCAATAGTGGCATTCAATCCCACCCCATATTGATAGTTGTAATTAATTTCTTCACTAACCTCTATCTCACCCCCCTTCCCATATTCAATTTCCATTTCCGTTATTCTATCCATTACTACACGTCTCACATCTGGATAGGTATAATTAATCTTCCACCCACCTCTCACTCTCTCTTTTGTCCACTCATGCGCTTGTTTCCATATCTCATCACCAACCTCAACCCTCACCTTATTCCACACCACATCATTAAACGCATCCCAATATTGCATACATCCCGTTATTAACGTACAATTGTAAAATACATTAGCATACTTCTTGGAAACAAAAAATATATCAATCCATTGATGATCACTATAACCCTCCTCCCAACCATCCTCCGATCTATCAATATAATGATCAGTCCAATAACCCCGACTACCCATCCGATTCTTAACTCGAATAAACAACAACTTCTTAACTCGCCTAGACCGATCAATAAAACGCATACACAATTCCTCTAATTGCAATATACATTATACCACAATTACAAAAAAAGAACAACAAAAAAGGGCCACACTAGGCCCTTTCATCAAATCCCAAACTTCCTCTTATACTTCTCCCATTCTTTCAACAACCCCAACATAAAGTTTTCACTATCCTCATCACGCTTATTGCTTATCATCGCCTCCTGTAAACGAATATGTATCCTCCTCCCAACCCTCCTATCATACATAACCCTCATCTTTTCAGCTTCTATCGCATCATCCCTCGCAGCATCCCTCCCCTTCCCAACCACACCATCCTTCACCAACCCAACCATTTCTATATGCTCATGCTTACCACCAACACCACCCCTCTGCTTCTCTATCCCCAACAACAACTTTATCCTCCTGTAACTACCATACCTCATCTTCTCAAGACTATAATTATTTAAAAATATATTAATTATCTCCCTAACCTGATCAACCTTAACCCTCTCCAAATCAATCTCCCCTCCCCTAACCCAATGCACTAAACAATCCAACACCGTCGGATTCCCACCCAAAGGATCCATTTGCAATATCTTTTCATACGCCCCATCACCAAACTTCACCAACTCCCTCTTCAAACCATCAATCTGCTCTCTGGTAACCTTATCACTAAAAATATCCCCCTCAACCAACAACACATCACTTACCTTCATAACCCACCCCAAATCAAATGCACAATACTATTTATTCAACAATAACATACATCCTATATAAAAACATTTCATAATTAAACAAAAATAATTCGATAACAAATACACAATACCATACAAATAAATCCAAAATAATAACAAAATTTATATGCAAAAATAAACAAAAATATCCCACAAATCAATAAGATATATATTACTGAAAATGAAAGAGATTTTAATACAAGATTTTCACATAATAAACAGGCACATATTCCGGTTTCTAACAATTTATTGAAAAAAAATCCCTTTAGAATCATGGGTTTAGCGAAGTCTCACCAATCGTTCCATAGTTGGTACTACCTATTTAATGTCAATATTTTTACCCCTGGCTGAACGTATAGTGTTGAGAGGGGTCTAAGGAATATTGTTTTAAATTGTATGCAACCGTCCTATTGCATTGTACATCTTTACATCAATTGTTGCGTTGTACATCTTTACATTTTGTATTAATTGTTATAATAAATGGGTTGTGTTATTGGGTTATCTTATGCAATGTAGTGACTCAGTTATGGCTGTCCCGTAGGTGCTTTAGTGGAAACTATTGATTGCAAGTTATGATGAATGTTTCATAGGACGGTATAATTTGATTATTTGTTAAGGTTGTTAGTGACTCAGTTATGGCTGTCCCGGGGGTGCTTTGGTGGAAACTATCAACTTAAATAACAAATGAACTTGGCCGAATGTATATTACTTTGTTCATCGTAAGTATTTATATGAAAGTATAAAATGGTTGGTGTTTTTTTGTTATATTTTGTAATTATTTTTGTTTCTGATATCAACGGGACAACACATTGTCATTTCAACCATCGCTTTAATAGAAATGAACTATTTGAAATTATATAAATAAACTCAACGATTTTGGTTGATGAATATGTTGGTGGAACGGTTGGTTTTGTTAATTGAGGCTAGGAGGAATCATCATTTGAATCCCAAGGAAAATACCACCGATTATTTAAGGAGAAGGTATGGGGATTCATCTGAGAACCTGTTTATTGGTTTTGGTGATGTGAATAAAGTTGGTATAAATCCTTCTTCTGGTTACAATACACCAAATGGGTTTTATTGTTACCCTCTTCAATACATTCTGGATTTGCCTGATGGGACATACGGTAAGCCTTTTCCGCTTGATAAGAGTAAATACTGTTTAGTTATTAAATTGATTGACAAGGCTAATGTGGTTGATGTTGTGGATGCTATTGGTGAGGAGATGAGTGACAAATTAACATTGCGTTATAGGCGTAATATGCAATATGACATAAAGGTTAATGCTAAAACGACTATAGGGGAGGTATGGAAGCATTTATACTCTTATTTGAGACCTCTGCATGGGTTTGATAAAGATGATGATCAAGATGATGATGGAACAGGGGAGCCTAGTTTATTAGCGAGGGATGTGTTAAAGTTTTTCAGGTCTTTGGGGATTGATGGAATAACTGATGTTAGTGGGACTGGAACCATACACCCAAATGAACCAACACAAGCCGTGTTTTTTAATATGAGGTGTTTAACTCTTATTGAGACTGTGGTGCATGAGCGTGTTAATCCTAACCGATCAGACATATTACAAAGGCATTTGAACATGATTAGAACGAAGAAAGACATAGCGCAATTTTTAACAATGTACAGCGATACTACAAATGGTTTTGATGTTGTAGCGAGACGAAATGTGATGAGGCAAATTGTGCAAACGGTGGCCAAAACTCCCCAACAAATGATTGATATGTTTGACACATTGTATCAATTGGAACCTTCATATAATTGGGATGATCCCGTGCATCGAAATTATATTGAGTATTTGATAAAAGATAGATATGGGAATTTAGCAGATGTACAACCACCTCTCACATCCACTACCCCACTGACAAAAAAAATGATCTCGGGTTGAGATCATTTTTTTTCTTCTTTAGTTTCTTCTTCAATGAAATCTTTAAGGGCCTTTGAGAATTTCTTTTCACCATACTTGCTTTTCATTGCCTCTATGAAACTATTTGACAACGTCATTCCATTAACAGTTATGGGTGGGTTTTCATTTGTTGATTTGTATTTTGGGTTCTTGCTTTTCTTTGCCATGGCTATTCTCTCTACTATATTCATTTTGAGTGTTGTAGTTGCAGCCCTTTTTGTTGGTAATTTTGTAATGTCGCTCTCTTCATAATCATTAACCCATTTGTCTATTATTTTATCCATTTTGAGTGTTGGGAATACTGCTCTTCTCCAAATATACATAACTTCTCCGTCATCAACTAGAGACAACAATAGCTCGACCTTACTTAATGCATCTTCAATGGTAGAAGAAATGTATAATATTCTTTCTATCACAGCTGATCTCACTTTTGATCCCATTTTACTTTTTGAAAGTTCAATGACATTTTTTGAATCTGGTAGAATCTTTTTTATCTCCTTTTCATCATAATCTTGTGGATGTCGAACAATAACTTTGTTGTAGTCATTTGCAAAGTTTTTTATGTCATCATCGCTAAATATCCGTTGGATTTTGGGGATCAATTCATCATTTATGATAACATTTTCATCCGACTCATTTTCTAATGTTTCCAAGTGGGTAATACATCTCATGTTGAAAAACACTGCCTGAACTGGCTCATTTTCATGTATGGTTTTTGTTCCACTCAAATCCGTCACACCATCAATTCCCAACTTTCTAAAATATACCAACCCATCTCTAGCTAGTCGGCTTGGCTCATCATTATTGCTATCATCATCTGTGTGGCCTGGTCTACGTCCGTACTTTTCGAATATCTTATTATACACATTTTTCCATACAGTTTTCAAAGTTGACCGTTTCGAAGATGGCTCAAGCAATCCTAATTCCTTCGCTTTCTGTATTATATCCAAAGGCAGCTGATCTTTCACGTCAAAAACACGAGACGAATCCGTAATCTCAACAACCATACAGTACTTAGCAGAAAACATAGGAAATGGACGTAGATTCCAATATGGGAGCTTCATGAGATATTCGAGAGGGTAACAATAAACCCCGTTTGGTGTATTATATGAGGAAGAAGGATGTATACCAACTTTATTTGTGCTGCTAAAACTAAGAAAAATATTTGGTCTATTTCCGTACTTTTGTTTCACATATTGACTAACAATATTTTTAACATTTACCTCTGGATTGGTTCTAGCTTCCATTAAATCAATCACATCTAAAATTTTCATCACTATTGCTACCTTGATGTAATTTTATTTATCCTTATATTATTTTCTGAATAAGTTATTGGCAAATGCCTATTACAAAGCATTTTTTGGCGCGGATTTTGCCGTCTTGGCAGGTGATCACGTCTTCAAGTTGTACTGTGGGTGATGGTGGTCATTGTGATTTGGAGTATGATATGGAGTTGCCTAGGGACATTAGGAAGTTTTGGGCAATGGTAATGGGAGGATGATTTGAATTTTGGAGGAGGATAGGAAGGTATCATTGTTGGTGAGGGTGGAGAGGTATTGTTCGATGAGGTTGTAGCAATTGTTTAGGATTTGTTCGTCATCGGCTATTATGTTGATTGTGATGGAGTATCTTTTGTTGTCGGTTGGGTGTATCATTTTATTATCTCAGAATATGGTGGACACGCTGGGATTCGAACCCAATCTCTCTTCTTGCAAGGAAGATGCTTTCCCAATTAAGCTAGCGGCCCATGATATGGAAGGGGAGGAAGGATTCGAACCTTCGTATGTTGGGATCAAAACCCAATGCCTTAACCAACTTGGCGACTCCCCTGAAAAACACTTTTAACATTCTTTATATGGATATTATATATCATATAAGTTGTTTTAATCAACGGGTTTTTTATTTTTTCTTCCAAATGTTTCAGTTTGGGAGTGACAGTTTGGACACATAAATCTAAGGTTATCTATATTGTTATTTGTTGAATTGCCATCTATGTGATCTAATTGGAGAATTAATGTTTTATTGTTCCATGTACCTGTATTATTACAACCATCACACACATATGGAATAAGATTATTCTGTAAAACGATGCGTCTTAAAATAGATCTATGTGTTACATTATTGAGATTGTCGATGGTGTATTTTTTATTAGTTTTTCTGTTTTTGTATGCATGAGATTTTGTGATATCGAAGTGTGCTATAGATATGCCGTAAATTTCAACTAATCGTTTTATTGTTCTGCTGTTATTGCCGTGAGATTTCAATCCAACGCGTGTAAGTACTTCTGTCCAATTGTATGACTCAGATACAGCTTGTTGTAGTTCTTCTTTTGAGAAACTGCGTCTACTATCTCTCGTGTCACGTTTCCATTCAATGTTATATTTGGATACCATTTCCAAGAATGCTAATCTTAGAGAAGTTGTGCGCTGTGGAAATCTAACATTAAACTGGCGCATAACATCTGTCAAGGTATCATATTTTAACGTTAGATCAATTACTTCTTGTTTGGTAAGGTTTTGTATTTGTTGTTTTTTAGTTTGCATTATATTAATCTCTTTGTGAAGTATATATCACTGAGGTTAATATGAGTGAAGTGGTGCCACCTATCCGACTTGAACGGATCACCTGTGCTTTACAAGAGCACTGCTCTACCAGATGAGCTAAGATGGCAATTAAATTGTTTATTCTGTTTAGATTTTCTCTAGGAACAGAGCTAAATCTGTATTTCGCATAAAGATGCCACTTTTAGCTATTTCATGTTGTTTGGATATTTGTCTATACAAATGCATGAAGCGTTTATTGTTTAGACCGTAATATGACATAATATCACGAACCACATCGAATACTGTATTACAAAACACTGTTCGGTCGGTATAATGAATGAGTATCATTATACTATCTCCAAATATGGTGGGCCTGATCGGACTCGAACCGATACGCCTTTCGGCATGAGCATCTAAAACTCACGTGTCTACCAATTTCACCACAAGCCCATATTTGTTAACTAATTTTTGTGCAATGATATCAAATATAGTTCAGCTTACTCTTCCATTATTTCGGATTGGAGTTTTAAATCAAAGACGTAATCCAACAATTGTGCATCTTGATGATCTGGGTTGCTCATAAGCTCGTCTTGAAGATCTTTTGAGTGGATTATATCCAAAATTCGCGCTCTAGTTTCAGATGCAATACTCATGGTGTTTCCTCTCATAGTTAAATGGTCTCCATGGTCCGGATCGAACGGACGACCTCTAGTACCCAAAACTAGTGCGCTACCATCTGCGCTACATGGAGAATATAAATTATATATGGTGTGGTTGGGGATCGAACCCATTACACCGCTTTACCGTTTGCAAGAGGACTTATGATGGAACTGCCTATGCTCTACCGTAAGATTTATATAGCGGTGGGTTTACTCACACCAAAAAAATGGTCCCCATGGCCGGAGTCGAACCGGCACGCCAATAAATGGCCCAAGATTTTAAGTCTCGTGCGGCTACCAATTACGCCACATGGGGGAATTCTTTTATTTAAAGAGCTATTTACTAAGATCGTCTCTTAATAAATTCAAATTATTGTTTAATTAATTCATATGAACATTATATATGGATTAATAAGTTTTTGCAACAATAGTGGGAAATCCTTTTCCCTAGAGGTGTCCTATTACAGCTTTTCGGCCATTTGACGCAGTTCTTCGATCGACTTGCTGCCCAGTTGTTCCTTTTCCTTTTGGTCGATCAGTTGCAGCAGTTGTTCGCGTTGTTGCTTGCGAGCTTGTGCATCCACCTTAGCAGCGTTTTCGGTCTTCTTCACATCAATGATGTGCTTGACGATGGCGAACTTGAGTTCAATTTCAGCATTCTTGGGTGTGGATGCTGAAACAAAGGACATGCCAGCGCCATTGTTCAGTTCTGTATACAATCCAACAGCAATTGCATCTAGGTTGGCACGATTGGTCGTACTGGTCAGGGGCAGATCCCACAGGTCTTCCACAGACAGTTGACCATTAGTAGTTGCAAAGCGCAACTTTGCACGGGTAGCTTGTTCAAACATGATGTGTTCTCCTTAGAACGTGATTTTGATAACGCGGTTGAAATTGCCCTTCACACGACACAGTACATGATTGCGTTGTGTGGAGGAAAAACCAAGGCCACTGAGTTGGTGTTCAGCTTCATCGGTTTTCATTTTGGATCCAATGATTTCCAACACCTTGCGATGTTTGGATACATCATCGCTCAAGAATTCATTATAGAATCCGCGAGCCTTATCTTCATTGTGGCACCCTTCCAGCATGAAGAAGTAATGCTTGTTGCCAACCGCTTGTTCATCCCAACAATTTGGGGACAGACATGCAACAGACACTTTGTGGAAGTTTTGAGTCTGGATGCCCCAAACCTCTTTTGCGATCGACTTATTGTTGATCGACTTGAGCAATTTGAGCAATTTGAATCCGCCCTTCTTAGTGTATTCAACTTCCGCCACAGTAACACTTCCACGATTGGGTACCGCATCTGGATGAGAAAGCAGCATCACTTCACCATCCATGACCAGTTCCATTTCAAATCCCACATTCGTGGTTTCACGTTTGCAGAAATTGACAACCACAATCTTGTAGATCCCTTCCTTCAACTTGTTGGCGGTCGGATAGATGATATTTTCAACAGGCTCACGAGTATTACCACCGACTCCATTCATATCAACATCCAGTTTACCACCACACGGGGATGCGGTGTTACGATTGCCGAAATAGATTTCATGGCCACCCGGTTCGATCAGATGAAGATCGAGGTCATCGTAATTGAACCACGACAGAGATGCACGAAACACCCCTTCGACTTGACCACCAGCCTTTTTGACGCGTTCTTTGATGGAGTCGGTGACTTCCCCAACATACGACCAGCTGAATTGGTTGCCCCATTTAAACAGATTTGGTGCTTCCTTGTTAACAGGAGCAATCAAGCTCACCAAATTGTTGGTGTGACGATTTTCAACAAACAACTCAATTGATTCCGCTTTCGGAAGAATGTTCGCCACAAAGTTATCAATTGTAACTTCTTCCACCTTATCGAAATTCTTTTGGGTGTTTGATGTGCTTCGTGCCAATTCATCAAACGGATCAGTTGAAATGACACGCTTGGCGGTACGATCAGCATACAACACGTTGTTAATCGTGATGTCAGTCAATTCGGCATACCGACGGTCCAATGCGGGAATCAGTCCCAACTTTTCCAATTCCTTGCGAGCATTGTCAACCATGGATTTGGTCACAAGTGCAGTTGGACGTTTGTAGTTGGTAGGAGCCATAATTCGTTCAAACGCACGAACGGCTTGTTCCAGATCATCACCCTTGGTGAGATCAACCAACAGTGTTCCGACCGCAGTGTTGCGGATGCGAATTGCAGCAATATTGTTCGCCGCATTCTTTCCGTAGATGCCGTCCCAACAGAAGATGTTACGTTCCTTGTCAGTCTTCAGTTTGTCGAACTTGATTTTTGCGGCACGAAACTTTTCAAGTGCATCTTTGTATTCTGCACCACGATACAGAGAATTTTGAGAAATCAATTCCAGCACCGTATCAACAGCATCCAAAGTGATTTCACTCAGGCTGCGAAGGAACACTTCATAGTTGGCACGGCTTTCACCCAACTTAGAAGATGCATCTTTGGTGTACAGGTGGCTTGGCACATTGAAATGAAAATGGTTCCAGGTTTGGATGCGACCACCTTCAACCATTTGATGGGTCTTATCCTGACCGTAACGTGGTTCCTTTGACAGGAAGATGTTGCGAATTGCATGGTTCTTCACTTCCTTGCTGAGGGCATCAGCAACCACTTGGAATTCATCGTCAACCTGAACATCCCAAATGGATACCAATTGACCATTTTCAACAGTCACGATGTTGGCGACGTTGCGGATGAATTGCTTGCAGCAGTTGCAATCATATTCGCGACGAACCTTGTAGATCGGATTGGTGCCTTCCGGGAAGGCATTGAGATATGTATCCCACAGGGTATCTTTTTCAACATCAACCACAAACAGTTGTTGTTTGGTCATTTGGTTGAGTTTTGCTTCAACAGCTTTTTTGAAAGCTGGAAAATTGATTTCACGATTCATTATCGAATCCTCTGTTGTTAAAGTTAACATTTAATATATTTGTATTATACGATGCTTTAAATGTTTTTACAATTATTAGAAGATGCCTTTTCGAAAACTAACATTTTTGATGTAGATAATGCTCTTTATTATCTAGTATTCGCTTAGCTGCTTTATGATAATTACCGAGATTTCCATAATGATACCCACATTTCTTTAATGCTTGATTAACATTGAGCCCATCATTAATGACTAACTCAATAAACTCTTTCTCTCTTCCCTTTAATATATTGTTAGATTTGATGTTTGCTTCCTTACACTCATCTGAGCAATATCGTTTCCCATTATTGATTTTAGTAAATTCTTTTCCACATGTTTTACATAATGCAAATTTTCCACTCCCGTCCCACTTAACGATTCTTCCTTTTACCCATCCATTCGCTAGATGATTGTCCAATTCATCTACTGGGACTTGAATTGTCCGTCGTAGTGTTGGATTAAAAATCCAACACCTGATTGTTAACGCTGAAGTATCAATGTGGTCGTCTATTGGTTGAATCTTTTTCTTTTTCGTAAGTGATCCAGAATTACATACGCTTACTATTAACTCATATAGATCAGTATTTTTTGATATTTCAATTATTTCTTCATACTTGATCGGAACCATTGCTATATTATTGTTTAATACCCCATGATGATGTTTTCTATGACAAGAAGCACACAGAACAACACATTTCTGTATTTCGTTTATTAATTTTGGAAGATTGCGACCAACTAGGGTTGATATATTGAGATCCTTGTCAGATCCAATATGATGAAAGTCTAATACTCCTGGATGGACGTTTTCTCCACATGCACAACATCCTTTGCTTATTTTGAGTAACGAAATGAATTCTTGATGAGATCTGCGTTTACGTGTGGAGTAATATTCTTTTTCTAAATCTCCATCATTTTTGGTGTTTTTGTTTTGTTGGTATCTGAATTTATCTAAAGCTCTCTTACATGGCTTGCAACATCTATGTAAGCCATCTTGCTGGGATTTATCTTTTGTAAATTCAGTGGTTGAAACTTCGGCCTGGCAGTTGCCACAAATTTTTGTATTCATTAGAATCTAATCGAAGGGTATTATATTTATAATAATTTCGAACTTGGTGCGCTTGGGTGGACTCGAACCACCGGCCAATCGCTTAGAAGGCGATTGCTCTATCCAGCTGAGCTACAAGCGCATGATTTGGTTATCGAGCAACTGCCTTCGTAATGATGTACGTAGTATCAGTGCTCACACTGAGCACCTCTTGGCAATACTTCAGTGCAATACTGCCCCCAGTCATGGTTGCATTGTCAATTGCAGATGCAACGGTGGGATCGAGTACGGAAAACTTCCACACATCGCCCCCACGAACGTTTCCATTCGAACCACGAATTTGCGTTCCTTGCACGACGAGCTCACCCTCCCAACTCTTCATTATGTATCCTTTCTTGGAAAATTTCTGAATGGTGCCAACCCGCACACCTTCAGAATAACAAGCATGTGCGGTCGTGACAGTGGTCACGGAAGCCAGCAAAGCCATAATTAACAGATGCTTTTTCATGATTCACCTTTGGTGTGTGATTGAAGAACGTGTTTTCATGAAGAAATTTTATAATATTCTTTTAAACTATTCAACTGAATAAACTGTTTTTCTATTACCTCTTTCCCAACAGAATATGTTCTGTTTTGATCTCGTACAATAGCTTCTTCCAAAGGAACATCAAACAGTTTATAATAATATGTAATGGGACAGATGCCCACTTCACATGCGGTAATGATTTGATTTATAGATTTTGCTTTAAGATTTGTATCACTTATAACAATTGTTCTAATTGTGGTACTAATTAATGCATTACCAATAACAAAATGTTGAATATGATCCACTTGATTTTCCATATTCCATTTCCAACCGCTCCATTTGAATGGTTGATTGTATGAAGTGGTGTATATAAATTTGCGAATATTATCACGTTCAATCAAAGCAACCTGTGGGTTATTGATGTGTTGATTTGCCCATGTACTTTTACCAGAAGCACTCACACCAATTGTGAAAACTACTTTTTTATTTTCTGAAGAAAATGCAGCATTGTCTAGTTTTACTACAGGTTGCTTAAATTGTTGCATATATTATTCCACTATTTTATAAGGAAAGATGGAAGAAATCACTTTGGCTATTTCGTACGCTAATTCTATATGCTCTTTTTGAGTTCCTTCAGTCGTTCTAACTTCAATATAATGTATCCACGATCTAATCGTTCCGTTAACATACAGTCGCGATTTTGTTAATCCTTCTGGTAATATTGCTCTTGCTTGTTCTTTAGCGATTCCATTACTAATTGCCCAATTGTATATTTCCTGTACATGTGCAATGAGATCTTGTTGTTTTTGTTGCCATTCTGCGTTTAATTCAGAAGATTCATCCAACACTATACTGTTTTGTCTGTTTTTTAAATCTTGAAGACGAGCTTCACGAGTTTCCATCCCCAAATCTTGGGTCGGATCTGCATATCGTTGGCTAAATTCTTGGAAAGAAAATGACCGATGACGAAGAAGTTGTCGTGCTATATCTCTCGTTGTTTCTATTTCAAGTGTCGCAGAACACATTTCAAACGGCGACCAGTGTTTGTGTTGAATTAGGTATTTTATCAATCGATCAGAAGTAAGATTATTGTTTTGATTTGATGGATTGGATACTCTCGCACAAAATGCAATTAATTCTTTCAAATTGCCTCCCGTTTCAACATCTGTGTGTGATTGGGTATATCCTATTAGCTTAACTTTCATTAGAAACCTCTTTTATTGTGGTTGTTTTGAGGAGCATAATAATGGAAACAATTTGGTTTAACAACAAAACATTTTATGAAAAAAATTGTTGGTTTAATTTTTAGATATGCGTGTAATGCGTATATAATTAATTGTCCTACAATAATGGTGCAATAATGAATTACACAATAGAGCAATTATATAAGAATAATATTCCTTATAATTCAATAATTAGTTTTATTAATTACTTTAATGTGATTGATATAAGATTAGGTGAACAATTTAAATCCATATTGCGTTTAATATTACCTGATTATATTGACCTCCCTTCTTTTAAGAAGGGGATACAATATGAAATTGTGGTTAAATATATGGTTAAATATTGCATTGAAAATAAATCAATTATTCTAGAAAAAGATCAATATCAACAATTATTAAATGATTGCATTGAACAATCCAATATATTTTTACAAGAATATCCATTTCTTTTAGCTGAAGGTGACGATAACAAGACATCAACATCTTCTGATTCAAAGAATAAGAAATGTGACTATGAAGCATTAGCTTTGTTTATAAAAGAGAGATATGATCCATCTGTCCCTAAGAAAAGAGGAAAGCATAAAGGTCAAACAGCAGCCATTATTGCTGCCATAATGGAAAAATTTAACATTCCAAAAAACACAGCCACTACCTATTTTTACAAATATCGACCTCCCAAGTGAGGTCATGTGATATTAAAATCGTTTTAACCTTTTTAAAAACAATCGATAATATCAACATCCACAACCACGAGAGAAATTCTCATGTCACATCAACAAAAAATATCAATATCAATGTCGCGTGTTCGTAAAATTAACCATCACAACCAAAGTGATTTAAATTGGTTGAAAATGCTGAAGGTTGAGTGCCGAACGAAGACCAAAGCTGATAAGCATTTTGGTTACACTGTGAATGTGTTGTATCGTCTCGGTGCTGATAATCCTCACGCGATGGATTATCGTGATGGTAAATATGCACCGAGAACCTTTGGCAATCCGCTTCCTGAGCATGCGTTGTATGCTGATGTGTACATTATTCAATATGTGAAGAAGTATTCTCGCCAAACCAAGTTCGATGATGTCAATAAGATTGAACGCAACCCATTAACTGACTTTCATTCTCTGTATCTTCTTGGTGATGAAGTTTGTAAGCAAGTCGTCGCTTCTATTCATAATGGTCGAGACAAATTCTTCAATCGTTGCAAATCTGCTGCTGCTGATTTAGACCAATCCACCACATCCACATCTGTAATTGACTCCAACGTTAATGTGGATTCTCCCACCAACATTCAACTTGTCTCCAAATCATATCTGTGTTATGATTTACATATTCGAGATGAGAAAGAAATGGCGTTTTTGCATTTCCTCACACAAACAGGAGATTGGTATATTTCCCAAAATGGGGAAGGTGCTTGTTATGTCACCAATGAAGTACTTGGCACCACACCAGCGTTCGATGGTTATCAACTCACCTCGTTGACTGGTCCAAATGGACAGTTTGCTGCAAAATTAATGTCAATTGGAACGTGGCATGTTAAATTGGATAAAGATCAACGATCTTATATTCTCACCCCCGTAATTAAACCGGAGTAACACAAATGAACAACACTCCCGCCACGATCGTCAGCGTATTGATGGAAACGAACAACAATGCCATTGTAAAGGTGGTAGAAGATATATTCGAGTGGAAGGAAAACGCATATCAAGTTAATGTGGCGGGAGCTATTGTTTGTAATCTGAGTGCTGTGGTTGAAGTGGGTGAATTGCTTGATGAGTTGTGTTCTTATTGTGAGTCACACTACATTGATGCACTCTGTTGGAAACAAGCCAATCAACAATTGAATAAAAAGGAACGATTGGTCGTTGAAATTGAAGATGCTGTTGGCAACATTAACTGGCACCCAATTGATACGTGGGACATAGTATCGGATTTGCCGTATTCGTTTTTGAATGATCATAAAGTGTGGTGTTGTATGTTACTTCACACTTTGCAAAAACAAAACATCCATGTGCGCAATACAGTTATTAAGTCAATTCACACGCTTGATGGGTGTTTGTTGGTTGCATCTCCTTACGCTGATGGTGCTGATTCTGATTGTATTAACATCATTTAATTAGTGAGGGTGATTCCCATTCTGATACATCAGAATGGGAATCTTTTTGTCCTTTTGTTTCCAAATATTCTGCATTATAATAGCTTCATATTCATTCATATTCATTTATATTCATCCACAAATAACATATCAACTAGTCACATTATCATTGTCTCCTTATTCGATATCTTATATAATGATCAAATCAATTCAACCACACAGAGATGAATCGCCATGACCGTTCGTAACCGTGAAGAACAACACGAATTTGAACAAGAGTTTGATGACCTTGATGAGGAACTCCTCTATGGAGAAAAAACTATTCGTTGGTATCAGTTTGTAGCCCTCCGCATGACGGAAAAAGCATTTACACAAGATGGTGCACGTCGTGTTTGTGTATCCCTGCCAACCGGTGCTGGGAAAACACTTTCATCCGGCATTATCTTCAATTCACCCATTCTTCGTTCCTGGTTGGGTCTCAGCAATGAAACTGACAATAATGGAGTGTATAAAGAGAAACTCCGCATTTTGTTCCTGGCCCATAAGCACCGTTTGTTGACGCAAGCTGAACGTACTTTTGAGCATGATAATGGAGTTGAAACATTCTACCAAAGTATCTTCTCCAATATTCCTGATGCTTTGTTGAAGGATGGTTGGCACATTACAGTATGCGATGAGGCACATCATGAAGCAATGGCTTCTTTCCAACATCAACTTGACAACTACACCAATAGTGTGAAGTCCGTTGTTGGATTCATTCCTATGATTGGTTTGACGGCCACCTACCAGCGTGCGGATGGCATGTTGATCAAGTTTGATAAGATCATTGAACCAATCACTCGTGAAGAAGCAGTTGCTGAAGGATGGTTGGCTCCAACAAATATCTACAGTTTTGTAGACAGTACTCGTGGAAACAACAAAGAACAGATCATTAAGGATATGTTGAAGGACTACAATCATTTGATGGGACGGACAATGGTGTTTGTTCGTACTCGTGACGAAGTTGCTGAACTTACACGGTTTATCAACGAGGTGGTTAAACGTAAGGCGGTTGGGGTATTACACCAAAGTGAACAAGAACTCAACACCATTCTTGACCGTATGGCTGATGGTGATGTTGAGTTTGTGGTCAATTGCAACAAGATTGGCGAAGGTGTTGACGTCCCTGTGTGTGATTCTGTTATTCTTGGTCGCACTATTGGTAGCTATCCTTTGTTGAACCAGATCATTGGTCGGGCTGCTCGACCAGGAACGGACTGTAACGTGTTTGAATTGGTCAATCCGTTGAGTTCTCGCAACCTGGATACTACTGTTGTAACCGGAACCCCAAATCTCCACAAATTGATATTCAAAAAGGGCGGTCAGTGGCAAGAACGGGTGTTTGACTACGTTTCTAGTGGATTTGAGGACGCAAACCTGGCACATTTCTAGGATTTTCAGGCCAAGGATGGCCCATTTCCATGCCATTTAACTTGATTGGTTATCGATAATTTGATATAATAATCTCGTTCTTTTGAATACTCTTCATCTCAGAGGTGATTAACATGCCTGTTAAATTTGATCCAGAATTGTTGCGTGTGTGTGTGGTTGGTGTTAAGTCTGTTTCCACTGCACTTGGTGGAAGTATCCGCATTACAGATGAAGAAAATCCTTTGAATCATAAAGGATTAGTTGTGGATGTGCCGTATCACTTAGTACGGAAATTTAAAAAGGCTGCTGGTGATAGTAAGTTTCTGCGTCCCAACCACGCTGAATTGATTGTGTATGATAATCATCCAATCTGTTTTGAGCGATTTCCTTATCAACAACATATTGGAGATGATGCTGAAACCCTGAACAATGCAATTGAAGTGTGGAGTTCTCGTTGTCAACGGATTTTTGATAATTGTGTTGTACCTTGGGTGGAATCTCATAGTATGGAGTTGGATTGGTATATTGATGGTTATTACATTTATTCTCTTCCAAAGGATCGTACAAAATGGGTGGAGCAAAGTGCTCCTCTGAACAAATCCGGCACTTTCCGAAGACTTCGTGTAACTGGATTTAAAGTATCTGATTTTGCTTGGTCTGCAACACCAACCAATGCAAAACATACTGAAATGCACATGTCCTTTAAGGATTGTCTGGTGTACACCGCACCTGATGGTGTTGCATATGTTACACCACCTATTTGGAATCATTTGGGCCAAGTTGGTTCCAAAAAGGTATCTGGATCCGGTGATACTGTTGATGAGACGTTGTTTGACTACATTGATGAACGTCTCCATGTTAATATCAGTTTTGCATTGGATGTTGCACAACGTATCACTGATAGTTTTGGTTATGAGTCTATTGAGGCTCTCCAATTGCCAGAACTGATGATTCTGTATCGTACTGTTAATCTCCAAAAGTTGCCCAAGGCTGTTAAGGAGACTGGCGACTGTGGAATGACATTCACACATACATTGTCATGGTTGTGTGGATTGTTCCGTGATCCTGAACAGTTTGATCAGATGTTGAATTATCGCCAAATCTTGAAGTACTTGACCACTAAAGGACTTCAAAACAGTGGTGCATTGGCAATGGAGAACATTTATCAAGATGATTTCCTCGCTTTGGAAGATAATTCCGTAACGACCTTAACAGTTGATGAAATAAAGGAGTTGATGGCAGCGTAAACCTCGTTGATCCCAACATGCGATTAATATATAATGATCGCATGTTGATTCAAATCAACATCTTTAATAGTGATGGTCACTATTAAAGTTTTTTACTCTCTGGAGAAACTACAATGACTAACATTGTTACCCCTGATTTTCGTGCCGGCCATAATGTGAATGTTCTTCGTGAACAGATCAAAGCTATGGTTGAACAAGGCGGTCAACCTGCCAAGTTTGAAATGATTCGTAATGCATCTGGTTTGGATCTGTCTGTTGGTACTTCCCGTAAGGGTAAGCCTGTCGCACGGATTGAAATTGGTGGTTATCATCATGAGTTCCCTGAAAAGTCTCGTGTGAGCCGTCACCTGCAAACCATGCCTGCTACTGAAGTGCAAGATCGTCTCCGTTCTGGTGCGTTTTTCTTCATTGAACAAGATAACCAGATGAAGTTGGTTGATTTTGTACTCGATGCACCAAATCGCTTCATCCATTCTGATTCTGACATCCACAATCTGATGAATACCATTGGTGTGAGCCCAATTGGTCATCGTCGAAATCGTCATCTTCATTCCAACACCCACAATGACACTCTGTATCTTGGTTCTGCCTTCAGTGCGGAAAATCTTTCCATTGCTGAACTGAACCAGAATGCGATGGGTGGTGAGTTCTCCTCTCTGTTGCGTTTTGTATGGAATCCATTCCAACAACACGTCAACAGTGCATTTGAACTGATCCGGTTGGTCTGTGCCAATGGTGCGGTTGGAATTGCATCATTCTTGAATTCCAAAGTTCCGTTGATGAACCAATGGGAACAAAACCTCCACATTGCATCCAAACAGATTCAATCGTTGGTTCAGAACAAGGTGGATGTTCGTCTCCGTCGAATGGCCCAGGATAATGCTTCTGTTGGTACTCTGTTGCAATTAGAGAATCATTTGATGAAGCGTCTTGGGAATGAGGATGTTGATCCAACAGAAGCTCAAATGTTCCGGTCAATGCTTAATGTTGTTGATCCGGCCATCCATCTGGGCTCCATCTACAAAGAAGGTGTGTTCGACAATGCATCAATTGCGGCACAACTTCCCAGTCACCTAACCAAGATGGATGCATGGAACATTGCAACGGAAATGAACTCTCATACAGAAGCTACTGCTGATAGTTCGCACTTTGCACTGTCAAAAATTGCCAACGATCTGATGTTCACCGACCGTGACTATCGCGTCCATCGCAAGATTGAAAGTCCGTTCAGTTCTGCTGATCAGGCTTTCTTTGGTCAGATTGTAGTACCCGCATAATCTGACTTGCGAACGAAAAGGCCATCCACAAGATGGCCTTTTTTGTTGTCTACAAATTGATAAACATTTATAATAATCTCAATGTTTACATATAAACAAAGGTGTTAATTATGAAAATTCGTGATGTGGTACAAAAGTGGAAAACCCCAAATGACGGCAATCGCACCATCATGGAATCAATCATGGTTCCGGAGGTGCAACAAGCTTTCAATTTCTGGGTACGGCGTGTTCCTAAAGGTGAATTTGTTTTGATAGGTGGATTGGCATTATCCTTTCATGGTGTCGTTCGATCAACAGAAGATGTTGATTGTTTGTATAGACGGTCATCTGATATTCCTGAGGAGGTTGTTGGATTCAAACACCACCGAAACGGTGCATTTGAACATCGCAACACAGGTGTGGAAATTGAAACCGTATCATCTGAATCATTCGTAAGAATCACCCCACAGTTGGTTCAACAAATATTTGATACTGCAATCCGCCACGATGATGTATTGATAGCTTCAAAAAGTGGATTAGTTGCATTGAAGGCACAAGCAATGCGTACTGGAACCAAAGGTGCAAGAGATAGATATGACATTATGGAACTGTTGGAGTTGGGCGACATTGATGTTTCAGGATATGATATTTGGGATGATGCGAGAGAGTATATTGATCATCTAAAGAAAGAATTGTCACAACCACATCCTTTCGATCGTGGAGGTAAGTAGTTCTTTTTAAAGTTTTTGGGATCAACTCCTACTGTATTTTATAAGTTTCGAGTTGATCGATACATTGAAATTTGATATAATGAACGTGTTGAAAGCGATTATCTTTTTACTCTACAGAGGAGACTCACCATGAACGCTCAACAAGCTCAACTGAACGATATCGTCCGTGTCAAGCGTGGCCACCGCGATGTTGTTGCCCGGATCACTCACATGTCCGGTGATACCTGTTCGATCCTAACTGAACGCCTGAAGGAACACAACGATATTCCCCTGGCGGATATCCTGGCAGTGATTCACACCGGCGAACAGGCTGCCCAATATCCTGGCTGCATGAAGCCCACTCGTGAAGTCCCCAAGACTGATCGTGCGGTGGAAATCTTCAAGGAATACACCGCCAAGGGTCGCAAGGCTGTGATGGAACAATTGTGTGCCCAACTCGGCATGCAAATGTCCACCGCGAACACGTACTACTACCTGGCGAAGAAGCGTGCGACTGGCGATATTCAGGAAGTCAGCAACACTGCTGATGAAAATGCTGAAACGCAACTCCCTGATGTGGCTGATGTGGCTGATGTGGCTGATGAAGTGGTTGAAGTTGAATCTGCTCCCATCATCGCTCAGGAAGAATCGGATGATATCATCCAAGAAGACTCGGTTGCTGCCTAACCGAAATCCATCGTTGACTCCAAAGTAGAGATATGCGATAATATCTCTACTTTAAACAAAGAGGTAAATGTTATGAAGACCCAAAATGCTGCTGAATTGGCCCGTCAACCTGCTGCTGGTGCTGCCAAGGCAACTGCTCAAAAGGTTGAAAAGGAACCCAAGGGACCATCCAAGATGGATCGTGCATACAAGCTAGTGGAAGCCAATTTCCAGGCTGCTGAATGTGCACGCCTGTCTCGTACTGCAATGATCAAGAAGATCGCTGCTGAAACTGGCATGACGGTGGTTGGTGCTGGCACCTACTATCACAATTCCACTGTGAAGTATAAGAAGGAACACCATGTTGATACACTGCCGACCCTGCCTCGTGCCAGCTGAAACACCAACGATGGCCCTCACTGAGGGCCATCGTTCTTTCTGATCAGAATTCGGAGATTGATCATGTGGAACAAATTTGTAAGAACGTTTAAGAAAAAACAGTCAGTATCAACTGATAATGTTGAGGAAACATTGGTAGCAACAATTGGCAAAGGAATGGATATTGAAGCATTTGCTGAAGCATTTGCTGTGGAATTTGCACGTGCGGCTGAAATGACTCACAAACAACGACAAGAGTTTAGTACTAGTGCGTTGTTCTCTGAACAATCCATTGATTTGTTTGTTGATGTGTGTGATAAGATTTTCATCAAAGAGAATATGTCTGAAAACGTCAATATGTCAATTATCAGCCTAATGTGGTTGCGTATTGCTCGTGATGTTCGTCCTGATGAAAATGGTCAAGCTAGTATCATGGACTACCTGGATATTGCCCGCAATTGGCACATCAAGATACTCGATCGCATCAAAAATCGACCATCGAGTGAGTATTTTATGTTAGTTACAGGGATCGGACGATCATTGGTGTATTCTGTTAAGGTGTTGGACACAATTGTTAGTACAGAGGGAGATGAAGATGAGTAATTTCATCATTTCAAAAGGAACGAAAGTTGAAATTTCATCTCGAGTCGATGGTAAGATGAAATACACATGCCGTAAGACCACATCCAACATGTCTTTCAATGACCACGATGTTGTCATTTCACCTGAAACGGCATATGAAAATCATGGCATTATTAACTGTGACTATTACACCTTTCAGTATAAGCATAGCGGACAAATGTTTTGGGTAACTGTTAAACAGGCTTTGTTGACAATGACATGAAATTATCTGTATGCGGTTATGACCTATCCTTTGTGATAGGTCTTCTTTTTTCCATTAGCTTCGTACAAATAGTGGGAATGTGGCCTGTTTTTGTAGTATTGTGTGTGTTTTCTATGAGTTTCACCCCCGTTTTTGATCAAACGACGCATAGTAGAGTGTGTTGGGGGATGTTAATCGGATTAAACGTGTGTCTTATGGGGGCAGCGTTAATCGGTAGATAAAAAAACAGTTTTTTGTTGTGTTTTAATGAAAAAATAACTATAATGAACGCATGGAAACGACAAAAACGTTTCTAAAAAGTTGATGGGTGAGAAGCTTAGAAGGTCTGAGCATCCGATTCATAATCGGAAGGCGGTGGGTTCGAATCCCACCTCACCCACCATTTTCTCAATTTTAATCTAAATAATAACACACGTATTGGTATATGTGATGTTATATCTCACTATTCTCCGTAAATTGTTCTTCAATCCCACATCTTTAGCGTTAATTGTATTTGGACTGTTGGTGTTTGGTAATTACTATCAACACAACAAGATAACCAATTTGAATAATGATATTGCAGTATTGAACAAATCATTTAATGATTTAACGTTAGAACATGCTCATTCTTTGGATGTTATCGAACAAAACAACAAAGATTGTCAGGATTTGATAGAAAAAACAAAAAATCGAACGATTACTATTGTAAAACATAAAAAACAATTAATAGAATCTAAGAATGTTGACTTGGATTATGTTATACCGGATGATTATCTAACAACAATAAACGAAACACTATCAAAATGAAGCTATACGGCGTTTTATTATGTACTTTTCTAGTAACTGGATGTTTTTGTTTCAAACCGAAGGTCGATTCAATACCACTCGTTCCGTCGTTTTTGATGGCAGAATGTGTACGACCATCACCCATTCCATCAGGAACAACTCTAAGAGATCTATTTTTAATAGTTGATCAGCGTCAAGTTGATCAGTTAGAATGTGCTGACAGGATGGATAAAATTCGTTTACGTTTACAAAAAAATCAATTATAATAATCTCTCAATATGGGAGATTATTAATATGACTCACGAACTTTCCACTGCATCTTGTTCTTCTCTCAATCAATATCTTAATCATGTGCGTACCATTCCTATTCTTTCTCAAGAACAGGAGCAGGAATTGGTCAAGGATTTGACCCAACAAAACCGTAAATTGTTGGCATACCATCACCTTCATTTGGTTGTTGGTTTGGCAATGAAGTTTACCACCAGTAGCCACACTGACACAGGTGAATTGATCCAAGCAGGTAATTTGGGTCTAATGAAAGGAATTCAGGCATTTAAGCCAGATTTTGGTGTACGAGTTAGCACATATGTTGCGTATCACGTCCGCAATGAGATTTGTGAATGGATTCTCTGTAATTGGAGTCCTGTGAAGATCGCTACTACGAAAGAACAGCGCAAAATCTTCTTTAACATGTCAAAACTCAACAAAGCGACCACAGAACAACAGATGAAAGAACTGGCGGATTGTTTGAATGTTGATGTTGCAGAAATTCATGAAATGAAGAAGCGTATTTCTGGTCGACATGGTAATGTATCGTTTGAATCCAGTTTGGATGATAATGATGATGAATACAGCAAGCTGGATCGTACGTTGTTGGATCATTCTGAAGTTGACTTAGTAGGAACATCCGCTGTTGAAGTTATCAATGAAGAACAACAACGCAAGATGATCATGAAGGCACTCAACAAATTGAATGATCATCAGAAGGAAATCATCACGGCCAGATATTTGACTGACAAAGCGATTCCATTTAACCAATTGGCAGAACGTTTTGGTGTTTCCCAGCAACGAGTTTGCCAGATTGAGCGAGATGCTATTAAAATCATGAAGGAAAATCTGGCGATTGATTGTTATGATTTAGGTTGATTTGGTGCTTTGATGTGTTGTAAAATAATAAAAGTTGGAGATTAATGGTCTCACGTTGATCCCTTTGATTAAATAAAGTATAATTTATTTGATTATTTGGAGATCAATTATGAAAGACATTAATAACTTTGTGGCAAAGCACATGTTGAAGTTTAATAAAGCTGCTAAACATGTTGACCGTCGGAAAGCCGAACGTGCTGGACACCAGAAGCACAAAAAACGAATTTGTGGAGATGACCCATGACTGCGCAACACCAAACTGCACCGAAAGCTACAAATATTGCCCGTTTCTGTAATTCCCTTCAATTCATTGCCCAAAGTTGTCATGCAATTGCTAGTTCCATGAACTGGAAGTTGGAACAAGTATCCGTCAATAATGAGTCTCAAACAATCGTGTTGAGTGCCAACTATTATGTTGTGCATCCGACCGATAAGAATCGGTTCTCTGCATTACTGAAGCAATTTGCTTCCGTGGTAAAATTATCTGTTGAGGTTGGTTGGATAGATGTGCGAACAGACCCAAGTAACGTTCACACAAAAGCTACTATTGTTGTAAAGGCTGCAAGGTGAGAGGTTGTAGATAATGGGTAACATCGAAATTTCTTCCATGGACGAAGACTTCATGGATACAGATGATTGGTATGAGCTGCTGGATAGTGGCCATGAAACCGACCTTGATTCCAAATAATGTGAGATGTATAATGATCTCATCAAAACACACAGAGGATTTCTAACATGACAGAAACTCAAAATGTATATGAAGTTGCCTTCATGAAGGTGGCGGAAAAGATTCTGGCCAGTGCTCTCACTGTGGAAGTGATGGCAAAGGCTATTGAAGCGTTGGTTACCAGCATCAAGACTGTTATTGATGAAGGTGATTACGCCCAAACAGAAACAATTGGTCCGATCCTAAATTACGCCGATTTGGCCGCTTTGGGTCCCAACTGGTTCAACGATGATCAGGCATTCAATGAGGTTGCTGTTTTGATCCTCGGAATGATGGTTGGTGATGTGATGAAGGACTTCATCTATCCGTCTGAAATTGGTTTATATAATGTCCATCGTTTGATCGATTCAGTTGATGCTGATTTCCAGCAAGCCAAACGCATTGCTGCTGCATCTTTGGCAGCTAAACACGGCAACGACAAGCCGTCCCAGTCTTTCAAACACAGCAACCTGCAAGGAAAGTTGTTGGATCTGTTGGGGGACATTGTTGGTGAGTTGAGTGAGCGTCAAGGTGCCGATTCTGACACTGATGGTGAATCTGTTGTTACTCAATTGGCTGATGCTCTGGAAAGTTTTGTTGAAGATCTTGAAACGAAATGTGAAGATGGTGGCAATCTGAAATCCACACCTTCAGCAAAAACGTTACATTAATTAAGGGGAGGGGGGCGACGAGCCCCCACTACAAAGAATGTCAAGAGTATATTTTGCAGGTGATCTGCATTTTGCGCATAAAAATATAGCAGGATTCCGGCCAAATGTTGCCGGTATCGTCATTAACAATGAAGAAGAACATCGGGAATTGATAATTGAACGATTCAACAAGATCATCACTAAGAGAGATACCCTATATTTGATGGGAGATATATGTTTTGACGAATCGTTTACTGTACATATTGGTCGATTGAATGGGTATAAGAAGCTCATTCTTGGTAATCATGATCATCTCAATTTAGGGATTTGGCAACAATATGTGGCTAATATAGCTGCCATTGGGAGATATAAAAAGTCGTGGATATCGCATGCTCCCATTCATCCTGAAGAGCTGCGTGGAAAGATAAACATACACGGGCACGTACATAATGCAACCATTCAAGATGCGAGATACTTCAATTGTTCCTTGGAAAATATAAACTACGAACCAATTGAATATTCTCAAATATTAGCTCGAATTGAGCAACAAAAGGAAATGTGGAAATCCTGATCGCGATACAGTATTAATAGAACACATGCATGAGAAAAATGTTATGTTCTATATGTGGTTCACCATCTATTATACCGAAAGCGAGACTGATAAAGATAAACAAGCAACATATAACAGAGAAGTGTCTATATCCGTCGATAATTATCCTCTAGCCAATGCTGTCTTAGCTGAATTGAGATATATGTTTGATGAACACAATATTGAAATGGTCATTGATGGTGATTTGGAGCAGTTTAGTCCATCAAACCATGAAGTTAGTTATCATTTGAGTTTTTATTCTTTTGAAGATGCTCATGATATTCTGGAAGCAATACAGCCCAAAATGTTATTGCTAGAGACCTATAACACAAATCGAACATTACACTGATGGATATTGATCTCGACACGCCAACAACATTTAACATAAAAGAGTTATTCCCATCATTTGTGAGAGCGTCTGTTGTTCAGCGCAATGAATTAACACCACATGCTTGTGGATACTATTGCCAACACATTCCTATAGACAACATAACAAAGTTAGCTGCAATTCCATATGACCAAGCTTTGGAATATGGATATAGGAAGATTGACTTTTTACATTTGTCTTTATATGATAAAATAGAATCACCAAATCATTTAAAGCAATTGCAGATTACAGAGCCAAATTGGAATTTGTTGCAGGATCCTTTCGTTTTAGAACAATTATCTCATTTAGGCACTAAGAATGAGGACGGAACTCTAAAACATTTCAAAATGATTCAACTATTGAATCCAAAATCTATTGAAGATGTGGCTGATTGTTTAGCGTTAATCCGACCATCTAAGCAGCATCTATTGTCAGAATACATTAATAATAAACAACAGGTTCGTGGTATATTGTATGATCCACCAGCATCGGATCAGTATTATTTTAAGAAGAGTCATGCAATAGCGTATGCTCATAATGTGGTAGTTGAACTCAACATTATTAAAAGCTTGTCACCAATGAATAAAAGCGATATAATGAACGCTGAATTAAACAACGAAGGGTATTTTGAATATGAATAAGAACAACGTTGATATGAGCCGAGTCAAATCGCTAGTTCGTAAAGCTCTTCGTCAACAGAGTGTTAACAAAATACATCTGCTTTGGGTGAATGTCTTTGGAATCAAACAGGGGTACAAAGATTGTTATGAACAAAGTGGGTCAACGTTGCGGTTATTCATGCCGCCAGTGTTCTTGATCATTTTGTGTATCCATCTTTTGGGTATTATTTTTGATTGTGTTTGGTGTGCACTGTCGAGTGTGTTTCCCGGCATTGATGTAAAAGTATTGCGCGAGGATAGAGACAAGATTGCATTCCAGAGTGGAATGGTTGAAGTGTACGTCGTTGTCTCCGAAGATGGAAAGCATTATAATTATGCTTGTGATATCGATCACGTTGACGATCTGTGGGATGGACATCATGACTAAATTCGAACAAGCTGTTGCAATTGCCAAAGAAGAATTGGCGAAAGGTGAGAATGATTTGCGCAAACGAATCATTGCTCGTTTGGTAGCAGAAGCAAATATGACTCCTGCTGGTGCATCAACATATGCATCCAACGCTACAAAAACTGCTCGTGAAGGTGGTCCCGTACCAACCTCTCCTGGCGGATCTGTTCGTGAACATAAGGAGAAGGTTCATCAGATGGGATATGTGCCACAAAATCCTCGTGGAAAGAATCCAGATGAGTTGTGGTCCGCATGTGCATTGAACAATGGTGTGGTTTATCATGCAGCTAGCTTCTTCTCTGAGGCTGAAGCAGATAAGTATTGTACTCGTTGGGGGTGCAAGAAGATCAAAGGGGTTCCTGTAATTGGCAAACCTTTGGGACATATCATCAAACAGGATCCCTTCATTCAGGAAGAAGCTGTAACCAATGTTGACTCCGATTAAAATATATCGGATAATTAACGCACACAATCATTCATCAAAGAGGAAACAAATCATGGCTAAGGCTAATGACCGTTCGTTTTACATGACTTCCCTGCAAAAGGACAAGATGGGCAAGCTGCCACGGACCCACCAGAACTGCATCGAGCAGACTGGCGTTGCTCGGCCTGGCAAGTCGGCCAAGGACCGTGCCCTCAAGGGAATCAGTCATAAGTGACAAACAGGAATAAGGATATTCCATCTGTTCAAGGAGTTGGAGTGGTTGGTTATGGCCAATACACTCCATTCTTAAATGGAAGGATGACACCTCATTATCGTAAGTGGATATCCATGCTGGAACGATCTTGTTCAGCAGTGTATAAACAAAACAACATTGAATATGTAAATGTGACATGTGTAGAAGAGTGGCACAGTTTTCAAACATTTGCTCAATGGTGTGATTCACAAGTTGGATTCAATAATTGCGGTTGGCATTTAGATAAAGATTTAATAATCAAAGGAAATAAAATTTACGGACCTGATGTGTGTTCATTTGTACCACCAGAGCTCAATGCGATCCTCAATACGCGGTCACGAGCCAGAAGCGATAGTGGTGTAGTTGGAGTACTTCAAACCAAGTATGGGCGATGGATGGCTACTTGTAAAGTAGGTGGATCTCATTCTGAGTATTTGGGTACATATTCAACGATTGAAGAAGCATTTTTGGTATACAAAGAAAGGAAAGAACAATATATTAAAGAATGTGCAAATAAATGGAGAGGTCAGATCGATGAGAGATTATATCATGCGTTAATGGCTCGTGTTGTAGAGATGGGCGACTAGTGGTCGCAAATAAATAACCATGAGTCTGATCATGCATCGGACTATTTTTTTGTTAGAGGATTTTAATAATGAGTGTGAATAGCACAAATCAGGGCAAAGATCAAGAAGAATTGGCTAGTGATTTTGCCGAACGAATGAATGAAAATGGGGTAGCAGCTGTATTGGCTCAGTTGCCAACTGGTGATAGTTCTGAAGAGTGTGAAGAGTGTGGTGTTGAAATCCCTCTCAAGCGTCGGTTGGCATTGAAGGGTGTAAAGTGTTGTGTTGAATGTCAAACGTTGCTTGAAATGAAAAACAAACATCGCAGTAAAGGCACTACCCCATTGATAGAGTATGATGATTGAACCATAAATAGTCGATCTTATAAGGGTCGACTATTATGAATGATGCATTCAATCAAGCAATGAAAAATGTTATGTTGTGGGAAGTGGGTCCACATTTTGATGAGACACTTCCCATACACAAGCAAAGAGATTTAAAAACAGCAGCTGAACGTAAGGCAACAGGATATGTTAATGATCCTGATGATGCTGGCGGCGTAACCAAATATGGTGTTGCACAAAATGCAAATCCCACCGTTAATGTTGCAAAGCTAACATACGAAGAAGCGAAAAACATATATTTCAACAAATATTGGAATACTGTACAGGCTGATAGCATCCCATTCCCTCTCAATGTATTAGTTTTCGATGTATCTGTTAATTCTGGACCTGGCAATGCTATAAAGTTTCTTCAAAGGGCTTTGGGTGTTAAAGCTGATGGAGATTTTGGTCCGGCCACATTAGCAGCTTTGAAGAAGGACACAGGATTAAAACAATTATGTGAAAGATACAACGATCAACGTAGACGGTTTTTTAACGCTATTGTTGCTAGAAACCCAACCCAAAAGAAATTCCTAGCAGGATGGACCAGACGTGTCGATTGGTATGATCAATGGTTCTTAAAACACCTATAATATGAATAGATTAAATAAAACAAATAGAGTCTAATAATATGACAGCAACAAGAGAACAAATTGAAAATTTTGTAAATGGAGTGTTAAGTGGCAATGAGGAGCAGGGATTAAATAGTTTGCGGACAGTTCTGCAACAGAAAGTTTCTGAGATTTTGATTAAGAAGAAATATGGAGATTTACCTCCACCAACAGAAGATGAAACAGAAGATGAAAACGCCTCCTAGTGAGGCGTTTTTTATTGTGTTTTAAAAAATAATATGCGATAATATATCATCATCAAACAATTATTGTTGGTTAGTGTCATGCACATTGACGTCTTCTCTGATGCTGGTCACAAAGATTCTTTTTTTGTTTCAGGAGCAGTGCTTCAAATACAAGATGATTACCATCTGGTAACTTTTCCTCGAGTCGCTTCATCCAATCTCAGAACTGCCACCATCGAATTAAGAGGCATTTTCAATGCGGTGGGCATGGCAATCAAAATGTTTCCTGAAATTACCACAATGACGATAACATGTGATAACCAATCTGTCATTGATTGTCTTGCTGGTAGATCTACGTTTAAAGATGATTTTAAAGATAAATGTGTGCGTAGATTGCTTTCAATATTGAAGCGGCACAATATTGAAGTATTGTTTGTTCATAAAACACAAACAGAGTGTTCCGAAATTAGAATGTGTGATTGGATTTGTAAGATGGCCAAATCCAACAATTCATCTTTTCTATCTAATCCATGTGTTCCCAAAGGATGTAAGAAATTTTGTTCTGCTAATCATATTGTAGGACATCGCCACAATTTCTTGAAAATGAGCGTTGATTGTGAAAATGTTCTGTGATATAATAACATCATCAAATGACAACAGAGGTGTGTGATGTCTTCTTTCAACTCTCCAAAGTATCAACAATGTGCCACCATCATCGAAAATGAAGTTTCGAAAGGTGGAGATATGTCGACCCTCCGTAAGCGGTGTGTTGAACGATTTGTTGCTGAAATGAACATGACCAAAGCTGGTGCTAGTACGTACTATAGCAACCTTCACAAGGCTCAAAAAGTGGAAGTGCCTGTTCCTGTTCGTGAGCGCCAAGCATATGATAAGGATATGTTTGATTATGATAAGGAAGCTTTCAGCATGGTTACTATTGATCGGTCTCGCCGTGCCGTTGATGTGAAGGTGTACACTGATAAGAACAAGTGTTTGGAAGAATGTAACAAGTTCAACAAACATTTCATTAAGGGCGTACAGATTGTAGATGCTCCTTTGGGTACAATTCGTACCAAAGAAGTTGAAGTTGCAGATGAGTTTGTAGATAGCATTCTTGCTTGAGGTGACGGGGCCGCAAGGCCCCTCAAGTAATATGAAAATAGATTTTTGTAAATTATCTGATATGCATGTTGGACAATCTGGTACGATTGTTGGTGTGTATGTTGATCAACCTTTGAGGAGTAGAATGACCTCCATGGGGTTCAATAAAGGGTCTAATATAACAATACAACGTAAGAATTGGTTTGGTCACGTCTTTCATATTGTTATAGACCAATTAACAAATCTTGTTATAAGAAAAGTAGATGCATCAAATATATGGGTAAGAGTGGAAATCCCCGTTGACACCAACGATGAAATATAATATAATAATCTCACATTCAACACACAAAGGTATCACAAAATGAAAAAGCTCGATCTGGTTCAGTTCTTGATTGACAACCCCCGCGAACTGACTGCGGTTGTAACAGCAACTACTGATGTTAAGCTCAATAAGCGAGACGCTTCCCGTACGATCAACAATCCATTTGAAGATGGTATTGTTAAGACTCAAACCGTCAACATAATCCTCAATAAGGATTACGAACAAGCCGTGAATGAACAGCGCAAGGAAGAAGGTAAGGCTGCTGATTTTGAGGCGCAGGCACGTAAGTGGGGCAACCATGTGGGCAAGTCCATCATCACCAAGGGCGACGATCTATACCTTTCCGGTATTGTTACATGCAATGTTGGGGCACCGACGTATCGTTGTAAAAAGACAGGTCGCGAAGTGAATAAGGACGAATTTGCTCCGTTTGTCGGTGCAACAAGCATCAACAAGTCTCAAGGTGTGAGTGAAACTGTGGATGTGCGCACGTACAAAATGGATAACATTGACCAGGTGACCATTAACACCAATGATGGTCGGGTAATTCGGTTTTAATGCCCTTGAATCCTGATTCGTGATGTGATATAATGATCGCATCACGAATCAAAATGAGATTCAAAAAATGAAAAGCGAACTTATTGTAGGGGACGGTAAAACTCCTCTGCAAGCGGAAGCTGATTATGAAATGAAGAAGCAGGCAATTAAGGATGATTATCCTGATGCCTATTTCAGTCACAAGACTGTGTACCAGAAGCACGGTCGTCATCAGGTGGTTCAGTATGTTGTTTTGGAACAAGATGCCCAAGATGCGACTGAATCTGTCTTAACTAAGAAGGTAAAAAGAAAAGGATTTTAGGTGAGTTGGTCTCACCGACGTTGTCTCCTTAAACGTGATGTGTTATAATGATCACATCACAAACACACAGAGGTAAATGATCATGAACGAAGTCATTCAATCCATCATCAATGCTGTTGTTGATACTAAGGCAGTTGAGGATGTTCTGGCAATCACTGGCCTGACCAAACCACAACTGTTCGGTCACATGGCTTCCATGAAGAAGCATGGACTGGTATCCTACGAGGACGGCAACTTGGTTCTCACTGAAGAAGGGAAGAAGTTGGTTGTCCAACAAACCGCCCAGCAAGTTGTTGACCAAACTGATGCTGTTGAAGTTAGTGCTTCAACTGTGGTTCCTTCTACCACCGTTCCTGTGAAAACCGGTCAAAAGCGTGAAGAACGTACTGACACCAAGAAGCATAAGGTTGAAGCACTTCTGGCAGCCAATTCTGGTTTGTCACGCAAGTTGAAGATTGCACTGTTGATGGAACATGCACAGATGACGTACAATGGTGCCAATACATACATCTACAACTACGACAAGAAGCAAAAGGCCATCCGTGCTGCTCATGCTTCTTCCACCGCACCCACCGCAACCGCCTGATACACCTCTGGACAAGGATGTCTTTTTTAGAAGAATGGCAATAACCACTTATGTGGTAAATACATCAAATCAAAGTTGTAGATTTGATGTATAAGTTATTATTGGAATTGTCTGGATTAAACGTTCGGACACCTTCTTTGGAGAAGATTGCAGAAAAGCATAAGGTCGATGTTAAAACGTTGCGTAGGCAGTTATCAAAGGGAATTAAAGTGGAGCAAGAACATACAACGGATGTAAAAATTGCAGAAGAAATTGCTCTCGATCATTTGAATGAAAGACCCGATTATTATGACGTGTTGGAAAGGGCTGAAAAAGAATAAAGGGGAACCTATATCCGCGATGGTGATTACCGATCTTTGCGGATATTATCACTTATAATGTTTCAAGTGATCCAATATACAAGGATGATGTTTTATGTATATTGCAGGGTTAGATGTTTATGTTAGCAACGCGATGTAAATTTGCTAACCACATCCCAAATTATCAGCCCATGAATTTCGTTTCATGTGTACGTTATCATCGCTTGGATGTAGGCTGTTTATGCTTATGCCCTGACGTTCAGCTCTCCAGGTTCCCCAATAAAGAGAGCCTCCGATTCGATTTTTCATCTATATCTTAACCATTGCTGGGCGTATGAGGCGTAACGCAATTGGCTTTTCTTCCTGACCACCACCAAAACGAGTGTGCTAACTGACGTGAGGAGAACGAACAAAATTGCTTTTGTTATTGGTATTTAATATAGGTTAAAATTAAGTTTTTGTAAACCTGGTTTACAAATTTTTTTCTCCTTGTCTCACATTTGAAACCATATTATAATAATATCATCAAATGACAACAGAGATATTGTTATGAACTCTTCTATCCTCTTCGTGAAGTGCCCAATGTTTGATGAAACTATTGATCGTCATCCTGATATTCGTAGGAGGATAATAGATCGAATGAAAGATTTTGTTGAGGTGAAGACTAGGGACAGTAGGGCTAGGTTTGGGTCCAATGACACACCTCTTATTGCGGCTGGTCATTATGGTGGTTTGTCTCATGCTAATGTCACCCAGGATTATCGAGTGTTTTATTCAAAGGAATCCCATGATCCTGTGATCGTTCGATTGTATGCGGTCATCACACATGTTGAGGCTGGCATTGCTACACCACCTAACATTAAGCGGCAGAAAACAATGGCCATGAAGATGAAAGGTCAAATCAAATGGGAAGTGTTTGTTCCGGATTAATGTTCCTTGTGTCACAATCAATGATGAGATATAATAATCTTATCAAAACGCTAAACGAAGAGGTGTGTGATGTCTTCTGACTACAACAACTGTTTTTTTGCTGTAACTCAACACAAATACCAAATGACGTTGGAGGCCATTAAAAAAATTGAGGATTGTCCCGATGAGTTTATGACTCAACAGGAAGTGATTGATTTGGTTGGTGAGCATGTTGGCCATTACAACCAAACAATCACAAATCACAATCTCGTGCAGCAGGATTTGAATGTGTTGGTTGAACAAGCCACTAAGGCTGGCAAGAAGTCATTTACTATTGATGATGAAGAATTGTATACAGCAGTATGTTGTGGATATAATATAAAACACTACTTGCCGTATGCTTATCGGCGAGCCAATAAAATCTACCTGAAGAATAAGGATGACATTGAGGCAGCAGAACATAAGAAAAAGGAAAAAGCGCACCGTATAGAGATATTGGAACAATTGTTGTATTCAATTGAACAGATTTTATCGTCCAAACTCAAAGGACAATGCAACATTGAAGTCCATTACAAGGGACATGACCGGGAAGGTGCAATAAGATTGTTGAAACCGTTGGTCAATTATGATGATGTGCTTGAACGCATTCTTGCCAACTGTGATGATGACAGCTGTAAACAGTTGTATGGCGACAACTATTCTGCCAAATTTAAAGAAATTTGGGATAGTGTGGATGCCCAAGCAGAGTGACAACGTTGACACCTTTTATTTGATATGATATAATGATTATATCAAATAAAGCATTAACCCCCACCCAAAAAGGTATGAACCATGAACCAAGTAGCTACCACCAACGAAGCTCTGAAGCAACTGACCACTGATGTTAATGTTGGGATGAATGAAGTTGTGTCGGTCTTCGTGTCGAAGTATGAAGATGCTCTTTTCCAAAAGAAAGATCAGCTGTCTGATTCCATCCGTGACCTCAAGAAGGATCTGGCTGATCTGGACAAGACAATCATTGCCCAAGCTCCCACTGCGCAGTATGAAGTAGAACTGCCGGAAGCGTTCGGTGGGCTGTGTATGTATGTTGATGATGTTCGCGTGTACTGGAAAGACGCGTACCACACAAAGGCCAATACGTTTGACATCTCCGTTGTATTTGGGCAGAAATCGCCCAAATCTCGTGAAACGACCAAAAGCTTCTCTCATGACATCAGCGAGGAGCACATCGCCAAACACAAGCAGTTGGAACAAGACCTGGCAACAGCAACTGCTGAACTGGCTGTGGTGATGAACGACATCCGGTCTGTCGGTCGCAAGGAACGTCAGATTCGTGGGAAGATCAGTGAACTGAAGCTCCAGGAATCCGGTATGATGGATCTGCTGAACAACAGTGACCTGCAACTGTTGATTGCTGTTCAGTAATCGCTCCCCGGACAAGGACGTCCACTGTTGTCTCAAAAACAAATTATTGTTATAATAATATCATCAAAACGCTAAACGAAGAGGTGTGTTATGTCCATCGCTATTGTCACGACTGTGCTCATGAACAATGAGTTTCATTCTTCTCATCTTGAAACAGATGAGGATGGGGCATTGTTAATTCTCAGCAAAGACGAAGCTACCATACTAGCCGATGTTATTGTAGATGAGCTGATGGAAAATGTGTTTGGTGATGAGGAATACTTCATTGAACATGGTGTTGCTGATTTGGGTGGTGGTATTAAGATTACTGGCACCACAAATCAGGCTTTTATCTGTTTCCAACAAATTATTCTTTCCAAATGAGGGGTGAGGTATGAAGACGGTACAATTTGATCGTCGTCTCATGAAAGACGATTTTTCCAATGTTGTTTATGGTAACGATAATAAGGCTGTCACACGAATTGAGTTTTTTCCCTCAGCTCATGTTGATCGGCAACTATTTGCAGTGCTGAGCAATGGAGATGTTGTGTTGGCGAGAGAAGACGGATACAATCCCAACGGTCCAGGCTTCTTGTACATTCGGTTAGATGATGAGAAGTTGTATTTGTCGAAGATTAAGGTTTTGATCAACGATGAAACTGCTATGCGAAAGGTTATCGTTGATGATGGTTCGCCGATAGAAGATGGGTGGAGCGTCTGTAAAACATATGATGTTAATATGTTTTACAACTAAACAAAAAAAAGAGCAAGGATGCTCTTTTCCTCGTTGATGCCATCTTAATAATTTGATATAATGATCTCATCAAATGCAAACACATGAGGTGTGTTATGTCAAAGATTATTACCAAAGACGGTCTTCAGCAAATGTTGGATCAAGCTGATCACAGCCGTCGCGTTCATATTGTGGGTCGCGCGTTGGTTGTGTTGTTCAACAATCAAACAAAAGACGAACAACAAACCCAACGGACAATCATGCATAATGGCATTGGCTTTACAGGAGCTGATGCCCATAGTGGATGCTTGACAGCCAAATGCTACTTGGCAAACAAAACCCTTCAAGATTGGCAACTGGAAAAGTGGCTCAGACGTGATAAGTCTGGTTATGCACGTATTTGTAAGTATCATGCTCAATTGAATGAGGCTGCCGAACGGAAAGCAGCTGTTCGCGGTTGATTGACATCACAAGGACGTGATATAATAATCTCATCATTGATCAACTGAGGATATAAAAGTGATTAAGCTGTCGGATGTGAAGAAAGGTAGCTTCGTTGATGTTCGTACCACCAGTGGTGAAATTCATCATGGTGTGGTAGATGAAGTGGAACGAGACGTTAAAAACGGTTGCCCTGGCATTGACTACACCATCGTCAAAACGGGTGAGCAATACTGGGCATATCTTGACCAAGTTGTGTCTGTGACCAAGTTCTGAGGTGGGCCATGACCGAAAAGTTAACCATAGCCGTTGAGACCACTCAACGTGCAACCGTCATTGTTGACAGTGATGACGTTCGAAAGCTCATTTGTAAGCATTTGGAAGAGAAATACGAACTCTCCAAGCAGGGGATTGGTGAAGAGGGATTGTCTATCGATCTGGAGTGGGAATATGATGAACGTTACCATTTCATAGTCCGCATCACCAAGAATGAGGTGAAACAGGCAGATTCCTTTTCCTGAAGTGTGAAGGAAAGGAGATGAGAACATACTTGTCTCCTTTCTTAAAACATATTATAATGATCATATCAAAAGCAGTTAACAATTTTATTTTTGTTTGTAGAGGTGTGTAATGGCTTTTATTGTTGTAACCACAGTCTTGATCAATCAAGATTTTCATTCCACTCACATTGAAACCAACGAAAACGGTTGCGTTGTGATGTTTGTTGATAAAACCTTTGCGCAAAAGGTTGTTGATCAGGTCATTGAGACCATGCTTGAAGATGTTGTGGGTGAGGGGGAAATGTTTTCTGTTGATACTGACGTTGAAGATTTGGGTGGTGGTTCTCGAATTGTTGGGTCGACGACAGAAGTGTATGTTTCGATTCAGGAAGTCACCATCTGATAGTTGAAATTCATAATAGAATCATGTATAATGAATATATGTGATTCTGTTTTTGTTTGAGGTGAAATGATGTCTGGGATGGGTGGTCCTGATGAAGAATCTCTTCATGCTATTATTATGGCGGAAAATGAAGAGCATCGGGTCAGGACTATCCTAGCTGAACAACAACAGCGATCATCAGCTTTTCTTTGTCAGGATTGTGATGAATCCATTCCTGAAGAACGTCGCAAAGCTAGTCCCGGCTGTCAATATTGTGTTGTGTGTCAACCAAAGTATGATAAAATCAAGCGTCCTAAAATGCTGTATCATATTCTTTAGTCTCTTCGTTGTCTCCTAATTGATACCATCGTATAATAATCTCATCAAATGACACACTATATGGTGATGACGATGACGCCTGAAGAAATCAAAACGAAGGTTCAAGAAATGGCCTTGAAGTTGAAGTTGGATTTTTATGGATTTGAAATGAATCCTTCCATCGTTAACTGCAAAGTTGATTTTGGCACCAATTCAATGGCTGTATGGCAGGATGATCTATTAGAAGACTGGGCATATTGTTCGGTTTATGTTGTTGATGAATGTGTTTTCATGGATCGGATTAAATCTGAAAAAGATATCAAGCAGGTGTTCATTCATTTGTTTGAACTCAACGAAGTATAACTTTGACCTGAAAAGTCGTCGTGGAGATTGAAATGACTGATTCCATCATTGTGTATCGTAATCCTCTTGAAGCTGCAATGAGGGAAGGGGCATCTGGGCCAATTGTGTTCCCGATTGCGTGTGCGATGGCTGCTGCTGTGATCACGATTGTAATACTTGCCAATATTGGCGACAAGTTCTTTAGCCGGAACAACTTCTATCGAAAGTATGGATTGGAAGTGATGTGCGGTCTTGCTGCTATTGTTGCTATTTTCGTGTATAACTGGATGACATAGTTAAACCACATCAGTTTACGTTTTTTCTTTTATCGGACGTTAAAATCGCGTATAATAAGTCTATTGAAGTGATTATTAACGTTCGTGAGGTGTATTATGACAGAGGTAAAGAAACCGGCCGCAAAGAGGAAAGTGGACAGTTTCGTTCCGTTGGAGACTTCTGTGTCCAAGGAGCGTCAGGGGGTGCTGTATAAGCAAATCCTCAAGCATACAGCATCTGGAAATAAATTGTTGTTGAAGATTTATTCTGATAGCTATGATTTCCAGTGCTATGCGAAAGTGGAAATATACGATCCCGTCAACCTGAAGTGGAACCATTTGGAGTCTATTCCATATAGTTTGATGGAAACCCCTGGTAAGTTGGTGCACAGTATTCCTTTTGGGGTAAAAGCGGAGGTTATTAGTTATCGGTTTGCTAATGATCGGAACACTCTCCTGAATAAGGCTAAATTGATTTTGGAATAATGTAGTGGCCATGGATGGCTACTTGTCTCCGCTTTAATAATTTAATATAATAATCTCATCGAATGACAATTTAATTTGTTTGTGAGGTGTGCAATGGGGCTACGTCTTTCAGGAGCAACGAAAAACGATTTGATTTACGGTTGCTTCGAGCCTATTAGCGGATATGATGCTGGATACACAAACGATCCCGAAATGGATGCGTTTCTGTTTGAGCAAGAAGCGCTCGACCTGAAAAGTATGGACACCATTGAGGAAAATGAGCGTCTTGAATCTTATCAACGTCAGGAAGAATTTAATCGAACTGTTGATTGGTTTGATAATGATTGGTATGATATGGATGATTATATGGATTATGAGGTGAGAGAACCTCTTGATTCTGTTCATGTGGAACCACCTCCACATGAGTTATGATGAGGTGATTGTCGATTGAAGGTATGGGCAAGGATGCCCTTGTCTCCTTATTCAAATCATATTATAATAATCAAATCAAAAATCAATTAATAATTTAGATGTATGTGTACATGAGAGGTGTGTGATGTTTATGTTCATTCATACTGTGACGGAGAAAACAGCTGATGGTTCCCATACTAGCAGCCATCCTCACGTGACAAATGCTGGTGTTTTGCTTACATCCCCCCATTTGAAGGGGGCCAAACGAACAATGAGTGTGTTTGTGGAACAAGTTATGGATACAGACTTTCATGGCAAGGATTGTGCTGTGGATTGGTCTGATGATGAGACTCGGGTGGATGTTGTGGTGGATGACGAAGAGAAAACAACAATCCACACGATTTCCCTTCATTCTTTTACTGTAGTGTGAGGTGTAACATGCTCCGTATTAAAAGCAGCAACATTTTTATCACTTTGCTCATTCCTGCCATTATTGGATTTGCGGTTGGGGCAATCTGTTGGACAGGGTTGTTGAATGAATTGTTGATGATTAGTCATCGTCCACCGATTGTTCAATGGTGGCAAGGGGGGTTGATTGGAATGATCCCCATGATGGGCTGGATTGGGTTGTTTGGTTATGTTGGTTTGTGGATGATTAAGTTGTTTGTTGATCCACTATAAAGAATCTCCTAGCCTGAATGGTTAGGTTTGAGGGAATTGACTACCACACACCTCGGTCAATTCCCTCTTTTTTTATTCCTTGTGTCCCATTCAATATTATAATATAATAGTCTCATAAATTAATAAATTAATAATTTTTTAGTTGTACTAACCAAGAGGTGTGTGATGAAAAGTAAATTCTGGTTGGATTTGGGTCTCAATGGAGCTGAATGCATTGACCTGAGCGAACGTCCTGAGTTGCTGGATAGCATCCTTATGTTTGGGAATGATTTCCAACCAATTGGTTGGACACATGATAATATCCACCGAGAGGATGGATTGACGGTTCATTCATGGCTCAAAAACAACTGTGAGTATTTTAACATCTCGGACAAAGATCCAGAAGTACTGAAGTTCATAAGTATTATGGTCAATGTTGGAGTGCAAAATGTAACTCTGGTTGAAGTAGTGTGGGACGAAGAATCCGTACTCGTTATGAAGTATTAACACATGAGGACATGGACGTCCTCCCTTGTCTCCATTTCGAAATAATTATATAATAATCTTATCAAAACATTTTGAGCACAATATTATGGTTATTTTTTCCTTATGGTCGAGGTTCAATTCCAGACAAGGAAGTGCGTCCACAAAAGGAACATTGGAACGTCTAAACAAATTGGGAGTTTTATATTGGCAGCACGAACCTGGATGTATTTTTTATGGATTTTGTCGGACTCGTCAGGAGTTTGAACATGTCAAACGGACGTTGAGTATTTACGCAGGATGTAAATACCCGATTTATATTGACAGTGCGGATGGATCATTGACCTACCGCAAGGTGGTGCATCAGGATGGACAATCAATTAAAACCCAGGTCAAAGTAGCAGACACAATTCTTGCCAAAATACAAGGTCGATTGTGACCTTGTCTCCTTTTATGCTCCAGCATATAATTATTATATAAATTTT
>ERZ650311.156-NODE-156-length-44730-cov-9.425495_pt1 | contig 44730 bp, 38 predicted proteins | sample MGYA00376247_ERZ650311 | MGnify/ENA primary metagenome ERZ650311 (study PRJEB26733, sample SAMN07839324) | wastewater metagenome | biome: small river; feature: stream; material: water | place: USA: North Carolina | collected 2016-07-28 ... | reverse complement strand
GGCAGCCGACTACGTCTTGGCTGACTACGGCCACGGTGCCATCATGGCGGTTCCAGCACATGACCAGCGCGACTGGGATTTTGCTCGCACCTTCGACCTTCCAATTCGCCAGGTGGTAGAGACCGGTGAAGGCGATCCAAACGCTCTAGGCTTTGCCACCGTCGGCGACGGAGTCTTGGTAAACAGCGGAGACCTCAACGGGCTCAGCAAGACCGAGGCAATTGCCAAAATGACCCAGATCCTCGAGGGCAAGGGCAAGGGCAAGGCTGCCAAGAACTTCCGCCTTCGTGACTGGCTGATCAGCCGCCAGCGTTACTGGGGAACTCCGATTCCAATCATCCACTGTGATTCCTGTGGCGAAGTGCCGGTTCCGGCCGATCAACTTCCGGTAGAACTTCCGTCCGCGGAGGGTCTCGACCTATCGCCAAAGGGCACCTCACCTCTCGGTGGCGCTGCTGACTGGGTAAATGTTTCCTGCCCCAAGTGTGGTGCTGCCGCAAAGCGCGACACCGACACCATGGACACATTCGTGGATTCATCCTGGTACTTCCTCCGTTTCCTTTCGCCAAACAGCACCGAGGTCGCCTTCGATGTGGAGCAGGCGAAACAGTGGGCTCCGGTCGACCAATACGTCGGTGGTGTAACTCACGCGATTCTGCACCTGCTGTACGCACGCTTCTTCACCAAGGTCTTGCACGACCTTGGTTACGTTGACTTCGAAGAACCATTTACGCGTTTGTTGAACCAGGGCATGGTCTTGATGAATGGCTCGGCCATGAGCAAGTCTCGTGGCAACCTGGTTCGCCTAAGCGAACAGCTAGACGAGCACGGAGTAGACGCCATCCGCCTGACTATGGCCTTCGCCGGTCCACCGGAGGATGACATCGACTGGGCCGATGTGAGCCCAGCTGGTTCGGCCAAGTTCTTGGCGCGAGCCTGGCGACTTGCCAATGACGTCAGTAGTCCCGTCGGCGTTGATTTCAAGACCGGTGACAAGGCTGTCCGCAAGGCGGTTCACTCATTCCTTCGCGACTTCGGTCACAACATCGAGACCTTCAAGTTCAACGTTGGTGTCGCCAAGATCATGGAGCTGGTCAACGTGCTCCGCAAAGCGGTCGATACCGGTGTTGGTGCCGCCGACCCAGCGGTTCGCGAGGGTGTCGAGGAAATCGCCAAGGCAATTAGCCTCTTCGCGCCTTACACCGCCGAGGACATGTGGGCTCAACTTGGCCACCAGCCAGGAGTGGCGCTAGCCACTTTCGCATCGGTTGATGAGTCACTGCTGGTTGAGTCTTCGATTGTCGCAGTGGTTCAGGTTGATGGAAAACTCCGCGACAAGTTTGAAGTTGCGGTAGACATCACCGAGGAGGCGCTGCGCGAACAGGCTCTGGCTTCGGATGCTGTCCAGCGCGCCATCGGCGATAAGACCATTGCCAACGTGATCGTGAGGGCTCCAAAGCTGGTCAACATCGCTACCAAGTAGCACTTCGCAACGGTTTTGAACAGGCGAAACATCGCTGATTACTCACAAACCACTTTCTAAGGCACCTGCACTTCGGTCAGGTGCCTTAGTTTTTTGAGATGCTATGGGCGAAGAGACAGCTGGATACCCACTGGGTGCCTCTGCCTGCCCTTGGCAAGAAAGCAATTCTGGGCCTGGCGGCCACTGTCACGCTCTTGCTGATAGTGCTGGCTACTGCAAAACAGGAATCAAATCAGGTTTCTACTTCTGATTGGTTGAACACGGGTTTCTCTTCTACGGCCCCAGCTGCTGCGAAAACCCACCAGGCCCAGAGCAACAATCTTGCTGCACTGGTTGTAGTGCAAGTGGTGGGTCAGGTTCTGCACCCAGGCGTTTACAGTCTGAAGTATGGCTCAAGGGTGATCGATGCTGTTTTCGCTGCGGGTGGATTTGCAGCCAATGCCGACCAGGCGTCACTAAACCTGGCCCGTCCGGTCAACGACGGTGAACAGTTGAATGTGCAACTTCTGGGCGAGGACACTGGCATGTCGAAAGGTGCGGGTCCGGAAAACACCGTGAACATAAACCGGGCGGACACTGCGACTCTGGATGGATTACCGGGCATTGGCCCCACCCTGGCGCAAAGGATCATCGATTACCGTCAGGCAAATGGTGGCTTTCGCAGCTTTGATGACCTTGGAAAGGTAGCCGGTATCGGCACCGCACTCCTCGGAAAACTGAAGCCACTGATTTCGCTGTGAGGCGCTACCTAACTGCGCTTGTTGCTGGCCTTCTCTGGACTGCCCTAGCACTGCAGGAAGCGGGGTTTGCGCTGTGGTTGATTCCAGTTCTCTCCGTAGTTGTTTTGGTGCTCGGCTTTCCTGGGCTGGCATTTGGGGTTCGTGCCTCGTTGCTTGCGTTTCCGGCCACTGTGGTCCTTCGCGCCTTGACCTGGCCCGGCACAATCGAATCGCCGATCGCCATTCAGTCGCTTGGAGCATCATTACGGGTCGTGGTGCGTCGCAACCTGGGAGGCGTCAGCCCGAATGCAGAAGCTCTAACTCTGGGAATCACCGACGGTGACTCTTCGCTGCTGCCAAAGACTTTGGTTCAGGAACTCAATAATCTCTCACTCAGTCACCTGACCGCTGTTTCCGGCACCAATTGCAGCATCTTGATTGCCAGCCTCATGGTTGTCGGCTCCTGGCTTGGCCTGAGGCGAGCGGCACGAATGACGTTGGGGCTGTTCGGGCTGGCTGGATATCTGATCTTGGTTGGTGATCAGCCCTCGGTGATTAGAGCTGCTGCCATGGGCGTGGTCGTCGTGTTGGGTCTCTCCGGGGGAATCAGATTTAGCAGCGTTGACTTACTTGCGTTCACCGTGGTCGGTTTGTTTCTAGTCGACCCACGCTTTTCGACCAACCTCGGCTTTGGCCTCTCGGTGGCGGCAACTGCGGGGGTGCTGCTGCTTGCGGAGCCGCTCGCGACACGCCTGGCATGGTTGCCAAGGTGGCTGGCATTACCTACCGCGGTAGCGATGGCAGCACAGTTCGCCTGTTTGCCGCTCCTCGTTGCGATTCAGGGAAACTTCAACTTGGGTGGTCTGGCTGCGAACCTGCTAGCGGAGCCGGTCGTGGCTCCGATTACCGTGCTGGGTTTATTGGGTGCCCTCCTCGGTCTGCTGGGACACCCAGTCGGTCTTCTAGTCGGGATGCCCTTTCTTTGGTTGGCCAGCCTACCCAGCCAGTTCATCCTTCTGGAGTCGCATTTTCTGGCCGAGAATTTCCCATCTATTTCCTTGCCGGGTGGGGCCGGCGGCTGTGCGATTGCCGCGCTCATGCTCTTTCTATTGATTTGGTGGTTGTCACCGAGGGCGAAACTGGCCTGGTTGCCGGGTCTTGTGCTTCTAATTTTCGCCCTGTTGCTGACTTCACAGTTATTCAACAGGTTAGGTTTTGGCAGCTTCCCTGGTGACCGTTGGATTATGGTCAGCTGCGACGTGGGGCAGGGGGATGCGACCGTGTTGCGAGCGGGACAGCATTTCGCGGTAATCGATGTCGGTCGCGACCCCGGGCCGATTAACCGCTGTCTGCACAAACTGGGAATCATTCGGATTGACCTCTTGGTTTTGACCCACTTCGATCTGGATCACGTCGGCGGCCTAGCCGGAGCCTTGGAGGGACGCTCCGTAAGGCAAGCACTAACCACGCAGTTTGTGGACTCGCGCCCGGGAGCTCGCGACTGCGAAAGGTTGCTACGTCAAGAAGGGGTTCCGTATCGCAAGGTCGCGCTTGGTGAGACCGGCGCCCTGGGAAGCGCCCCCGCCACTCGGCTGGACTGGTTAGCGCTGACGCCGCATCCTGGCGGCGAAGGCTCAACTTCATCCAATGATGGCTCGGTAGCCATGCTTTGGCACGGGAATGGCGTGAATATCTTCACGATGGCGGACCTGCCAGCCTCGGGACAGGCCAGGATTATGGCCGAACGCTCCATGTGGTGGCGGCCTGAGTTCGCTGAGTCGCCCACGATACTGAAGCTCAGTCACCACGGTTCTGCCGACCAGTTGCCCGAGTTTCTGGCCTGGGTGCATCCAGCGGTTACTACGATCTCGGTTGGTGCCCAGAATCCCTACGGACACCCAACAGATCGGGCACTGCGGTGGCTTGCGCGGTTTTCTGGTCAGACCCTGAGAACTGACCAGAATGGTTCGATTTCGCTAGGTTGGCAGAAGTCCAATAATCAGCAAGGCAGGGTTTTGGTTTGGGCCTCAAGCGGTGCAGGCTAGTTTAGGCTTTAGAGGTGACCAAGGCGCGAGTTGTTAAGTGGAATCAGGCGGTAGTCGGTTCCATCGTTTTGGTATCTGGCCCAGAGGACTTCTTGGCATCAAGAGTTCAGCGGTTTGTTCGCGACTCACTGCGGGCGAATAATCCCCAGATTGAAATTTCCCAGTTGGACGCTGCCGAATATGAGTCTGGTCGCCTGATAGAGCTAACTGCACCAAGCCTCTTCGATGAACCCCGATTGGTGATAATCGATGGCGTCGAGCGCTGCAGTGATGCCCTGATCGAGGATGGGCTTGCCTACCTGACCGATCCCAACTCCGAATCCACAGTCGTATTTCGCCACGCGTCGGGGGTTCGCGGGAAGAAGCTGCTAGATGCGCTTCGCAACAGTTCGGCTGTGGTCGAAATCACCTGCGACAAGATTGCCAAAGAGGCGGACCGCATCAATTTTGCCACCGAGGAATTCAAGCGGCTGGATAAGAAAATCACGCATGCCGCTCTGCGCGATTTGGTTGCCGCATTTGGTGACGACAGCGCCGGGCTGGCTGCGGCCTGCGCCCAGCTGGCTCAGGATGTGGCGGAGGCAATCGATGAGAAAGTGGTCGAGCGCTATTACGCAGGCCGAGTCGAAGTGGATAACTTCAAGGTTGTGGATGCGGCAGCTGCTGGAAACTCTGGCGAGATGCTTGTCCTACTTCGCCACGCCTTCGGTTCCGGTCAGGACCCCATTTCGCTGGTTGGGGCAATAGCTCACAAGGTTCGCCTAATGGCTAAGTTGCTGAATAATCGCTCTGCGACTGCTGCTCAGCTCGGTGCAAATCCCTGGGCATTTGACCGCGCTCGGAAGGATATTTCAGGCTGGACCGAAGATGGCATGGCTGAGGTCATTCAGGAGGTCGCCAAAGCCGATGCTGCCGTCAAAGGCGCCGAACGCGACCCACAGTACGCCGTCGAGCGCCTGTTGCTGCTGATAAGCCGTAAGGGTGTGCGTCTTGGCTAAATCCTTGGGAAGAGGCTTTTGGGCGGTCGCAACCGTTGTCTTTTTGACTCTGTTACTGCGTCCACCGCTGGCGATGATTGGTCCCTTGCTGCCGGATATCACAAAAGACATGCAGCTCTCCGCCTCGCAGGTCGGTCTGCTCACTTCGATACCGGTGCTGTGTTTCGGGGTGGGAGCGTTCGCCGGTCCAAGAATCCAGCAACGGTTCGGGCTGGTCAACGCTTTCAATGGAATTCTGCTGCTTCTGGCAATCACGATTGCTACTCGTGTCTGGTTTGGATTCGATTACCTTGTTGTTGCAACCGTTGTCATGGGCTTGGGAATTGCCCTGAGTAACGTGCTATTTCCGGCGCTGATTCGCGCCGAATTCCCAAACAGTGTGGTCAAGATGACGGCCACTTACACCACCATGCTGAGTGGATTTTCAGCTTTAGCATCAGCAATTGCCTTCCCGCTCGCGAACGCACTCGGTGGCTGGAAGATGGCGCTGACTGTAGTTGCGGTTCCGGCACTACTGGGTCTCATTGCTTGGGGCGTTACCGTCAAGTTGACACACCCGCAGGATGAAGGCCACACCGAGGTGGGGGAGCGAGCCAAGCTTTGGAATCACCCTCTGGCTTGGGCAATTGCGGGCTTTTTTGGCTTGCAGTCTTCAAACTTTTACCTGCTACTCAACTGGCTACCGTCGATTCTCATTCATGAGGGCGTCAGCCCGCTGGAGGCCGGTGGCGTGCTCGGTTTCATGAGTGTGATCGGCATACCGGTGGGAATGTTGATCACAGCCAATCTGAAACGCATCTCAAACCTCACGCTGTTGGTCCTGGCAATCAGTGCCGTTACCGCGGTTGGGCTGGGTCTCTACCTGCTCGGACCGGCACTCGTGATTCCGGCGTCGGTGCTGACCGGGTTTGGGCTTTCTTCGTCTTTCCCGCTTTCGCTTGCGCTAATCGGCATGAAGGGAAGCACCCAGGCCATTACCACTGGTTTGTCCGCGTTATCTCAGGGAATGGGTTATCTCTTTGCAGCAGCTATCGTGTTTGTTGCGGGTCTGAGCTTCGACCTGACCCAGAGCTGGACACCAGCCCTGGTCGGCGCGATTGCTCTGTCTCTCCTTCAAGCCGGAGCCGGTATTTACGCTGTGCACCACCGCGGGATCTAACTAATCCAGGCATAAAAAAATCGCCACCCGAAGGTGGCGATTTCTTCTAATTCTTTACAGAGCTGCGGCCTGCTTGGCGATTGCCGACTTGCGGTTCGCGGCGTTGTTCTTGTGAAGAACACCCTTCGAAACTGCCTTGTCCAGCTTGCGGTTTGCTGCCGATACAGCTGCGGTTGCGGCTGCCTTGTCTCCCGATGCGATAGCCTCACGAGCGGCGCGAACAGCAGTCTTTACCTCGCTGCGTACAGCCTTGTTGCGCTCAGCAGCCTTCAGGTTGGTGCTGATTCGCTTGATCTGCGACTTAATGTTTGCCATGTTTCACTTTCTAAATTTGCCGCACAGATTTGTGAGGCTCGAAAAGATTGTTGGGCTTCGGGTGGAGACACACACCTACTACCGACCATTAACTTTATCACCGAGGCGGCTTTAGAGGCAAGTATCTGCGGGCTTTCGCCTTTGGTGTGGCAAAATATAGGTGATCGCATTCGCGAGTTACGCCAAAACTAACAGAGGTACCCGTTGTCGCCACGCGCTACTACCCGGCTCGAACCAGCCAAGACCAAACCGGAGCTGATTCGTAACTTCTGCATCATTGCTCACATTGACCACGGTAAGTCCACCCTGGCCGACCGCATGCTGCAGCTGACCGGTGTGGTCGATGATCGTTCGATGCGCGCACAGTACCTCGACCGCATGGACATCGAGCGCGAGCGTGGAATCACCATCAAGAGCCAGGCTGTTCGCATGCCTTGGCAGGTCGATGGCACTACCTACGCGCTGAACATGATTGACACCCCTGGGCACGTTGACTTCACCTACGAGGTGTCGCGTTCGCTAGCCGCCTGCGAAGGCGCAATTCTGCTGGTGGACGCCGCACAGGGTATCGAAGCACAGACCCTGGCCAACCTCTATTTGGCCATGGAAAACGACCTAACCATCATCCCGGTCCTGAACAAGATTGACCTTCCCGCGGCCCAGCCGGAAAAGTACGCAGAGGAAATCTCGGAACTTATCGGCTGCGATCCAAACTCGATTCTGAAGGTTTCCGGAAAGACCGGTGTCGGCGTCGAAGAACTGCTGGATCACCTGGTCCGCACCCTGCCAGCTCCGGTGGGAGACCCGAACGCACCGGCTCGCGCCATGATCTTTGACTCGGTGTATGACAGCTACCGCGGCGTTGTGACTTATGTCCGAATGGTCGACGGAATGCTTTCTAGCCGCGAAAAGATTCAGATGATGAGCACCAAGGCGGTTCACGAACTCCTTGAGATTGGTGTTTCGTCGCCAGAGCCAGAGCCAACCAAGGGTCTTGGCGTTGGCGAAGTGGGTTACCTCATCACCGGCGTGAAGGACGTCCGCCAGTCCAAGGTCGGTGACACGATCACGCACAATGCCAAGCCAGCTAGTGAGGCGCTCAAGGGCTATTCCGAGCCGCTGCCTATGGTTTACTCCGGTCTGTATCCGATCGATGGTTCGGACTACCCGAACCTCCGCGAAGCGCTGGACAAGCTGAAGCTCTCCGATGCAGCCCTGGTATACGAGCCAGAGACCTCGGTGGCTCTTGGATTCGGTTTCCGCTGCGGATTCCTGGGTCTGTTGCACCTTGAAATCGTCACCGAGCGGTTGGAGCGCGAGTTCAACCTAGATCTCATAGCGACTGCCCCTTCGGTGGTCTACGAAGTCACCATGGAGGACAACAAGCAGATCACGGTGACCAACCCGAGTGAGTTCCCGGTGGGCAAGGTCAAGAAGGTTCTGGAGCCGATCGTGAAGGCCACGATTTTGGCACCAAAGGATTATGTCGGCACCATCATGGAACTTTGCCAGGGTCGCCGCGGAGTCATGGGTGATATGACTTACCTGGGTGAGGACCGAGTCCAGTTGCGCTATACCTTGCCGCTGGCGGAGATCGTCTTTGACTTCTTCGATCAGCTGAAGAGCCGCACCCAGGGCTACGCCTCGCTCGACTACGAAGAGGCCGGACTGGAAGAGGGCGATCTGGTCAAGGTGGATATCCTGCTGCAGGGTGATCAGGTTGACGCGTTCAGTGCCATCGTGCACAAGGACAGTGCCTACGCCTACGGTGTGAAGATGACCACCAAGCTGCGTGAGTTGATTCCACGTCAGCAGTTCGAGGTTCCGATTCAGGCGGCTGTTGGAAGTCGCATCATCGCTCGAGAGTCCATTCGCGCCATGCGTAAAGACGTTCTTGCCAAGTGTTACGGCGGTGACATCAGTCGTAAGCGCAAGCTCTTGGAGAAGCAAAAAGAGGGTAAGAAGCGCATGAAGATGGTAGGCCGCGTCGAGGTTCCACAAGAAGCCTTCATTGCCGCACTCTCCACCGATGGTGAGAAAAAGGGCGAGAAGAAGGGCAAGTAATGGCCCAGTTGCCCCCGGGGGAACCCGCGCCCAAGAACGGTATTTTGCCGCTGCGGCAGGGGTATGAAAGTTCGGACAGCTTCCACGCCTACATTCACGTACCGTTTTGCAGGGTTCGCTGCGGCTACTGCGATTTCAATACCTACACAGCCACCGAGTTGCGTGGGGTTTCGCAGGACGGTTTTGCGGCGCACCTGATTGCCGAGATTGAGTTCTCGAGACGGGTTTTGGCTCAATCTGGCTGCAGTCCCAAGAAGCTGGCTTCCGTCTTCTTCGGCGGGGGTACGCCCACGCAACTCCCGGCATCAGATTTAGTCGCAATCTTAACAACGCTGGAAGCCACGTTCGGATTCGAGACGGGTGCGGAAATAACCACCGAGGCCAACCCCGACAATGTCGACCTGGCGTATTTGGAAGCGTTGAAGGCCGGAGGATTCACTCGCGTCTCGTTTGGCATGCAATCGGCAGTTCCCTCGGTGTTGAAGGTCCTTGACCGCAGCCACACCCCGGAGCGTGTCCCTGAGGTGGTCGCCTTGGCCAAGGCGGTCGGACTTCAGACTTCGGTTGACCTGATTTACGGTGCCCCCACCGAGAACATCGCCGATTGGCAGCAGAGTATCGAAGCAGCGCTGGCTTTGGAAACCGACCACATCAGTGCTTACTCCCTCATCGTTGAGGAGGGCACGAAGCTGGCCAGACAGATCTCCAAGGGGGAGTTGCCCGACCTCGACGAGGACGAGCAAGCAGAGAAATACGAAATGGCCGATCGTGCATTCGCGGCAGCGGGGTTCGAGTGGTACGAACTGTCCAACTGGGCCAGAGGTGACTCGTCGCGTAGTCGCCATAACCTTGCCTACTGGCAGGGCAGAGACTGGTGGGGTTATGGTCCGGGATCGCATAGCCACGTTGGTGGTGTGCGCTGGTGGAACATGAAACATCCTGCCCCTTACGTCGAGGCGCTGTCTCGGGGTGAATCGCCGGCGTTGGCGCGAGAGGTTCTTGCCGAGCAGACCAGTCTTGAGGAAAAAGTCCTGCTGGAACTGCGGCTTCGCGAAGGATTGCCGATCGAGACCCTCAGGGAAGTTGACGCCTTCGATTCGAGCAAAGTTGCCGGCTTGATTGCAGACGGGCTAGTGGATGCTGGTGCCGCAATCAAGGGGCGCTTGGTGTTGACGCTACAGGGTCGATTACTGGCCGATCTAGTGGTTCGACAACTCCTCGGATAGTTGCTGGATTAGAGTGCTTGACGGCTAAAATTGGCACTCAAGGGGACCGAGTGCTAGACCGGTCCAAACTATGGTCCAGCGAGGTGAACATGATTCCAGAACGCAGCGCCGACGTGCTTCGCGCCATCGTCCAGGACTACATCGCCACTCGCGAACCGGTCGGTTCCAAAGCCTTGGTGGAGCGTCACGGTTTTGACGTGTCGGCGGCCACGATCCGCAACGACATGGCCATCCTCGAAGAGGAGCAGCTTATTGCTCAACCTCACACCTCGAGCGGGCGCATCCCCACCGACAAGGGATACCGACTGTTTGTAGACAAGTTGAGTTCGGTCAAGCCACTTAGCGGAGCCGAGCGCCAGGCAATCGAGAACTTTCTCACCGACGGTGCTGACCTGGATGATGTTCTAGGGCGCACGGTTCGGCTGCTGGCACAGTTGACCAACCAGATGGCTCTAGTTCAATACCCGACATTGGGTAAGGCAAAGGTGCGCAGTATCGAGGCGGTTCCGGTTAGCGAAACCAAGGCGCTCCTAATTCTCATCACCGATGCCAACCGAATCGAGCAGCACGTAATCGACTTCGGCTTCCAGCTGGACCAGGTCCTTTTGGGAGAGATGCGAGCCAAGCTAAACACGCTCCTTGTTGGTGAAAACCTTGCCAGTGTCCAAGTGAAGCTAAATGACTTCGAGTTGGAGTTTGCGCCAGAACGCCGCCGCTTCGCCCTCGACTTCATGGGAAACCTCGTCGAACTTGTCGACGCTAACCGGAGTGAAAAGCTCCTGGTTGCCGGGGCAGCTAATCTCGCTCGCCGCGGTGACGAACTAGGCGCAGACTTTTCCGGGCTCCTGGATGCGGTGGAGCACCAGGTTGTCTTGCTGAAGCTGATGTCGGAACTTGGGGCGGAGCAAAATGGCGTCTCGGTGGGCATCGGATCAGAGAATTTGCTCGAAGGTTTTGGAAATACCGCCGTGGTGGTATCGGGTTATCAGAGCGAGGGTAATGACTCTGCTCGACTTGGAGTGCTAGGCCCAACCCGCATGGATTATTCAACAAACATTGCTTCGGTACGGGCGGTTGCGCGATACCTTTCGAAGCTGCTAGAGGGCTAGGAATAGATTTTGGCTGATCATTATGAGGTTCTGGGAGTCCCGAAGGACGCAACCAGCGATCAAATCAAGAAGGCTTATCGCAAGCTGGCCCGAGAGCTGCACCCTGACGTAAATCCTTCCGAGGATGCTCAAGAGCGATTCAAACTGGTTACCCACGCGTATGAGGTTCTCTCCGATGATGACCAGCGTCGCAACTACGACATGGGTGGTCAGGGCGGTTTCGGGGGAGGTTTCCCGGGTGGAAACTTTGGTTTCGGCGACATCTTTGACACCTTCTTCGGGGGCGGGGGCCAGCGTGGCCCACGATCGCGCGCCGAGCGTGGCCAAGACGCACTGCTTCGAGTCGAACTGACCCTGCGTGAAGTGGTTTTCGGTGTTCAGAAGACCATCGAGATTGACACGGCAGTGCTCTGCACCACTTGTAACGGCACTACCTGTCGCCCCGGAACCTCGGCTCAGGTGTGTGACATTTGTCGTGGTTCTGGCTCGGTGCAGCGAGAAGTTCGATCGCTTTTGGGCAACATAGTTACCAGCCAGCCTTGTAACGCCTGTCGTGGTTACGGTCAGGTCATTCCTGATCCATGCATCGACTGTCGGGGACAGGGCCGGGTCCGAGCTCGTCGCAACCTGGATCTGAACATTCCGGGTGGAGTCGAGGACGGGCTCCGACTGCAGTTGGCTGGGCAGGGTGAAGTTGGTTTTGCCGGTGGGCCAAATGGCGACCTTTATGTCGACGTCCAGGTGAAGTCTGATGAAGTTTACGGCCGCCAGGGTGACGACCTGACCTGCACGCTTGAGGTTCCGCTGCACGACGCGGTGCTAGGCCGCCACACTCAGATTGAATCATTCGACGGAACTCTAGACATTTCGCTGGAACCAGGTATCCAAACCGGTGAGACGATCACCGTGAAGGGCAAGGGCGTCACTCATCTCCGCGGCAGTGGGCGAGGCGACCTCATCGTGACAATTCAGGTGGTCACCCCGGTCAAACTGGACGGAAAGCAAAAGGAGCTTTTCCGTCAGCTGGCCGAGTTGAGGAGCGCAGACAAGATCGAGCTGAAGCGACACAAGACCGGATTCTTCGGCAAGGACAAGCGCCGCTAATGGTTTTACCGCTGTTTACCTTCGACGCCACTGACATGCCTGAGGTCGGCTCGGTTGTGACCGTAAGTGGCTCCGAGGCCAAGCATGCTGCGACCGTTCGCAGAATGCGCATCGGTGAAGGTATTCAGCTTGCTAATGGGCGTGGCCTGCGGGTTGTCGGCACGGTCGACAGCGTCCTGCCGAGCCAACTCGCGGTCCGAGTAGCCGAGGTGATTGTCGAGGAATTGCCAGAACCACAGTTGACGCTGGTTCAGGCTCTGGCCAAGGGGGATCGCGACGAGCTGGCCATTCAGGCGGCGACAGAGTTGGGTGTAAGCGGGGTTATTCCTTGGCAGGCAGATCGCTCGATTTCGCGCTGGGATGGGCCAAAGATCGCTAAGGGTTTAGATCGCTGGCAAACCATTGTCACCGAGGCGGCGAAACAGGCATTGAGAGCGTTCACGCCTGAGGTCGCAGAGCCAGTGGCCACTAAACAGCTTGCTGGCCTAGTTCGTGACTTTTCCGCTGTACTGGTGTTGGACCCAACTGCAGCTCAAGCCCTGTCCACCGTGACCCTACCAACCGAGGGCCGCGTGGCGATTGTCGTCGGTCCGGAGGGTGGCATCTCGGATGCCGAGTTGACGGCGCTCGAAGACGCCGGAGCCATCAGGGTTCGTTTGGGTAGCGAGATCCTGCGGACCTCGACTGCTGGGATGGCGGCAATCTCGGTGTTACAGAGCAGACTGGGTCGCTGGTAGGCCATAAGTAGCCATGTCGACAGCAATAAACTTCAACTAGAAAGGTGCGACCCGTGGATTGTGTATTTTGCAAAATCGTTGCCGGTGAGATTCCCGCGACTCTCGTTGGTGAGAGCGACCACGCCATCGCCTTCAAAGACATATCGCCTAGACAGCCGGTACACATCCTCGTGGTGCCGAGGGAACATCACGCAGATGTATCCGAGCTAGCGTTCCAGAACCCAGCAGCCCTAGTGGACTTAGTTCAGCTAGGCTCAAGGCTCGCTGGCGAGCACTCAACCGGCTCTTTCCGTCTGACGTTCAACACCGGCGAAGCTGCCGGACAGACCGTGTTCCACGCTCACGGTCACATCACCTCCACCACCCCGAAGAAGTAGCTTTGAGCAAACATTCAGCCAAGACCGGCCGCACCCAAGGCGACTGGTTGCAGCGCCAGGTCGAACTCGACGAAGCGCAACAGGTGGCGCTCTACGGCCCCGAAGACAAGCTGCTCCGTGCTCTTGAGCGCCTCGTCCCCGAGGTGGAAGTGCTAGCGCGCGGAAATGTTATCCAATTGGCCGGGCCTTCGGCCTCGGTATTAAAGGCTGAGGATTTGGTTTACCAGTTGTCGCACCTGGTGGCCAGCGGTTCCAGCCTCACCGAGGCAGACCTTGAACGCAGTCTTGGCATGCTTGCCAACGAAAGTGGAGCTCGACCTGCCGAGGTGCTGAGCCAGTCGATTCTGTCCTCCCGAGGCAAATCGATTCGTCCCAAGACGGTGGGACAAAAGGCGTACGTCGATGCGATTGACGAGCACACTATTGTGTTCGGAATCGGTCCGGCGGGAACCGGTAAGACTTATCTGGCCATGGCGAAAGCGGTGCAAGCTCTGCAGCGCAAGGAAGTCAGCCGAATCATCTTGACGCGCCCGGCAGTTGAGGCGGGGGAGCGTTTGGGGTTTCTTCCAGGAACCCTTACCGACAAGATTGACCCGTACCTGCGCCCGCTCTTCGATGCGCTCCACGAAATGCTTGACCCAGAGTCGGTTCCGAAGTTGCTTGCTTCTGGAACGATCGAAGTTGCGCCGTTGGCATACATGCGAGGCCGCACTTTGAACGATGCCTTCGTGATTCTTGACGAGGCTCAGAACACCACTCCGGAGCAAATGAAGATGTTCCTAACCAGACTTGGCTTCAACTCCAAGATGGTTGTCACCGGTGACATCACTCAGGTTGACCTGCCAGCTGGGGTAAGTGGATTGCGGACTGCGGAAAAAGTTCTCGGTGCGGTAGAAGACATGCACTTCGCATACCTGTCCGCATCGGATGTGGTTCGCCACAGCTTGGTTTCCCGAATTGTGGACGCCTATGCCAAGCATGATGAAGTGCAACTGGCAAACAATCAGCACAAACACCGTGGAGGCAAGCGTTGAGCATTGAGCTGAGCAATGAAACCGAGTTCGCCGTCGACGAGGACAGGGTCTACCGGCTTGCACAGTTCGCGATGAACCACATGCGGCTGCATCCAAACACCGATGTCTTCATCCGATTTGTAGACATGCCAACCATGGAGGACTTGCACATCCGCTTCATGGATGAGCCAGGTGCGACCGACGTTCTATCGTTCCCGATGGATGAGCTGGTGCCTGGTGACAATCACTCGGTGGCCGAGGAGGGCTGCTTGGGGGACATTGTCGTCTGCCCGGAGTTTGCAGAGGCTCAGGCTGAAAAGGCCGGACATCCGCTTGTCAATGAGATGCTCTTACTAATTACCCATGGCATCTTGCACCTACTTGGATTCGATCATGCCGAACCAGAAGAAGAGCGCGAGATGTTCGGCTTGCAGAATCTGATTCTCCAGGAGTTCTACGCGCAGGAAGCCAACGCTTGATAGCCCTGGCAATCATTCTGGCATTGGTTACTGTTCCCGTAGCCATAGTGGAATCAGGCCTACGCCGGGCGCTGAAGGCAGATCTTGCAGAGTCCTGGGGCTTGGTTCGAATTATTCTGGTGGCGCTCTTCGCACTGGTTCTCGGCCAACTGCTTCAGCCTCGCGGGCTGCTCTGGTGGGTGAATATTCTGCTTGCCATCTTGCTGGCTTTGCTGATGGTTTTTGCCACCCAGTTGGCAGCGAAGTGGCTATCACAGGAAAAGTTTGGCCAGGCCCTTATGGCGTCCTTGAACCCGCTGATTCAACGGGTCAACCTTGCCTTCACTCCGCTCACGGGCCCAAAAATCGACGAACATGAGGAGTTCGAGCAGGAGCTCATGGATTCGGTCGAAGACTTCACCGAAACCATTGCTCGCGAAATCATGATTCCCCGGATCGACGTCAAGTTAGTGGAATCGGATTCCACCCTTGCGCAAGCCATGAAGCTGTTTCTGCGCACTGGCTATTCGCGACTTCCGGTGACCGGAAAGTCGGTAGATGACGTTCTCGGTGTTCTGTACCTCAAAGATGTGGCGAGAATCTCATTCGAAGCGCCCGAGCGTTTGACCGCAGCGGTGACCACGGCGATGCGGCCGGCGATTTTCATCCCAGAGTTCATGGGAGTGGACGACTTACTGAAACAGATGCAAAGCTCTTCAACGCACATTGCGGTGATCATCGACGAGTACGGCGGTGTTGCCGGTCTGGTGACCATGGAAGACGTTATCGAAGAAATAGTCGGCGAGATCAAAGACGAATACGATCGCGATCTGCCAGACATCACCGAGATTGCCCCGAAGCAGTTTAGAGTCAACGCTCGTTACTCACTTGTCGAGCTGGGAGAGCAGTTTGACATTGAGCTTGCCGAGGAAGACGTTGACAGCGTGGGTGGTTTGGTGGTCAAGGAACTGGGTCGATTGGCCGTTTCTGGCGATAAGGTCGAGTACAGCGGCTTGAGCTTTACGGTCGACCGCGTGGAAACGAGACGCAAGCGTGTCATTTCCGTTGTGGTTGAACCCACCGAGAAACTGCTTTCGGCTGAATCTACTTTTGAGAGTGAGTCATAATGACTTTTCGCGCCGGTTTTGCGTCCTTCGTGGGACGCCCAAACGTTGGCAAGTCAACGCTCACCAATGCCCTGGTTGGGCAGAAGATCGCGATTACTTCGGCGAAGCCACAGACCACACGTCGTGCCATTCGCGGTGTCGTGCATCACGCGGACGGACAGCTGATTCTGGTTGATACGCCGGGGCTGCACCGCCCGCGAACGCTACTCGGTGAGCGCCTTAATGACCTGGTCGAGGACACCCTCGGTGACGTAGACGTCATTGGGTTCTGCGTGCCCGCCAACGAAAAAATTGGGCCCGGTGACCAGTTCATCAATGCCCAGCTGGATCAATATCGCAAGGCCAAGAAGATCGCCATTGTCACCAAGACCGAACTGGTGGACAAGAAAACCCTGGCCGAGCGCTTGCTTGCCGTCAGCGCATTGCGGGATTTTGACGCGGTGATTCCGGTCTCGGCGCTCGGTGCTGATCAGTTAGACGTACTTACGGAAGTTCTAATCAGCCTTATGCCAGAAGGTCCGGCGCTCTATCCCGCCGACGCCGTGACGGACGAATCGGTGAGCGACCGGATCTGCGAACTGATTCGCGAGGCCGCGTTGGAGGGCGTGCGAGACGAGTTGCCACACTCGCTGGCGGTCACTATCGACGAGATTAATCCACGTGAGGGGAAGCATCTCATCGATGTGCACGCGAACGTATTCGTGGAGCGTGACTCGCAGAAGTCGATCATCATCGGCAAGGGTGGGTCGCGGCTGCGTGACATTGGCGCAAAGTCGCGTCCGGAGATTGAAAAACTCCTCGGTTCAAAGGTGTTTCTTTCGATTCGCGTGAAGGTTGCCCAAGACTGGCAGCGCGACCCGAAACAACTAGGGAAACTCGGTTTTTAGCCTTTGTGCTAACCTGAAAGCGTGTTCTGCTTGCTACTGCTTAGCAGCCGCGACGAGGCCTAAATCACGGCCACCCTCGTTGCGGCTATTTTCGCTGGCTGAAACTCCAAGACTTTTTTAGGACACAAATCATGCAAAACACTCAGCGCCCATCGGGCATGCCGGTCCACAAGTACCAGCCATTTCATGAGCAAATCAATGTTTCGCTGCCGGATCGCACCTGGCCCAGCAAGGTAATCACCGAGGCACCACGTTGGTGTGCGGTTGACCTCCGTGACGGCAATCAGGCCCTTATCGACCCGATGAGCCCAGAGCGCAAGCTCAAGATGTTCAAGCTGCTGGTAGATATGGGCTACAAGGAAATCGAAGTCGGTTTCCCTAGTGCTTCCCAAACCGATTTCGACTTCGTGCGTCAGTTGATCGAAGAGAAGCACATCCCCGAGGATGTCACGATTCAGGTGCTCACCCAGGCGCGAGACCATTTGATTGAGCGCACCTACCAGGCAATTGCTGGTTCGAAGCAGGCAATCGTTCACTTCTACAACAGCACCTCGGTGCTGCAGCGCCGTGTTGTCTTTGGTCAGGACATGGCCGGCATCAAGGAGATCGCCCTACACGCGGCCAAATACTGCCTGGAGCTAGAGAAGACTATTCCGCAGACCAAGGTCTACTACGAGTACTCTCCAGAGTCCTACACCGGCACCGAGTTGGAATACGCCCTCGAGGTTTGCAACGCGGTAATCGACATCATTCAGCCGACTCCAGAACGCCAGATGGTTATTAACCTGCCGGCTACTGTCGAGATGGCCACGCCAAACGTGTATGCGGACTCAATCGAGTGGATGAGCCGCCGCCTGAACCGCCGAGACAGCGTCCTGCTAAGCCTGCACCCTCACAATGACCGCGGTACCGCGGTGGCAGCCGCCGAACTAGGGTATTTGGCTGGCGCCGATCGCATCGAGGGCTGCTTGTTTGGAAACGGTGAGCGCACCGGAAACGTTGACCTCATCACCCTGGGGCTGAACCTCTTCAGCCAGGGAGTGGATCCACACATCGACTTCAGCAACCTCGACGAAATCAAGCGAACCGTCGAGTACTGTAACCAGCTTCCGGTACCAGAACGAAGCCCATACGGCGGCGACTTGGTCTACACGGCGTTTAGCGGTAGCCACCAGGACGCCATCAAGAAGGGCTTCGAGAAGATGGAAGCCCAAGCCCAGGCCGAGGGCAAGCACATCGATGACCTGATTTGGGCAGTGCCTTACCTGCCGATTGACCCGAAGGATGTCGGCCGCAGCTACGAGGCAGTGATTCGCGTCAATTCGCAGTCTGGCAAGGGCGGCGTGGCCTACCTGCTCAAGACTGACCGACACCTAGACCTGCCGCGCAAGCTGCAAATCGAGTTCTCGCGCGTAGTTCAAAACGTAACTGACTCAAACGGTGGAGAGGTGTCCAGTGAGGCCCTCTGGGACATCTTCACCGATGAATACCTTCCAGCCCCTGCTGATAAGCCAGAGCTGAAGTGGGGTCGTTTCGAGCTGAAGCGTCTCCGCACCGCCAGCGACATGGACGGAACTGTGCAGATCGACGTCGTCCTGCGAGATGGCTCCGATGAGGTGTCGTTGATCGGTAAGGGCAACGGCCCAATCAGCGCATTCGTGGATGTCCTGAAACAGCAGGGCATAGATGCCAGCGTTCTCGACTATGTCGAGCACACTATGGGCGCGGGTAGCGAAGCTCAGGCAGCCGCTTACCTAGAACTCAAGGTAGCTGGTCAGACCCTCTGGGGCGTTGGCATTGATGGAGATATTGCCACCGCGTCACTAAAGGCCATCATCTCGGGTGTGAACCGCGCGGTTCGAGCCTAGGCAACGGTTTTAAGGCAGGAGCGGCGGGTTTCCCGCCGCTTTTTGCATTCCCGCCGATACTTGAATCATGCCTCTGTACCGCGACGAAGCCATCGTGCTGCGCACCCACAAACTGGGTGAAGCCGATCGCATCGTCACTATGCTGTCGCGCCAGCACGGGCAGATCAGGGCGGTTGCCAAGGGCGTGCGCAGAACGGCAAGCAAGTTTGGCTCGCGGCTCGAGCCATTCATGGCGGTTGACATCCAACTGTACGAAGGCAGAACCCTCGACACTGTTAGTCAGGTCGAAACCATTGGGGCTTACGGACGCGAGATCATGGCCGATTACGCCAGCTATACCGCGGCGCACGCAATGGTAGAGGTGGCCGAGCGGCTCACTGCCGATGAAGGAAGCACCCAGCAGTATCTGCTCCTAATGGGCGCACTTAGGTCGCTGTCGCGTGCTGAACATGACCCAGGTTTGACGTTGGATTCGTACTTGCTGCGTGCCCTGGCGCTATCTGGCTGGGCACCAAATTTCGATAACTGTGTGGCCTGTGCCAAGCCTGGACCGCACACCGGATTTGTGATGCAGACCGGTGGCGTGGTCTGCCAAGATTGCCGCCCGCCCGGTGCGGCAACCCTGGATGAGGAGAGTGTCTCGCTGCTCGGTGCCCTATTAGCTGGAGATTGGGAGTTTGCCGAATCCACAACCCCACGCGCCCGGGCCAACGCATCGGGTATCGTGGCTGCATACAGTCAATGGCACATTGAACGCGGCCTGCGTTCTCTGACACTGGTGGAGCGAGAATGACCGAATACCTACCCTTGGACTACACCGGGGTTCCCGCTCCCGATTTTTCCAGCTTGACTGCCAACGGCAAGGTCCCGCAGCACGTGGCGATTGTCATGGACGGAAACGGCCGCTGGGCTAATCAGCGCGGTCTGACGCGAGTGGAAGGCCACAAGGCTGGCGAAGCCGCATTGCTAGACGTGGTTGCCGGGGCGATTCAGGCAGGGGTAAAGCACCTGACCGTTTACGCTTTCAGCACCGAGAACTGGAAACGTTCTCCCGACGAAGTTCGCTTCCTGATGGGGTTCAATCGCGAGGTATTGCGCCGTCGCCGGGATCAACTGAACGCTTGGGGAGTCCGAGTTCGCTGGGCAGGGCGCAGACCCAAGCTCTGGGCCTCGGTGATTACTGAGCTTCAAGAAGCCGAACGTCTCACGGCCAAGAACACAACCCTAACTCTGACCATGTGCGTCAACTACGGCTCCCGCATCGAACTGGTGGACGCCTTCAACGAGATTGCGGAACAGGTTGCGAACGGCAAGTTGAAGCCAGGCTCAATCACCGAGAAGACCGTGCAGCGTCACCTCCTGACAGCAGACCTTCCCGATGTCGACCTGTTTGTTCGATCCTCGGGGGAGCAGCGTGCCAGCAACTTCCTGCTTTGGCAGAGTGCATACGCCGAATTCGTGTTCTTGGACACCCTCTGGCCGGATTTCACGCGAAAAGACCTTTGGAACGCCATCGAGATTTACCTCGGCCGGGATCGCCGTTTTGGTGGTGCCAAGGACGCGCCGAAGTAGACTAGAAACCTTGAAATAAGGGCACCGCATCCAACGGTGTGTCCAGAAAGTGAAGTGCATATTGGCTACTGTCAATCGTCTCGATTCCGTAATCTCCCTGGCCAAGCGCCGCGGCTTCGTCTTCCAGGCCGGTGAAATCTACGGTGGTAGTCGTTCCGCCTGGGACTATGGACCACTCGGTGTCGAACTCAAGGAAAACATCAAGCGCCAGTGGTGGCGAACCATGGTCTCCAGCCGAGAGGACATCGTCGGTCTGGACTCGTCGGTGATCCTGCCACGCCGCGTCTGGGAGGCTTCCGGCCACGTCGCCGAGTTCGTTGACCCGCTGATCGAGTGCACCAGTTGCCACAAGCGTTTCCGTCAGGACCACCTCGAGGAAGCCTTCGAGGAAAAGAAGGGTCGCGCACCACAGGGAATGGTCGAGATCCCTTGCCCTAACTGTGGCAGCAAGGACATCTGGACCGAGCCTAAGAGCTTCAACGGTCTGCTTCAGACCTTCTTGGGTCCGGTGGCCGCCGAAGAGGGCCTGCACTACCTCCGCCCCGAAACCGCTCAGGGAATCTTTGTGAACTTCGCCAACGTGCTTGGCGCCAGCCGCATGAAGCCGCCGTTTGGTATCGGTCAGATCGGAAAGTCCTTCCGAAACGAGATCACTCCAGGTAACTTCATCTTCCGTACGCGCGAGTTCGAGCAGATGGAAATGGAATTCTTCGTAGAGCCAGGCACCGATGAGGAATGGCACGAGTACTGGATTCAGCAGCGCTTCAACTGGTACACCGAGTTGGGCATCAACCCGGACAACCTGCGCTTGTTCGAGCACCCGAAGGAAAAGCTTTCGCACTACTCCAAGCGCACCGTAGACATCGAGTACCGCTTCGGCTTTACCGGTTCGGAATTCGGCGAGCTTGAAGGTATCGCCAACCGCACGGACTTTGACCTGAAGACTCACTCCCGTGAGTCTGGTTCCGACCTGTCCTACTTCGACCAGGCCAAGGGTGAGCGCTGGTTCCCATACGTAATCGAGCCTGCGGCGGGTCTAACTCGCTCGCTGATGGCCTTCCTTGTGGACGCATACGCCGAGGACGAGGCGCCAAACACCAAGGGCGGCGTGGATGTCCGTACCGTTTTGCGTTTGGACTACCGCCTAGCACCGGTAAAGGCTGCCGTTCTGCCGCTGTCTCGTAACGAGGATCTCTCGCCAGTGGCCCGTAACCTCGCGGCTGAGCTACGCGGATACTGGAACATCGACTTCGATGACTCCGGCGCAATTGGTCGTCGCTACCGTCGTCAGGATGAGATCGGAACTCCGTTCTGCATCACCGTAGACTTCGACACTCTGGATGACCAGGCGGTAACGGTGCGTGAGCGCGACACCATGCAGCAGGAGCGAGTATCGCTCTCCAAGCTGCGCGAGTACCTAGGTGGCAAGCTAGTCAGCTAATGACCGACACCATTTCGCTTCTGACCGCCCCGGAGACTTCGTCGCCGCGGGCGGCTCAGTCGCTTAAGTTCGGAAAGTTAGAGATCGGCACTCCGGTGGTCTTGGCTCCGATGGCGGGCATCACGAACACCGCATTCCGCAGACTATGTCGTGAATTCGGCGGCGGACTATACGTGTCGGAAATGATTACGAGTCGTGCCCTAGTGGAGCGCACCGACGAGTCGATGCGTCTGATCGGTCACCATCCTTCGGAGTCGATTCGTTCGATTCAGCTATACGGTGTCGACCCCAAGACCGTGGGGGACGCCGTTCGAATGTTGGTGGCGGAGGATCGGGCCGATCACATCGACCTGAACTTCGGCTGTCCCGTTCCAAAGGTCACCCGAAAGGGCGGCGGAGCGGCGCTCCCTTGGAAACAGGATCTTTTCAGTGCAATCGTCAACGCAGCTGTGCGCGCTGCCGGAGACATTCCACTGACTGTGAAGATGCGCAAGGGAATCGACGACGAGCACCTAACCTATCTGGATGCGGCGCGGTCTGCCCGTGATGCTGGGGTGGCGGCGATTGCACTTCACGGTCGAACCGCGAGTGAGTACTACTCCGGAAACGCCGACTGGAGCGCAATCGCGAAGCTGCGTGAGACGATTACCGACATTCCAGTTCTGGGAAATGGCGACATCTGGTCTGCCGCAGATGCAATTCGCATGGTCCGCGAGACTGGCGTCGATGGTGTAGTTGTTGGCCGGGGTTGCCTCGGGCGTCCATGGCTATTTGCAGATCTCCAGGCCGCGTTCGACGAGTTCCAGCGCGACCCCAACTCAAACGCCGCCATCGATCCGGTTCAACCTACTCTCGGCGCTGTGGCAGCGGCATTCCGACAGCACACAGTTCTACTCACCGAGTTTTTCGAGGACGAACAGCGCGCCTGTCGCGACATCCGAAAGCACGTGGCCTGGTACTTCAAGGGCTACCCGGTTGGTGGCGACTTCCGAGCTGCCCTGGCGCAGGTGCAATCACTGTCTCACATGGACGACATTTTCGCGGATCTGGATTGGGGTGCCCCCTACCCTGGGGATGCCGCTGAAGGTCCTCGTGGCCGACTGGGCGGGGCAAAGCAGTGCTCGCTTCCGGAGAACTGGCTGGACTCACGCGAGCTGCGTGACGACCAGCGCTTGACCCTATTGGATGCCGAACTAAACGTGTCTGGGGGTTAGGCATGGAGCATGGCTATTCTGACCTAGACCGCGAACGCTTCCTCACCGAGGAGCGCAGGGCCGGCACAAATCGTGGTGAATTTAGTCGCGATAGAGCGCGCGTACTGCATTCATCTGCACTCCGCCGCCTTGGAGCAAAGACTCAGGTGCTGAGTCCCTCTACTGGCGACTTCGCGCGCACCCGATTGACCCATTCTCTCGAGGTGGCTCAGATTGGCCGCGAGATGGCGGGAGACTTGGCGCTGAATCCAGACATAGTTGACCTGGCCTGCCTGGCGCATGATCTAGGTCATCCGCCATTTGGTCACAACGGTGAGCGTGCGCTGAACTTTTGGTCGGCCAGCTTCGGCGGATTTGAGGGAAACGCCCAGACGCTTCGCCTCCTGGCTCGTATCGAACCCAAGGTATTCCTTCCGAATGGTCGACCACTCGGGCTGAACTTGACTCGAGCTTCGCTCGATGCGGCCTGCAAATACCCGTGGGGTCGCCCAACTCAATCTGAGGCTTCGGGCGCAGACTTCGCCCCCAAATTTGGCTTCTACGAGGACGACCGTGAGGTGTTCGAGTGGATGCGTGCGGGAGCTCCGGAAGGGGTCAAATGCGTCGAAGCCCAGGTGATGGACTTCTCCGACGACGTGGCGTACTCCGTGCACGACTTCGAGGACGCCATTGTCTCCGAGTACATCGACCTAGACCGCCTCGCCGATTCGGCCTCAGAGGGCGAATTGCTGGCCAAAATCCGGGACTGGTCAGGTGATAAGTTCGGGATTGAGCAACTTGGCGGTGCCTTGGCCAGGCTGCGAGCCAATCAGTACTGGCCAACTAGTTTCAGTCACACTCCCGCGGATCTGGGCAACCTGAAGAACTTGACTTCGTCGCTGATTGGGTCTTTTGTGCAGCGGGCTCTAACCGCAACGCAATTGGATTTCGGTACCGAGTTGACTCGCTTTTCGTCTCAGCTTCACGTCCCTGCAGAGGTTCTCGAAGAGATAGCTGTCCTGAAGGGAACAGTCGCAGCCTTTTTAATGAATGCGGAGCGTCGCCGGCCCGTGTATGAGTGGCAGCGCGAAATGCTCACGGAACTTTGCGAGTCCTTGCTGGCTGCCAACGGCGAACACCTCGACGCCTATGCAACTGAGGCTTGGGGTAAAGCCAGGGAAGAGGAGCAACAACGTCGAGTTATCGTCGACCAGGTTGCCTGTCTGACCGATCAGAGCGCCATCACAATGCACCACAAACTTGTCACCAAGGATGGGGTTTTCTAATGGCAGGGAAGATCCGCAGCAGTGACGTTGAAGAGGTAAAAGCCCGAATCAACATCGCCGATGTTATTGGCGATTACGTTGTACTTAAAAATGCATCGGTTGGGTCTCTGAAGGGTCTTTGCCCATTTCACGACGAGAAGTCGCCATCTTTTAACGTCCGCCCAGCTCAAGGTTTCTACCACTGCTTCGGCTGCGGTGAAGGTGGAGACGTTTTCAAGTTTGTGCAGCAGCTTGACGGCATCAGCTTCACCGAGGCCGTCGAAAAGCTAGCCTCCCGCATTGGTTTCACCCTGACCTATGAGAGCGGTGGCAGCAGCGACAACAGCAGCAGTATTCGTGGTCGCATCCTTGAAGCCAACTTGCTCGCTGCCGATTTTTTCCAGCAGCAGCTTCAGACGCCAGGTGGCGAACCGGCACGTAGTTTCCTAGTTGGACGAGGCTTCGACGAGGCTGCGGTAACCCACTTCGGCATCGGGTATGCACCCAAGGGCTGGGACAACTTGCTGGGCTACCTAAAGTCCAAAGGTTTCACGGTGGATGAGTTGGTCACCGCCGGTCTTGCCAGTCACAGCGATAAGGGCGGCTACGACAAGTTCCGTGGCCGCGTAATCTGGCCGATTAAGGACCAAACTGCGGCTGTCATTGGTTTTGGAGCCCGAAAGCTTTACGAGGACGACAACGGGCCCAAGTACCTGAACACCTCCGACACTCCCGTGTACCACAAATCACAGGTGCTCTACGGCTTGGACCTAGCTCGCAAAGACATCGCCAAAAGGCACCAGGTTGTTGTGGTTGAGGGCTACACCGATGTCATGGCGTGTCACCTCGCCGGCATCACAACTGCTGTGGCAACCTGCGGAACTGCATTCGGCGAAGAGCACATCCGTGTACTTAACCGCTTGCTAAGCACCGAGGGTGTACCTGCCGAGGTTATCTTCACCTTCGACCCGGATGCCGCGGGCCAAAAGGCGGCTATGCGCGCGTATGAGGACAGCCACAAGTTCCAGGCCCACACCTTCGTCGCCGTTGGTCCCGATGGGCTAGACCCCAGTGACCTGCGCCAACAGCAAGGTGACGAGGCCGTGGTTCAGATGATCAAAGCCAAGAAGCCGCTGTTCGAGTTCGCCATTCGACAGCGCCTGGCGCAGTTCAATCTGGACTCTCTCGAAGGCAGGGTTTCCGCGACGCGCGCGGCGGCACCAATCATCGCGGGCATCAGGGATGAAGCCCTGCGCCCAGCGTATGCGCGAGAGCTGGCTGGCTGGGTAAGCCTGCCCACCGAGGAAGTGGCGCGTATCGTGGCTGATGCGGCAAAGACCGCAAAGAGTGCCGCCGTTGCGGCCTCCAGAGTGGATGCAGCGTCCAGCAGCTCGGGGCAAACCGCCTCGGCGAACTCGGCCTCGGAACCGCAAATTTCCGGGCAAAGCAAACAGGTGACATTCCCGCCGGTTGATCTGCGCGATCCAAACAATCTTGTGGAGCAGCAGACCCTTCAGGTGTTGGTGCAATACCCGCAGGCATTCAATCAGGGTCAACTTCAGCGCATCGCCCACGCTGGAATGACCCATCCGGCTCATCAGGCGATTCTGCAGGCATTGGTTGCTGCATTGACTGCGGACGCAGACACCTGGTTAGGGCGAGTGCAACAAACCGCTCCGGAGGCTTTGCAGTCGCAGTTACTCGGTCTGGCAGCAGCTCAATTGCCGGTCGCGTCCGTGGACAAGATTCTTGAATATGGTCGCGCTGTTGTGGCCAAAGCCCTGGAACGAGCCTTGGCCCGAGAGAAGGCCGAGGCGCTCGCGCGTTTGCGCCGACTCGATGCAATCTCGAATCCGGTGGAATACGCTGAGGTTCAGACCCTGCTGGTGACTTTGGAACGCGAACGTCGCGCATTGATGGGGGACTAGTGCCAGTAAACCGTGATCTGATCGCCATTCTGCCCGCCTCGTTGCCGCAGTATGAGCGAGCGATTGCGGAGGCAGGTGGTCAGCTGGCACAGCTTGATGCCTCGGTCTCGGGACTTGTTTGGACGGCTTATTCCAAGCCCGACCTCCTGATTCAAACTCTTGAGTCGAACCCGCAGTTGACCTGGGTTCAATTGCCCTGGGCCGGCGTTGACGCATTTTCAGACACACTCGGACACCCGGTTCGGTTTACCTCAGCCAAAGGTGCTTATCGCGAACCCGTTGCAGAACACGCCCTGGCTCTCGCTCTAGCGCTTGGTCGAAAGATACCCGAACGAGTGCGGGCAAAATCCTGGGGCGAGAAGTTCGCGGCGTCGCTTTTCGATGCCAACGTGGTTATTGTCGGCGCGGGTGGCATTACCGAAGAGCTAGTCCGACTATTGGAACCTTTCCGGAGCAGAATCACCGTGGTTCGAAACCGAGAGGTGGCTTTTCCTGGGGTTGAGGCAACGGTTCCGCTCCCAAGCTTGCAAGCGGTTCTAGGGCGTGCACACTTCGTTTTTCTGGCATGCGCGCTCACTTCCGAAACCAGACACCTCTTTGACCGCGAAATGTTTGCTGCCATGCGTCCCGAAAGCTACCTCGTCAACATTGCTCGCGGGCCCGTAGTAGTTACCGCAGACCTGTTAGCAGCCCTGGAACAGGGTGTCATCGCAGGCGCCGGAATCGACGTCACAGACCCCGAACCACTGCCTAGCGGGCATCCCGCCTGGGACTGTGAAAACCTGATTATCACGCCTCACACGGCAGATACTCCGGAGCAAGTCGTCGACTTATTTGCCGAACGCATCAGGGTGAACGTACTTGCCCACCGCGGCCTCGGTGAATGGGTTGGAACGGTGAATCCACAACTGGGGTATTGACCGAAACGCCCCTGCAATGATTTTGGTTCACCGAGATTATTTGCTAAAGTATTTCAAGTGCCGCGAGGCACTATTCCCCGATAGCTCAATTGGCAGAGCATTCGGCTGTTAACCGGAGGGTTCTTGGTTCGAGTCCAAGTCGGGGAGCCAAATAGCAGTGCTATACCGCGCAGGAGGCCACTTGTTCCAGTGGATCCAATCTAAGAAGTGGTTACCCGATCTTGTTATCGGGGCGTTCTTTGCGACGGTTCTAGGTAGCATCGATTTCGCTCTCCAGGGTAAAGACGGCCTTATCGCGTCGCTCCTGATCAGCTTTGGTTTCTTCTTCTTCCGCGAATACGCTTTCTTGGCTATCCCTCTGGTCGTAGCTGGCTCAGCGGCGGAACTCGTCCTGGTTCTCCGGCCGACCGCGGCCGGGTTCAGCGTCGCCCTGCTGGTTTTCATAGCTTCGGCACTCGGACGCCGCCTTTGGAGCCTGCTAATCATGGCTAGCGCCATCCTTAGCGGAGTCGTGGTGGCCTGGAACGCGGCCTTCAACACTTCGCTGGCTACGCAGTTCTACGGAATCGACATTTACAACAACGATGGTCGCTGGTGGAGTTTCGCCTTCGCCTCCGTTTCGATCATCGGTCTCAACGGTTTCGCTTGGCTCCTCGGTGGCTTCTTAATTGAGTATTACCGTCAGCGCGTCGCCCGAAAAGAGGCTGACCTGGTTCAGGGCCACAACCTACGCACCATGCTGGAAATGGCCGAACAGAACGAGCGCTTCCTGATTGCTAGCGACATCAACGAGGCGGTCTTGGAGCGGGTTTCGGCGATGCTGACCCTAACTGACGGTGCCCGTTATGCCGCGAAGATCGACCAGTCGATCGCGTCCAGGACCCTGGACCGCTTGGTCGAGATGATCCGAGACACCCACGATGAGCTTCGCAGACTATTCGACATGCTCAATCGCTCGGTGCAGGTAGCGGCAGCGCCACCAAACATCAATGACTTGAACCTGCTGGCTGTGCAACTTCGCCAGGACGGGTACCAGACCAAGATCGTTCACCAGGGCCAACGCTTTGAACTTATTCCAAGCGCCGAACTCTGCGTCTACCGCATTGTTTTCGACGCTTTGGAGAATGTGCGCACCCACGCTTCAGTTGGCACTTCGATCGATATCGACTTCATGTGGTCCGACAACGGCCTACAGGTCCTGGTTAAGGACAATGGCCAAGAAGTATCCCAGCGCGAAAGCCTCAGCTTGGAATCTACCGAGGAGCAGGTCGCAGCTGATCTAGCTGCGTTGACCCAAGAAGTGACCGGCCCGGGCATCACCGGTATGCAGGAGCGCGCCGCACTTTACGGTGGCAACGTTGAAGCCCACCGAGTTCCAGGAGTCGGCTTTACCGTAAACGCTATTTTCCCCGGTATTCACGAGTTTTCGGCCGAGGTTGGCGGCTAACTGTGGCGCGCAAACTCCGTGTCGGTTTGATCTTCGGCAATAAGACGATTCGCGAGGGTCGCCGGATGCTACTGCAGAGTCAAAGCGACTTCGACATCGTCTATGAGGAGTCCGACGGTGCCGTCGCGCTTGAGGTCATCGGTGACCTTGCCGTTGACGTGCTTTTGGTAGACAACAGGCTTCGTTCGCTCAGCGGCTCTGAGCTAATTCGTAAGTTTTTGCGGCGCAATGTCGGGTCGAATCAGACGTTGCCGGGCTTCGTCCTGACCGGGCCGTTTTCGTCTGGTCCGATGGCTCTGGAAGCCATTCGATGTGGTGCAAGCGACATGGTCAGCGAAGAGGAAGACCCAGAGGAACTCCTGGCTGCGATTCGTGAGGCTGGCGCAATCGATCACAGAGTCGACTTCGGCCTACTTGCCGAGTTTTTCCACGAACAAGGTGTGCCACACGGCGCGAATCAGCGGTGGCTGCTACGCCTAGTAAACCTCGACGAGGCCGAGCAGGTAGTGCTTGATGCTCTGGCCGCTGGTTTTGAGGGTGCAGAGCTTGAGGAGGAGACCAACCTTCCTCACACGAAGGTTCGCTGGGTCTTGGATGCCCTGCAGGGGCGTCTGGGGCTGGCAACTAGGTCGCAGCTTGCTCTGGCGCTGTTCGAAGCTGGAGTTTTGCCCCTGCACGGCGCTGGGGCAGAGGGTAACTAGCCCTCTAATTTGTCCTTGCCTGGGAGCCAGCTCAGGAAAGGCCTTCCCCAGTCGTTCTTCATGACGATCTTTTTCGCGTCGGAGAAGTGTGGTTCGGCAAGGCGGTCTACGTAGAGTTTGCCGTCAAGGTGGTCGTATTCGTGTTGGAAGATACGCGCAAGCCAGCCAGTTGCCTCGATTTGAATCGGTTCCTGCTTCAGGGTCACACCGGTCAGGCGAACCCAGTCCGCGCGCTTCAGGGGGAATCTTTCACCGGGGACGCTGAGGCATCCCTCCTGCTCGGTGTCCCAATCGGCCTCACCGGTCTCAATCGGACCGAGTTCGAGCACCGGGTTGATAACCTCACCGCGAACCGGATTCCCGGCCTCATCTTCGTAGTCGTAGACAAAGACCCGAAGCCCGACACCAACCTGGGTTGCTGCCAGTCCTACGCCGGGTGCCTTATCCATGGTGACGTACATGTCGGCGACAAGCTCGGCCAACTCTTGGTTGAACTCGGTGACTTCAAGGGCACGAGTGTGTAAAACCGGTTCTCCGGTGATGCAGATAGGTCTAACGGGCATTGTTCAAATCTACCCAATAACCCGCCTAAAACCGCTCCGTTGGCCTTGCAACGGTAGGCTTGAACGGTAACTTTCTGAAAGACAAATGAGACTTTTCACTGGACTCGACCTCCGCTACCTAGCAGTGCTCTTGGCGCTGGTTGGCGCGGTGGCTTTGGCGTTCGGTGCCCAGTGGCAGAACGATGCCGTGGGGGACCAGCAAGGCAAGGGCGGCAAGACTCACGGATCCCTCGGATTCCGTCAGATGCTAGAACTCGTCAAACGCCCCAAATGGCTCGTTGGTACAGGCCTACTGGGCTTGGCTGTGGTCTTTCAGATTGCGGCACTATCGTTGGCACCGCTGATCGTGGTTCAGCCGCTCGGCGCTATTGCGCTAGTGGTTACTTCCGTTCTAAACGCCCGAATCAGCCGAACGAAGCTAAACCGAGTGACTATGGTCGCGATTGCGCTTTGCATTCTGGGCGTCGGCGGCTTCGTGACCACGGCGTCTACCATCGCCCACGAGTACGTGCTAACCGATGGACAAATGTGGCAGGTGCTGTCGATCCTCGCCGTTATCTTGGTTGCCCTAATCACCGTGGCTGCTCGTAAAGCCAAGAACGGTAAGGCCATCTACTTTGTGGTCGGGGCTGGAATCCTCTACGGATTCGTTGCGACCCTGACCAAGGTCGTAATTCAGCGCATCTACCAGGGTGAGTTCGAGTGGCTGACCTTCCTCTGTCTCGTTGTTCTGGGTGTCGCTGTCAGTCTCGGGGGTTGGTTTGTTCAAAGCGCTTACGCGTCAGGGCCGCCCGATCTGGTGATTGCGGGTTTGACAGTTGTAGACCCGATGGTCGCCGTGCTGATCGCGGGAACGATTCTGGGTGAGGCCCACACCGCAAATCCGTTGACCATAGTTTTGTTTGTGCTCTGCGGAGGCACAGCGATTGTTGGCGTGCTTCTGCTAAGTCAGTTCCATCCGCAGGTTCTGCTCGCGAAGCGCCGTGCCGCTGTTTGGGCCAAGCGACGCAAGCTCTAGCGGTAAAATTTCAGGGTTAGCACCCGTTACAGGAGTTCCTCGATGTCTAGTGCCACCGCCGGTTCGGCCAACTCTGGCTTCGATCCAGCGAACTTGAACACGCAGTCCATCACGATTGTTCCGCGCAAGCTGACCATCGTCATTGCCTGCGACACCTTCCCGCCCGACATCAATGGTGCCGCTAGGTTCGCGGAGCGCCTCGCTGGGGGATTGGCTAGGCGTGGTCACGATGTCCACATCATCGCTTCCGCCTACAACGAAAAGCACGGAACTTTCCGCGAGGTGCACGATGGCGCGGAGATGACCGTTCACCGTTTGCTGTCATTCAAGTTGCCACAGCATGAAACGCTGCGTTGGCAGTGGCCATTCACCATTAGCTCGGAAGCTAGCAAGATCTTTGCCCAGATCAAGCCTGATGTAGTGCACATTCAGAGTCACCTGATTATGGGTCGCTTCATCGTACGAGCGGCGAAAAAGGCAGGAATCCGCGTGGTTGCAACCAACCACATCATGCCTGAGAACCTGATCAAGTACTCGGTGATCATTCCACCGTTTCTCGAGGCGGCGGCGATGCGGTGGGCCTGGCGTGATGCCGGTCGATTCTTCCGCAAGGTCGATGCCGTAACCACGCCGACGCGCCGCGCAGCAGAGCTGCTCGAGGCCGCCACCGGGCTCACCGGTGTGCTGGCAATTTCCTGCGGCATCGACGCCAGCAAGTTCAAAAACGCGACTCCGCCAACCAACAAGCCGCCAAGAATCCTTTTCCTCGGCCGCTTAGACTACGAAAAGCACATCCACAACCTGCTCCGCGCTGTAGCAAAACTTCCCGCCGAACTAGGTGTTCAGGTCGAACTTGTTGGTAAGGGTGGCGAACAGCAGTACTTGGAGGAGCTCGCCTCCGAACTCGGTATCCGCGACCAGGTGCTTTTCTATGGCCACATCACCGAGGAAGAGCTTCCAAAGGCCTACGAGCGCGCAACAGTCTTCGCTATGCCGTCGATCGCTGAGTTGCAGTCCATCGCAACCATGGAAGCGATGGCGAGTGGCCGACCAGTGGTGGCCGCCGACGCCATGGCCCTGCCTCATTTGGTTCACGATGGCGACAACGGATACCTGTTCCCGCCAGATGACGTAGATGCCTTCGCGGACCGCCTGAAACGCGTTCTCACCGCCGATGCAGACGAGCTCGAGCGTCTTTCGGAGAACTCGCTGTTCTTGATCAAGAGCCACGACATTCAGCGAACTCTGGCTATTTTCGAAAAGCTTTACATCGGAACCGAAACCGTCGAGTTCTCCGACGACAACTTGCCCGAATACTCGATGCCGATCGGTCGCCTAAGCGATAACTTCCACGATCAAATTGTGACTTTCCGTAAGCGTCGCGATGCGATGGTTGATCGTGTAGAGGAAGCCACCGATGATTTGCGCGAGCGCTTCGATGAAATGCGCTTAGCCGCAAAAAAGATGGACCGCAGGGTCCGGGCCGCTGTGCGTAAGGCGCGGAAGCGCATTCAGCGCGAACGGTAGACTTCTTTAGTCTCGTGGCGTTAGCTCAGCCGGTTAGAGCAGCGGACTCATAATCCGTCGGTCGTGGGTTCAAGTCCCACACGCCGCACAAAGAAAATCGACCCCCAGGTTTCCCTGGGGGTCGATTTCGCTTAGCAACTAGTTGTAGATCTTGCTCCAGTCGGCGATGGTCAGCAGGTAAAGCTGGCCACCCTCGATAGCGCTCTTGATTGCTTCCTTGTCGGTGAGGTCAGGACGTGCCACAGCGATTGTGCTGTGCACCTGGGCGTCAAGGAGGTAGTAGTGGTTGGTGTCACTGGCGCCGGTCTTCAGAGCCTTGGTTACATCCAAGATTCCAGACGACTCTTCGTCCTGAGTCATGAATGTAGCGGACGTCTTGTCGAAGTACTTGCTGGAGAACTGCAGCACCTGTGCCAACTTGCCGTCTGCAACGCGGTACGCCCAAACCTTGGAACGAGTGATGTTGTTTCCTGGGTCCTCCTGCAAAAGGATGTTTCCGGCCTCGTCGATGGTCAGGTTGTCAGGCATGTTGATGAAGGCCGACTCGGAACCATCCAGCAGCATTTCTACGGTCGCACCGAGCTGCGGGTTGGTAACGTCTTTGAAGCGCAGACGCCACAGGGCTCCGCCATCGCGAGCGGTGGTAGTGGTGTCAGCGGGGTTCAAGGTGATTGCGGCAGGGGTCTTGTTCGAAGACGTGGTTACGAAGTAGTAGTCGTTCGGGTTCAGTGGGTCGAATGCGCCGTCCTCGATGCGGCTGAAGCCAGTTCCCAACCAAGGGTTCATGTTCTGCGCGTCACCGTTGATGTTGGTCGCAACTTCGTTGAAGGTGACCGCAGTTGGCTTACCCTTACCGATTTCGGCACGGAACTGAGTGTCGTTTGCGATGTTAGCCACGCGAGCGTAGAACAACGAGCCGTTAGTGAGGCCAGCCTTCTCGTACCAAGTTCCAGTGTTCTGCTTCTTGCCAACGTAGAGGCGCAACTCGCTCGAGTTGACGGCGCCGTCTTCATCGCCAATCAGAACTGTGTTCAGGCTGTTGACTGGGGCCGCGTTGAAAGTCTCGGTGGATGCCAGACCCAAGCGTGGAAGCTGGACCAGCTGACCGTCGGTGTTCAGGGCGAAGGCGCGCGACTCGTTGTCGTCCTCTTCGCCGTTGAAGTAAATCGCACCGTCATAGCCAGTCTTGGTGACTGTCTTTACGGTCTTGCCCTTTACCTTCTTGGTGGTGGTCTGAGTGTAGACAAAAGTGCCAGCAGCGGCCATGCTCGACGAGCAGAAACGGTTAAGGGTGGTGGAGTGAACCAGATCACCGTAGGAGTTCTTCAGCTTCGAACCTGCAGGTGCTACCGGCTTCGAGCCGTAAGTTCCAGTCGAGTAGTCGTACCAGACGACGCTCTTGATGGCATCCTCAGCCGAGATTACGGTCTGGGTCTTTGGGTCAAGGACTAGTTTGGAAACGGTCGAGCCAGCGGTGATTGCGCCAGCGCCGCGAGTGTAAGGCGACGCCTGATCTGTGAACTCGTGGTTTACATAGATGGCAACATTCTTGCCCTCGGCGGTAATACCGATTCCATCTGGTGTTCCCGGCAAGACATAGCTGCCGAAGGTGTCACCCGAGGTAGCAAGCACCTTCAGGCTAGCGCCAGGGTTGACGCTGTCAACATAGACAGGTGCTGCATCGACAGCGTAGCTAGGGAGAGCCGCGCCCAGTGCTAGGGCTACGGTTGCAGAACTTGCGATTGCAAGCTTCATTTTCATTTACATACCTTTCAGTGGTAACCAATTGGTCACCCCTAAAGGAGATAAAACGAGTTCAAACTCTTGGTTTATCAAAGGTCAAAGTGAAGTAAATTGCGCAAGAATAGATGCGTTGTCCTGAATTCACCGAGAGTTTAACTCAGGCATTTGAATAGGAGCACCCTTGACCGAGGTAAACATGGCGTCGGACGCGGATATCGTCGCCAAACCGCTGCGCCATCCGTGGCGCTGGGTATCCGCCATCCTCATCACCGCGATCCTTGGCCTTTTCATCTACTCGCTGTGGGCGTCGCCCAACATCAACCATGACATTGTTAGCCAGTATCTGTTCAACGGCAAGGTGATCGCTGCAGCCTGGCTGACCGTGGTGCTCACGGTGGTTTCAATGCTTATCGGGGCCATCCTGGCGACTCTGCTGGCGATCATGAAGTTATCTTCCAATCCGGTGCTCCGAATAGTCGCAACCGGCTACATCGGATTCTTCCGCGGTACACCACTGCTGCTGCAGGTGGTCTTCTGGGGCTATCTGGGAATCATCTATCCAACAATCGACGTAGGAATCCCATTTACAGACATCATTTGGTGGTCCGAGAAAACAAGCCTCGTTTTCACCTCCTTGGTAGCGGGCATTATTGCCTTATCTCTAAATGAGGCTGCGTACGCTGCGGAAATCGTGCGTGCGGGCATTCTCTCGGTTGACACCGGGCAAGCGGAAGCGGCAAAGTCCCTGGGAATGAGCACGGGGTACTCGCTCCGTCGAATCGTTCTGCCGCAAGCCATGCGGGTGATCATTCCTCCGATGGGCAACGAGTTTATTTCGATGCTCAAAAACACTTCATTACTGCAGGTCGTTGCTGTCATGGAGCTCTACGCGCGAACCTCGCAGATTTCGTCTCAGAACCTCGCTCAGGTTGAACTCCTAGTTGTTGCAGGCTTCTGGTACCTAATCATGACCACGATTCTCTCTATCCCGCAGAACTGGTTGGAGAAACGCTACGGCCGGGGATTTGTGGCCAATGAGCAGCGTTCCCGATTGCTGCGCGTCGGCTCGAAAGGCAACGTATGACCAGGCCACTAATGGTCGATGCTCGCGCTATTCGCAAGAGCTTCGGTGCCAACGACGTTCTCAAGGGCATCACTCTCGAGGTGGAGGCCGGCCAGGTCCTCTGTCTTCTGGGTCCTTCTGGATCGGGCAAGTCAACCTTCCTCCGTTGTATCAATCACTTGGAAACCATCAGCGGTGGTCGACTCTACGTTGACGGCGAGCTCATGGGTTTCCGTGAAAAAGGCGATGCCATTCACGAGATGCACCCGAAGGCGATTGCCCGACAGCGCAGCGAAATCGGTATGGTTTTTCAAAAGTTCAATCTTTTCCCTCACCTGACGGCCTTGGAGAATGTGATCGAGGCGCCGGTCGGGGTAAAGGGTGTTGCAAAACCGGAGGCAACCAAGCGGGCACTCGACCTATTGGCAACCGTCGGTCTGGCCGACAAGGCCAATCACTATCCGTCACAACTCTCGGGTGGACAGCAGCAACGTGTTGCAATCGCTCGCGCGTTGGCAATGGACCCCAAGCTGATGCTCTTCGACGAGCCGACTTCGGCCCTAGATCCAGAGCTGGTCGGCGACGTTCTTGACGTGATGCGCAATCTGGCCAAGTCGGGCATGACCATGATCGTGGTAACTCACGAGATTGGCTTTGCGCGCGAAGTAGCCGATCGGGTTGTTTTCATGGATGGGGGAGTTGTGGTTGAAGACGGATCTCCTACTCAGGTAATTGACAATCCAACTAACGCCCGCACCAAAGCGTTCATTAGCAGCGTCCTCTAACTCTCGAAGTTTCAGTTTTGTAAAGTTTTTCCAATTGCTCCCAGGCTTTTTAATCGATTCAACTAGGCTAAAAAAAGTCTGAAACGATTAGGAGAAATAGTGATCAACTCGAAGCTCGCTCGCCTGGCAGTTATCGCCGGCGTTAGCGCCTTGGTTCTTAGCGGTTGCGCAACTGCAACCCCAGAAAGCAGTTCCTCGGACTCGGCAATCGCCGTAGATACCGCAGCTGCTGCGCTCGTTCCGGCAGATTTCAAGGATGGCGTCAGTGTCGCCTCCGACATCCCATACGCTCCGATGGAGCTTTTCGACGAGAACGACAACCCAACCGGTTTCGACTATGACCTGTCGCAGGCGATTGCAGCGAAGCTCGGTGTCAAGTTCAGCTTCGAAGACCAGGACTGGGATGGAATCATCCCATCGCTCCAGTCTGGAACTCACGACGTAATCATGTCGGGCATGAACGACACCCTGGAGCGCCAGAAGGTTCTGGATTTCGTTGACTACTTCAGCGCTGGATTCGCCGTCTTGGTCGCCAAGGGTAACCCATCAGGTATCAAGTCTTTTGCCGACCTCTGTGGCAAGACCGTAGCAATCCAGACCGCAACTGCTCAGATCGACCTCATCAATGCGGTCAACCCAAGTTGCTCCAAGAAGATTGAAGTTCTGGAGTTCCCAACTGACGGTGACGCTCAGAACGCCATCCGTGCCGGCAAGGCCGTTGCGGGCGTAAATGATGGTCAGGTCGCCGCTTACACCGCACAGACCGCCGGTGCTGGAAAGTACTTCGAGATCGTTGCCCCGAGCGATGCTCCTGAGGGCTACACCTCGGCACTGACCGGTATTGGTGTTCTCAAGAAGAACGCGGACCTGACCAAGGCAATCCAGGCTGCTGTGGCATCGCTCATCAAGGACGGCACCTACGGCACCCTGCTGGAGAAGTGGAACCTTTCGGCCTTCGCTGTGTCGGAAGCCACCATCAACGGCACTAAGTAGTCCAACCTGCCAATCGGTGGTCGATTTCGGTCGGCCACCGATTGCTTTTTGTCACAGGGAATATCGATGCAACATCAGATTCTGGAAGCCCACGACGCAGCTGCTGCGGAGCGGGTAGCGTCGTTCTTCAACGAGGTGTGGTCTGGAGCGGAGGTAGCTCCATTCGACTTGATGCTGGCAGCCCAGCATGCCGGCGGATACCTCCATTACACAGAATCCGACGGCGTTATTTCCGCCGCGTCCTTTGGGTTTCTGGGCAGTCGATCCGGAGCCACCATTCTCCATTCTCACGTGACCGCGTCCAAGATTGCAGGTCTGGGATATTCGCTGAAGCAGCACCAATTTGAGTGGGCGAGACTTAGAGGGATAACCGGGGTAACTTGGACCTTCGATCCGTTGGTGCGTCGCAACTGCGTATTTAATTTCGTCAAGCTTGGCGCCATTGGTGTCGAGTACCTGCCGAACTTCTATGGGGCAATGACCGATGCCATCAATTTTGGCGACGAATCCGACAGGCTGTTGGCTTATGTAGATTTGGGCCAAGGGCAAACTTCGCCGACGCCTGCCATTGATTTTGAAAACACGGCGCTTGTAGACAGGCATGGGAAGCCTGAGCTAGTTGGCTTTGATTCCAGCCAGCCATTCTGGATCGAACTACCCTCAGACATCGAAACGCTCCGCCGGACAAATTTGGGTAGCGCTCTCGAATGGCGGCACCGAGTAAGAGAGTTGCTGTTGCCCGCATTTGCCGAAGGCATGTGGGTGACGCGCATGAACGACAGTCGCACAGCTTTCCAAGTAGCAAATCCAACCGCTCACCGATAGAGGACACCATGAAACTTGAAGCCGTCGAACTAATACGTCTGAATGTCCCACTCAAGTCTGCCTTCAGGACCTCTTTCAGCTCCGTCAACCTCCATCAGGTGGTGTGGGCACATGTCATAACCGATTCCGGTGAGGGCTGGGCCGAATGCGGGGCCAACGAGCGTCCAGACTATTCGAGTGAGTACCACACCGGTGCGATGGACGTCATGAAGCAATTCATCCTTCCCGATCTCTTCGGGCTGGGGAGTGACCTTTCCGCTGAGGCCGTCGCGCCAACACTGCATTGGCTCAAGGGGCATCGCATGGCAAAGGCCGCCGTTGAGACAGCCATTCTTGACGCTCAACTCCGAGCCGAAAACACCTCTTTTGCTAAGTACCTGGGATCTGTAAAGACCCGGGTCCCCTCGGGCGTGAGCGTTGGCATCATGGATTCGTTCGACGAACTATTGGGTTTCGTAGAGGGCTATCTGAAAGAGGGCTACGTCCGCATTAAGCTCAAGATTGAACCGGGTTGGGACTATGAACCGGTGAAACTGGTTCGCGAAACCTTCGGTGACGATCTGCTGTTGCAGGTTGACGCCAACACCGCCTACACTCGCAGCGATTTCGACTTGTTGAAACGTCTTGATGAGTTCAATCTCCTTCTTATCGAGCAGCCAATAAATGAAGAAGACATTCTTGGACATGCCAAATTGGCGAACTTCATCGATACTCCGGTATGTCTTGATGAGTCGATCGTGTCCGCCGATATTGCTCAGGATGCCATCGAACTTGGAGCGGCAGAGATCATTAACATCAAGCCAGCACGCGTCGGTGGTTACATCGAAGCCAAGAAGATTCACGATGTCTCGGTGGCGAATAACATTCCGGTTTGGTGCGGTGGAATGCTGGAGACAGGCATCGGTCGAGCCGCCAACCTCGCACTGGCAGCCCTTCCAGGCTTTACCCTTCCGGGCGACACCTCGGCCTCTTCACGGTACTTCGAGACCGATCTCACAGTGCCGTTTGTTCTGAAAGATGGGCACATCGAGGTTCCAAACGGTCCTGGAATCGGTGTTGACCCGATACCGGAAATTATTGATCGATTCGCTGTTTCGCGAGAATGGATCAAACGCTGATGTCGAAGAAAAGCAGTTTCACCCTGATTGTCGCGTTAGCCGTTGGCATGTTGGGTCTCACGGGTACACCGAGCCAGGCTGGAGACATGTACAGCAAATACGACACCGCTGAGTTTGCCGCTAAGTACACATACCTTGGTGATGACCTGGGTAATAGTTACACCAAGGAATCGACCAAGTTCAGAGTGTGGGCCCCCACCGCTGTCCAGGTGGAGCTATTGACTTTCTCCTCCCCATCCACGCCCGACGGCGAAGGCGTTGCTCATCCAATGACCGCGGATGTCAATGGAACTTGGGTTGCGCAGCTGACGGGTGACCAAAATGGCACCATTTACGCGTACCGGGTTCACGTCGATGGCAAGATAAACGTTGCAAACGACCCTTACGAGCGTGCTAGCACCGCAAATGGCGGCAGGGCGGTCGTAGTGGACCTATCGGCCACGGATCCGATGAACTTCCGGAGTGAACCCCGGCCGGCCTTCAGCGGCCGCACCACGGACGCCTCCATCTACGAGCTGCACGTTCGCGACCTGTCGATCGACCCTAGCAGTGGGATTTCGCCCGCTAATCGGGGTAAGTATCTGGCCTTCACCGAGTTGAACACCAAGACCCCGGACGGAAAAACCAGCACAGGCCTCACCGCAATCAAAGAACTTGGCGTCACTCACGTCGAGCTGCTGCCCGTTTACGACTATTCCTCAGTCAATGAATGGCAACCATCCTTCAACTGGGGCTACGATCCAGACAACTACAACGTTCCAGAGGGTTCCTACAGCAGCGATCCGGATAGCCCTACCGCGCGAATAACGGAGCTTAAGCGGGCAATCCAGTCGATGCACTCGCAGGGGCTTCGCGTCAACATGGATGTGGTGTACAACCATGTCGCAAATCCCTCATACTTCACCGAGGAACTCATCGTGCCCGGCTACTTCTTCCGCCATGATGGCGGCGGGGGCTATGCAAATGGAACTGGCGTGGGCAACGAGGTTGCGTCCGAGCGTCCGATGGTTCGCAAGTTCATCGTCGACAGCGTCAAGTACTGGGCTCAGGAGTACAAGTTCGACGGCTTCCGGTTCGACCTTATGGGAATCCTCGACGTCGACACCATGAACGCTGTGCGCAAGGCACTCGATTCAGTTGACCCGACCATCATCGTTCTCGGTGAAGGCTGGAACATGGGTAATGTCCTACCTGACGAACGCAAGGCGATGCAACCTAATCTGCCTCAGATGCCTGGAATTGCGGCCTTCAACGACAGCATTCGTGACGGGCTCAAGGGTTCGGTCTTTGATTCCGTAGATCGAGGTTGGGCGACCGGTAAGAGTTCAGCCTCGGACACGGTCAAGGGCGGCATCGTGGGACAGATCCTTTACAGCGCCACGGTGTCGGGTAGCTGGGGTGACACCCAACCCTCACAGTCGGTGAACTACGTGGAGTGTCACGACAACCTCACGCTGTACGACAAGTTGGTGGCAAGCACCACGCTCAAGTCTCCGGACCGAACAAAAGTCTTCCAACTGGCAAGCTCGGTCGTCATCCTGGCACAGGGCATGCCCTTTATCCAGGCTGGTCAAGAGTTCCTTCGCTCAAAGCAAGGCAATGACAACTCCTACCAAGCTTCGGATGCCATCAATTCCTTGAAGTGGAAGCAGCGTGCTGTGAATAAGGTCACGGTCGACTACTTCGCCGGTCTGTACGCGATAAGGAAGGCTCACCCGGCTTTCCGCATGGCCTCGGCAGCAGATGTCCGTGCCAACCTAAAGTTCGCGACGCAGTCGCGTGGAGTAATTTCCTACTGGCTCAACGGCAAGGCAGTCGGAGATTCCGCGAGCAAGATTTTTGTGGCCCACAACCAGAACAAAACAGCCATCAAGGTGAAGCTACCTGCCTCAGGCACCTGGCAAGTTTTGGCAAAAGGCTCGGTGGCAGGCGTTAGCCCGATTGGCAAAGTAAAGGGAAACGTCGCTGACGTACCCGCTTACAGCACGTTGGTACTGGTTCAGCAGTAGTGGCGTGCCTGGTTTCACTGCGGACGCGGTAGTCGCTTAGTTCGCGTGCCAAACGAGCTTGTCCGCGATAGTCACCGAAACCACTTTTGCGGCGAGCAACTCTGCTGGACTGCAGGTGGTGAGGTCAGTGTCCAGTATCACCCTGTCAGCCATAGGGTCTTGGCCTAGCTGGTAGGCGACCTCATCGCTGTAGCTCCGGAGCGCCTGCGGCAGCGGGATTGCCTCCGAGGCATTCAGCGGTGGAAGCTGCGAGCTTGGCTGCATCCGAGTCGCTGCGGCGTACAGGCCAGGCAGCGGTTCTGGGTCGGAGACAGGCCAATCCGAACCAAAAGACACCCTAATTCCCGCATCGAGTAGCGTTCGGATTGGGTAGAGCTGTTCAGCGACCGAATCTCCTAGCAGGTCACGGACTTGCTGAACGCTCGCCCCCTCGGTGGCCCAAATGGGTTGTTGGCACACCACGATTCCAAGCCGACGAATTCGGGTCAGGTCAGCCGCACTCACCAGCTCTGCGTGCGCGATTACGGGTAGTCGATCGACCCAACCGTTACACAGCTCCAAGTGCTCCACGGTGTCCACGGCAATAGACACGGCCTGGTCACCGATGGCGTGGAAATGCAGCTGGAAACCGGCATTATCGGCTGCCAAAGCCATTCTTCGGAGTTCATCGATCTGCCATACGGGTTCTGCTGCATGACCGTCGCAGTAGGGAGATTGACTAAGAGCGGTCCCGCTGCCAAAGACGCCATCCACGAAAACTTTCACGGTGTTTGCGGTCAGCAGTGGGTCGGCCACATCGCGGATAGCCGATCGGGTGGCTTTGGCGAAGCGTAGGTCTTCTTGCCATGCTTCTGCGGAAATGCGTACCGCTAGGTTGACGCGCAGTTTCAACAATCCTCGGCGAGAGGCCTCGATGTAGACCTCGGGCATGCCACGGTCTATCCAGGCCTCCTGGACCGCAACGACACCGGCGGAAAGAAGCCGCTCCTGAGCCCTCGAAAAAGCCTGAAGGTCGGATTCCAGGTTCGGGCTCGGCTGGTGAGCGTAGATGAGGTTCATCGCATTCCATTCACGCAAAACTCCGGTGGGGGAACCGTATGCGTCGACGTCGATTGATCCTCCCGACACTAATGGGACAGTCTCGGTGAGGCCAGCGACACGGAGCGCCGCGGTGTTGACCCAAATCGAGTGGTGATCCGCCGCATGCACCACGATTGGCACACCCGCCGAAGCCTCATCCAGCGTTGCTGCATTTAGTGGCTGGTCGGCGTAAAGGCCGGGCTCGTAGCTTCCGCAATCAATCCAGTCAGCGTCAGGATGGGACGCTAGATAGTCGCGAATCAAGGTAACTACTTCGGACTTGGACTTCGCACCTGATATGTTTGGACCGGCCGACTCTCGCTCAGCGAAAAGCGGGTGGCAATGACCATCGCGAAAACCGCTGAACTCGAACATTATTTCCGTGAGCGTTCGCGCAGGTAACAACCGGCGCAGAGCGATTCATAGTTAGTTTCGATGCCGTCAAGGGCCACCTGTGACCCCTCGAAGACGAATGAGCCGTTATCGATCCGAGCATTGAAAATGGCCTTCCGGCCGCATCGGCATACTGTCTTCAGCTCTTCTATCGAGTGTGCGATCTCGAAGAGTCGCAGTGAGCCGGGAAACGAAACAGTTTGGAAGTCGGTTCGGATGCCGTAGGCCAGAACGGGAATGCCGTCAAGCACAGCGATCTCCAGGGCCTGGTCAACTTGGGCACGTGTCAGGAACTGAGACTCATCGATGAGCAGACAAGCCACATCTCGACCTGTGGCTGTCTTGCGGGCGGTGCGTTCGACCGCGAAGCGAGCCCGGAGGTTATCGCTTGCAGGAACCAAGAAATCTACTTTCCGGGACATTCCAAGTCGGCTAATCACCGAATCGCCGCCACGAACATCTAGCTGTGGCTTTGCCACCAAAACATTCTGATCGCGTTCTTCGTAGTTGTGCGCAACCTGCAGCAGCGCGGTGCTCTTGCCGCTATTCATGGCACCGTATCGGAAATAAAGCTTGCTCATTTGTCTACAAGCCTAGACGAATGTTTGTGCCTTGACAGGGGCGCCAAGAGCGTTCTAATCTGGGTGCCTGCCAGCTCGCTCAGGTCGTTGGGGAAGACGTACCTTAGCCAAGGAGTTGGAATGTCTGTTCGCGCATCTGGCACCCTCCAGATACACGCCGCACCCTCGCATCTGCTTCGCCAGGTGCAGTGGTCGATTTCTCGCGCTTTGCGATACGAGCTACCTCTTACTTGGGCCAAGCAGACTGCCCTGCCTAATCGGCACTGTTCCATGACTGCTTGGTCGGGCACCGAAGAACTCGGGCCTGCTCTAGCGTCAGTACTGGCAGGTTGGAAACAACTTCACTTCGAAATCACCATGGAGAATTCCGAGGGTGTGCCGCAGTGTGCCTGGTTCTTCACGCCGAGTCTGGGACTGCGCCATAGGCAACTTGACGCCTTTGGCAACATCGTGGTCAATGAGAACGAACTCTCGCTGGCCTTGGCGTCGGCTCGACCATACGCATTGGCCGCGGAAATAGAAAACCTGCTGGCTCGACCTTGGGAAGTGGAGTTGGAGCCACTTCGTCTGGACACCGCTTCGGCACCCTCTGGATTGCTGGTGCGGGCCGGTTAGTCAAGCCAACAGGTTTCAGGTTTTAGCTAGTCACCGTAGCTTCGGAAAACAATGACGGCGTTGTGGCCGCCGAAACCGAAGGAGTTGCTAATAGCAACGATCTCGCCCGAGCCTAAGTCGCGTGGCTCGGTGACTACGTCGACCGGAATCTCTGGATCCTGGTTGTCGACGTTGATGGTCGGGGGAGCAACTCGATTCTTCAGAGCCAGGATGGTGAAAATTGCCTCTACCGCGCCAGCTCCACCCAGCAAGTGGCCGGTAGAAGACTTCGTAGCCGAGATCGCAATCTTACCCAAGTGGTCACCGAATACCCGCTTCAGGGCGGTGTACTCCGCGATGTCACCAACCGGCGTGCTGGTGGCGTGAGCGTTGATGTGAACAACGTCGGTGGTCTTCAAGCCACCATGTTCCAAAGCGCGCACGACTGCTCGAGCAGCTCCGGTGCCCTCTGGGTCTGGCGCGGTGATGTGGTGTGCGTCGCTTGTGACAGCGCCGCTGACCAACTCGGCGTAGATCTTGGCGCCACGAGCCAAGGCGTGCTCTTCGAGCTCCAGGACGATGGCACCACCACCCTCACCCATTACGAATCCGTCACGGTCGGTGTCGTATGGTCGGCTGGCGGCCTTTGGGTCGTCATTGCGACGTGAAAGTGCGTGCATTGCCGCAAATGCTGAGATTGGCAGTGGATGGATAGCTGCTTCAGAACCACCAGCGACCACTACATCGATCTCGCCACTGCGCAGTCGATCGATTGCGTTTGCAATCGCCTCGGTGCCGGAAGCACAGGCTGACACAGCGGTGCGAACGCCGCCACGTGCAGCGATGTCCATACCGATCGCCGCAGCTGGGCCATTTGGCATCAGCATCGGCACGGTCATTGGCATCACACGGCGCGGACCCTTTTCTTTTAGGGTGTCGAAGGCATCAAGCAGTGTCCATACGCCACCGATGCCGGTTGCGTACTCGACTGCCAAGCGCTCCGGCTCGACCTCTGGGGCTCCGGCATCCTGCCAGGCTTGACGGGCAGCAATCAGAGCAAACTGGCTGGAAGGGTCCAGACGCTTGCACTCCTGCGGAGTGAGGATTTCGCTTGCCTTTACCTTTGCCTGGCCGGCGAAGGTAACGGGAATCTCGTAGCGAGCCACCCATTCCTGCTCGAGAGTCGAAATACCCGACTCACCAGCTAGCAGTGCATTCCAGGTGGACTCGACATCGCCACCGAGGGGAGTGGTGGCTCCCAGCCCGGTAACGACAATCTTGC
>ERZ650311.155-NODE-155-length-44730-cov-20.008394_pt1 | contig 44730 bp, 64 predicted proteins | sample MGYA00376247_ERZ650311 | MGnify/ENA primary metagenome ERZ650311 (study PRJEB26733, sample SAMN07839324) | wastewater metagenome | biome: small river; feature: stream; material: water | place: USA: North Carolina | collected 2016-07-28 ... | reverse complement strand
TACGAGATCGCTGATCGTGACTGGAGTTCAGACGTGTGCTCTTCCGATCTGGGAGAACTTGCGGACGGAACGTGGCTAACGATCCACAACTACGCGGTTCCTAACAACGTCAAGGAAGCTACGGCTTTGGTTCCAAGGCTTCTCAAGACGTGGGAGGCTGCAAACCATTCTTGACTTCCCATCAAAATCGACGATTGCGAAACCATGAAACCAACTCTCCGAAAATACAAACCACGCAAGGAAATGCCGTTGTCTGAAGTCAAACGGTTGGTCGCCGCTGCGCATTTGCGACAGATGGAAAAGCTAGGAATGCCGCAACCGAAAAGGAAGTGGGGCAAGTTTACGTTTGGGAGCGGGTTTGTGGCACCAAAAGAAAAGTGAAAATAATGCTTGCAATACCCACCGATGGGAGGCGATTAGAGAAATAGGCAAGCAACGTGAAAATGAAACTCAAAGGCTTCAATGTGAAGACTGACAGCAAAGGGCTGAACGTCACACTGACAGCGTGCAAGACCTGCAAGGGACGGGGCAAAGTTCAAGACGGCATAGCCGGCGAAGAACTGATCGACTGCCCGGACTGCGCGCCGTGCCGATATTGCGACGGAACTGGGGCTGCCGATTCGGGCGGCTTCACTCCGTGGGGCTCACCAATCTCAATCCCTTGCGAGCACTGCGGAGAGGAGAAACGCCGAGAAATGATCTGCATCGGCGCATCGTGGTATCTCGATTCCAGTCTTGAAAAATGGTTCCCGTTTAGTGCCGCAGAACTCACAGCTTTGCGGGCGGAGGTGGCTGCGCTAACAGTCGGCTCGGAGGATCGGCGTCCGAACCTACCGCCCGTAAAATGTGTTGAATGTGGCGGCGACCACGAGCCAAGCGGCGCTCGAATAGACTGCATCCGCCATTGGAAACGTAGGGCAATCCTCGCCGAAAACGATCTTAACGTCGTGAAGCACTACGGCGTGGAAGGGATCAGAAGGCTCAAGCGAATTGGCTGCACCGTCGGGTTCTCCGCCGACTTGGGCCGAATGTGAAGAAACCTTCTGGAGCATGGAGAAGGCTTTGTGCAGTGGCAACGTCAGAGAGTTCCAGCGCCTGCACGATCTCTATAACCAGCAACTCGATGCAGTAGAAGCCGCCGACGCTATGGCAGCAAAGGCGGAGAACGTCAAGCTCTGCGACGGATCGGAGCCGTTCGCAGCAGCGCCGGGTTCTGCCGTCCGGCTTGTTGTGGACCCAAAAGAAATCTGAAAATAGTCCTTGCAATACCCAGCGTGATTGCCAACCTGGACGCGATGGCGGGGTTCTCTGCACCGATTTGTTGGGCATCCGTCGCATTTTCAACGACTTCCGAAGGCCAAAAATAAATGCAGAAATCGTTCGATTCCCGTTGACACTCTCACCATAAGCGGATATGGTAGAGACGTAATGAGCGAGGCCCAGTAAGCCGAGCCGAAAATCAAAAATGAAAACTGCGAAACTCAAAATCGGAAAAGACGGATACGTGAAGCTCCTCCGCTGCGAAAAAGGCCACTCAGGCAACACCCGATACGTGCGCGATGGTGGCTACTGCCAGTGCCAAGGCTGCGGAAATTTCCTCTCCGTCGAATTTTGCATCGCCGAGCAGCAAAAACTCATCGAGGCCGCGAAATGAACAAGGCCGCGCAAGCACTCGGACGTCTCGCGAGGGGCGTGCCGAAAAACTACAGCGCCGAGGAAATCGCCCGGCGCTCGAAAATCCTCGCGGGCATCAATGCGAGAAAACGTGCGAAAGCCAAGAAACGCAGGATGCCGAACGCATAAGGTCATGGACACGGCACCCTCAACGCTGGAACTCGCCCTGGACGCGCCCGCCGTGTTCCATGCACCGTCTTGTTCGCCTTTGCGGGTGCTGGTGGCGTGCGAATACAGCGGGGCAGTAAGGGATGCGTTCCGCTCCTTGGGACACGATGCCATGTCCTGCGACCTGCTGCCAACGGATGCCGATGGACCGCACTATCAAGGCGACGTGCGCGACGTGCTGGAATACCCCTGGGATCTCATGGTGGCGCATCCACCCTGCACGCATCTGAGCGTGAGCGGAGCGAAGCACTTCGAGGCCAAGCGCAAGGATGGGCGGCAGCAAAGCGCCGTGAGCTTCTTCATGATGCTGGCCCGCGCGCCGATCCCGATGATCGCGATAGAAAATCCGGTCTGCATCATGTCCACGATGTGGCGGAAACCCGACCAGGTGATCCAGCCGTGGCAGTTTGGCCATGGGGAGACAAAGACAACGTGCCTCTGGCTCAAGGGGCTGCCGAAACTCCGCCCCACGAACATCGTGGCAGGCCGCGAACAACGAATCTGGAAACTGCCGCCGAGTGCGGACAGGTGGAAAGAACGCTCGAAAACCTTCGCAGGAATCGCCGCTGCGATGGCAAACCAATGGGGCGGATTCCGTCAGGCGAACAACCAAGCTGAGCAATGATCATAATTTTACCATGATCGACTGGGAACAACACGACCGCGACGAAGCAGCCAAGCGCGCAGAGCGGGACGGCTACCGAGCGAAAGACTACACTGGCGAGCCGTGCGAAAAGTGCGGCCGGAATCGCGTGATGAACTGCGAAAACGGAAAGCACGTCTGCGAGAAATGCGGCTGGGACAACGATGCCCATGAGCAATCGAGCTACGATGTGCTGGGCTAACGCTGCGGATCAGCGACCGGGCCACACGAGCGGCCCGAATTACAAGTGACGCGCAATGGCCCGGTTCGCTGCATCCGCTTGTTAGGGCGCAGTTTCCGAGGCTCAAAAATAAATGAAGAAATATCTTGCAACGTAAGCGGCTTACGGTAGAGTGAAGCCATGAAAACGAACACGACCGAAATGCAAGCCACCGTAACTGAAATCAACATCACTGACACCGGCCTCTATGCCAATGCCACCTGCGGCAAGGTGAGCGCCTGTGTCTGCATCAACGACTACCAAGTCCGCGTCATCTGCCAGAACGCGGCGCACAAAGTCTGGCGCGGCTCTGGCCGGGCCTTCGCAACGGTTGCGGAAGCTCTCGCGGCCTACAAGACCCCGGAAATGAAAGCCATCATCGCGGCAGTTGACCGCCGAAACGCATGAGCAACGCTGGCTATTCACGACCTCGTATGACCATCACACTTACAGCACAATGGGAAGTGCGCGAAGTCCGGCGCGGAATCAACATCATGCGCCGAAAGGCCCTAACAGGAACGGCGTGCGGCATGTGGCTAACACCGGGCACGTATCATGCAACTCTTGCCGCCGCGCGTGAATATGTGGACAAGCTGCCAGTCGGTCACTTTTGCGGGCCAGGCCAAATTGTGAGGGACGAATGAAAACCTACACTGCCGAAGATTTCAAACGGTGGGGCGCGCAAGGCGGCGCGAAGTCCAAGCGTGTGCTGACCGCAGCGCAGGCCAAGGCGATGGTCGCCGCACGGGAACGGAAGCGTCGGAAAACCAAGCGCGTTGTCCGGCGTGCTAACGCCGGAACTCAGCGACCCGGCGCAAGTGACGCTCCGATTGCCAACCAGAGCGCCCCGCCGGGTTCGCTGAAGTGACTGGTTAGGTGTCCTCATGGAATATCTGCTCATCTTAATCGTCGGAATGATAATCGGCTCGGCGATGGCTCGACCAATCCGACCAACTCGCGGCGCATACCGACCACAAGGCAATTGCGAAATCCCAACCCGCGTCCCAAATCTGGTGTCTGGCGTGCAGACACCTAACAAAAAGGTCAGCGCATGAGCCGCCATAGCCAAAAAGAGAGCATCGCATCGTGGCGAACCGCCGAAGGCGCGTTCGCTCAATGGAGTGGTTATACCGCCGTCGTCCGGTGGGAATACGAGGACTGTCTGCCAAAGAATCTGAGCGATGAAGAATACAAGCGAATGTTCCCGATGTCCCGCGTGGACGGCGTGCGACTGTTCCCATACATCGAAATGGAAACCGGCCACCGCTACTACCTGTGCGCGGAGGCGGTATAACAGTTAATTAAGCGGCGACCACAACCACCATACTGCCCGTCCTGCGGAATGCTCTACTCGCAATGCGACTGCTGGGACGCAGTGAACCAAATCAAAACATGAGAATCGCAATCCCAAATCCACGAAAAGCTGAACAGTCCGCCCGTGACTGGAACTCAAAGCATCCAGTCGGAACGCTCGTCGAAGTCACCAAGGACGATGGCAGCATCGAAGAAACTCTAACCGCCAGTGAAGCATGGGTGCTGGGCGGCCATACTGCCGTAATTAAACTCGTCGGCATCTCTGGCGGATACGCGCTCAACCGCGTGCGACCGCAGCCGCTTAACGCATGACTCACAGACCGCCGAACTAAACGCTCCGAACTCGCCGCAGACGCTATCGGCGGTTCTGTGCAGCGATTTGTTAGGCTGCCCGAATTGCAAAAGCACAAACATCATAAAACTCTGGCGTGCTGAAATAGTGCTGCCAGGCGACAACTCAGACAACTCAACAAAAGGATACCGATATGATCTGGGGAAACTAAAGATGGGCATACTTAACCACAAGCTGAACCAAGTTCGTTTAATCAATGCGCCCGACCCTAACACGCGAACAAGTCGCCGCTGAGTTCGGCATTGAAGTCGGGCGGATTAACGAACTTAAAAAGTTCGGCATCGTGGCCGACGCAGCCGGCAACTACGACGAGGTCGAAGTCCTGCGTGGCCTCGTCAAGCGATTGCGTGAGCGGATTGAGTTCTTTGATTCGCAAGGCGAGATTGCCGCGCTTTTAGGATGCACGAATGCCAACGTCACACACGTCATGCGCGAAGGCGTGTTCTCGGTGGATAAGAAAGGCAACCTGCCACGCGAAGAAATCACGATGAAAATCGTGCGATGGCTGCAAGAGAAGGCGCGTAAGAAAACGACTGACCTTGATGACAAAAAAGAAAAGCTCAGGATTGAAAAAGAGCTTCTACAAATCCAGCTCGACAAAGCCAAGGGCGTTACGCTTGAAGCGGTTGAAGTCGAAAGGGCATGGGCGAACATCGTTCAGCTTTGCAAGGGCCGACTTCTTAGGATTCCCAACAAGCTTGCTCCTAGAATTCCGTTCTGCAAAAACGAGCGTGAGATTGAAGCCGAGATCCAGAAAGAGATTGACGAGTCGTTGCACGAATTGAGCAGGCAACCGGATTACGAAGCTGAGAAAATCGAACAACAGGATGCGAAATGAAAGATGAATTGATTAAGTATTCAGAATTGCGATGCGAAATTTTCAATGCGGCATCGTCGCACAATCAGCGAATGGCGATATTTGATGCAGCGTGGTCTGCTTTCAATCGCGCTAAAAAATCAGACCTGAAAAACATCAGCGTCTCAGTCAGTGCAGAAATTGCGGAACCAAAGCGCGACATTGCAGCCAACGCATATCGCGAGATGATTGAAATCGCCAAGCAATGCAGCCTTAAAAACAAGCCTGCTGAATCGCTTACGGAGCATGAGAGGTTTGCGATTGCAGTTGCGTGTGGCGTTCCGATTGAGCCGTGCGGAGATAGAAATTCATTAGTGATGAAAATGCGCACAAGAAACAAGATAGGGATTGTTTCTGAGCCTGCGTATATCGGTTCAACTCCGGTGACGGAATACGTTTGTTACATGCAGGAGGATGCGAAATGAACCTTGATAAATTAAAAAACATGGCCGCTATTATTGCGTTCTCTTGTTTTCCGTTTGCGATAGCTACAGCTCCAACAGCAGAGGCTAGATTTTGGCTGGCATTTACGTGCTTTAGTTTTTCTGTTTTTGTTTACGTCACTCGTAAGAATTGAAATCACCAGTTGACCGCATAGTCAGCAAGACGCTCGCGCTGTTTGCTCCTCCGTTGCGGTTGAACGTCGCGGAATGGGCGGAGCTCTATCGCGAGATTCCACGCGGCACATCGGCAGAGCCGGGACGATGGCGCAACTCGCGTCTTCCGTATCTCACCGAGCCGATGCAATCGTTCACCGATAACGAAGCGAGCGAGACGGTTATCCTAATGGCGCGTCAGGTTGGAAAAACCGAGACGATCATCAATGCAATTTGCTATTTCATCGACGTTGACCCGTGCAATGTCTTGGTTAAATACCCGTCGTTAGATTCGGCAAAGAAATTCTCTCAAAAGAAACTGACGCCAGTCATTCGCGAGACACCACGGCTAAAGAACAAAGTCAAAGACCCGAGACAACGCGACAGCGGAAACACGATTTACAACAAGATGTTCCCCGGTGGTAGCGTCACAATGATTGGCGCTAACTCCGCCGCTGGCACACGTGCGATTTCGTGCCGTGTTGTCATTCAAGACGAGATTGATTCAGACCAGCCAAACAGCGAAGGCGACCCGGTAGAACAAGCGGACGGTCGCGCAGAAAACTTTCACGATGCGGTAAAGATTAAGGCGAGCACTCCGACCATTAAGCCAGTGCCGGACGGTAAAGGCGGATGGATAGGATCTCGAATCCAAGTTCTATTTGACGATTCCGATAAACGCTACTGGCATTGCAACTGCCCAAGGTGCGGACATCTTCAGACGCTCAAATGGGCGAACGTGAAATGGACTTGGATAGACGCAAACGGAAACAGTGTCTCCAAGCCGGAAGAAGCCGTTTACGTATGCGAAGGATGCAACGCTGAACTGAGCGACTTTGAGCGCGTTCGGATGGTCATGGCTGGACGGTGGATTGCGACACGTCCCGGTTCAATTCGACGCGGCTATCATCTCAGCGGTCTCTATCGAATCATGGGAAAGAAGCGGGCGTATAAGTCCTATCTCCATGAATTCGTCGTCAAGTTCCTTGAGGCAAAAGCGGGCGGACCGGAACAGATGCGTGTCTGGATTAACACGTTTCTAGCGGAGTGTTACGAAGAGGATTTCGAGAAGATAGACATCAATCCAGTTTACAACCGGCGCGAGACTTACGGGCCAAGCATTCCGAAAAAATGTCTCGTGCTGACGATGACCGTGGACACGCAGGGCGACCGGTTGCAGTGGCTTGTTAAGGGTCACGGTCTCGGCGGTGAATCTTGGGGAATTGAAACCGGCGTGTTGTTTGGTGACCCGTTCAAGTTGGATGTCTGGAAATCGTTAGACGCAATCATCAATCGTGAATACGAGCATCCGATTCTCGGTAAGATGACCATTCCGATTACGCTCATTGACTCAGGTGGACAAGCCAACGACCAAGGATTTGCTGACCCGGTTTATCGTTTCGTCAGGCCAAGGCAACCGGGCGAACAAGGGCCTGGCGTCTATGCGCTAAAGGGCAGCTCAACGCCGTCCGCTCCGCTTGTGTCACAACGCAAGCCGAAAAAAGGTATCTCGCTAAAAATAGTTGGAACCAACTTAGCGAAACAAACCGTGCATGGTCGATTGAAGCTTGAACAACCGGGACCGAGATTCATGCACTACCCGATCGGCTACGGATTCGATGAAGAATATTTTGCGCAGCTTGGAGCGGAAGCTCCGAAGCCGGTCAAGCGACGCGGATACACAATCATTGAATGGCACAAGATACGCGCACGTAACGAGGCGTTGGATCTTGAGGTTTACACTCTAGCCGCGCTGGAAATCTTGAATCCAGACTTGCAACTGATAGCGGCGAAGATGAAAGCACTGGACAAGACACCGGACGACGAAGAGAAAGCCGAAGTGCCGGCAGTGCCGATTCCGCAGCCACCGCGCAAGACCTACAAATTGCAACGTCCGCAGATGTTTAAGCCGAGGTTCGGGAGTAGATTTGGGAAGTGAAAAATATGAAAGAACGCGATTCAGTTAATCATCCGAAGCACTACACAACGCATCCAAGCGGGGTGGAGTGCATTGCAATCACGGAACACATGAACTTCTGCCTTGGCAATGCCATGAAATACATCTGGCGAGCCGGCGAAAAAGGAGACGCGCTCGAAGACCTAAAGAAGGCGCGTTGGTATATCGACCGTGAAATTGAAAGAAGATCTAAGTGTTTACCTGGCAGTGCCGATTCCGCAGCCACCGCGCAAGACCTACAAATTGCAACGTCCGCTTTTGTTTTTGACCTTTTTAGAATTCGGTAATAGTTCGCGGCTTGCTATGGCCGCGACTGTTCCGACTTACGAGCCGACAATAATCCAAGCTGGGGACACACTCCGCTTTACCAAAAGCCTAGCCGATTACTCATCGGCGGATTACTCGCTTACCTACGTCCTAATTTCCAGTCTTCCTTCCGTTCAGAAAATAGTCATCTCAGCCACGGCTTCGGGCACTGACTTTCTCGTCTCGGCAACGGCAGCCACAACCGCCGAATGGACTCCCGGCAACTACACGATCGTTGGTTACGTTTCTGACTCAACGATTCGTTACGAGATTTATCGCGGTCAAATCACCATCACGCCTAACATTCAGAATGAAGAGTTAGGCTATCTCGATACGCGCACGTATTGGGAGAAAATCAGGGACCAACTCCGCGAAGTCATTCAATCTGGCGTCATCCGTGAAGTCATCAGTTATTCGTTCAACGGTGTATCGACTGAGGTTGTGACGATGAATGATGCGTTTAAGGCATTGGCTTACGTTGAATCGAAAGTGAAACAGGAACAGAACGCTGGCAAGATGCAAAAGGTATTAACTCGTTTCGTTAGACCGCGATGACAACATACGAACAGCGCGTGAGCGCATTTAAGAATCGGCACGGCATCGGACGCCGTCAGGCAAAGCCAGTGTTCAAGCGCGGTTATGAAGCGGCAGCGCACAACCGACTGACCGCTGATTTATCGGCGCTGTCCACGCGCACGGCTGATTCTGAGATTCAATACGACATTGTATCGTTGCGAAATCGCGCCCGTCACCTTGCGCGAGAATCGGATTATGTCGCTCGATTTCTCAATGCGCTAACTAACAACGTGCTCAAAGACGATGTTGGCTTCTCGCTCCAAATGAAAGCGATGAGGCCGCCGACGTTTGAGCAACTCGACGCGGTTGCGAACGCAAAGATTGAAAATGCATGGCGCGAGTTTTGCAAAAAGCAGAATTGCACCGTGACTGGCGAAGATTCTTTTTTCGATGTTACTCGGTTGGCAGTGCGACAAGTCCCGACTGACGGCGGCATTTTGTTTCGCAAGGTAATCGACCCGAACATCAACAAGTTCGGATTCGCTTTGCAGCTCATGGAAGTTGACATGATTGATGTCAACAAGACCGAAGCGCAACAGACTCCCGGTGGAAATCGAATCACGATGGGCGTCGAAAAGAACGCTTACGGAAAGACCGTTGCCTATCACATTCTCGACCGGCATCCAGGCGATTTACTTTTCGGCGGTCAACGCGGACGATGGGGAACCACGCGATACAACGCCAGCGAGTTCATTCATTACTTTGTCAAGGAACGCGTAACGCAGTGCATTGGCGTGCCGTGGATTGCGCCGTCGATGCTTCGATTGCAGCACTTGAAGGAATACGAACTAGCAGAGCTTGTGGCCGCACGCGAAGCCGCTGTTAAGGGCGGATACTTCACAAGTGACCGAGGCGACAGCTACGCGGGCGAGGACGAATTGACAATCGGCGCAGACGGCACCACGAAAACGAGCGGAACCTATAACGATTTCGAGACCGGACAAAAGGACGTGCTACCTCCCGGCATGACGTTCACTCCGTATGACCCTCAGCATCCGATGCAACAATACGGCGACTTCGTTAAGAATGCGCTCTTCGGAATTTCGGCTGGATTGAATATCAGCTATGCAACGCTCACTGGCGATTTGAGCATGGCTAACTATTCCAGCATGCGCGCCGGAAAGATTGAAGAGCAGGAAGGCTATAAGAAAATTCAGTGCCATATGATTCAGCATCTTTGCACTGATATTTTCGAGGAATGGCTTCGCACGTCGCTTCTCAATGGTGCAATCAATTTGCCATTGTCGAAGTTCGATATTTTCAACAAGCCGAAGTTCACCGGCAGGCGTTGGCCTTGGGTTGATCCTGAAAAGGATATCCGCGCTGCGTTGATGGAAATCGACGGTGGACTTTCCACACGCACGAAATGGACTGAGGAATCTGGCGAAGACTTTGAAGAGATTTGCCGGACGCTTTCAGACGAGAAAAAGATTGCGAAGGAATACGACCTTACGTTTGCCGGCGCTAACGGTAAGGTTGAGCAACCTCAAACTGTCAAATAGCAGCCAGTGCCGGCAGCTTGAAAAAGACAGTTGACGAAACTGGAATTCTGTTCGATTTCACCATTCGATGTCAGCGAAAGCAGACAACAAACTAACGACGGGCTCTAAACTCGGAACGCTTCACAGGAGTTTTGAGTTGAACCGTAGCACGTTCAATAAAGAGAAACGCACGGTTCGAGTTCGTTTTTCGAGCGAGGCTCCTGTGAAGCGATGGTTTGGTGAAGAAATTCTAGACCACGCGCCAAGCTCAGTTGACATGTCGCGCATGAAATCCGGTGCGGCAGTGTTGTTAGAACACGACACGAATCAGCGCATCGGCATCACTGAGTCCGCCGAAATCATGCCGGACAAGACAGGCGAAGCCGAGATTCGTTTTGCTCGCAACACGCTCGGCGAGCAGGCAATGGCGGAAGTCGAAGACGGGACGCTTCGCTGGATCTCTGTTGGTTACAGGGTGAATAAGTTTTTGGTTGATGAAGACGATGAAAAATATCGGGCGGTCTCTTGGGAACCGCTTGAAGTTTCTTTTGTCGCTATTCCAGCCGACCCGAATGCCCGCGTGCTTCGCGGAGCGAAAGAAGAAGAACACGAAATTGAAGTTATGCACAAACGCAATACTCCACTCCTAGACCCGGCTCCGACCGGCGGCAATGGTTCCGCGACGCCTGCGGCCCCGGCTGTAGTTACTCAGGCGGATTTCAGCCGGGAACTCGACGAGGCGCGAGAGATTCTTGCGGTTGGCGCTCAGTTTCAGCGCACGCATCCGCAGGTTTCTGAGATGGTCGAAAAGGCCATCAAAGACCGCACTCCGCTGGCGAAGTTTCAGCGCGCAGTCATGGAATTGATTTCGACGAAACCAGCCGAAAACATTTCCGCTCCTGCGATTGGCGCAGGTCAGGCACCGGCCTATCGTGGCCCCAAGTCTGCAGGCCAGCGCTTTGTCGAAAGCGAGAACTACAAGCGTGCGGTCAAGTCTGGAAGCAATAGCGCTCGCCGCTCGATTAGCATCGAGATTCCCGACGAGTATTCTTTCCGTTGCATGGATCACATGGCTGCGATGCAAACTCGCGCAACCTTTAGCGCAACGACTGAGTCCATTAACGGAACGTCTGGCGCTAACATCCAAGTGCTCCCCGGCATTCCCGGACTGTTGAACCAGCAACCGCTCTACATCGCGGACTTGTTCGCTCAGGGCGCAACCGGAGCGGACACCATCCGATACATTCAGGAGCAGACCTACACGAACGCGGCAACGCGAGTCGCTGAAGGTTCTGCAAAGCCTGAAGCCACGCTCGATGTAGGCATCGTAAATGCGACTGTTGAGAAGACGGCAGTCTGGTTGAAGGTCACCGACGAAATGCTGTCGGACTTTCAGCAGATGCAGAGCTTCGTCAACAATCGGCTTGGCTACATGATCCAAGCGTTGGAAGACCAACAGCTCTTGTCCGGTTCTGGAACGAACCAGATTAAGGGCGTGCTGAACTTCACCGGACTGCAAACGCTTGCCGCGAATGCCGCTCCGATTGACGCTGTTGGCAAGGCGATTGAATACGTTCGCGGTGCGAACGGTTCCGGTTTCGCGCAGCCTGACGCAATCGTGATGCATCCGCTGGATTGGCTGAACATCAAACTGTCGAAAGATACCAATGGTCAGTATCTCTTCGGTGGCCCTGCTTACGCTCCGTATGGAGTCGGCGGCTACTCCAATGTTAGCACGATGTGGGGATTGCCGGTCGTTTCGACCGTTAGCATGACTCGCGGCACCGCTCTTGTTGGCGCCTTCCGTAACGCCGGCCAAATCTGGCGTCGCATGGGTCTCACCATTGATTCGACTAACAGCGACAATGATGATTTCCAGAAGAACCTCATCACGATTCGCGCTGAACAGCGGATGGCGTTGACCATCTACCAGCCGAATAAGTTCTGCACGGTCACCGGCATCCCGACCTGAACCTAACTAACTGAGAAAGGGACAAACGAAATGAAAAAGATTCTTTCAATCATCGCGGTGGCAGCGATGGCGATTGGCGCGCAAGCGCAATTCGTCGCTCCTCCGGTCGTCAAGTCCGCAATCACAAACATTACGATTGCGATTAGCGGCATCACTACATCCAACCTTGTCACCGCTGGCCAGACGTATCCGATTGGCGTTGGCGCGGATGGGTTTGGCGTGTCTTTTAACATGGCAGGCGCAGCGGCGACCACGACCACCAACTGCACGTTCCGTTTCGACGTGAGCGGCGATGGTGTCAATTGGGTCACTGATGCAATTAGCATCACTGCCGCACCGGCTGGTACTGGTTATACACCGACCTATACCAACGTCCTGAGCACTGCCGCTAACATCGGTAATCTCGCGTTGGTGCGTTTGCGTTCCATCCAGAACACGAATACTGGCACGTTGTATATCACAAACTTGACCATCTCGACCCGCTAACTATGAGCGACAAAATCGACATCAAGCGGATCTCTCGCGTTGATATTGTCGCAAATGAGCGGCTGTATCTGACAACTGATGGGCGTATCGTCAAGGAAGGCGACAAGGATGCTGCCAGTTTGTTAGCCGCAAAAGGTCAATTGATTCCTGAATTCTTGGCAAAGAAGTTCAAGCTTGATGAGCTTGTTGACAAGCCAAAGGAATCGGCGGAACCTACAGCGCGACAGACGCGAGTTGAGAAGCCCGTGACGCGATAATCTTCCGTAACGCATCCGCATCCACACCACCCGCGCCCGCGCAAGGTTTTCTTGGTTCCTTGCGCGGGTTTTTGTTTATGACACCGCAACAACTACTGAATGACCAAAGATGGCTGTTTCGTGATTTACCACGCGAGACCATCACGATTAACGACGAAGAATTTGAGTGCCTTTGTTTTGGCGCAAGGCATTCGGATGAAGTTCAGCTAGGTGGATTCTCAGCCACTCCACAACTTGAAATCGCAATCGAGCGCAACGCGATTAGCGCGGGTCAGATACCGGAAACAGGCGACTCGGTTACGTTTCGGGCCATTACCTACCGAGTCGGTGAAGTCTTTCACGACCATCCGCAGTCACCGATTAGGTTCTTTTTGGAGAACGTGGCGAAGTGAAACCGACCATTCGCATTGATTCTTCTGGTTGGCAACGTGCCGCAAATGAGCTTTTCAAGACTAGCTCGCGGACGTGCGTTGACTTCACGAACGGTCAGGCATTGAAGGTTGCCATTGAATCCGTTCGGCAAACCGAGAAAGCAAACGCGCAGGAGATAGCTAGGAAGCTTGGCGCAACAGGGAGAGAGGTTTCATTCAACGTAATCAAAAGAGGAAAAAACGCAGGGAAAACCAGAGTCGTTAGAGGAAGAATAACGACTGCAAACGAGGAGACTTTTGCTCATAGAATTTTGATAGCTAGAAGAATCAACACCGGAAAATGGGGAATTAAAGGAGACCTTCTTAAAGACAAGGTTTCAAATTTTATACGAGCTAGAATGGCTTCTGTTTCTTTCATATCTGCCGGCTGGATACCTGCTAGAAACAGGCTTTTTGCAATTGTTAGAAACAAGACAGGCATCAAGACAACCGGAATGTTCGGAGCTAAGAAACGCGGCCAAGACAAGGGTAGCGCAAAGCCTGCAACATTTGCTTTGCGGTCAAAGATTCAATCCATCATTGAGAACACGGCGCTATTGCAAAAAGCTAATCCACCTGCGCCGGGAGGAGACCCGATGCCAGTAGCGACTAAAGGACTACAGAAAGCGTTAGACACAGCCGCGAAAGATATGATTGAAACTTTGCAGAAACGGCTTGAACCTGACTTTAGAAAGTTCAACGGAAAATGATATGCTCGACCTAGCTCAGAAATTTGAGGCGTCTGCCAAGTCGTTAATCGAAGCGCAAGGAGTCGTTACGGCTTTTGCCGGATTTGACGAGAACGAACAGATTGTGCCGCGCTGCGTTATCATTGCTAGGAACGGTTCTGAGTTTCCGCAAGGCAGCGGCAATTTCACTTTGAACGTGACAGTTCAAGTCATCAGCAAAGCAGACGACACGACGATTCAAGAGCATCGAAACCTATGCTCTCAGGTTATCGGCAAGTTTTCGGAAGACGATTTTGCAAGCCAGCTTGCGACCAATGATTTCTATTGCTTCGGAATGAGCAATAGGACGTGCAACGAAACGATAGAAGACCGGGCGTGGCTCACTGAATTATCGTTCGATGCGTATTGCGCCGGAGTTGCTTTGGTTTGACGTTGACACGTTAGGAATTCGGGAATAGTTCGCAATCAATATGAGCGCAGTAATCAAAGGCGTCGGAGTAGTTTGGAGCGTTGGCGCAATCACGTTCACCGCTGGCATTGTTTCAGCGACTAACGCTGGATACACACAGTCCGCTCGTTTCTCGCGCAACAGCGAGAAAACCGAGATTAAAGACAACGGAGGCGTAATCCGTGCGCAAGTATTTCACGGTTTCAAGAAGACGCTATCCATGACGATTGTTCCGCAAGGAACAAGCATTGCAAATGCGCGCTCTAGCATGGATGCGCATTGCCTTGCGCCGGGAACAACTATCACTGTAGTTGACGACAGCGGAACGCTTATCGACGCAAGTTACAATCTGATTTCAGCAACTCAGAATCGAACCGTTGATGGAGTTGCGACGATTGATTTGGAGCTTGAGCAGGGCGATGAATCCAACGATTTGACCACTGCTATTTCCTGATGAATGACCGAAGATTTTTACTCGGTAGCGATTCCAGAGCAGCGGCAGATTTTAGGACTGCCGCTTAAGCCTCTTTCGCTTGGTCATCTCATTTTACTTCATCGGCTTAAATCATCCTTTGTTTGCGAAGGCAATCCCGGTTACGAAGACCTAGCAATCGGCGCGTTGATTTGTTCGCTCTCTTACGAGGACGGATTGCAGGCTATCAACGATCCGGACACTCCGAATTTCTTAAAGCTACTCGCCGAGAAAATCACAGGCATTCGTGATTGGAGCGTCAGACTTGGATTGCGCACTCCACGTGCAATCGACATCAAGGCTAACGTCGAAGCATTCTCGAATTACATCCGCGAAGGATCTTCTATTCCGTATTACTCCTATACGCCTGGAGACTTCAAAAGCATCGATTGTCCAGCCGTCCAAATCGTCAAGGTCACGCTGATGCGCGACATGAAATTCAGCGAGACGGAAATCTTGAATCGTTCATGGGCGTTGTGCCTTTGGGATTTTGTCACGTTGCGAGCGTTGAAAGGCGAGGTTCAAATGGTCGAACGCGACGACGTTAAGAACGCGCAGAACGTGGCCGACAAGCTCGCTGATTTGGTTAAGAAAGGAGTCATCAAGGTTCCATGATTAAGCATCTAACGGCATTCCTTGGACTCGACAAGACAGGCTTTGACGCTGGCATGGCGGCGGCTGGAAAGCAGGTCAACCGATTTGGCGATGACCTAAAGCGTTCGCTTGCCGGCGCGTTTTCTATTGCTGCAGTTACTGCGTTTACGCGCAACCTGATTCAGACAGTTTCGCACATCGAAGACCTAAGCAAAAAGGTAGGAGTCTCAACGGAGACGCTTCAAGAACTCGAATACTCAGCAAAGCTAACCGGAAGCTCAATTGATGCGGTTGCAACGTCTCTTCGCGCACTGGCGAAAGCTAGGCTTGAATCTTTGCAAGATCCGAACAGCAAGGCGGGACAAGTATTCGCGGCGATGGGAATCAGCAATGAGGAATTGAAATCGCAAAGCTTGGAACAGACTTTCAAGCGCATTGCGGAAGTGATTCGCACGACTGATTTCGGCGCGTCAGAACTGGCAATGGTTAACGAATTACTTGGCAGGTCAGGCGACGAATTGATTCCGATGTTCAAGGCTGGATTGCAAGAATCGGCAGCCGAAGCTCGTAACCTCGGATTGATTATCGAAGACGGTGTAGTCAATGCGATTGATGAAGCTGGAGATTCGATTGATAGGCTTGGGCAGAAGCTAAAGACTACGGTTGCGCCTGCCGTCAAATTCATCGCGGACAAGCTTCGTGATACATACGACTTTGCAGACATCTTAGTCGGTAACGTCGGCGCAATAGCAGGCACGTTGATGGGCGGAGGTTCGTTGAAAGAAGCGCGTGAGGCTGGACGTGAGCATGTCTTTTCTGTTTTGAATCGTCGTGAAGAGGAAGCGGCAAAACGAGAGAAAGAACTTGAGGCTAGAAAAAACGGAGGAGCGCCAGAGGAAGAAAAGCGCCAAGCAAAGCAATTTGAATTTGCGGCGAAACAAGTTCAGGAAAAAGCCGCACGCGAAACGAAGGACCGAATCGCGCAGATTCCTGAAACAGCACTAGGCCGTATCGGTGCATTTACAGGAGCAGCCGCAAACGCCGCGCTTCCTCCGGGTCAATCTCAGCAGATTCAGCAACTCCAAAAGATTCACGATGCACTTGTTAGGAACGGCATCATAGTTAGGGACGCACGATGAGCGCACTTTTCAAAGGCACCTCTGGAATTGTAATCGTTGCTGACGAGCCTCAATACGATTCGCAGACTGGCGCTAAATGGTTTGATAGAACGTGGGCCGGAAGCGTTGGCGCGATTAACGGATTGGCAATCGAGCTTGAGAATCAGGGCATCAGTTATCGAACGTCACAGTCAGGACCAGTCGTCACGTTGCAAGCTCGTGTTCCTTGGATTGAACCTGAAGAAATTCCGGCAGACCGTTATGAAATTTCGACGACGGCTCAAGACAAGAGTATTTTTGAACATCCTGAGGCGGTAGCGGCTGCTTATGCCTACGATTCAGTTTTGACTAGCGAAGACGCTGAAACGTGGCGCGAGATTGCAGAGAAAGCAGTTTCAATCAAAGGTCAGACAGTTGACGGAACAATCGGAACCGTCATTCGTCATTTGCGAAACGGAGTCACCGGATACGAAATTGATTTCATTACGTTACGCCGATTCCGGCAGGTCTCGCTTGAATACGCCGCTGGTGCAGGAAAGTTCAACCTGCAAGACAGCCAATACATTTACACGACGGCGCAGCTAAACTTACCTGCAACTGTAGCGTTTAGTTTGCCAGACGCGCCAGACGCGCCGTATCCGCCTACGATTGAGGATTACGCTTGGGGATGGCGTCGGCGCGGTCAACGTGTGGACATTCTAGGCAACTTTGCAGAGCAGACAGTTGAATTGACTTTCGCGCCGTGGTCTACGTTTCTCTACACAGAATCGTCTAGTAATCTTAACTGGTGAACACTCCGCCGAGAAAACAAACCGAGTCAGGGCTCTACGCTCCGGTATGGCGTGAGTTCAACAAGCTTATTGATTACGTTCGCGAGATTTCAATCACTGGGTCTCGCAACGTGCGCGTTAGCCGTTCGTTGAATGGGACGACTCTTGTTGGCGTTCCAGAGTCGTCAGGCGCAGGCACAACGCTAAAGCACTATCGACTGAAAAGCATCTCGCAGGATTATCTAGTTTGCCGTGAATGGGGAGGAAGCGGGACGACTGCTAACGATGGTTCAACTGACATTTACATCGCACGCGACCCGGAGCTTAGGCGCACGCTATTCGATACAAAGTCGATTGCGTATTCGTCGGACGGCGATTCATTCAAGGCGACATTTGCGTATAGCTCAAATACGAAGCGCACGAAGACCGTTAGCGGAGTCGCCGAAACGCAGGTCATAATTCCGTATTACGTGATTGATTCGGCCACGACTAACAACAATTCGACAATCATTCTTGCGGCGGAATCCGAGAACAAGACAGGCGTTCAGGATGCGAACGGGAATGATATTTACTTGGTCGAAATCACTCAACGCGCTTGGGCCAAACTTGAGACATGAGCCGTGATTTCATCGCAAGCCAGCAAGGGCGAGAGTTTAAGAAGAGCCCGAACAGGGATCGGTTGGTAAAAGGAGGATGGCAGCCTGTTTACATCTCGATTTACAAGGTTGAGCTAACGACTACATCGCAGTCCGTTCCTTACTTTTTTGATCTCGGAACAGATACATACACCGAAGCAGTAGAAGCGGTGAACGATTTGCGCGACATTCCGTATCCATCAACACCCGGAACTAAGACGGTGTTTCTGGATTTAAGAGACAGGACTACTGTTGAGAGTTTTGCAGCGGTGCAGCCTGTTTTGATAGCAGGAGCCGGAGGTTTCTTCTTGGAAAGAGTAGTTGCATTTTCAGCGTTTGAAGCTCGCAGGGGACGCATACGACAAGGAAATGGAACTTACCTGATAGGATCTTCCTATTATCTTTCCAAGATTAAGGTCGTATTCAATGTGCCGACATTCAGTCCGTTTTGTGTTTCGAGCGTTGATAATTATTACGAAATCGGAACCGGACCCGTTCCTGTTTTGACTTCGCATAATCAATCATGCTTCCGCAGCCGATGGACATCCGAGATGGGCGCTGATTCTGACGCAAGCCAATTTTACAGTTACTCTCCGCAATCAAGGACAATTGAAATGGGGCCGCGTGTTGTCCCTTGGATTGACGTTCCGCAGATAGCTAGGGACCAATTCAGCTTCACGATTAACGGCCAAGCTGTAGACGATGGAGCCTTTTCTACTTGGCGGAAAATCGCAGGAGTAGTTTACGACAGCAGAGGAGTCGCAAAGATTCTAATGAACCCAAGGATAGGACTTAACGACGAAGAGATAGCGCCGTGCTGTGACTTGTCATAATCGATTCTTGACCGATTAGGAATCGTGGCATAGTTCGTCGGCAAATGGCCGCGACTGCCAACAGGCGAATTTTCGTAAACTGGTTCACGAAAAGACTCCAGCTTTCCGACAAGAAATCAGGCGACTTCACGCTTCCGTCATTCATGAAATATGAGACGGTTCCGTTTGAAGTTTGCATCGTCGAACCTGACTTGGCCGGCACCGGAATTGATAGGTTTTCCCGCGTAGACATTTCCAATCTTTCGCTTTCGATTGCTATTCATTCCGGTTACGACACCGCCACTCCGTTAGCCTACCAGAATACGTTCACAAAAGACGAAGATCTGAACGTGTTTTCAGGTGAGCTTGCGCTGAACACGACGGCGATGAATACGTATATCGGAAGCGATAGCACGAAGACGGCTTACATCGAGTTTGAGATTCAGGAAGGAACGGCGCGCAGCAAGATTTACATCGGGACAATCACGCTTCAAAATGCAGTCACTCAAGTTAGCACTACGGCTCCGACACCGGCTGACGAGTATTTTACAAAGGCGCAAACTACCGCGCAGTTTGTTCAAAAGATCCTTCCAGCAGGAGAGCAAATCACCATTACGTCACCTAGCGGGACGTATCAAAGAATCATTGGCGTCGATGACGGCGGGAGTGCGGTAGATATTATTTTGCCGGTATGAAAAACCTGATTGCAATTCTGATTCTGTTTTGTGCGTTTGGCGCGTCGGCAGCGCAACGAATCACCGCGCTCATCACTGTGACTAACGCGGCGGTTACTTCTAACTCTATTACCGTCAATGCGTCCACGCGCTACTGGACCAATGCAAATTCGTCATCGACGATTCAGACAAACCTTGTAGGAAAGAATCAGACAGCAACTAATCTTTACAACCAGATTGCATCCTATCCATACACCGGACCGATTACCGTTCGATACGCAAACACCAATCAAATTCAGCTCATTGGAGTATTGGACGGCGCGCTTGCTGTTAGCGTAGCTGGAACATGGGCGACTGTATCGTTGAGCACGCAAAGCGGACCACAGACATACACGGCGCTGTGGCCTATTGAGAACATTGTCGAGTCATCTAACAGAACGGCACAAGCCAGTTACCTTGTGTCTGGTATGTCTACGTATTCGACTAATGCGTTTGCGACTAACGCAACCGCGATGTCTAATTTCGTCACGAAGGGAGATAGTCCGCCGCAATCAATCACTAGCGAGCTTCGGCTTTCTGGAAATCTCAACAATGGCGCTTCGGAATTGAGCGTGTCGAATCTTGCGAATCGTGGAAATGCAATCCGCTCGTTTGGTTCTGGCGGCAACTCGTTTCAGGCCGGAAGCAACGCGACATCCAGCGGAACCAGATCGCTTTCCGTTGGCAATAGTTCAACGGCCAGCGGAACTGATTCGGCAGTTGTAGGCACTAGCGCAACGGCTACAGGAACAGACTCAATCGCATTCGGAACAAGTGCATTGGCGTCTAACAACTACACTGTAGCAATCGGAACAAGCGCAAAAGCTACGAACACTTACAGCATGGCAATCGGTAATGGATCAATTGCCGGCGGCGGATCTGACGCGTTGGCGATCGGCAGGTCATCGCAAGCGTTAGGTTCTAGCGCAATGTCAATTGGGCAAGGCGGCATTGCTCAAGGCACGGCTGCGCTTGCCATCCAAAGCGAGGTAGTCGGCGATAACAGCATCGGCATCGGACCTTCATCTTCCGTTAGCGCAACCAATTCGACGGCTTTAGGAACTGGCGCGACGGTGACTCATAACGATTCGACCGCGTTAGGTAAGAACGCGACGACTACTAAAACAAATCAGATTCGACTCGGAACGTCATCTGAAACCGTCAGCGTTCCCGGCGTGCTTGAGGTATCAGGCACGCAGACTAACACGACGTTTACAGGCACAAATATCATGAGAGGAGATCTTTCATTTCCTCAGTCTGGAAATTCAACAATTGTTGATGGTCACAATACGTTTGCCGCTGGCACAAATGTTTACATCCGATTGACAGGAACTCCGACAACGACGTGGAATTTAGGCGGAATCAGTGCCGGCAATCGCGACGGCAAAGTCCTCATCCTCCAGAACGACACCGGACAACCCGCCTATTTCCTCAGCGAAAGCGGCACTGAACCGACCGCGGAGAACCGTATTCGCACCTATTCCAGGACAAACGTCTGGTGGCCCACCAACGGCATTGCCCAACTGATTTACGACACCACGGCCAGCCGGTGGCAGCTCTTCGGCAACTCCATTGCCGGACCTCGGCAGGTTCTCAGCGGCTCCACCAACTTCGACTTCGGCTCCATCTCCGTGCTCAACACTGCGTTGATCATGATCCCCGTGGCCGGCGCCACCACCAACGACATCCCGCGGGTCAGCTTCCCGCCGCAAGTCTTCACCGCTGGCACACTCTGCACAAACATTGCCGTATGGACGTGGGCTACAAACGACCTCGTTGGCGTCCGATTCATTAACGGATCAACCAATGCCGCGTGTAATCCAGCCGCAGGAACATTCAGCGCAATCATCGAAAGATACTGATGAAAACTGCAATCGCATTATTCTTGGCCTGCGTTTTCGTCGTAGGCGCGGCAGACGTCACGTTCAACTTGCGCGACTTTGTTCAGACATCAACTCCGTTCAGGCTGCGCACGCTCGAGGTTGTCCCGAAGTTTTCGCCGTCTGCTAATTCAACCAACGTCATCACGTCCGAACGCCGTTACTACAACGTCGGCACAAACGGAATTGTGACACTGACTAACATGGTTGATGGATTGTATTGGTGTTATGCTTACGGAGTTAGCACGACGACGCGCTTTGCTGTTTTGATTCCGAGCACGAACGGAACCATCTCGGCGTCCGATTATTTGACGAGCGTCAACAACGGGCTTGAAACTGAAAATGGAATTCCAATTGATTTAGAATGAACTCTCGAAAAATCACTTTCATTCTTGTTGCCGCGTTCGCATTGCTTGTCGTCGCCGGAACGAAAGTATCTCAGCTCACGCGCACGCGCTCACTTCAGGAAACATCGCGCTTTCTCGTTTCAACGCAGGATGCAACGTCTGGGCGCTGGTCGTCGCGATACATCACTGCGCCAGACCTTGCGACAAACCTAGGGCCTTGGATTACTAACAGCGGAAGCGGAGGAAGTTCAGCTTCGATTACGACAAACGGCAATCAATTCGCCGGCGTTCCTTTGTCCATCAAGTCAGGAGTGCTGATTACCAATCCGGAAATGCGAGGAGCAATCACACTTTGGGGCGACGTGCTGATTGACGGAAATGTGTTCTCTTCAAACCAAATTGAGGCCGCATCCATAAGCATTAACGGTTCAAGCGTAGCGACAAACATTGCCGCAAAACTGGCAACCGCGACGTTTCTGAATTCATCAAACGACCTTTACAACCTGATCACCGCCGCCGGCATCAGCGCTAGCACGGCAACGAACATCGCTCGCTATTGGGCGACGAATGCCGCATTGCAGGCCAGCAATCAACTTGAGTTGGTAAAGGCGCCGAAGACCAATGCCACGCTTTACGGCACGGTAAATATCAACAGCGGTGTAGCTAACGAGATACTCGCTTACGATGCATCGAAGAATCTGACGACGGTTTCAGGCGTTACCGCAACAGAAGCCAGCTTCATTGATGGTCTCGGCGAGAATGTTCAGGATGCGATTGACGAATTGCGCGCCGGCCAAGGCTCCGCCGCCGTGATGACAAACCTGAGCAACGCTAATCTTACTAATCGTTGGATCTACTCAACGGATTCATTTGCGACATCGTTGACTAACATCCCGAGCAATTCGCGAAACATCATGATGCCGGGACGTTACGCCATCACTCCGCGCTACATTTTCTCAAACGCTGTAGCGCAAGCCGGCGCGAACTTGTTCAACAAATCTAACATCATCATTGAGGCAGCCGTTCCGGGAACGGTTGAAATCTACGCTACCGGCATGGGCGATATGATGTGGTTCACCAATGTCTACAATCTCGTTTTGCGCAACGTCACAGTTCGCGGAGTCGTCGTGACAAACTACGCGGACACGGCGCAGTTCGTGGACCCGGGCATCGTCTTCGGCGCACTGAATCTCTACAACTGCGGCAACGTGGTGATCGAGGATGTGAAGCTGCTCGACATCATGGACCATGGCATCCAGGGGACGGGCGCGAACATCAATTGGAACGGCGCCTCCACGAACGTGACCATTCGCAGGGTCTACGCCGAGAACGTCGGCAGTGCGCGCACAAATCCGGCGCCGGTATCTATCGACGGAACGGTGGTGGTGCCGGACGGGTTTTGGGTGATCGACCAGCTTGAAACGAGGAATTGCCTGCGTGGCGTGGAACCTTATTCCGACGGCGATTCCTCCACGCGCCCGTGGAACTGGACCGTGGTGATGAACTCCCGGTTTCGCAACACGATCGACAGCGCGATTCTCACGGCCGGCAGCACAAATGCGAATTACATCCTCGCCTACGACAACCAATTCATCCGCGACGTCGGCTATACCCGGCGCGGCTCGAACTTCATCAGCTCCTCCGCGGCGATTGACCTGAACGGCGGACGCGGGCATGTCATCGAACAGAACCGCATCGAAGGCGAATGGTCCCGCGGCGTTTATCTGTATGGCGGCGTGCGCGGCGTGCAGGTGAAGCAGAACACGTTCGTGAACATCACCAACAGCGGAGCCAGCACGGGCGTTCCGCTCGATCTGCAAGTAGCCTATGGCGCGCTCATCGAGGGCAACACCATCGAGAACAGCGAAGGGCAAGGCATCTACGCTTACGGCCTGCGGGATTCCACGATTCGCCAGAACACCATTACCGATCCGTTCTCCGAGGTGGCGATTCAGATTGCGACCAGCGGCGGGCAGGTGGCCAGCAACCTCACGATTCAGGCGAATACGATTCGCGGTGCGACCAATGCGATTTACGATCAGGCGTTGAGCGGGTCGCTGGCGTTGCGCTTCTTTGGAAACGACATCCAAGGCTACACCGGCAACGCCTACAACCTCGGCGCCACGACCGGCAGCGAAATCACCATCCGCACTTTCGACACCCACGGCGGGACGAATCAACTGGCCACGCTCGGCAATCTGAACGTCGCCAGTAATTCGCTTTACAGCGCCATCGGGTCCGGCGCCGGCGGCACGAACAACCCCGTGCTTAGCGCCTCACCGAGCGTCGCCATCATCGCGAACCAGACGGCGCGGGCGATGTTCACCACGAACGCGAGCTTCTCGTGGACCATCACTGGCGCGAGCAACCAAAGCACAATTGTTGAAGTCGAACTCGCGAACACGTCCACCAATACGATTTTCGCCACGAACGCCTTGGCGCCGCACGTCGTCGAATACGGCTCCAACGTGACGACGCTGGCCATCGCACCGACCAGCAAGTTGATCACGCGCTCTTGGCTGAACCGTTCCAACGAATGGGTGATGACCACGCTCGGCGCGCCCTACGCGCTCACGTTCAGCGGCTCGGGCGTGACGTTGACCACGAACCACACCACCAAGACCGTTGACGCCGCGATCTCCAGCTCGGGCGGGTCCAGCACTTTCAACGAAACAAACATCACCGTCTCCACGACCAACGAGGTGGTTCTGAACATCGCGGCCTTCGACATCGCGCGGATCAAGCTGCTCACCAACCTGAATCGGCTCACCTTCTCCAACTCGTCGACGATGGTTAAGCGCGCGCAGGTTTACCTTCAGCAGGACACCAACGGCACGCGTACGATCGCGAATTGGGCCGTCGCCGGCGGCGTCCTGCAGATGCCGACGAACGCCACCACCACGTTGACGACCAATGCCAACGCCGGCGATCTGCTCGAGTTGATGCCGGGATTTTTCCCGACGAACGTCTTTGCCTGGTGGCCTCAGGATTTCCACCCGCGTGTCGGGTTCACAAACTCTCTAGCCTCGGGCGCGTTAGCATTCAACTACGCGCTTTCGAATGTCGCGGCCAACGCCTACTCGGCATGGAGTCCGGCGCGATTGCTCACCAACGCATGGAGCAGCGCATTGGCGCTCGTGGTGCGGAGTTCGGACGGCGCGACGAACTACATCGTAGCCAACAACGCCACCAACAATCTCCCGACCATCGTGTCGTGGGCAGGATCGGCGAACGTCTACGTCACCAACCTGTTTGATCAGACCGGGAACGGCCGGCACATGGTCAACGGCGCGACGAACACCTGCCCGGTCATCATCACCAACGGCGTCCCGGTCACGAAGAACGGATTCTTCGTCATGCGCTTCCTCGATGATGACTTCCTCTCTACGGCATCACTCGCGCCGTCGCTGCCACTGACCTACGTCGTCAGCGTGCTGAACGATTCACGCACGGCGGGAGACATGATCTTCTTTGGTAACAGCTCCAGCCGCACGGTCATCAAGCAGGGCAGCACGGCGGTCTACACCATCACCAGTGGCGCGCTCGACGTGAGCACCACGGATGCTTTGACGCTCGACCAATGGGACGTAGTAACGGCCATCTTCCAGACGGGCGACGACGTGGTGCAGCTCGACAATGGAACCGAAGTCACCGGCGGCGCCGGCGACAACACGCCGACGGCGCTGGCCATCGGCAGCTCGACGATTGCGGCGGACATGCAGGTCTCGGACATCTTCGTCTACAACTCGGCTCTGACCTCCGCGCAATATGGAATCCTCCGCACCAACGTCGTGAACTTTTACCAACACCCATGACGAGGTTTGTCGCCATCTCGTTTCTCTGCGCGCTGTCAGCGGAAGCGGCGAATTATTATGTCGATTTCTCCGCCGGATCCGATGCGGCAGCGGGGACAATTGGAGCACCTTGGAAACACTGTCCCGGCGACGCGAACGCAACGGGGACGGCGGCGAGCACAACGCTGAACGGTGGTGACACGGTAATCTTCAAGGGCGGCGTTAGCTACGTTGGCAAGGTGCAGTTGAACCGCTCGGGAACGGTGGGCTCTACGATTGTCTACGACGGCAACACGGCGGGGACGTTCGGCAGCGGTCGGGCGTCCATGAACTTCACGAACCATCCGACCATCAACATTGCGTTCCAAGCGGTGGCGGCGGTGTCGAATCTGGCGTTCCGTGGGTTCAGCCTCACCGAGATTGGCGGTTATGATGTCCTGCCAGCCACGAACGGCTGCACGGTCATCGAAACGACCGGGAAGCCTGGCGTTGGATTTGAGTTTTACTCTTATACGTGCATGGACTTGGAGATCACGGACTGTCTCTTTTCGGAGATTGGGGAATGGCATCCGGTTGACCCGTTCGACGACTCGGCGATTAATGGTCAGGCTATCAGCTTGCAGAACGCGCACCGGGTCACCATCAGCGGCTGCGACTTCACCAAGATGTTCAACGGCGTGGCCATCAAGACGGACAAAACCAGCGGCATCGGCACGAGCGACATCACGATCACGAACTGCAATTTTCACAACTACATCGTTTGGGGCGTGGATATGGCGGGGCGTGCTACCGGCTGCACTCTGTCAAACATCTGGATCGTGGCTTCCGATTTTCACGACTACCAAGAAATGGATCTCGGGCAGTGGAGCGGCTGCGGGGATCGTCCGCACACGGACGGCATTTTTATTCGGAATGTTTACACCGGCCAGACTTGGGCGGGCTGGAATCGCATCGAGGGTTGCCGCTTTTACAATACCAATGCCGTCGGCGGTGGCAGTGCATGCATCAGCATCACGGAAGGACCGAGCTTCGACATCATCAATAACCTGTTCATGAACACGGTGCATGGTCGCACGATTTACCTGCACAACGGGGCGCACGTCGGCGACGCGCCGCAAACCAACCGGGTTTGGCACAACACTTTTTGGAATGACCATACGGCGATCAATTTCACTCGGGGCGGTTTCGACCTCGGATTTCTCAGCGTGAAGGGAAATATCTTTTACGACACGAGGACCGGCAGCGGTTCAACCTTCGTTCTGTATTCAGAAGAGAACTACTCTTCCATGTGGCCGGATGAACTAGATTACAATGTCTACGTCACCTTCAACACGACCGGCGCGATCTGGCTGGCTCCCGGCCTCGGTGACGGAGAGCTGACCTTCAGCGAAATGCAGGCTCTAGGCTATGAGGCGAACGGCAAGACTGGAGATCCTTCGTTCGTGGACCGGAGTCAGGGTGTAGGGGTGAACATACTGGACAACGATTTGAGCATTGCCAGCGGCAGCAATGCGCGGGATTTCGTTCCGAATCTCCTCTCATGGGACAAGTATCGGACAGCGCGGCCGCAAGGCGCATTGAGCGACGCGGGATTTTACGAGTTCACATCGGGCGGAGGAGGAGGCGGAGGCGGTTCCGTCACCAACAACACCCCGCGCCCGTTTCAATTTCCGCGCAACCTCAGAATCCAGGGCGCACGATGAAAACCTTCGCTCTCTTCCTTGCCTTCTGTTCCATTGCCTCCGCGCAATCGCTCCCGCCCGTCGGCTTCGAATGGGACGCGCCGGCCTCGCTGCAAAACGCGCTTGGCTATCGACTCGATTGGGCGCCGGGCGAATACGCCGCCGTGCCGCTCGACACCACGAGCTACCACGTCGAGAACTTCCCCATCGGCCTCGCACTTCCCGTGAGCGTCTCAACCATCGGCAGCACGACGAACAGCCAGCCGGCAACTATCTACGTTTACAACGCCGAAGTCCTTATCGAAGAAAGTGAAGATTTGGCGACATGGCAAAGCATCGGTTCTGTTTTGATTCGAGGACAACGTAAACCAGTTTCTTTTTTGAGGTTGAATCTGAAGCCGAACATTAACAACTAACAGGGAGAATAGGGACATGACTGAAGAGCAGGAAAAGAAACTGGACATGCTACTTGAAAAAGTAGGGCAGTTGCACGTCGCTTCTTTTGGCATCGAAGGGCAAGGCGGATTCAATCGTCGCATCGAAAAACTTGAAGAGCATCGCGAGGAGATGAAGGGAGCCATGGCCAAGGTGTTCGGGGCGCTGATTGTCATCGGCAGCATTGCCAGCTTCATCGGGGCCAAAATTGCGCACTGGTTCAAAATTGATACTACGCCATGAGCGAACAAACTGAATTCACGCAAAGGGACAAGACGAGCACTTTCGTTGGCGTATCAATCCGCGCATGGCTGGCATTGCTAATCACGTTTACGATTTGCGGAAACTACACCGCGAATATGATTATGGCTTCGCTTGGTTATACGTCTGTCAACATCGTCATTCCGGAACCTCTTTACAGCGCGTTCATGATGGTGTTAGGAATTTACTTCGGTCAGTCTGTAAAAAAGTAAAACAACAAACAAAAGACAAACAACAATGACACACCTAACATTCATCCGCACGCTGTTCCTGTTCATCGTCGCGCTTGCCATCTGCCACTGTTCGCACGCGCAAGACTCCATCCTGAAATCAATCACCGTCGCGCCGGTCGCCGCGTTGAAAGGCGCGGACATCACGGGCGAGCATACATTCGGAACGGGATTGGATCTCGGTTTCAACATCAACAAATACGTTTCGATTCACGGAACGGCGTTGACTTACGAAACTGAGAACTGGAAATCCGGCGTCGTTGACGAGTCCGAGCTTTACGGCCGCGCTAACTTCGTCAAATACGCGAACGAATCTTTCGTGCTCTACGGCAAGGGCGGCGTCGCTCGCGACTGGACGAATGACGATTGGGCGCTAGGCGTTGGTCTCGGCGCTGAACTGAGATTGAACAAGCACGTCGCGCTTGGTTCAGACTACACGATTCGCGCTTGGTTCAATGGGAATGAGAAGGACTCTCTCGCACGCGCATTTGTCGCGTTCTCGTTCTAATGGTAACAGGACTTTTGATCTTGGTGGCTTTCATTCTGTTAGTCATTGAGCATCGAATAACGAAAGGACAAAAGAAACTCATGAGCGCACTCGAAAACCTCACTGCCGCAATCGCACGCAACACCGCCGCCGTTGATGCGGTAATTGAAGCGTGGAACAAGCCAAACGCAACCGAAGAGCAAATCCAAGCCGCTGCCGACGCTGTAAATGCGCAGGCTGCACGCTTGGAAACCCTCATCGCGCCCGCTCCTACTCCTTAAGGAATCGCTACCTTAAGCAGTCGCAACGCCTGATTTCGCAAGATTTCAGGCGTTTTTATTTCCTGCAATATCAACGACTTGCGAACAATCGTTCAAAAACTTAAAAATAAGTTGATAGCAAGCTAGCAGGTCGGCATATTGAGCACATGAAAAACAAGATTACGTTGGGTTTTGTCAGGAAGTTCACAAGCGGAACGCTGAATGGGATGATTCATCCTGACAAAATTACGTTTGTTGATCGGTGGCATTGCGCGCAGTGGATTAAAGGCATCCGCCGGAACTCGCGTAACGGCTCGATTGACTACAAGCTGATTATGGTTGCGGTTTTGAACTAATTGTTATGCAAATTACCGACATCAAACCGAAGGCGAGCGAGCCGAAAGAGCGCACGCTCGAATGGCAAAAGTTGATTCACGGTGTGGCAACGCTGATACTTCAGGAAAACCAAAAACAACGGCTCGAAAATCAGAAGCCGGGAGTTCGCTTAAGTTATGCGGATTGTGGCGACGCTGCCGAGACGCTTGCAAAACTTGTAGATGCTGCCGAATGGATGGGCATCACTCCCGAACAGATTCAAGAAGTCGCAAACGAACTGAAATGAAAACTCAAGTCCAACTCAACAGCCGCGTATCAGCGGCCACTCGTAAGAAAGTCCGCGTCGAATCTGCGACGACGGAATTTAACCAAGACGAAATCGTCGAAGCCGCGCTGATGCATCACTTCACGCACTTCGACAAAGAAAAGCGCGAATGGATTTATCGCGAGTTCAAGGGCGAGTAACCATGAAAAAGATTTGCGCTTGGTGCGGTAAGATTCTCAGCGACGACGGGCACACGGACGCATCGGTGCCAGTCTCGCACGGCATGTGTCATCCGCTTTGCGATGAGGCAAAAGCGATGGGATGGAGCGATGATATTACCGTCGTGAAGCCTGAGACCAACAAGCCGTTGATTGCGTCGTTAGTCGTAGGATTGCTTTTCAGCATCACGGCTTCGGCTGCGACAATTTCCGACAGCTTCCTTAGTCGCGTCGAACAAATCGAGAGCGGCGGCAATGCTCGCGTCATCGGCGACAACGGCAAGGCACGAGGGAGCTTTCAATTTCACGCTGCCGCGTGGCAGATGGTGAACAACTCGCGGGCGGTAGGGCATCGTCCACAAGCGCGATACGAATCCCACGCGCATGATCGGAAGGTGGCTCGCGAGTTCGCTTTGGATTACTTCACGATTCTGCACAAGCAATTCGTGAAGGCTGGAAAGAATCCGACGCAGGCTGATTTATACGCCGCGTGGAATCTTGGCTTTGGTGGATACCTCAAGCGCGGATTTGACCTGAGCAAATGCCCGACGATTACGCAGCGGGCGTGTAGGAAATTTGAGAGTAAGAAACGCTAGTCTATGCTGACGATGCAACGGAATGATAAGTCCCTTGATAGTGGAACTGTGATATAACCGGATACTTGCTCTGACAGGAAAAACTATCGAGGGCATTCAATTTAACAACCAAAAACCATGAACATTGAACTATACTCAAAACTCAACAATCCAATCGAAGCCATCGACCGCGTCGGCGAAATCTTCGCGAAGTCCGGCATGTTCGGCTGCGACCGGCTCGAACAAGGAAAAGTCCTAGCGATGATTTGTCTAGCGGAACAAAAGTCCCCGGTCGAAATCACGAGGGACTACCACATCGTTGACGGCAAGCTCTCGAAGAAAGCACTCGCAGCACTGGCCGACTTCCGGCGCAAAGGCGGAAAGCACAAATGGATCAAGACCGGCGGCGAGACGCCTATCAACGAAGATGCCCGCGAAGCGATCGGCGAGTTCAGCTTTGAAGGTAACAGCATCACGCAGAAGTTCTCGATTGCTGACGCGAAGAAAGCGGGACTGATTAAGCCGCGTTCCGCCTGGGAAAAGTCGCCGGCTAATATGCTTCGCGCTCGTGTCATCTCGAACGCGGTCGCAATGCTTGCTCCGGAAATCTACGCCGGCGATTACGATACGGAACCGACGGCTGAATCTGCGCCGAATGAAATCGTGATGCCGAAAACTACCGTGACCGTAACGGCCCCGGTTGAATCGAAGCCTGCCGAATCATCGCCATCGCCGATTATCGAAGTTCCCGCTCAGACCATTGCCGAGAGCATTCCCGCTGAAATTAACACCGAAGGCTACACAATCTCGGAGCAGCAAGCGGAAGAGATCGCCGTGAAGATTGGTGCGGAGAACATCGTTAGGGCTGTCGCTTGGCTTGTGCGTCACGGTAAGATCACCGACGCACAAGCTAAGAGCGGAGAGCCGTTCCGTTTCATTCCGGTTGCGACCGCGAACAAGATTTTGACGGAGACGGATCGTTTTGTGAAGGCGATCAATCTGACGAAGTAAATTTGAGAGTGAGCATGGAGAATGGCGACGGCCAACATGCGCCCGCAGTAGTGCGGGAGGATGCGGAACACTTGGCTCGAAAGACCTAAACGGGAACGACGTGAAATCCGAGCATTCAAACCGCACTCTCATCCATTTCCAAAAACCAAAATGAAACATCGACCATCATCTTTACCAATGCTCGCGCAGTGTCCGAAGTTCGTCGGCACTGGTGGCGACTTTGCGGAAGAGGGAACCAAGCGGCATGAGTGGCTTAAGGAATATGTTACGGCAAAAATGCTGCTGAGTTCAAAAATGCTACAGCCGTTTTTATCTGACGCAACAAGCGAAACAAACCCATTTGACATCGACCACGAAGACGCGGAAGCAATCCAATGGGCTGGCGATTACATTCTAATGCACGCGCCTACGTCGGACCATTCGCTTCATATTGAAGAGATGCGCCAATGGATGGACGGGAATTTCAACGAGCGCGAAGGAACGCCAGACTACATTTGCGGAAATCACCTGTTTGATTTCAAGTGGCGTCGGCGTGATTACGTCGCGCAAATGGCGGACTACTCGCAGCTTGTTTTCAATGAGGGTTTCACTGTCTGCCACGTTCACATCCTGTTTGGTGCGGAGAAGAAAGCGGAGACATTCACGCTGACTCCCGGCGAAGCTGAATCAATCGTCGGCGACATCATCGAGCGCGCCGAAGACCCGAACGCGCAGTCGTCCGCGTGCGATTACTGCGGATGGTGCGCAAATCGCCTGAAATGTCCCGCGCTTCTCAAGCCCGCACTCGACATCGTAAAGCATCGCGAAGGCGCAACCGATGAAGACCGCGCAATGTTTGAGTCGTGGCTTACGTCCGGCGCGCATACGTCCGACATCATCGACGCTAAGACGATGGGCGTTGTTTTGCGCGTCGCTCGCATCGTTAGCGACTTCGCCGACGCTGCCGAATATCAGGCAAAAGAAATGGCGATGAAACAGGGAACAGTGCCGGACGGATTCAAGCTGCAAGAGAAGAAAGGCAATCGCTATATCACTTCCGTTACGGAAGCATTTAGCAAATCGGGAATCCCGCAGGATGAATTTCTCAAGTTGTGCGACGTGAAATTCTCAGGACTGGTCGAATACAATATGAAGACTAACGAGGTATCGAAGGCTAGTTCTGAGAAGGAGATGGAGCGCAAGTTGGGCGAGACGGTTCAACGAAAACCAAACACGGTCAGTCTGGTGGCGGTCAAAAACAAGTAACAAAACCTATGAAATGGAGAGAAAAAACAGTCTACAGAATCCTTTGCCTAATCGCTGCGGCGATTACTGACAATGAAGATTTGCGCGAGGAAATTGTCGCGCTTTCGAATCACATCAACTACGGAGCACGGGACGAAGAAATCAAAAACAACTAACATTATGCCATCATTCCAATTCACCAACGAAGACGTTCCGCAATTCGAGCTTCTCAAATCCGGCAATTACGGATTCGAGGTTGTCGGCGCGGATGTCGGAATCAGCAACTCGGGAAAGACCAACGGATGCGAAACACTCTCGCTCAAGGTCAAGTTTTTCTCTGACAAAGAATTCCAGAAGCCACTCGCCCAATGGACCGAGCGTCTGACATTTCCGCAACTGACAGGCACCGACGAAAAGACCGTCAACCTGAACAAGTTTCTGAACGGCGTGTGTAACATGTTCGTCAAGTGCGCGAACATGAAAGCGGCACCAGGCGAGGAGATTAGCCTTGAGCCGTCCACCGTCATCGGCCTGCGCGGAGTTTGTCACGTCACGCAGGTTAAAAACGAACGTAGCGGCGAGATGCAAAACCGAGTCAAGACGTGGTTGACTGACAAGGAAAAGTTCCCGCGAAACGAGCCGTCCAAGATTGATTCTGAGGATGCAAATTGGTGATGTATGATGTTTTTCTTTATCAATGCTATGAGAGACATTTTTTTACTTATCGTCTCAAATCTTGTAACGATTATTTGCATCAGTGCCGCTACGTTTTTGGCTTTTCATTCAAAGGAAGGATGGGGATGGCTTCTTTTGATTGCGGCAATGTTTGGAGTGGTGCAATGCAAACGAAAATAACATGCAAACAAAAAACAGCATGGATACACGAAAGAAGGACTGCTATTGGCGAATAGAAACAAACCCAGACGGCACAACACCATACAGGGATGCACATCTTGCCGTTTTGATGGATTTGCGTGATGAGTTGAAACGATTGAACGCTGTTTTGCATTGCTCCAATTTTCTAGCGATTCCGCACAAGCTGGACGCCATTCGCAGGAACACGACCAAGAAAAAGAGAACCAAGAAATAACATGCAAACCAAACTACCAAACGGAATGACACCACTCGGAAGTTACGAATCGATTCGTAATCTGGTTGCGCGTTGCGAAAAGCGCGGATGGGTAAAGCGCACTCGCGATTTTAATCATCAGGAAATCAAAGCCGTGAAGGACAAACTACGCGGGAGGTTGCTTGAATAGCTACGCCGAGTTTATCAAGCGGAAGACTCCGATCGATGTTCCGACCGGGTTTGAGCCAAGCGAGATTGAGTTCAGACGTCCGCTGTTCGATTTCCAGTCAGACGTTGTTAAATGGTCTATCCGTCGCGGACGTGCGGCATTGTTCGAGGATTGCGGACTCGGCAAAACGGCGCAGCAATTGGCTTGGGCGCGTCACGTTCAAGACCAAGGGCCGGTGTTGATTCTAGCTCCGTTGTCAGTTGCGGATCAAACGGTGCGCGAAGGTGAAGCTATCGGCGTTGATGTCGCGCACATTCACGACGACGCCGAAGCCGTCGCGCAACTGGACATCGGACGTTCGATTCACATTTGTAACTATGAGAAGTTGCATCGGTTGAATCCTGACCGATACGACGGCGTAGTCTTGGATGAATCGTCCATATTGAAGTCTTACGACGGCAAGACGCGGACGCGCATCATCGAAGCGTTTAAGGAAACTCCATTCAAGCAGGCTTGCACTGCTACGCCTGCACCTAACGATTTCATGGAGCTTGGAAATCATGCCGAGTTTCTCGGAGTCATGAAGCGCGAGGAAATGCTTTCAATGTTTTTCACGCACGACGGCGGGAACACGTCGCAATGGAGACTCAAGGGCCACGCCGAAGATGTATTTTGGAAATGGCTATGCTCATGGGCGGTGAACATTCGCAAGCCGTCCGATCTTGGTTACGACGACGGCGCATTTCAGTTGCCGGAATTGAAGATGCATCAGCACGTTGTCGAAACGCATCAGGCAATGGACAGTTACTTGTTCGCATTGCCGGCGTCGTCGCTACAGGAACGTCGTGAAGCGCGGAAATGCTCGCTTCCTGAGCGTGTCGCGAAAGCGTCTGAAATCGCTAACAGTAACGATGACCAATGGATTGCTTGGTGCAATCTCAATTCGGAATCTGAAGCGTTAGCCAAGTGCATTCGTGGCTCGGTTGAGGTTACGGGATCAGACTCCGAAGAATATCGAGACAAAGTCGTCAATGGATTCTTGAGCGGTGAAGTGCGCGTGCTGGTTAGCAAGCCGTCTATCTTTGGATTCGGACTCAATTTCCAACACTGCCACAAGCAGCTCTTTGTTGGACTCTCCGACAGCTACGAGCAGTTTTATCAAGCCGTTCGGCGGTGCTGGCGATTCGGTCAAAAGAACATCGTGGACGCGCACTTGGTCATCTCGAATATTGAGGGTGCGGTGTTAGCCAATTTGCAACGTAAGGAAGCGGACGCAAAGCGAATGGCGGAAAGCATGGTCAAGCATATGGCAGAGATTTCATCACGGGAGATTCGCGGAGTTCGGCGCGATTCAACCGCATACAATCCGAACATCAAAATCAAAATACCAAGCTGGATTAACTAACACTATGGATGCACTAAACCAAGCAGACGGAAAGAACTGGACATTGATACACGGAGACTCTTGCGAAGCGATCAAAGGATTGCCGGATAACTCAGTAGGGTTATGCGTGTTCTCTCCTCCGTTCAGCAGCCTTTACACTTACTCAAACTCCGACCGTGACATGGGCAATTGTCGCGACGACGAGGAATTCTTTTTGCACTTCAATTTCCTGATTGCGGAATTGACGCGCATCACGAAGCCGGGACGCATCGCGGCGATTCATTGCATGGATCTTCCGACATCGAAACAGCATCACGGAGTCATCGGCCTGCGCGACTTCCCCGGCGACATCATCCGCGCATTTGAAAAGCATGGATGGATCTTCCATTCAAAGGTCACCATTTGGAAAGACCCTGTGACCGCGATGCAACGCACGAAAGCTCTCGGTTTGCTTCACAAGCAAATCAAAAAGGATTCGTGCATGTCGCGTCAGGGTATTCCTGATTACCTCGTCGTGATGCGAAAGGCCGGCGTCAATCCTGAGCCTGTGACGCATACAAACGAATCGTTTCCAGTGGAGAAATGGCAGCGATACGCTTCTCCCGTATGGGCATCGATGCATGGATTTGACGAGCGCGGATTCGGGATCTGCGTATCTCCTTCGATGGATGTTCCGGATAAGTGCGGCATCAACGCGGGTAACACGTTGCAACGCGAAGACGCACGGGAGCAACCAGACGAGCGTCACGTGTGCCCTTTGCAGCTCGAGGTTATCGAGCGCGCAATCGAACTGTGGAGTAATCCCGGCGACGTTGTATTCTCTCCGTTCGCCGGTATCGGAAGCGAAGGCTATCAGGCTTTGAAAATGAATCGGAAGTTCATCGGCATCGAACTGAAGGAATCGTATTTCAAAGTCGCTTGCGGCAATTTGCAGAGTGCGGAAAACAACAACCAAGAACTGTTAACGGTATGATTCAAATCAAATTCAAGAAACTATGTGACGGAGCGCGGACACCTACGCGAGCGCATGAATCGGATGCGGGATTCGATTTCTATGCCTGCGATGACGGAGTAATAAGATTCGGTGGAACAGTTTGCACGCTGGTTTACGGAACAGGCATCGCCGTAGAAATTCCAAAAGGTTATTTCGGCGCAATGTTTCCGAGGTCATCCATTCGAGACAAAGGCTTGATACTTTGTAACAGCGTCGGCGTGATTGACTCAGGTTATCGCGGAGAGATTATTTTTACGTTCAATCAAACTGGCGGATCGAAAGGCTATTCAGCCGGCGACAAAATCGGACAACTCGTCATCCTGCCATTGCCGCAGGTCGAGCTTGTCGAAGTCGATGAGCTTTCAGCGTCAGACCGTGGCGAGAAAGGACTCGGTTCAACCGGACGATGAAATATCCATTCTCAAAAGAACTGGCTCTAACCGCGTCGCCGAAGATGGGCTTGGCGCATCCGTGGAATCGCGGTTTTCCTAACAACAAAAACCTCCGAAAACTAAAGGAACAGCATGACAGTCAAAGACATGATAACGAAGCTGCAACAATTCGACCCGGCAGAACGCGTCCGCGTTGAGTTCCCGGTGACAGATAATAAAGGACACATCGACATTCAATCTCTACCGACGTTCGACGTTGAGTGGCGCGCAGGACATCGCGACCGCGTGGCGATTGTTTTGTGTGATTCGGAATGATTTCGTCAAGCTACATCAAGTAAACTCACTGCACGATACGGCAAGACACTGCACTTCACATCACATCACCAATTAAACCAAGCGAGGGATTTGAATTTTCCTCCACATCAATGCAAATCACAACACGGCACTAGACTGCAACCGACAGAACTCGAATGCACGCAACATCAAGTCACAACACGTAACAAAACAAACAACTAACCAAACCAAGAAAATGAAAACATACGAAGCAAAACTTAAGTCAGTATCACCTTACACATCGTCCCGTTATCACGGGATTCCACGCAAGGAACGCGAAACGAGCGACGACCACGAACAACGCACATGGCGGCACAAGCTGACGATGGACAACGAAGGAAATGCAATCATCAATCCGATTGCGTTCAAGTTCGCGCTCTCGGCGGCGACCAAATACAGCGGCGACCAAATTCCCGGCAAGGGCAAGCGGACGTATACGAAGCTCTTTGAATCCGGATTGCTTGTCACGAAGCCGGTTCCGCTCGGCGTTCATCGCGACGAAGTGGACGGCATTGACGTATTCGTGAACGTGGACGGCAAGCGCGGCAGCGGAAAGCGAGTCATGCGCCGGTTTCCAATCGTGCGCGAATGGTCAGGCGTTCTTGAAATCATCGTGCTTGACGATGGCATCACGCCTGAGGTGTTGAAAAAGCATCTTGTTATCGCCGGTCAATTCATCGGCGTCGGTCAATACCGATGCGAAGTCGGCGGAACGAATGGCCGATTCATGGTTGAATCGTTGAAAGAGATTTAACTCCACTGCACCCTCACAACACACCACGACCCCGCACGACACATCACGACATACCTCGTCACAACACAACACATCATCCTTTTTTACAAGTGAGGTAATGAATTTCTCTGCACGACACATCACATCACTTCAAGACACAACACGTCACTTCACGCCACAACACAACATTCATTCAACTAACTAAAACCATGACTATTGAAACAAAATCTATTGCGACAATCTCAGCGGAATCATTGAAAATTCGCGACTTGCTTCGCAAAACTCAAAACGGCCAAATCGTAACCGACTCTGAAATTGAAAGCGCGGCTGGCCGCTCATACGCGAAAATTCAGGGTCACATCCGTTCGGCAGTCAACGCACTGGCACGCGAGCAAATCGTTTTCTATCGCGTGCGCAAAACAGGATGGAAGCGCGCAGAAACTAACACGTCCGAAATCATCGAAGGCGAGCGCGGCGTCACGAAAGCCATTAGTCGCAAGGTAAAGAAATCTTTGCGGCGTCTGGCCTGCGTAGAATTCGACAAGCTCAACAACGACGACAAGCTGAGGCATTCAGCGGTATCGGCGCAAATCGGCGCAATCGCGATGTTCTCCAATTCCAAGGCAAGCGATAAGATTCAAGCGGCGACAATCGGCAACGGCAAACAGCCGGAAGTCGCAAAAGTGCTTGAATTGTTTAGGTGAATTTCTCAGCACAGCACCACACTGCACCCCACGGCACAACACCACACCCCACAACACATCATTCATTCATTTCTCAGAAGGCTTTGAATTTCTCGACACTACACGGCACAACACCACACCCCACTACACCGCACGGCACTCTACAACACATCATTCATTCATTTCTCAGAAGGCTTTGAATTTCTCAGCACAACACCGCACATCACGACACGGCACTGCACACCACGGCACCCCACAACACAACACATCACCAAAATGCAACCAAGACCATATCAGCTGGATTGCCTTGCCGCGATTGAAGAAGGATTCAAAACATTCCAAAAACAACTCGCCGTCCTCAGCACTGGCGCGGGCAAGACCTGTATATTCTCTTGGCTCGCAAAACGTCAACAATGTCGCACGCTAATTCTCGCTCACAGAAATGAACTCATCGACCAAGCCATTCAGAAACTACACTCCGCAACAGGAATCAAAGCTGATAAAGAAAAGGCTGAAGCGCGAGCGAGCAAGGATTCGCAGGTTGTTGTGGCTTCCGTTCAGTCGCTTATTGGAGAATCGCGGATTAACGGCTGGCCCGACGATCACTTCGGACTCGTCATCGTCGACGAAGCGCACCACTGCATTTCCGACTCGTATCAAAAAGTCCTACGACGCTTTGACGGGCACGCCAACGTCCTCGGTGTAACAGCGACGCCAGATCGCGGAGACAAGCGCAACCTCGGCGAATACTTTGAAAACATCGCTTACGAAATCGGACTCTTCGATTTGATTCGCGATGGTTACTTGTCACCAATCACGGTCAAATCCGTCCCGCTCAAAATCGACCTTAACGGCGTCAAACAAACTGCCGGCGATTTCAACGATGCGGATCTCGGCAACGCAATCGAGCCTTACCTTGGCCAGATTGCCGAAGCCATCGCACGGGAGGCATCGTTTCGGAAGACGCTCGCTTTCCTCCCGCTTCGCGCCACATCGCGCAAATTCGTTGAGGCTTGTCAGGCAATCGGGCTGTCGGCTTGTCACATCGACGGCGAATCGCCAGACCGCAAAGAGATATTGCAACGATTCACTGACGGCGAATTCGACGTGTTATCTAACGCAATGCTACTGACGGAAGGCTACGACGAGCCGTCCTGCGATTGTGTGTGCGTGCTGCGCCCGACGCGCTCACGACCGCTTTACAGTCAAATGGTAGGACGTGGAACGCGATTGCATCCGACGAAAGAGAATCTCTTGTTGCTCGATTTCCTTTGGATGCACGAGAAGCATTCGATTTCTAGGCCGGCGCATCTCATTGCCAAGACCAAGGAAGAGGCCGACGCGATTACAGAACTGGCTAACGAACGCAGTGCATACGGTCAGGATGAACTTGACCTTGACGATTTGGCATCGGACGCAACCGAGAAACGCGAAGCCGCATTGCGCCGCAAGCTGGAAGAGCAGGCGAAGAAAAAAGCGAAATACGTTTCCGCCGAAATGTTCGCCGCGCAGCACAACGACATGGCACTTGCTGAGTATGAGCCGACGATGAAATGGGAAGGTGAAGCGATAACCGATAAACAACGCTGGCACCTGAAGCGCAACGGCATCGACCCTGATACCGTGAAAGGCAAGGGACACGCATCACGGCTGTTGTCGCTCGCATTCTCGAATCAGAAGCTACAGCTCGCATCTCCGAACGTCGTCGCAATGATTCGACGGATGCCGCATATCGCGTCGGCGGTAGGGATTCACGATTTCGAGACGGTCACATCGCGACAGGGAGCGGCGTTTTTCGCGGAATTGAACAAGCGCAAGGCGTCGAAAATCAGCTAGTCGACACCTTCCTTGCTTAAATATGTTTGCCACCGCCTCTCAACGCGCAGAAGCATTTGGGAAAACAATGAACCTTTGGTAACTCATGAGAATCTCACAAGCCGATTATCAGTCAATCCTAGCACGGCAAGGCAAGCAACCTGAGCGCACACAATCGGGCTTCGACCGCGAAGCCGAATTGCACGCTCAGATTATCAAAGAATGCATGAAACGCGGCTGGCCATTCATTCACAATCGAATGGACCGCGCATCGACCGCAACCGAAGGCGCGCCGGACTTTGTGATTCTCGGCGTGTATTCATCGCGTGGATCCGCGCTTGATTCGTGCACGAATTCGCCTCAGGTCTATTTCATCGAAGCAAAAACCAAGACCGGCAAACTCTCCATCGCGCAACTCGGTTTTCAGGCTCAGGCCGAGAAGTTCGGGCATACCGTTCACGTCGTGCGATCGCTTGAGGAGTTTTTGAAGGTGATTGAATAAACTTTACCCTCGCGGGAATCACTAAACCGATCACCTAACTATTACGGTTCCGCCTCTTGTGAGGCAACGCGAGGGTTTTTGAATTTATGAAAATCAGAGAATGGGAACTGCCCAACGGGAAGCGCAAAGAAATCAATGTGCCGATACTCGCCTCGCACTGCCCGTTCTGCGGCGTGAGCGTGGAGCAACCGAAATCGGATAACGTCTCGGATCAGCGACCCGGCGACCGAGACGCAACAAAAAACAAAAGCAGCGGCATCGCCGGGTTCGCTGCATCCGATGGTTAGACCGCATGAACGCAACAAAACTGACACTCTCTGAAATCCAACCGAAGATGCGCGTAGCGTATGTGCCAGCGCACGCCGAATGGGACAAGAGCGCAATCGAATACGGCACTGTGTCCTCAAAGAATGACAAATACGTGTTCATAAAATTCGACAAGCAACTGGAGAAGTTCGGATGGGACGGCACAACGTCGCAATCGTGCGACCCGAACGACCTCGTTGCGGTCTAACGCATCAAGCTCAGCGACCGGGCGCTAAAACCTATGAGTAACGACATCGAAATGGATTTTGGAACGGCTGACGCCCCGCCCGGTTCGCTGGAGCGCGTGGTTAGCCGCAGCGCATTTGAGGCATGGATAAGCGCGCCGCCATACGAGAGGAGCACGCATAGATGGCCAGATGACGGAACAAAAGCTTGGCCGGGACAATACTCTGATTATCCCGTTGAGCTTGCATGGGAAGCATGGAAAGCTGCGGCTAACCTCCAAGATCAGGCACGCGCCTCCGACCATCGCCAACTATGACCTCTTGCGAAAATCCTCAACAGCTACCCGCGTTGCCTGCATCGCGTTGTTAGGCTCCGTCTAAAATCTATCGAATACCATGAAATATACATACGCAGTCGAAAGCATGTGCCTCGGCAAGTGGTGCAAGCTATTCACGGACACCCGCGACTTCTGCGCGGGATACCTCACGCACGCTCAATATGACCACCCGCGCAATGCCCTCCGGATCGTGCGAAGTGACGGCAAGGTGATGCACGAACTAAAGGCCGACGACGAGGTGAGCGTAGGCATGATCGCCAGCTACCCGACGCCCGACCAATACGAGCACGCTGCCAAGATCGCGCTCGAAAAGGCTGCGCGGATTCGCGAGCAGGAAGCGCGACAGGAGGAACGCCGCATCGCCCGCATTTCCGTTTCTGCCTAACGCATCAAGCTCAGCGACCGGGCGCTAAAACCTATGAGTAACGACATCGAAATGGATTTTGGAACGGCTGACGCCCCGCCCGGTTCGCTGGAGCGCGTGGTTAGCCGCAGCGCATTTGAGGCATGGATAACTGCCCCGCCAATCGAGCGGAACATCGAAAGATGGCCAGACGATGAGCGTAAATCAGCATGGCCTGGACAATACTGTGACTATGCAACGCAGCTTGCATGGGAAGCGTGGCAAGCGGCAATTGATAATCAAAAACTAATTACCCGTGACTAACATCGAACAAGCAACGCGCTACCTCGCGAAATGCCCGCCCGCCGTTTCCGGTGACGGCGGGCATAATGTTACTTTCAAGACCGTTTGCACCATCGTCAACGGATTCGCTCTCAGCGAAGACGAAGCCATGCACGCGCTTCACTCTTGGAATCTAGGCTGCGACCCGCCGTGGAAGGAACACGAGCTAAGACACAAAGTGCGCGATGCGATGCGCACAATCCACGACAAGCCACGCGGGCATAAACTCAGGAACAACGGTGCAACTTATCAACAGCGCGAGACCATGCCTCAAGGGATTCAATTCGGGAAAAAGGCTGAACCTGAAATCAAACTCAAGCCGGTAAAATACGACATCAAAGCCGATGACATTCCAGAGCCGATTCAGGACGGTTGCCGTGAGCTTATCACCAAGTTATTCAGGCCCGGCGAAGGTATTCGGATTGCGCCCGCGCATCTCAACGCGGAAGGCAAGGAAATCCCCGACGGCGGTGGATGCTGCTTCACTCGCGAAGACTGGTTGCGTCGTCTTAACGACCGCGACGGCGACCCGAATCGCATCTTCTCATCGTCCGACCGTTGCGGCATTTACATCGCCATAAACCCATACAAGCCGGGCGCAACTCGTGACGCCGATGTCATCGACATGCGTCATGCGCTCATCGAATTCGACGAACAACTATCACAAGAGGAGCAGCTAAATCTCTACCTGCAAATGAAGCTGCCGTGCGCTGCCATCATCGACAGCGGCGGGAAATCGATTCATGCGTGGGTTAAAATCGACGCTCGCGACCGCACCGAATACGATGAACGCGTCCGTATTCTCTACGCGCATTTCCAAGCGGCCGGACTCAAGCTGGATGAGAAGAATAAGAATCCCGGCCGATTGTCGCGCCTGCCCAATTGCATCCGTTTTGATCGACGGCAGGAGCTTCTATACATCAACGCCGGACTCGAATCGTGGGCCGATTGGATCAACGCAATGCAAGCTGACGAAATCGGTGATTGCGATAGCTTTGCCGCGCTTTCCGACCTGGACCCTGAGTCCGACCCTAACTGCGTCGTTGGCTTCATTCAGAGGGGCGAGAAAAGCGTTACAACGCGCTACCTGTGCCGGGGTAAGGCGGCATGGTTGCTGGGACCTTCGGGGATTGGTAAATCGACGCTCATGACAGATTTCGCGATACCGTGGGCGTTAGGACGTCCGGCTTACGGCATCAGCGTCGGCGGCATTCCACGCAAGTCTCTCATCGTCCAGGCAGAAAACGACCGATACGACCTTGCCGAAATGGTCAAGGGCGTAGGATCGGCTCATGGGCTTGATTCTAAATTCAATCCAGCTGAATGGGATCATGTGGGGAAAAACGTCCTGTTCAAAACCGAAACTCGAAAGACCGGCGCGGCATTCGTCGAATGGATTCAGCGACTTATCGAGCGCGAAAAACCTGATTTCGTCTGGATTGACCCGATGTTAGCATTCATGGGGCTCGACGTGAACAAGCAGTCCGAGGTCACACATTTCCTGCGCACACTCCTAACGCCCGTGCTGGAGGCTACAGGCGTCGTGTTAATCGGCATTCACCACACGGGCAAGCCTCCAGGCGCAAAGATCACAGCGCACTGGACGGCAATAGATTACGCATACGCCGGGCTTGGCTCAAGTGAGCTTGTTAACTGGGCGCGTGCCGTGATGTTCCTGAAGCCGGTCGACGACATCAATTTCGAGCTGAAGCTGGCCAAGCGCGGATCTCGTGCAAAGGCAACTCATCCCAACGGCGAATGGACCACGAGCGTATGGCTTCGGCACGCGCAAACGGGCATAAGGTGGGAGCAAATTGAGCCGCCGTCGGAAACTAATGACCATCATGAATCGGATGATCCTAAGCCTGAGAAAATAGGCGTAGTCGATGTGATTGAAAACCTCGCAAAAAATGGAGACATGGCAGATTTCTTTTCCACATTCCCCGCGGATGGCTTGAGCTTGAGAAAGGCCGGTTCATCTTTGAGGTCTTGGTTTTTTTCGGACAAATCTCCTGTATCAAAGGATCGTAGAAAAAAGGGAATGGGCGACACCAAGGCAAGAGAGTGCATCCAGGCTTTACAAGTTGAGGGCTTTTTAATCATCGAAAACGACCTTTATGTGCCTAAAAAATAGGTCAATGAAATCAGGGTGTTCAGGGTGTTCACTGAACACCTACTGTGAACGCGTTCAGTCAGGGTGTTCAGTCACCCACACCCTAAAGGGTGTGTGTGGGATGACTGAACACACACTCGACTCAATGCAGTTTGAACAGGTGAACGCTGAACGCTGAACACTGAGCACTATCACCGGCCATGAAACCGAAACCAACGGCGACATTCAAACCCAATGCGGCCACGCAACCGATTTACGTAATGGTTCACCCTAACGGTGAACGGAAGCAGGAATGCCCCGCAAACGCTCCACGATTCGATTTGGCGCGTTTTGATCGTCAAAGAGTATCACGGCAAGGCAAAGCGGTTTATAGGGCAATCTGTAACGTTAAAGTTAATCGAGATAATGCCTTGCGTAAGTCGTTGATATTCAACACTAGGCATTTTTTGCCTGGGTCCTTTACCGTTAAAGTAAAATGGAAGGTGCCATGCGAGATCGGAAGAGC
>ERZ650311.154-NODE-154-length-44858-cov-10.798272_pt1 | contig 44858 bp, 45 predicted proteins | sample MGYA00376247_ERZ650311 | MGnify/ENA primary metagenome ERZ650311 (study PRJEB26733, sample SAMN07839324) | wastewater metagenome | biome: small river; feature: stream; material: water | place: USA: North Carolina | collected 2016-07-28 ... | reverse complement strand
ACAATTTAAGGTAATCATGAAAACTTTCTCAGCAAAACCGCATGAGGTGAAGCGTGAGTGGTTCGTGATTGACGCAACAGACAAAGTTCTCGGTCGTGTCGCCAGTGAAGTGGCACACCGTCTGCGCGGCAAGCACAAGCCTGAATTCACCCCCCACGTCGATACTGGTGACTATATCGTTGTTATTAACGCAGCTAAGTTGCGCGTGACAGGCACAAAAGGTCTGAATAAAAAATATTACAGACACAGTGGCTACCCAGGCGGCATCTATGAAACTAACTTTGACAAGATGCAAGCTAAATTCCCTGGACGTGCTTTGGAAAAAGCAGTGAAGGGTATGTTGCCAAAAGGTCCGTTAGGTTATGCCATGATCAAAAAGCTCAAGGTTTATGCTGAAACTGATCATCCACATGCTGCCCAGCAGCCTAGCGTTTTAGAGATTTAAGGAGCCGATATGATTGGAAACTGGAACTATGGTACAGGCCGTCGTAAGAGCTCTGTAGCGCGTGTATTTATCAAGGCTGGTAAAGGCGACATCATTGTGAATGGTAAGCCGATTGCCGAATACTTTGCTCGTGAAACATCACGCATGATCGTTCGTCAGCCTCTCGAGTTGACCAACCATGCCACAACATTCGATATCAAAGTCAATGTGTCAGGTGGTGGTGAGACGGGTCAAGCGGGTGCTGCACGTCACGGTGTGACACGTGCTTTGATTGATTACGATGCAACATTGAAGTCAGCCTTGTCTAAAGCAGGTTTCGTGACTCGTGATGCACGTGAAGTTGAGCGTAAGAAGGTTGGCTTGCACGGCGCGCGTCGTCGTAAGCAGTTTAGCAAGCGCTAATTGCCAGCTGCACAAAAAAGACCGCGCAAGTTACCTTGTGCGGTTTTTTCTTTTTTACAATGTAGTATCAAGCTAAATCTTCTGTATTTGGAGTCCATATGATCAAAGTTGGGATTGTTGGGGGTACGGGTTATACCGGTGTTGAGCTATTAAGGCTATTGGCCTCACATCCTGAGGTTGAGCTGACTGCAATTACTTCCCGAAAAGAAGCGGGGATGCCAGTCGCGGAGATGTTTCCTTCTCTCCGTTCGCGCGTTCATTTGAGCTTCTCCACCCCTGAAGATGCACAACTGAAGCAATGTGATGCGGTGTTTTTTGCGACGCCTCATGGTGTGGCTATGGCTCAGGCAAAAGAGTTATTAGATGCCGGTGTCAAGATTTTGGATTTGGCTGCAGACTTTCGCCTTAAAGATATTGCTGAGTTTGAAAAATGGTATGGGATGCCTCATGCTTGCCCAGAGATATTGTCTGAGGCTGTTTATGGCTTAGCAGAAATTAATCGTGAGCAGATTAAAAAAGCTCGTGTAGTTGGTTTAGCGGGTTGCTATCCTACTTCGGTGCAACTGGGCTTTGCGCCTTTATTAAGTCCTCGTTCAACGCAAGGTAAACGTTTGATTGACCCATTACACCTGATTGCTGATGCTAAATCTGGTGTATCAGGCGCTGGCCGTAAAGCGGAGGTGGGAACTCTATTGGCCGAAGCCGGTGATAACTTCAAGGCTTATGGAGTGAAGGGCCATCGTCATCATCCAGAAATCAAACAGGGTTTACAAGCCATTGCCGGGGGCACTGAAGTGGGCTTGACCTTTGTCCCTCATTTAACACCGATGATTCGAGGAATTCATTCAACTTTATACGCCCGGATCATGCCTGAAGGCCAAGATGTTGATTATCAAGCCCTATTTGAGAACTTTTACCGTGGTGAGCCCTTTGTAGATGTCATGCCAGCAGGTAGCATGCCTGAGACTCGCTCCGTCAGAGGAAGTAATGCTTTAAGGCTTGCAGTGCATCGCCCTCAGGGTGGGGATACTTTGGTGATCTTGGTTGTTGAGGATAATTTAGTCAAAGGTGCATCTGGCCAGGGAGTACAGTGTATGAACTTGATGTTTGGCCTGCCAGAAGATACCGGCTTGAAGCATATCGCCTTGTTGCCATAACCTTACTGCAAACACAGTTTTTCACAGATACAATAGATTTAAATCGTTTAGAAGGAGTCTGATATGACCGCGACACAAACAAATACCGCTGTGCAAGATATGGAGCCACCATCACCACTAGTCTTCACTGACAGTGCCGTTGCTAAAGTGGCTGATTTGATTGCTGAAGAAGGTAATCCGGATCTCAAATTACGCGTCTTCGTACAAGGCGGTGGTTGCTCTGGTTTCCAATACGGTTTCACATTTGATGAAACAGTGAATGAAGACGATACACAAGTGAGCAAAGGTAATGTGACTTTGTTAATTGATTCAATGAGCCTGCAATATTTAGTGGGTGCAGAGATTGATTACAAAGAAGACATTAATGGTTCTCAGTTTGTGATCAAGAACCCTAATGCCACAACGACTTGTGGTTGTGGTTCTTCATTCTCAGCTTAATTAAGCAAAATACATAGCGCCTAAGACCTTGGGTCGAGAGGCGCCAGTAACAGCCGGCAGATTTGCCGGCTTTTTATTGACATAGGCCCACGCGAGCCAGGCAAAGGCGGCCCCTTCAACGGCCTGAGGATCGATGCCCGTCAGAGCACTAGTCGACACTTTATTTTGCGGCAGTAATGCCTGAATCCTTTCAACTAAGAAGCGATTCTTTGCGCCACCTCCGCAAAGAATGACCTGACCTTGAGGATTCTGTTGCTGTATCGCTTGTGTGATCGATATAGCAGTTAGTTCCAGTAGAGTTCTTTGTACATCTTGAGCTTGAAGAGATGACCATTTTTTCAGGTGTGCCGCTAACCACTGATGATTAAATAAATCTCTACCGGTGCTTTTGGGGGCGGGCATATGGAAATAAGGCTCTGATAAGAAGCTTTGTAGTAATTCTGCATGTACTACCCCGCTTAGAGCCCATTGTCCATCATGATCATATGCTTGCTGCTGATGTTGCATGACCCAAGTATCTAATAGTAGATTGCCCGGGCCACAATCAAAGCCAATGACATCGCTCAGTGTTTTTGAAGTAATGACGGTGATGTTAGAAATACCGCCGATATTAGTGATGGTGACAGGTGCCATATCAGCAAACTGCGCAAAATGAAATGCTGGAACTAAGGGGGCTCCTTGCCCACCAGCTGCAATATCGGCATTTCTGAAGTCAGCGCAAACATTGATTTGGCAAAGCTCTGCCAAAAGAGAAGCATTGAGTGTTTGCCAGCTATAAGCTGAGTGATTTTGGAGATTGGGTTGATGACGAATGGTTTGGCCATGTGCGCCGATTGCAGTGATCTTTTGGGCCACCATTTTTTCTTGGGCTAATAAATCTTTGACTGCCAAAGCGTATTCCATGGCTAATGCGGAGCCGGCTAGAGCTTCATTGTGTAATTCATCAGCATGAGCTGTCTGTAATTCGATGAGCTTTTGTTTTAATGGCTTTGAAAATTCCCTGGAAACCATGCCAATGACTTGAGTTTGACCTTGGGTATTTATTTGAGTCAGTACGGCATCAATGCCATCTAAGCTGGTGCCAGACATAATGCCGATAAAAAATGCAGTCATAGGGTTATTTTCAAAGAGATGCGACAATGCTGTCTATAGAAAAAATTGATTTTTAAGAAGATGTCTAAGAATACCGAAAATCTAGAAAATAAGCCGAATTATCCAGTCACAGACCGTGTTTTAGAGGCTATGGCTGTGACTAAGCGTGGTTGTGAAGAACTATTAGTCGAGGCGGACTGGTTAACTAAATTGGCCCGCAGTGAAGCGACTAAAACCCCACTACGTATTAAATTAGGCCTTGACCCTACAGCACCTGATATTCATTTGGGGCATACGGTTGTTCTCAATAAGCTCAGACAGCTACAAGATTTGGGCCATCATGTCATTTTCTTAATTGGCGACTTTACCTCGATGATTGGTGATCCATCGGGAAGGAATGCCACTCGCCCACCGCTTACACGTGAAGAGATTGCGGTCAACGCCAAAACTTATTACCAACAAGCGAGTCTGGTGCTCAACCCCGATAAAACCGAGGTTCGTTATAACAGCGAGTGGTGTGATCCTTTGGGCGCCGCTGGGATGATTCAGTTGGCGGCTAAATATACGGTTGCGCGGATGTTGGAGAGGGATGACTTCACGAAGCGCTATAAGGCTGGCATCCCGATTTCTGTCCATGAATTTTTGTACCCATTGATGCAAGGTTACGATTCAGTAGCGCTCAAGAGTGACTTGGAGTTGGGTGGTACTGATCAAAAATTTAACTTACTCGTAGGTCGAGAGCTTCAAAAAGAGTACGGTCAAGAGCCGCAATGCATTTTGACCATGCCATTGCTCGTAGGCACTGATGGTGTGGATAAGATGAGTAAGTCCAAGAACAACTACATTGGCATCAGTGAAGCGCCTAATGAGATGTTCGGTAAGCTCATGAGTATCTCTGACGATCTGATGTGGGATTATTTTACTTTGCTCTCATTTAAGCCGATAGCAGATATACAGGCGATGAAGTTGGCTGTTGAGCAAGGTCAAAATCCACGTGACTTCAAAGTAGCGCTCGGTCAAGAAATTGTTGCTCGTTTTCATGGTTCCGACTCAGCAGTCAAAGCCCTAGAAGACTTTAATCATCGTGCGAAGGGCGGAATTCCTGATGATATTCCGGAAGTTTTAGTATCTGGTGCTCCGCTAGCGATTGGGCAATTATTAAAACAAGCCAATTTAGTCCCGAGTACCTCAGAAGCTATGCGCAATATTGAGCAGGGTGGCGTCAAGATTGATGGTGCTACTGTCAGTGATAAGGCACTCAAGCTTGAGTCGGGTACTTATGTTTTACAGGTTGGCAAACGCCGTTTTGCTAAGGTGACACTTAGTTAAAGATGACGCGTCTTTATTTGATTCGTCATGGTGAAACTTTGTGGAATCGTGAAAAGCGTCTCCAAGGTCATTTAGATATTGGTCTTAATGAGACGGGCTTATGGCAAGCAGAGCAGGTCGGTCGTCACCTCGCCCAGCGGCCTTTGCAAGCCATAATTAGTAGTGATTTAAGTCGTGCAGCTGATACTGCACAAGCGATTGCCCAACATCATTCAATCAGTCTTCAGCTCGATGAGCTATTGCGTGAGCGTCACTATGGCAATATGCAAGGCTTAACTTACGATGAGGTGGCGGCGCATCACCCCAGAAATCATTTAGCCTGGAAAAATCGTGAGCCTGACTTTTGCCCTGAGGGGGGTGAAAGCTTGAGACAGTTTTATGAGCGCGTGACGCAATCAGTGCTCGCTTGGGTCAAAAAACACCCCGCTGCAGAAATCGTGATTGTTGCGCACGGCGGAGTTCTCGACTGTATCAATCGCTATGCGAGAGGAATTGGTTTGTCGGTCGCACGCGATTTTGAAATTTTGAATGCTAGCCTCAACACGCTTACTTATCAGGATGCCCAGCTCAAAATTGAGGAATGGGGTAATACTGAGTTTCTAAAGCATCAACTCAACAAATCTTTGGATGAGTTAGATGGCAGCCCTAAATGGGCATAAGCTGCGGGAGTGGCTACGCGACCTCTAGGAGTGCGTTGTAAGAAGCCTTGCTGAATAAGATAGGGCTCAATCACATCTTCAATGGTCTCACGCTCCTCGCTAATCGCCGAGGCTAGGTTTTCGACACCCACTGGACCACCGTTGAATTTATGAATAATCGTCTCTAATAATTTCCGATCCATCACATCAAAGCCCATAGGATCAACATCAAGCATAGATAGAGCCAGATCCGCAGTGTCTTTCGTGATCGTGCCATCACTTTTTACTTCAGCATAGTCGCGCACACGGCGTAAAAGACGATTGGCAATACGAGGGGTGCCTCGTGAGCGCTTAGCGATTTCTATGGCGCCAGCATCATCCATACTGGCTTGCAGAAGATTGGCAGAGCGCTTAACTATTTTGGATAGCTCATCGACTGAGTAAAACTCTAAGCGCGCCACAATCCCAAAGCGATCGCGTAAGGGGTTGGTTAGCATGCCTGCACGTGTGGTTGCACCAACGAGTGTGAACGGCTTTAAATCTAATTTGACGCTGCGTGCAGCAGGACCATCACCGATCATAATGTCAATCGTATAGTCTTCGAGTGCAGGATAGAGTATTTCTTCAACCACGGGCGATAAACGATGGATTTCATCAATAAATAAAACATCGTTTTCTTCTAAATTGGTGAGTAGGGCTGCTAAATCTCCAGCTCGTTCTAAGACAGGCCCACTGGTTTGTCTAAGATTAACGCCTAATTCCTTGGCAATGATATGTGCGAGAGTGGTCTTCCCAAGTCCTGGGGGACCAAATAGCAAAACATGATCTAGTGCTTCGGAACGTTTTTGGGCAGCGCTAATGAAGATTTCTAATTGCTCACGAGCTTTTTTTTGGCCTACGTATTCATCGAGCTGTTTGGGTCTTAAGGCGCGCTCTAAAACGGAGTCATCAAGACTGGCTTGGTGGCCAACGATTCTCTCGCTGGGGGCTTCGCCTGGGAAATCTTCCGCATCGATATTATCTGTTTTGATGACCATAGCAAGAGTGTATTACGAATCAGTTCTTCGCCAAAATCTTCAAAGCCTGACGGATGCCATCGGAGACATCTTGTATGTCTTTAAGATCTTTAATGGCCAACTGTGCTTCTTTATCTGAGTAACCTAGAGCACATAGAGCTTGGATGATTTCATGTTGATTGCCTGCAGGCGTATGCGCCACATGCCCTAAATCAGGACCTAATTTACCCTTGAGTTCTAGCAAAAGTCGTTCAGCAGTCTTTTTCCCAATACCGGGTACTTTGACAAGCCGACTACTATCTTGCAAAGAAATGGCTTGCGCAATTTCACTCACATTTAACCCCGAGAGAACAGAAAGGGCCGTTCTCGCCCCAATACCCGAAACCTTAATCAGTTCTCTAAATGTCATTCGTTCAGCTTCAGTGATAAAGCCAAATAGTTGATGAGCATCTTCTCTGATGGCAAGATGAGTTAAGACAGTCACTTTTTCACCGACGCTAGGTAATTGATAAATCGTACTCATGGGAGCATCGATTTCATAGCCAACGCCATGGCAATCCACTAGGATCTTAGGGGGGGTCACTGCAATCAGTTGACCTTGTATTCTTCCAATCATCTGCGTATCTTAGCTGATTGAGCGAGATTTTGAAGTTTTGACTTCATCTCATGTTGATGGGCAGCACAAATAGCAGCGGCTAGCGCATCAGAGGCGTCAGTACCTGTGATTTTTTTCATACTCAATAAGCGGCGTACCATCTCTTGAACTTGTTCTTTTTTTGCGCGCCCTGTGCCCACAATCGACTTTTTGATTTCTAAAGCGCTAAATTCTAAAAGAGGAATGCCAGTGGCCACCAAGGCCGCAATCGCTGCACCACGAGCTTGTCCCAATAAGAGAGTAGAGCGTGGGTTCACGTTAAGAAAGACCTGCTCCATACTCACTAAATCGGGTTGATAGGTTTCAACCACTTCGCGGATACCTGAATACAAGGTGGCAATTCGATCGGGTACGGGTATCTGACTTGAACCCGTCTCAATCGTACCTGAAGCAATATAACTGAGGCGTTGACCCTGGCTTTGGATAATGCCAAAGCCAGTCGTTCTTAATGCAGGGTCAATGCCTAAGATTTTCATCTTAGTGTCTAAAGTGACGAGTGCCCGTATAGACCATAGCAATACCTCTTTCATCTGCCGCTGCGACTACTTCTTCATCGCGCATACTGCCGCCAGGTTGAATCACACAGCTAGCACCCGCATCGACAACTACATCTAGACCATCTCTAAATGGGAAGAAGGCATCGCTAGCAACAGCAGAATTCTGTAAAGAGAGCCCAGCATTTTGAGCTTTGATGCTAGCAATCCTAGCGGAATCAATGCGGCTCATCTGGCCAGCACCAACACCGAGAGTCATCCCATTGCCACAGAAAACAATGGCATTGGATTTCACATACTTGGCAACACGCCAAGCAAACATTAGATCTTGCAGTTCTTGTGCTGTCGGTTGACGTTTGGTCACAACTCGAAGTTGATCCATGCCAACATTTTTCACGTCGGGAGTTTGTACCAAAATACCACCACCAATACGCTTAATGTCTTGTGGATTGATCGTTTCTGCTAACTCAATCTCGAGTAAGCGCACGTTTTGTTTGCTAGCAAAAATAGCCAATGCTTCGCTCGTGAAAGCGGGTGCAATTAGTACTTCAACAAATTGTTTTGAAACAGCTTCTGCGGTCGGGCCATCGACCGCACGATTAAATGCAATGATTCCACCAAAGGCAGAGGTGGAGTCAGTTTTGAAGGCTTTTTGATAAGCCTCTAAGGGTGAACCTGCAACTGCCACACCACAAGGATTGGCGTGTTTAATAATCACGCAGGCTGGCTCCCCAGTAGTGATGGTAGAGCCAAAACTTTTTACACACTCCCAAGCGGCATCTGCATCTGCAATATTGTTATACGACAGCTCTTTACCTTGTAATTGACGGTAGTTCGCCAGGGCGCCAGCAACAGCGCGCGTGTCCTTATAGAAGGCTGCAGTTTGGTGTGGGTTCTCGCCATAGCGCATCTCTTGAACTTTATTGAATGCTAAATGTAAGGTATCTGGATACTCAGAACGTTGTTCGTGAGCTAAATCTTGGCCTAAGCTCGATAAGTAGTTAGCAATTGAGCCGTCGTATTGGGCTGTATGAGCAAATACTTTTTTGGCCAAACGGAAATTGCTTTCGAAAGAAACTTTATTTTTGTTAGCGCGCATTTCTGCCAAGATAGACTCATAGTCTTCTGGTGAAATAAGAACGGTGACGTCTTGATGATTTTTGGCTGCTGCGCGCAGCATCGCTGGGCCACCAATATCAATATTTTCTATCGCATCCTCAAAAGAGCATTGTTCTTTAGCTACTGTTTGATTAAAAGGGTAGAGATTGATGACCAACATATCAATCGTTTGAATACCATGTTGAGCTAGCGCTGCCATATGCTCTGGGTAATCACGGCGGGCCAATAAACCACCATGAACCATAGGGTGTAATGTTTTGACACGGCCATCGAGCATCTCAGGAAATTTGGTGAGTTCAGAAACTTCGATGACGGGCAATTTATTTTCTGCCAATAATTTAGCAGTACCACCTGTAGAGATGAGTTTTACACCGAGTTCATGTAAAGCTTTAGCAAAAGGCACGATACCGGATTTGTCAGATACAGATAAGAGAGCAGTTTGAATCATAAGAGTGCTTATAGAAAGTTAGATAAGTTGATGTTGGGATAATTTTTTACGTAAGGTGTTACGGTTAATGCCTAAGTAATTGGCTGCTAAAGACTGATTGTAGTCTGCATGTTGCATGATGAGTTCAAGCATTGGTTTTTCAACAACTTCTAGAACCATTTGGTAGATATTGCTTGGTTCTGAATCGCCTAGATCATCAAGGTAGCGCTTGAGATGTTTCTCAATCACTAATGCCACAGGATTGGGGTTTTGTACCATTTAAGCAGCCTCTTCATATATTAAGTATTCAGATTCATTTTTGAGGCTTTCAAAAAACAGATTAACAGCCTCTAACTGTTCTTGACAGTTATCAATAGTATTCATTTTTTGTTTAAATGCATGTGAACCACGCAGGCCTTTGCAATACCATCCAATATGCTTGCGTGCTGAGCGTACGCCAATATGATCGCCATAAAAATGATGGTGATCACGCAGATGGTCATTCATGATGGCTTGAATTTCATCAACTTTTGGGGCTTCAAGAAATTGACCAGTCTTCAGGAAATGGTTAATTTCTCTAAAAATCCATGGCCGCCCTTGGGCTGCACGTCCAATCATGAGGGCATCTGCTTGGGTATATTTCAGAACTTGTTGGGCCTTCATGGGGCTGTTGATATCACCGTTGGCCACGACCGGTATGCCTACAGCAGCTTTGACTGCAGCAATCGTCTCATATTCTGCTTCACCATGATAAAGATCGGCTTTGGTTCTACCGTGAACTGTCAGCATACTAATGCCGTTATCTTCTGCAATCTTTGCAATACTTAAAGCATTTTTATGTTCTCGATCCCAACCCGTTCTGATTTTCAAAGTCACTGGTACTTGGGGGTGATGCCGTTGAACATGGCTGACAATCGTATGAACGATCGTCGCTACGAGTGGTTCATTGCGAAGCAGTGCTGAGCCTGAGGCAACATTGCAAACCTTCTTGGCGGGGCAGCCCATATTGATGTCAATAATTTGTGCGCCACGCTCAATATTTAATAATGCTGCCTCAGCCATCATCTGCGGGTCTGCGCCTGCAATCTGAACTGAAATTGGGGCTACTTCGCCATCGTGATTAGCACGGCGCAGAGTTTTTGAGCTATTCCAAAGCATTGCATTGGATGCAATCATCTCTGAAACGGCATATCCAGCGCCTAGACGCTTGCACAACTGTCGAAAGGGTCGATCAGTTACGCCCGCCATGGGTGCTACAAATAAGTTATTAGAGAGTTGATAGGGGCCTAATTTCATCAGGGCGCCACTCTATCATGACGAGCTTACTTTTGCCTATTTTTTAGGCAATTAGCGTTGCCCAAACATCATTTGGCGTGTGATCTTTGATTTAATCGGGGGCATCAATTGGAGGGCGGACAGAGCGAGTCCGCGGGCCCAAATCACGGGCTTCATTTTTGAGGTAAAGATACGTGCTAAGAAGTCGGTGCTTCTGATGGTCACACGTCGATCTTGCTGGCGTTTGGCAGCGTATCGAGCCAAGCAATTTGCAATTGAATCTGGCATGAGTAGTTCTTCTGCCAATGTGTGTGCATCTCTGAGACCTAAATTTAAACCTTGACCTGCTACTGGGTGGAGCGTTTGAGCGGCATTGCCAATCCAGACTTGATGACCTTCTACAATCTCTTCTCTGGCATTGAGTCCTAGAGGATAGGCGCGTAAGTCCCCGACTTCTAAAAATTCACCCGCGCGTGTACCAAAAGCATTTTGTAAGGCCTGAATGAATGACTCTGGGCTGATTTGTAAGCGTTCTTGAACGCTATCAGGTTTTGCACACCAAACTAAATTCAGAAACTGCTCGCCCCGATGGCTAGGAAGAAGAGCTAGTGGACCTTCTGGGGTGAATCTTTCCCAAGCATAGTGGCTATTGATCTGATTCGTTTTTACCCAGCCCACGATGGCACTTTGTTCGTAGTCACGATGGATGGGTCGTTCGTCTTGGTCTTTAAATAAGCCACCTTCTGCATGAATGAGGACGGTTGCCTGATCCTGCTGAGGAGCAATTTCTTCTGTGTGAGAAAAGTGCCATTGAAATTGGCTAGCACTTCTTGCAATTGACCGAAGTGCTTGACGCAATGCTAGATGAATATCGGCGTAGCGCACCACATACCCTAAGGCCTCTTGACCTAACTCTTCACGACGTACTATGGCACGCCCAAAATGACCTTGGTGAGATACATGAATGGTATGGATGGCCGGAGCATTGGGGTGCCAAGCACCAATACTTTCCAGTAGTAATTTGCTGCCCTGAGAAATAGCGATACCACGCGTGTCGGCAGTTTCAAAAATACGATCATCTTCTGATAAACGATCGTATAGCTCAATGGGTAAATTTGGATTTTTCTGTAATAACCAAGCAGCGCATGCAAGACCTACAGGACCTGCTCCAGATATACGAATTTTTTTCATGCCCGCATCAATGCTTCAATATCGGATACCGTTACAGGAACATCACGTGTCAGTATCTCAGGGTCAGCGGATGTTACGTGAACATCATCTTCAATACGAATACCGATACCCCAATATTTTTCTGCTGCCTGACTGCCATGCCGTATGTATAAACCAGGCTCAATCGTTAAAACCATCCCGGCCTCGAGTTGACGCCAGGGTTGATCGCCAACCCCGGGTTCTCGATAGTTGCCTACATCATGCACATCCATACCCAGCCAGTGACTTGTGCGATGCATATAGTAATCTTGGTAGGCTTTAGCTTCTATCGCATTAGCGACGCTACCCCATTTTGATTTAGGTAATATTTCCAAATCTAAAAGACCTTGCGTGAGAACCTCTAGTGCTGCTTCATGAGGTGCCTGAAAGTTCGATCCTATGCGCGTTGCCGAGATCGCTTTTTCTTGGGCTTCTAGAACAATTTCATAGATGGCTTTTTGAGGACCAGAAAACTGACCATTCACAGGGAAGGTTCTGGTAATGTCCGAAGCGTAGCTGTCTAGTTCGCAGCCAGCATCAATCAAGCATAAATCGCCATCGAGAAGTTGCGCATCACCAGCGCGGTGGTGCAGAGTACAGGCATTTTTTCCGGCTGCAACAATGCTGTTGTATGCCACATGCTGTGCCCCCATTTTACGGAAGATGTAGAGTAATTCTGCTTCAAGATGGTATTCGTGCATGCCGGGTTGGCAGGCTTGCATAGCGCGAATATGACCTTGTGCAGCAATCTTCGCTGAGCGCCGCATGATCTCGATTTCAGCGCTATCTTTTAATAGACGCATTTCATGCACGATTTGTAAAACGTCATGAATTGCTGATGGAGGTCGTTTACCGCTTCTACTTTGCTGGCGTAAAACATCAAACCAAGATTCAATCTCTCTTTGTAGATCTCGATCAATTTTGGTATGCAGACTTTCAAAACCATTCATCAAGTCAGGCATACGTGTATGAAGTTCCGTGAGGGGGTAAGCAAAATCGACACCTAAAGCTTCGGGTGCTGCTTCAGGTCCTAGTCGCCAACCATCCCAGATTTCGCGTTCTAAATCTTTGGGGCGGCAAAATAAGTGAGTTTGAAAACCTTGCTCTGAAATTTGCATCACCAGGTAGGCCCCAGGCTCATTAAATCCAGTGAGGTAATAAAAATCAGAATCATGGCGATACGGATATTCGCTATCGCGATTGCGCAATTTTTCACTCGCCGTATTGAGCAGCAATACGCCTGAGCCAGTTTTCTTTTGGATGGCTTTAGCTAGGCGCTCACGCCTTTTCGCATACAAAGCTGTATTCATAACTAAATTATGACTGATTATTGAGTTCTTGGAGGCGCTCAGGGGTGCCAACGTCGGTCCAGGGGGTATGTAATAAGGCGCCACCCACTTTTCCTGCTTCTATCAGGTCGCGCAATAAGGGGGCTAGTTTTGCCACGCTATGAGCCTGAATATGGCTAAATATCGACCGATGATAGATGCCTATACCGCTAAAAGTGTGGGTGTTGATGGATGATTCTTTAGGCATGACCTTCCCGCCCTCTAGACAAAAGTCACCCTGAGGATGGTGAGGTGGGTTGGGAACCATCCATAAAAATGCGGCCACTCCGTTCTTGCGTAGCTCAGGGATGGTTTGCTGAATAACATTGAAGTCCAGTCCTGGCGTAAAAACATCACCATTAATGACTAAAAAATAATCTTGGGGATCGAGCAGTGGTATCGCTTGGGCAATGCCGCCAGCGGTTTCTAGAGCCGTATCTTCTGCTGATGTATGAAACTCGATATTGGGATATTGCAATCGTACTGATGCTATATGTTCTACGATTTGTGACCCCAGCCAAGCGTGATTGACTACGACTTTCTTAAATCCAGCGTTTGCAATCGCCTGAATATGCCAATCGATCAGAGCCAGACCTTGTACTTTGAGTAGGGGTTTCGGTTGTTGGTCTGTGAGCGGTCTCATTCTCTCGCCCCGGCCAGCTGCCAGAATCATCACTGGGATACTAGCCGCGAGCGTCATCAAAAAGTCAACCCATCTGGACGTTGAATACCTTCAACTTGATCAAAAAGATGAACTAGAGGTTTGAAGGCGTTATAGCGTTCGGCCACTTTGCGGGCGTATTTGAAAACAAGGGGAATGTCTTTCAGATAACCATCTTTACCATCTCGGTGGAAAAGTCTGGCAAAGATACCTAAGACTTTGAGATGTCGTTGTAGTCCCATCCACTCAAAATCACGGTAGAAATCACCAAAATCTTCGCTGACGGGTAGCCCAGCTTTTTTAGCATCCTGCCAATAGCGAATCAGCCAATCCATTTGCTGGGCTTCTTCCCATTCGATATAGGCATCTCGATACAAAGAGGCCAAATCATAGGTTATCGGGCCATATACCGCATCTTGGAAATCTAGGATGCCAGGATTGTTCTCTGGAGCGACCATCAAATTCCGGCTATGGAAGTCTCTATGAACATAGACCTGCGCTTGTGCCAAATTATTTTTCAATAGAGCCGCAAATACTTCTTGAAGTTGCTGTGATTGTTGATTAGTCAGCTTGATATCTAAGTGACGCGTTAGATACCACTCTGGGAACAGCGCCATTTCTCTGGAGAGCAAGGTGGTGTCGTATTCCGGTAGCACATTGGCTTTACTGCTCAGTTGAATTTTGATAAGTGAGGCATTGGCATCTAAATACAGACTATTAGCTGACGATTCAGAGAGTTCAGACAAGTAGGTGGTGTGACCCAGATCACTTAACAGTAAAAAACCAGCCTGGCTATCTTTGGCCAAAATTTCAGGTACGAGAACCCCGCTTTGGGCAAATAATTCAGCCACCTTCACAAAAGGCCCCGTATCTTCATGGCTGGGTGGGGCATCCATCACGATATAGCTGGAAGAACGATCCCTACTTTGGAGGCGAAAGTATCTCCTAAAGCTTGCATCGCTCGAGGCTGGGGCTAGAGACTCAAGGTCAAGGACCGGATTGAAATTTAATCGATTCAGCCAGTCTTTAATTGCTAAAAAGCGGATATCTGTCGTCATGGATTCGTATAATAAAAGACTTAAGGAATATGCCTAAATCTTTTCAACATTCCAGGGTTTGTCCGCCCTTTCCAAAGTCAAAACTAACGTACTGGTTGGTAGGGGTTTGGACTTGTTGTTTTTCGGCCAATATCTTGGCACAAAATGCTAATTCCGCCCAAGAAACCCTCAGTCTGAAGCTTGAAGATCAACTCTTAGTGCGTCCACCGGTCTTGGATGAGCAATCTCCTACCTTTACTTCATCAAAAAAGGTCGATGGTGTAGTTGACCGAGTGATGAAGTTAGAGGGTGATGCGGTGATGCGGCGCAATCGAACGGTAATCAAAGGAGATGTGATTACCTATGATCCAGATACAGATATCGCTGATATTGAAGGTAATGCCGTACTCTTAAAAGAGACCACTTACTTCAAAGGCCCGCGTGCCAAGTTACGTCTAGATGCTCAAGAGGGTTGGATGGATACCCCTATTTTTGAGCTTAGGAATATTGGGGGTAGTGGAGAGGCTCAAAGAGTTGATTTTCTGCCCGATGATCAAATTGAGTTTCAAAAACTGAAATACACCACATGCCGACCGGATAATGTGGATTGGTACATTAAAGCGTCACGGATGGATGTGGAGCAAGACACCAACTCAGCGGTAGGGCGTAATGGGGTCTTACATTTTTTTAATGTACCAGTTCTATATACCCCGGCATTTGCTTTACCTACTAATTCAGAACGGCGTTCTGGCTTTTTATCTCCCACTTATGGACGTTCTAACAGAAATGGTTGGGACATTCGTGTACCGTATTACATCAATATCGCACCCAATCGCGATATGACTTTATTTCCTCGTTATCTGCAGAATCGTGGTGAGCAGATTGGTACGGAGTTTAGATATTTAGATCGTAACTACGCCGGCACTCTGACTGCTGAATACCTAAGTGACGATAAGATGTATAAAAAAGATCGTTGGGCCTTTGGTATTAAGCATGTGCAGAATGTGGCTCAGGGTATTCAGGCATACAGTGATTTCAGCAAGGTATCTGATGATTTCTATGTGGATGATGTTGGCCGAAATTTAAGTGGCGTGGTCAATCGTCAGTTCAATCAAGAGATTGGTGCGAGAACTGCTATACAAGGTTGGACAGTATTGACACGCGTTCAGAAATTTCAAACCTTACAGCCTGACCCTACTATCCCCACAGTATTGCCTTATGAGCGTGAACCACAAATCAACGCTCGCTACGGCAAGATGAGCGCACAGGGTTTTCAGTGGAATGTAGAAACGGATTTCACACGTTTTACCTTACCTAATCGACAGCTATTCATTAATCCGTCACGAGTTTTCTCAGATGGTAATCGTGCCTATGTGAATACTTCAGTAGCACGCCCTTTCTTGACGCCAGGTTACTACTTCACGCCCAAAGTCAGCCTGCGTTCTGTCAGTTACGACGTCAATCAGTTTCAACAGTATTCAACGGGTGGTAACTTTAATCGCAACATCACTTTACCGACTTTGAGCCTAGATTCAGGCATGGTCTTAGAGCGAGATGCATTTGAGCTCAAGCCGATGTTTGGTAGAAATATGTTGATGACTCTAGAGCCGCGCGCTTTTTATGTCTACACACCCTATCGTCAACAATCTGATTTACCGATTTTTGACACTGCAGATGCTGGTTTTGGTATCGCTCAAATTTTTAGTGAAAATACTTTTGCCGGAAATGACAGAATCGCAGACAACAATAAATTAACCGTAGGTGTTACTTCTCGATTCATTGATGCAGATAGTGGTGTTGAAAGATTTAGAACCATCTTTGCTCAGAGAACTGACTTTGATGGTCAAAGAGTGGGCTTGTATTCCGAGTCAACGACGCCGGCTAGAAAAAGATCTGATTTATTAGCAGGTTTGTCAACTCGACTTGCTGGTAACTTTAACGTTGATGGTGTGGCTCAATATAACGAAGACATCGCTAAAATCGTCCAGCAGACGGTGACCTTAGGCTATCGCCCTGAGTTAAGAAAGTTGGTGAATGTCAGTTATCGTAGAACGATTGACCCCACAAGTGCTCGGGCGAGTTTGGATCAGTATGAAATCTCTGGCCAATGGCCAATTACCCGAAAGTGGTATGGCGTAGCGCGTTACAACTATGATTTGATCTCTGATCGCGTCTTGAATCGTTTGATGGGCTTAGAATATGACGCAGATTGTTGGGTGGTGCGCGTTGTTCAAAGACGTTTCCAGAATACGACCGTGTTAGCCACTTCAGAAATCTTTATGCAGATTGATTTCAAGGGTTTTTCAGGATTTGGAAGTAATCCGATTAATCTGATACGCTTTAATGTGCCAGGGTATGAGCCTGTGAGTGTCAACCCAGCACCGATATCACCGTTTGAAAGTTACGAATGAAAAGAATACAAGGATGGTTTTTCAGCTTACTACTAGCGAGTAGCACGTGCGTCATGGCGCAGAACACAAGCCGTGTGATCGATGAAGTCGTAGCGATTGTTGATACTAGCCTTGTAACTAAAAAAGAGTTGCAAGATCGTTTAAATCAAGTCGAGAAGCAATTAAAAGCAAGTAACCGTGCTATTCCTGTTGAGGAATTAAGAAAGCAAGTCTTAGAGCGTCTCATTATTGAGCGTATACAACTCAACTTAGCGCGTGAGCAAGGTCTGCGTGTAACAGATAAAGATTTAGACAGAATTATTGGCAATATTGCTGCTCAAAATAAATTAACTGTTGATGCTTTTAAAAAGAAGATAGAAAGTGAAGGCATACGTTTTTCTAAGTATCGTGAGGATATACGTCAAGAAGTGACTATTTCTCGTTTAAGAGAGCGCGAAGTCGATGCGCGTATTCAGATGACAGAAGCTGAAATAGATAGTTTCTTATCAGAAAGAAACCGGGGTCGCGCAGCGGTGCCTGAAGAAATATATTTGGCTCAGATATTGATTCCTGTACCGAATGGGTCTTCTGATGCTGAGTTAGAAGGTATCAAAACGAAAGTACAAGAACTTCTACAACAAGCTTCTAATGAAAAAGACTTTGTTGCTTTTGCTAAAAAAGTGGCTCAAGCGGGTGGTTATCGTTATGAAGACTTGGGTTATCGCTCTTTAGATCGTTTACCGCAAATTTTTATTGATGCGGTAGCCGGCGTCCCAGCGAACAAGCTAGTTGGGCAGGCTGTACGTAGTGGTGCGGGCTTTCATATTTTGAAGGTAGTTGATCGAAAAGGTGGCGTTGCTGTTGAGAACATTGTCGTTAATCAAACCCTCGCAAGACATATTTTGATTAAGCATAAAGATAATTTGACGGATCTCGAGGCACAAAGACGTTTAAATGGTTTCAAAGATCAAATTCGCGTTAAGACGGCTGATTTTGCACAAATTGCCCAAAAATATTCAGAAGATGGTTCTGCAGCCAATGGTGGTAATTTGGGCTGGATGTCTCCTGGTGAGCTAGTGCCAGCCTTTGAGCAGGCTATGAATCAATTGGCTATCGGGGAAGTCAGTGAACCCGTTCGTTCAGAATTCGGCTGGCACCTGATTCAGGTGATGGATCGTCGCCAGGCTCAGCTATCAGCTGATCGTCAAAGAGATTTTGCAAGGGCTGCGCTTCGCGAAAGAAAACTAGATCAAGCCTATGAAGACTGGATTCGACAAATTCGCGATGCTGCGACTGTAGATATTCGACAAGCCAACTAGTATGTTAAATCTTGCCATTACGACCGGAGAACCCGCTGGTATTGGCCCTGAGATTAGCTTGCGGGCTGCAAAAAAATTCTTAGAGCTGCATACAGATGTCAGCCTATCCTTGATTGGTGATGCGCATTTATTATCAGGCTTTTCTTTACCTCGTTTATCAATTGACCCGGTCCCATTGCGTGCACCTGTCACTCCTGGTGTGCTTGATGCAGCCAATTCAGCCTATGTGATTGATACCCTCAATAGGGCTACCGATCTTTGTTTACGAGGTCACTATGATGCAATGGTCACAGCCCCGGTGCATAAAAGCATCATTGCTGAGGCGGGTTATAGTTTCATGGGCCACACTGAGTATTTGGCAGAGCGCTGCCAGGTGAAGAAGGTGGTGATGATGCTCTGTGGGCATCCTCAAGTGGGACAAGATGTTTTTCCGAAAATGCTCAGGGTTGCATTAGCGACCACTCATATTCCCTTGGCTCAAGTCGCTGCTACGCTCAAGGTAGAGGATCTAAAAGCCATTATCCAAATTGCTCATGATGATTTACGGAGTAAATTTGGCATTGCTCAGCCCAAAATTGCTCTGACTGGCCTCAATCCTCATGCGGGTGAGTCTGGGAAGATGGGTAGAGAAGAAATTGAAATTATTAAGCCTGCCTTGGATTGGGCCAGTCAGCAGGGAATAGACGCTCATGGTCCGTATCCGGGAGATACTATTTTTACTCCAGAGCATTTAAGGGGGTATGACCTGATCGTCGCTATGCAGCATGACCAGGGCCTGGCCCCCTTCAAGATGCTTACCTTTGGTCAAGGCGTTAATGTTACCTTGGGCCTGCCTATTATTCGTACATCTGTAGACCATGGGACTGCCTTAGGTATTGCGGGTAAGAATCAGGCTGATGAAGGCAGTATGCTCGCAGCTCTTGAGTTGGCCTATCAACTTGCTAAGAAACATGCGACATCAAGTTAAGAAACGTTTTGGCCAACATTTCTTAGTGGATCAAGGTGTCATTACCCAGATAGTCAATTCAATTGCTTGTCAAAATAGCGATCATGTCATTGAAATAGGTCCTGGTATGGGCGCCATGACTCAATTGCTATTAGAGCGATTGGATCATTTGAGTATTGTTGAGATTGATCGTGACTTAATCAATTATTGGGAAAAACAGGCTTTATCAAAGCTCACTATTTATGGGCGCGATGTTCTTAAGTTTGATTTTTCAGAATGGTTTACAACGACCGCAGGACCTGGCCAACATTTTATTGTCGGTAACTTGCCCTATAACATCTCATCACCCATTTTGTTTCATCTCGTGCAGTATGCAAATCAAGTAACTGGTCAAATTTTTATGCTGCAAAAAGAGGTCATTGATCGTATGCTGTCTCAAGCTGGCGATAGCGAATTTGGCCGTTTATCGGTGATGTTACAAGCTAGATATGACATGTCTTTGGTCTTAGATGTTCCGCCTGAGTGTTTTGACCCACCGCCAAAAGTAGATTCAGCAGTTGTGCGTATGGTCCCTAAGAAAGATTTTTCTTTATCTTCAGAAGAGTACTTGGCTCTTGAAAAAATAGTGACGCAGGCATTTTCTCAAAGAAGGAAAGTATTACGTAATAATCTGAGCTCCTTCAAAAACCTTCTTGGTATGACCGAGCAGGAGCTAGGACAAAGAGCCCAAGAGATTACTGTGGAAAGATATATAGAGTGGGCTAAAGCTTGGGCTATTTCTCATAAGAATGCGGATCAATAATACGCATTTCTGATTCAATCCAAGCTTGAGTTTCTTGATGTAGAGTATCGGCACTCTTATTTGCAGAGTTAATGGCGGGGCCAATCGATACAGTGATTTTTCCTGGGTATTTAAAGAAACTATTCCTTGGCCAAAAGTGCCCTGCATTATGTGCTACTGGTAGAACCCAAGCTTGCGTAGCGCTGGCCAGGCGAGCGCCACCTTTGCGGTAAGCAGGGGCGCTTCCTACAGCGGTTCGTGTACCTTCAGGAAAAATAATGATCCAGTTGCCTGCTGCTAAATGTTCTTTACCTTGAGCAGCCACAGAAATCGAGGCAGATGAACGATCAGAGCGATTAATATGAATCATCCTAAGTAGCCCTAAGGTCCAGCCAAAAAATGGTATCCAAAGTAATTCTCTTTTAAATACGAAGCAAAGTTGGCGGGGGAAAATGGTCATAAAAGAAATGGTTTCCCATGCCGATTGATGTTTCGCAAGGATGATTACTTTCTCGTCTTGCACAGCTTTCAAATGCTCTAGGCCTTTGAGCTCATAAGAGATACCGCATAGCCATTGGCAAACCTTAACAACGGTATGATTCCAGCCCAAAGCGAGTTGATAGCGACGGCGATGATTCAGAAGGGGGAAACTGATCATGCACATCACCGCATAGATGGGTGTGTAAATCAGTAAAAAAACAAAAAAAAGTAGTGATCTAATAGCGATCATAGATGGGAAGAAATATAGTGATTAGCAAAAGCCATCAAATTAGTATGAATCGCTGTATAAGGGGGTAGTTGACCGCTAGCGCGTGCTTTTTCACCTTTTCCAGTTAAAACGAGATGAGGATCAGCACCTAAGTTCACGCCAGCGATGAGGTCGCGAACGCTATCACCAACGATTGGCACACCTTTGAGTGAAATGCCGTAGCGCTCTGCAATTTGCTTCATCATGCCTGACTTTGGTTTGCGGCAGTCGCATTGATCCGCATCGGTATGTGGACAGAAAAAGATGGCATCCACTGAGCCGCCTAGTTTATGTAGTTTGCGGTTCATCTTCTCATGTATGGCGTTTAGGGTATCCATGTCATAGAGGCCGCGACCGACGCCAGATTGATTCGTTGCAATCACAATATGGTAGCCAGCTTGATTGAGCTTAGAAATAGCTTCTAGACTTTCAGGGATAGGCAGCCATTCATCAGGTGATTTGATGTAGGCATCGCTGTCTTCATTAATCACGCCATCGCGATCCAGAATAATGAGACGAGAGCTTAATTTTTGACCCATATTAATTAGCTAGCTTACTGATGTCTGCCACTTGATTCATGAGGGTATGCAGTTGATGAAGTAGCGCAATACGATTATTTTTGAGTTTTTCATCAGGGCACATCACCATTACATCAGCAAAAAATTGATCGGTAGCCGCACGAATGCTTGCAAAAGCCTTCAAAGCTTGTGCATATTCGCCTTTTTGTAAGGCGGCTCGTGCTTGAGGCTCAATCGTTTCCAAAGCTTGATAAAGACTCTTTTCAGCAGCTTCTTGAAATAGAGTTGGATTCACAGAACTGGGTGTTTGACCATCTACTTTTTTAAGAATATTGCCAATACGTTTATTGGCTGCTGCCAATGCCTCAGCTTCTGGCAGTTGAGCGAATGCTCTGACTGCTGCTAAACGCTGCAATAAGTCGGCCAAGATATTAGGATTTAAGCTAACGACCGCATCAATTTCTTGACTGGTATAGTTTTTCCCGTCAGAGGCTTGATCTTTGAGATAGGCCTTGAGACGGTCCAATATAAATTGATAGATCTCATGCAGTTGAGCATTGTCTTGAACTTCAGCTTGCTTGAATGTTGCTTTAGCTATTTCAAGTAAGTTTTGTACTTTGAGTGGTAGTTGTTTTTCAATCAAGATACGGCAGATGCCTAAAGCATGTCTGCGCAGGGCAAAGGGGTCTTTCTCACCGGTGGGTGCTAGGCCGATACCCCAAATGCCGACAATGGTTTCAATCTTGTCGGCAAGGGCTAATACGGTGCCGACTTGAGATTGGGGTAATTGATCGCCAGCAAAGCGAGGGAAGTAATGTTCCATACAAGCTTGTGCCACTTCAGCACTTTCGCCATCATGGTGTGCGTAGTAGCGTCCCATGATGCCTTGAAGCTCCGGAAATTCACCAACCATATCGGTTAATAAGTCACATTTTGCGATTTCAGCGGCTCGCTGAGTATCTTGTGTAATCTGACTTTGATTGGCAAACAGTTCGTTTGCAATCCAAAGTGCAATCGTTTGCACACGTTCGCTACGCTCGAGTTGAGTGCCGAGTTTATTGTGATATACGACCTTAGATAGATCTTTGATGCGATCTTTCAGAGCTTTCTTTTTATCTTGCTCAAAGAAGAATTTCGCATCGGCTAAGCGTGGCCGCACGACCCTTTCGTTACCAGAAATAATGGCATCTGGTGTCTTGGTCTCAATATTCGAGACAATCAAAAACTGATTAACGAGCTTGCCTGTTTGATCCGTTAATGCAAAGTACTTTTGATTGGTTTGCATGGTTAGGATGAGGCATTCTTGCGGCACGTCTAAAAATTCTTTCTCGAATGAGCAGGCATAGACAACAGGCCACTCTACTAATGAACAAACTTCTTCGAGCAGACTTTGTGGCATAAGAACTTGGTGTCCTTGAGCTTTTTCATTGAGTGCGAGCTTCATTTGATTTAAGCGCTTATCAAAATCAGCAATCACTTTGCCTGAACTTTCGAGAGTTGTTTCGTACTCAGTGGCGTGCTTAATGGTCAATGAACCGTCGCTTAAAAAACGATGACCAAGGGTCGTATTACTACTCTTTAAGCCCAAAGCGTGAACGGGTAAGACTTCTGAGCCATGCATGACTATTAAATGGTGCGCAGGCCTAACGAATTGCACATCAACTGCTTGTGCAGTACCCGCATCAATTTGGTAGCGCATGACTTTGGGGATTGGCAATTTACTCAAACAAGTATTAATTGCTTGTTGAGCGGCATCGGTCAGGCTTAATCCAGCTTGGTCAAGTTGGATATAGAAAGTTTCATTCTTACCTTCGCCATCACGCTCTAGCTGAGCAAGATTTACTTGTTCAATACCCAAAGAACTAAGTTTTTTAATTAATGGTGCACTCGCTTGACCATTAGCATCGAGACCGATACTAACAGGCAAGAGTTTTTCTCGACGTCGTTGTTGAGGTGCTTGACTTAAAACATCAGTGATCAATACAGCAAGACGGCGAGGTGTGGCAAATTTTGTACAAGTGGAACTATTGCTTAAAACGCCATCTTTTTTGAGTGATTGAAAAATACTTTCAGCAAAGCTATCACCCAGTTTAGATAGAGCCTTAGGTGGTAGCTCCTCAGTCAGGAGTTCAATCAGTAAAGGTTGTAAAGACATATTAATTTGCCCCCTGTGCACACATAGGGAAGCCTAATCTTTCTCTTGAGTCATAGTAGGCTTGAGCGACTGTCTTGGATAAATTTCTGATTCGTCCAATATAAGCTGCTCTTTCTGTCACAGATATCGCACCTCTCGCATCTAAGAGATTAAAGGTATGCGCGGCTTTTAAAACCATTTCGTAGGCAGGTAAGGCTAGCGGGATTTCCATCAAACGCTTTGCCTCTCTCTCGTAGTTACCGAATTGCTCGAATAACCATTCACTATTGGAGTACTCAAAGTTATAGGTCGACTGCTCCACTTCATTTTGATGATAGACATCGCGATACTTAACACCATCTGTCCATACGAGATCGTATACGTTTTCTACTTTCTGTAGATACATAGCTAAACGTTCTAGACCGTATGTGATCTCGCCTAAGATGGGTTTGCAATCGAGGCCGCCGACTTGCTGAAAATAGGTAAATTGAGTAATTTCCATGCCGTTGAGCCAAACCTCCCAACCCAGGCCCCAAGCGCCCAGTGTGGGGTTTTCCCAATCATCTTCAACAAAGCGCACATCGTTTTGTTTCAAATCAAGACCCAAAGCAGCGAGACTACCAAGATACAGCTCTAGGATATTTTCAGGTGCTGGTTTGAGAACTACCTGATATTGATAATAGTGTTGCAAACGATTTGGATTTTCACCATAGCGACCATCTTTGGGTCGTCTAGAAGGTTGAACATAAGCAGCTTTCCACGGTTCTGGCCCAATGGCACGCAGAAAAGTAGCTGTATGTGATGTCCCTGCGCCAACCTCAAGGTCGACGGGTTGCAATAGGGCACAACCTTGTTGGTCCCAATACTCTTGTAACTTTAGGATAAGTTGCTGAAAGGTAAGCATATTCACTCAATTAGTCAGACCCTCAATTTTACCTGTCTTGGGCTTCAAACTAGCTTTTTTGAGCGTATCCAGCAAAAAAATAGAGTGAGTATTGAAATTCCGAGGATGGGAAGGTTCCCGAGGTGGACATAGGGGGTTTTGCCACTAAATGGCTGGACAGTGCCGGTGAGGGTCTCTTGTTCAAATTCTGCGAGCGTGGATGTCACTTGACCACGTTCATTAATGATCCCGGTAAGACCTGTATTGGTAGCACGTATAGTGGGGATTCCAGTCTCTAAGGAGCGTAAGCGTGCCAAGCGTAATTGTTGTTCTGCAGCTTGACTCTCACCAAACCAGGCAAGGTTGGTGATATTGACCCAAATGTGATGCCCTTGAAGGTCATACTTTTGGCGCTTCGCGATTTCAGAGCCAAAAACATCTTCATAACAAATCATCACACCCAGCCGAATGGGCTTTTCAGTATGTAAAACCATGGGGTTCTGTATGAGGTCACCGCGTTTAAATTGTCCTAGAGGTACTCCAAAAGCATTAACAAACCACTGAAAGCCGGTAGGTACAAATTCACCAAAGGGAACTAAATGGTGTTTGTCGTAGCGGTAGGTTTGCTTGTGATCAAAGCCAAGCGCTGAATTAGAAAGTTCTTGATTGTCGTGGCTACCTAGGATGCCACTGAGGAAAAATTGGTTTTTATCACCCAGTGACTTTTGCAAAGATTCAACATTGAGTACTCGATCGGTGATGGGTAAAGCTGTTTCAGGGGCTACGACTAATTGAGCTGAACTTGTACTTAATTTTTTTAAATAAAAATCCTGTTGTGCAATAGCTTGCTCTTGGCTCATAAATAGGGGTTGCGGAAAATTACCCTGTAGTAACTCTACTGAAATTCCTGAACCGTAAGGCGTAGTAAATGGAATTAAGGCTAAACCGTGGCTGAGTGAAACGATAAAAAGTACGGTGATAGATTTTTTTATTAGGCTGGTTTTTGTCAGAGCAATAAAAGCTGCGGTAAAACTAGCTATCCAAGTGCATGCAAGACCTCCTAGGATTGGAGCCCAACCAAAAAATGCACCGTCGATTTGAGATTCGGCGATGCCAGCCCATGGAAAACCAGTAAATACTATCCCTCTAAGCCATTCAGCTAGGCAAATACTGCTGGCTAGTGCTGCCGGTAAAAAAGAAAAATGAATCAGTTTGCGCGCTGTTGCGACGCTGAGCGCAAACCAAATTGATAAATATGAAGATAGGGCAACTACTGCAAATATCGAGAGTAATACATGCATTCGACCAACATCATGAAGGCTGATGTATATCCACCAGAGCGCATTCACAAAATAACCTAGTTGATAGAGCCAAGCGTGAAGTAGGGGTTGATTGGATTTTTTATAGAAATGAAAAAAAGCAGTGAGTGCAAGTAAAAACCACCAGCCACCGTAAGGTAGCTCAGTCATCCAGGCTGTCAATGAACCTAGTAAGAGAAAGAGTGCAGTTTTAATCAAGATCTTGCGGTTTGCTAGCAAGAATAATATGGATTTGTCTCGCGTCAGCTCGTTGTATCTCAAACTCATAGTCTCCGAGTTTGATTACATCGCCTTTATGAGGAAGTTTGCCAAGATGTTTAAGGATGAAGCCGGCAAGAGTATCGTTGTCCTCGTCATAAAAGCTGGTGTTGAGAAACTGGTTCACTTGCTCGAGTTCGGCAATGCCTTTGATTCTAAATTTTCCATCGTTGGTCTGGATAATGTTGTCTTCAGAATCATCGATGTCATGCTCATCCTCGATGTCACCTACGATTTGCTCGAGGACATCCTCAATGGTCACTAAACCTGCAACGCCACCATACTCATCGACGACCATTGCTAAATGGTTACGGTGTTCGCGGAAGTCTCGAAGCAAGACACCTAAGCGTTTGGATTCAGGAATAAATACTGCCGGTCTGAGCCAATCACGTATATCAAAATCTTCTTCTTGAGAATGGCGTAGTAAATCTTTGGCAAGTAGTATGCCAATGACGTTATCACGACTATTTTCATAGACTGGAAAGCGAGAGTGGGCAGCTCGAATAACTTCATTAATGGTGTCTTCAAGTGATGCATTGATATCGATCCAGTCGATTTGCGAACGAGTGACCAAGATGTCTCGAGCAGTCATTTGACCCACTTGGAAAACACCTTCGATCATAGCTAATGCATCTGCATCGATCAAACCTTCTGATTGAGCTTGGCGAAGAGTTTCAAGTAGTTCTGCTCTTTTTTCCTCGGCAGAGGCAGGCGATGGGGACAGTAAGCGTCCTAATTTTTCGAGTAAGGTTTGCGACTCAGGTTCTGCTGACATAATGCCTAAGCATAACGGATTTTTGTGATATTACAAATAAGGATTTGCAATTTTGAGTTTTTGCAAAATGGCTACTTCCAAGCTCTCCATGGCTTCTGCCTCAATTTCATCTTCGTGATCAAAACCTTGGGCATGGAGTGCCCCATGCACCAAAAGATGGCTTAAATGATCAACAATACTTTTTCCTTGAGTTTTGGCTTCTTGCACCACTATGGGCCAGCAAATCACTAAGTCGGAGTGGAGCGCTTGACCTGGTGTGTGATAGTTGAAGGTCAGAATATTGGTGGCATAGTCTTTATTGCGATAAGCCGCATTCAGTTTGCGGCTTTCTGCTTTACCGGTAAAACGTAAAGTCAATTGCGCATCATTTTGAATAGTCATGCGCAATATTTTTTTTAATTGAGCCACACTCATGATGGCATTGATAGATTCCTCTAATTTGGCTGTGCCAAATTGAATCTCAATGAATACTTTATTCGACTTCATTCTTGAATGATGAGCTCACCTCTAAGAGAGTGAGCTAAAGCCTCTGTGTATTTAACAGGTAGCAATTTACCAATCAGGCGACGTGCTTGATCGTTACCGATGTCAATATTGACCACGCGATTATTCTCGGTGCGCCCCTGAAGACGTAGGCCATCTTTGGCCATGCTTTCAATCATGACTATTTCTTCTTGGCCCACCATGGATTGGCTGATTTCAAGAATATGCTTATCAATTTGTCCCACAAGACGTTGTAAGCGTGCGACTTTTGTGGCGCGCGGTGTGTCGTCTTTTAGATTTGCTGCAGGCGTGCCTGGGCGTTCGCTGTAAATAAAGCAGTAACTATTATCGAAATATAAATCTTCAACCAGACGCATGAGCATCTCAAAGTCTTCATCAGTTTCGCCAGGGAAACCGACAATAAAATCACTTGAGAGTGAAAGGTTAGGTCGTATTGCTTTGACTTTACGTATGACACTTTTGTATTCAAGACTTGTATAGCCACGTTTCATGGCGGCCAATATCTTGTCTGAGGCATGTTGCGCTGGAAGATGTAAGTGATTGACGAGTTTAGGTAACTTTTCGTAGCAATCAATCAGGCGTTGCGTAAATTCTTTAGGATGACTGGTTGTAAAACGAATTCGTTCAATGCCTGGGATCTCTGAAACATACTCAAGGAGTAAAGCGAAGTCAGCAATTTCTGAGGTGTTACCCATTTTGCCACGATACGCATTCACGTTTTGACCCAGTAGGTTAATTTCTTGAACGCCTTGGGCTGCTAAAGTAGCTACTTCTGTCAGCACATCATCTAAAGGCCTAGAGACTTCCTCACCGCGAGTGTATGGCACAACGCAGTAGCTACAGTATTTAGAGCAGCCCTCCATAATCGATACATAAGCTGCACCACCTTCGACTCGAGCCGGCGGTAAGTTATCAAACTTTTCAATTTCCGGGAAGCTGATGTCGACTTGAGGCAGGCCACTTTGACGGCGCGCAGAAATTAAATCAGGCAGGCGGTGTAGGGTTTGCGGGCCAAATACCAAATCAACATAAGGAGCGCGATTAATAATATGCTTACCTTCTTGGCTGGCCACACAACCACCAACACCAATGATCAGTTCTGGCTTAATGGCCTTGAGCTCTTTGAGTCTACCTAGGTCAGAAAAAACTTTTTCCTGAGCTTTTTCTCTGACGGAGCAAGTATTCAAAAGAATGACATCAGCATCCTCTGGGGTTTCTGTCTGAACAAGTCCTTCTTTGGCATGTAAGACGTCAGCCATCTTGTCAGAGTCATATTCATTCATCTGACAACCAAAAGTGCGGATATAAACTTTTTTCATAATTACAGTAATTGAAAGGCGATGATCGCTACTATGGTTGGGGGTAGTGCAGCTAAGAAGAGCCACAGTGCGGATACATTTCCATCCGGAAAATGCTCACGGAGTATCGACATACCAGCAGGGTTAGGTGCATTAGCAATCACGGTTAAGCCGCCGCCAGTAATTGCACCTGCTACTAGCGCATATTTAAATTCATCGCTGACTCCTTCTACCAATGAGCCTAAGTAAGTTAGAGCAGCATTATCTGTGACTGCAGTTAAAGCGGTTGCGCCGAAGTAAACCACAGTAGAACTCATACTTTCTAATGTGGGTTGCAGCCACCACTGTTGCATACCACCTAAGACGACTAAGCCGGCTAAGAAGAATGCCACCATTAAAGCCTCTTTTAATAAAAGACGGCTCTGATATTTGGCATATGCATGGGTGTAACCTAGGAAGAAAAGTAGTAAACCCATGAAGACCACAGGATGGTGTGCAAAAACCACAATACTGGCCAAGAAGAATAAATGAACGGCAACGACAAACCAGGGTATTTCATCCGCTTTGTCATTCGTAGCTTGTTTAGGTAGATCTTTATGAACCAAGAGGGTTAAAAGAACTGTGTTCACTAGTACGGCAAGTGCTGCTTTTGTACCAAAGGTATAGAAAACAAAGCTGGTCGACCAATTCCAAGTGCTAGCCACCATCAAAATCGGAGGAGCTGCAAAGTTAGTCAATGCACCACCAATCGAGATATTGACAAATAAGACACCAATGGTGAGATACATCAACTTCGTGTTTTTGGTCTGACTAAAGATTTTTTTCTTCAGGAGTAGTGCTGCCAAGGTCATTGCAGCTGGCTCGGTGATAAATGAGCCTAAAAGGGGTACTAGGCTTAAAGTGACAAAGTAATTCGTGATATTTGCATTCAGGCGAAATAGTTGACTGAGTAAGCCAGAGACTATGCGCACGAGTTCAGACGCAAAATGTAAGATCGGACGGCTTGCAGCTACAACCATAATGGCGAAAACAAATAAAGGCTCGGTATAGTTTCTGCCTTCTAGGTATTCAATAGATGATTGAATAGACCCTGATTGAGCTGCCATGAATAAAACTAGGACCATCGCCCAGAAGCCAAACACAGCCTCCACTTCGCCCAAGAGATGCCAGAGGCCTGCGTGATTGGGTTGTTTGTGAGCAAGTCTCTCGAAGAGACTAGCAGAAAAAGTATGAAGTACTGCAATACAGAACAGCGTAGTCGCAATAATTTGTACGGTGGTTGGATTCATAAAAGGCCCTTTCTCTGGGTGATATTTTAAGCCTTTATGTAAATAGACCGCCAAACGGCGGTCTATAGAGTGTTATGGTTATTTATAGAAACTTAGGGGCGCAAATAGGCGTATTTTTCTTTAGCTTGTAGATTGGCTACTTCTGCCACACCGGATGGCACAATCTTGGCTTCTAAAACGACTTGCTCTTTGGCAATTTTTCTAGAAACTAAGGTGTTATTGCAGACTCTAAATTCAACACCGCGACTGGCTAGTTCACCGATCGGGCCTGCAAATTTTCCACCAGCCATGTTTTCGGCACCTTCAAGCAGAAAATCAATGCCTGGGCCATGAGTGACCACAACAATTTTTGCACTAGGATCGGCATTGAGGTGGTTGCGAATATTGCCAATTGCACGACTAGCCTGTTGTACACCTTCATTGATGTGATAAACCACTTTAGTTTCTGCATGAGCGAGACTGCTAATCAAAATGGCAGCTACAAAAGCAATAGATCGACTTATTTTCATATTTCCCTCCATGGGCATTGATTGTTTATTAGGTCTTATGCCGTTTAGTCTAACACCAGTTATCTTCACAGAGTTGTGCCCAAAATAAAAAAGACCCAGCTGAAAACTTGGGTCTTTTTTAAGTGTTTTGGTGGCGATTCAGGGATTCGAACCCCGGACCTGCGGATTATGATTCCGTCGCTCTAACCAACTGAGCTAAATCGCCGAAGATAGAGATTATAGCCCAATCGCTCTAGGAGGAGCAATTGGACTATTAGGCTTCTAAAGTAGGTAATAAAAAACGGCGACCTTTTGAGTCGCCGTTATCTTTTTTGCTTAAGAGACTATGGATTAGTCACCAGCGTAGATATCTCTATCTTTCGTTTCACGCATGAACAATGTACCGATAACCAGTGTCATTGCTGCGATGATGATTGGGTACCAGAGACCATAGTAAATGTTACCGTTCTGAGCAACCAAGGCGAAAGAGATTGTTGGCATCAAGCCGCCGAACCAGCCGTTACCAATGTGATATGGCAATGACATAGATGTATAGCGGATGCGAGTTGGGAACAACTCAACGAGGTATGCAGCGATTGGGCCGTAAACCATCGTTACCAAAACAACCAAGAATACTAAGAGAGCTAGTACAGCAGGTACGTTCACCTGGGCTGGATCAGCTTTAGCTGGATAGCCTGCAGCATTCAAAGCCTCACGAACAGCTTTCTTGAACGCAGCATCTTTAGCTTTAGCTTCATCAGCAGGGATACCTTTAGCTGTGTAACCTTCGATCTCTGTATCACCAATCTTGATCTTCGCTACTGTGCCTGGTGCGCCAGCAATCGTTTCATAGCTTGCTGAGTTTGAGGCCATTGTTTGTTTAGCGATGTCACAAGAGCTTGTGAACTTAGCAGTACCTGTTGGGTTGAACTGGAAAGAACACTCAGCTGGATCCACTGTGATGGATGCTGGTGATGTAGCCATTGCTTTTTCCAAGGCTGGATTTGCATAGTGTGTCAAAGCATTGAAGACTGACAATGGTGTATTCGGGATATAAGTGATGATGGCGAGCAAGAGGCCCAACATGATGATCAACTTACGACCGATACGATCAGACAAGGCACCAAATACGATGAAGAATGGTGTACCGATAACGAGTGAACCCGCAATCAAGAGGTTGGCTGTCTTAGCATCTACTTTCAAGACTTGAGTCAAGAAGAAGAGTGCGTAGAACTGACCTGTGTACCAAACAACAGCTTGACCAGCCACCAAACCAAACAATGCCAAGATAACAATCTTTAGGTTTTTCCATTGACCGAATGCTTCTGTCAAAGGAGCCTTAGAAGTTTTACCTTCTGCTTTCATCTTCTGGAACGCTGGAGATTCGTTCATTGACAAACGAATGTATACAGAGATACCTAATAAGACGATAGAGAGAAGGAATGGAACACGCCAGCCCCAAACTTCGAAGTTTGGACCAGTCAATTCACGTGTGAACAAAATCACGAGCAAGGACAAGAACAAGCCGAGTGTGGCTGTAGTCTGAATCCAAGCTGTGTATGCACCACGCTTACCATCTGGAGCATGCTCGGCAACATAAGTTGCAGCACCGCCGTACTCACCACCCAGCGCCAAACCTTGAAGCATACGTAAAGCGATCAAGATGACTGGAGCAGCAACACCAATGGTGTTATATGTAGGCAGAATACCAACGATGAACGTTGCACCACCCATCAATAAGATGGTGACCAAGAAGGTGTATTTACGACCAATCAAGTCACCTAAGCGACCAAACACCAAGGCGCCAAAAGGACGTACGATAAAGCCAGCAGCAAATGCCAAAAGGGCAAAAATAAATGCTGAGCCTGCATCGAGACCAGCGAAGAATTGCTTAGCAATAATCGCGGCCAATGAGCCGTACAAATAAAAGTCATACCATTCAAATACCGTTCCCAGAGAAGATGCAAAAATAACTTTGCGCTCTTCTGCGGTCATCGGGGCTGCAGTTTTAGCCATATTTCCTCCTAGTTGATAAATTGAAGGCCATGTTTATCCTGACCTTGCCCACATGATTGATTTAGGGGCTTACCGAATTCTGACGGCTTAGGGAAATTACTTACTAAATTGGGGTAATACAGGGGCTAATCCGTTGATTTATCGATTTTTCTCATCTCTTTGGCGTAGAGCCAGGTGATTAGGAGGTAAATCAAAATTGCGCCTTGGGCGCCGAACCAATAAGTGAATTCCCAGCCATGAAAGCTAAATCTGAGTGGTTCTGGTGCGAGGCCTACCAGCATGGTGACGAAGAACCATGCAATTAGTAGCTTGAAAGTCAGTCGCTTATTTTTTTGCCACTTTGTCATTTGGCATCCGCTGGTAAGGTCACACGAATACATGTGCCCGAAGGATGGGACTGGTTTTCTTGTGCGTGATCTAGGATCTCAATTCGGCCACCATGTTGTGTAGCGATTTCTTTAACAATCGCTAAGCCCAGACCACTGCCCTCCACATCGCTACCCAGGATGCGGTAAAAGCGTTCAAGCACACGTGTACGTTCTTCTACTGGGATGCCAGGGCCTGTATCTTTGACTTCGATTTCAATAAAGCCTGGCCGACTAGCGCGTTTAACCTCAACGGTGACATGACCGCCGATGGGCGTGTATTTGATGGCGTTATCAATGAGGTTGTTAAATAACTCGCGCATCATCACAGCATTACCCATGATGTGTACTGCATATTCGTGGGTATGGCAGCCTAAATCAATTTGTTTAGACCATGCCGCATTAAGCCAATTCTTGGTGGCTTCTTGAGCAGCGATATTAAGATCAATTTTTGCCCGATCAGACAGATTGGTAGTGTTCTCCATTCTGGCTAAAGAGAGCAGTTGTTGTACAAGGCGCGCGGCTCGGTTAGAGCTATCAGCAATTTGTTCAAGTGAGCGCTTAAGTTCCTCAGGGTTACTTTCTCTTTGCGCTAACTCCGCTTGCATTTGTAAACCAGCTAAGGGGGTTTTGAGTTGGTGAGCAGCATCGGCAATAAAGCGCTTCTGTGCATTGACAGAATCTTCTAGCTGAAAGAGGACCCCATTAAAACTAGAGATGAGCGGCATGATTTCTTGTGGGGCGGCTTTTTCTTCAATCGGGCTTGTATCTTCTACATGACGATTGCGAATGTGATTTTGTAGAGCGTGCAATGGCGCTAAACCACGCGTTAGACCAAACCAAACTAAGACCACCACAATCGGCAAAATAATGAACTGCGGCAGAATCACGCCTTTGATAATTTCGTTAGCTAACTGCGAACGTTTATCAAGAGTTTCCGCAACTTGAACAAGAATGGTGTTTGCATCTAAGTTAGGGTTTTGTGGCAGTAGTGTTGAGGCAATCCTAATTTTTTCACCATTGATTTTGGCATCACGGTAGGTGACAACTCCAATTTGAGTCACATCATCAAGACCTGGAATAGGTAAATCTTTATCACCTGCAATTAGGTAACCACGTTGGTCGAGTACTTGAAAATAAATACGATCATTTTCATCCGCTTGCAGTATTTGCTTGGCAGAATGAGGTAGGCTCAGGCTGACATTCTCCCCTTGTATGCGGACCTGCTGTGCAATCGCTTGCACATTGTTTTCAAGTCCGCGATCAAAAGGTGCATTAGCTATTGATTGAGCCACTAAATAGGTGACCGCAATACTCATCGGCCACAGCAATAGCAATGGCGCTAACATCCAATCAAGGATTTCTCCAAATAAGGATCTAGGGCCACGTTCTTGAGGTTTGCCCGCTTGAAGTTCGCTAGGTAATAGCTTTTGCAGTTCCGAATCAATGACGGCTGCCACAGATATACCTATCAGAGGGTGGATGAGGAGGGGTCTTTATTGGCAGCGGGAGGCTGAAACTTTTCTAAGCAGTAGCCCAAACCTCGAATGGTAGCGATACGAATACCGCCCACCTCAATTTTTTTACGTAGGCGGTGAACATAGACTTCTATGGCGTTATTACTCACCTCTTCGCCCCACTCACATAGATGGTCGACTAATTGATCTTTAGATACAAGGCGACCGACTCTTTTGAGGAGGATCTCTAATAAACCTAACTCACGTGCTGATAACTCCAGCATCTTGTCGTCAATATAGGCAACACGACCCACCTGATCGAAATTGAGGGGGCCATGTTTCACGACAGTCGGGCCACCGCCAGATCCACGGCGCGTTAGAGCGCGTACTCGAGCTTCGAGTTCCGTTAAGGCGAATGGTTTTGCCATGTAATCATCTGCACCACTATCCAAGCCCTTGACGCGTTCGTCAGTCGAGTCAGCTGCAGTGAGAATCAGTACGGGGATCATTGAGTTTCTGGCGCGTAAACGCTTGAGAACCTCAAGACCTGTCATTTTGGGTAAGCCTAAGTCTAGTATTAGAAGGTCAAAAGTTTGAGCTGATAGAGCGAGGTCGGCAGATTGACCGTCTTTTACATGGTCCACTGCATAACCAGATTGTCTAAGTGATCTAGTGAGGCCGTCTGCTAGAACATTGTCGTCTTCAGCGATTAGGATTCTCATATAACCTTTAGCCCTCAGGGGTCTGTTTTTTTAGTGTGATACTTATAGTTGCAAGTAGTTTAATAGCTAAATTAAGAGAGACAAAAAAATCTTGCACAAAGTACTGTTTTTATATACAGTACTCAACATACAGCAGATTTTTACGGAAAAACAGGCACAGGAACAAGAAAAGGACTCATATGGACGATCAAAAAAAGACATCTTCAGCCAATCTATCGAATATTGACGGAATGAGTACTGATAAGCAAAAAGCCTTGAGTGCAGCATTGGCTCAAATCGAAAAACAATTTGGTAAAGGCTCAATCATGCGCTTAGGGGATAGCGAGATTGAGCAAGATATTCAGGTGGTCTCGACGGGCTCTTTAGGCTTGGATATCGCTTTGGGTGTTGGTGGTCTTGCGCGTGGTCGTGTGATTGAGATTTATGGACCTGAGTCATCGGGTAAAACGACTTTAACTTTACATGCTGTAGCAGAAATGCAGAAGCTCGGTGGGACTTGTGCATTTATCGATGCTGAACATGCGCTCGACGTACAGTATGCTGCCAGACTAGGCGTAGATGTTAATAACCTATTGATCTCACAGCCAGACACAGGTGAGCAGGCATTAGAAATTGCAGACGCATTGGTGCGTTCTGGTTCGATTGACTTAATCGTGATTGACTCTGTAGCTGCCTTGGTGCCAAAAGCAGAAATCGAAGGTGATATGGGGGATTCATTACCAGGCCTACAGGCACGCTTGATGAGCCAAGCTTTAAGAAAGCTCACAGGAACAATCAAGCGTACTAATTCGATGGTGATTTTCATCAACCAGATTCGTATGAAGATTGGCGTGATGTTTGGTTCGCCTGAAACCACCACGGGTGGTAATGCCCTCAAGTTCTATGCTTCTATGCGTCTAGATATTCGTCGTATCGGTAGTATCAAAAAAGGTGATGAAGTCGTAGGTAATGAAACTCGTGTCAAGGTGGTTAAAAACAAAGTATCTCCACCATTTAGAGAAGCCTTGTTTGACATCATGTACGGTGAAGGTATTTCCCGACAAGGTGAAATCATCGATCTGGGCGTGGAGTGCGGCATCGTGGATAAATCAGGCGCTTGGTACAGTTATAACGGTGATCGTATTGGCCAAGGTAAAGATAATGTGCGTGAGTTTTTGAAAGAAAACCCAGAAATCGCTCAAGAGATCGAAGCTAAGATTCGTGAAAAATTGGGTGTGAAGGGTGGCACTGTATTGAGCCCTAAAGAAGAGGCTGATGCCTGATAAGCCAGTTATCAGTCTCAAAGGCCGGGCCCTACGATTTTTATCAAGACGGGATTACAGTCGACAAGAGCTTCGTAAGAAGCTCTTGTCTTATGCTGAATCTGAGGTTCAGTTAGACGAACTGCTTGATGATCTACAGAAAAATCAGTGGTTGAGTGATGAGCGCTATGCCGAAAGTCTGGTGCGCCGACGTACAGAACGATTCGGCAGTAAAAAGATCTTAGAAGAGATGCGTCAAAATGGGCTGTCAGATGACTTACTGAACCAGTACCGCGAAGATCTTAAGGCGCATGACCCTCAACTGGCCTTTGAGTTGTGGCATAGAAAATTTGAAAATCTTCCTACAGACCCAAAAGAAAAGGCTCGTCAAATTCGATTTTTAGTCTCACGAGGATTTTCTTCGGATCTGGCACTGAAGATTGTCAGTGGTCGCCTCAATAGCAATGATTTTTCCTCAGGGTAAACACTAATCTGGTGTAGACTCTCGCGATGACTCGTAATGTAGATGTTCATAAAGAGCTAATTCATACCCGCTCCATAAAAACCCAAGTATTCCGGCGTGATGATGGTTTGTGGGAAATAGAAGCCTATCTTTTGGATACCAAAGGGAAGGACTTTCATTTAGCTAGCGGTGTGAAAAAACAGGGTGAGCCTATCCATGAAATGAAGTTGTGGGTACTCATCGATACACAATTCAATATCCTCGATGCCTCGTCTGAGAGCTTGGCTGTACCGTATGAAGGTTCTTGTGAGCGAATCAATGGAGATTACAAAAAACTCATTGGACTCAATTTAGTACAGGGTTTTAGAAAGAGTGTCCATTCACTTCTTTCTGGTATTCAGGGGTGTTCTCATATCACCGAATTATGTTCTGTACTGCCAACTACCGCGATCCAGGCATTTGCAGGTGAAGTCATCAAGATTAGGGATCATGCTGAGCAAAACTCAGAGGAAATGCCTTTTCAGTTAAATCGCTGCCATGCCCTGAGAACAGATGGTGAGGTGGTTAAAAAATATCATCCAAAATGGTTTGGCACCCCTTTAGAACCGAGGGAAATACCAAAAAAGAGAGGGTCGGACTCAGACTGAGGATAATAGCGGGTTTTGATAGTTAGTTAATACAACTAAGACAGAGTTAAGTAAGTTAAAAACATTAGTATTTTCAAGATTATTAACAGGGAGCTTCCATGAAGATTCATGAGTACCAAGGCAAAGAAATTTTGCGCCAATTCAATGTACCAGTACCAAACGGTATTCCTGCATTAACCGTAGATGAGGCTGTTGCAGCCGCACAAAAATTAGGTGGACCAGTATGGGTTGTTAAAGCCCAGATCCACGCGGGTGGTCGCGGTAAAGGCGGTGGCGTGAAAGTAGCGAAAAGTTTAGAAGAGGTAAAAACATACGCTAGCCAGATCTTGGGCATGCAGTTAAAGACACATCAAACAGGCCCAGAAGGTCAAAAGGTACGTCGTTTATTGGTTGAAGACGGTGCAGATATCAAAAAAGAGTACTACATCGGTATCTTGACTGATCGCGCTACTCAAGCTGTTGCCGTGATGGCATCTAGCGAAGGTGGCATGGATATTGAGGAAGTCGCTGCTAAGACTCCAGAAAAAATCATTAAAGTATTTGTAAACCCACTCGTTGGCTTAACAGATGCTGATGCCTTGAAGTTAGCGCAAGGCATTGGTGTACCAGAAGCTTCACAAGCTCAAGCTAAAGAAGTATTGAAGAACTTGTACAAAGCTTATATGGAAACAGATGCTTCATTGGCTGAAATTAATCCTCTCATCTTGGAAGGTAACGGCAACATTAAGGCTTTGGACGCGAAATTTAACTTCGATTCAAATGCCTTGTTCCGTCACCCAGAAATCGTTGCTTACCGCGACTTAGACGAAGAAGATCCAGCCGAGGTTGAAGCTTCTAAGTTTGATTTGGCTTACATCTCATTGGATGGCAACATTGGTTGCTTGGTCAATGGTGCTGGTTTGGCGATGGCTACCATGGATACCATCAAGTTATTCGGTGGCGAGCCCGCTAACTTCTTGGATGTTGGCGGTGGTGCTACTGCTGAAAAAGTCACTGAAGCATTCAAGATCATGTTGAAGAACAAGAATGTGAAAGCGATTTTGGTCAACATCTTTGGCGGCATCATGCGTTGTGATGTGATTGCTGATGGTGTGATTACTGCATGTAAAGCAGTCAACTTGAATGTGCCTTTGGTAGTTCGTATGAAGGGTACAAATGAAGAGCTCGGTAAGAAGATGCTTGCTGAGTCTGGTTTACCAATCATTAGTGCCGATACGATGGCAGAAGCTGCAACTAAAGTTGTTGCTGCAGTTAAATAAGTTGGCCACGAAAGGATAGAAGATGTCTATTTTGATTAATAAAAATACGCGTGTTATTACCCAAGGTATTACAGGTAAGACGGGGCAATTCCATACAGAGAAATGCCAAGAATACGCTAATGGTAAAGAGTGTTTTGTTGCTGGTGTGAATCCTAAGAAGGCTGGCGAAAAGATTTTTGATATTCCCATTTACGCCACTGTTAAAGAGGCTGCCTCAGCAACGGGCGCAACTGTATCAGTGATCTACGTTCCACCCGCAGGCGCTGCAGCTGCGATTTGGGAAGCCGTAGAAGCTGATTTAGATTTGGCCATTTGTATTACCGAAGGTATTCCTGTTCGTGACATGTTAGAAGTTCGTAACAAAATGGCGCAAAAGGAAGCCAAGGGTGGCAAAAAGACTTTGTTGTTAGGCCCTAATTGCCCTGGTTTGATTACTCCAGAAGAAATCAAGATCGGTATCATGCCAGGCCACATTCATCGTAAAGGTCGTATTGGTGTGGTGAGCCGCTCAGGTACCTTGACGTATGAAGCGGTAGCTCAGTTAACAGAAATTGGTTTAGGTCAATCATCTGCTGTAGGTATCGGTGGCGACCCCATCAATGGTCTAAAGCACATTGATGTGATGAAGGCTTTCAATGATGACCCGGACACAGATGCAGTCATTATGATTGGTGAGATTGGTGGTCCTGATGAGGCAGAAGCAGCTCGTTGGTGTAAAGCCAATATGAAAAAACCTGTGGTTGGCTTCATTGCGGGTGTGACTGCGCCAGCAGGTAAGCGTATGGGACACGCAGGTGCTTTGATCTCCGGTGGTGAAGATACAGCAGATGCTAAATTAGCCATCATGGAAGAGTGCGGTTTCAAGGTAACACGTAATCCATCAGAAATGGGCAAACTACTCAAAGGTTTGTTGTAAAATTCGTGTAAGCTTTGAAGTAGTAATAATGAACGGGGGCTTTTGCTCCCGTTTTTTTAATAAAAACAAATGAGGATGACATGGAATTTCTCGCGATGATTGACTGGGCAGTAATTGCTCAAATTATCTTGATTGATCTTTTGCTAGGTGGTGACAATGCTGTTGTGATTGCTCTAGCTTGCCGTAATTTACACCCCAACCAGCGTCGTAAGGGCATCATGTACGGCACAGCAGGTGCCATTATTCTGCGTGTGGTCTTGGTAGCATTTGCAGTGACCTTATTGCAAATCCCATTCCTGAAGTTTGTTGGCGGCCTGTTGCTTTTCTGGATTGCTTATAAGCTGATTATCCAGACGGAGGAAGGGGACGATCATGAGCTAGAGGCCTCAGATAAATTATGGTCTGCTATCAAAACCATTATCGTCGCTGATATTGCAATGAGTGTTGATAATGTGATTGCTATTGCCGGTGCTGCTGGTCAAGTAGATGTTGCGCATCATCAGTATGGCTATATTGTGTTCGGTCTTTTGGTTTCTATTCCAATCATCGTTGCAGGCAGCCAAATTGTCTTGTATTTGATTGATCGTTTCCCATTAATTGTTACCCTCGGTGCTGGTCTCTTGGGTTGGATTGCTGGTGGCATGATATGCTCAGATCCAGGTTTGATTAAACAGTTTGGTGAAGGTATCCAAGATTACGGAACCGCTGCAAGCGTTGTGTCTGCTGTCGGTATTATGTTGGTTGGTGAGGTGATGAAGCGCTCAATGAAAAAGAAGAAGAGCGCAGCTAGCTAAACCAAGTAGTTAACTGATATAAAGCCTGTTGAGCGAAAGCTGAGCAGGCTTTTTTCTTGGGGCTCTTGATTTGAAGCAATTTAAAGCTTTTCCTACAATAAATTCATGCCCATGTAGGTAGTTTATTTGAGATGATATGAACTTGATTATTTGTGGGGTGAATATGAATCAAGTGTTATCAAAAAAAGAAGCTGGCTTTACATTAATTGAGTTGATGGTTGTGATTGCCATCATTGGTATTTTGGCTGCGATTGCGGTGCCTCGCTATCAGGATTACATTGCAAAAACACGTGTGACCGAAGGTCTCAGTTTGGCCTCGGGTGCTAAGCTAGCAGTCACAGAAGTGTATTCAAGTAAGGGTGCAGCAAACATGGCTGAGGCGACTGCGAGTAGCTATCAGTCTGTTTCAAGTCAAAGTGTGCAAAAGGTTGAGATTGAACAATCAGGTGCAATTTCAATTCATTTCAACAATAACGTCGCTGAGGCAGGCGCTAATGTACTTAGACTGATGCCTGTGTACCAGTTAGATGATAAAAACTTGGTAGAGGCAGATTTGAGTGATAGCAAGGCTAAGCCTTGGGCTGGTATGTGGTCCTGTAAAGGCTCAGGTAGTACGCTGACACCAAAGTTTTTGCCTGCTGATTGTAAATAGCAATTAAGGGGTGGCGGTCCAGGTTCCAGACTTGCCGCCACTTTTTTCAAGTAGGCGTACTTCTTGTATGACCATGCCACGATCGACGGCTTTGCACATGTCGTAAATCGTCAACAAGCCAATCTGAACACCGGTTAGCGCTTCAATTTCAACGCCAGTTTGACCTATATTCTCTGCAGTGACTGTGCAACGAATGGTGTTATGAGTCGCGTCCGGCTCAAACTCAACTGCTACCCTTGTTAAGGCAATGGGGTGGCATAAAGGAATTAAATCAGAGCTTCTCTTTGTGGCTTGGATAGCAGCAATACGTGCAATACCAATCACATCCCCTTTTTTGTGAGATCCTGATTGCACCATTTCAAAGGTGGAGGCTTGCATCTTGATGAGCCCAGTGGCTACAGCAATACGATGGGTGTGTGCCTTATCGCCCACATTGACCATATGAGCTTGTCCGGATTCATCAAAATGTGTGAGTTTATTCATGATTAAGTTGTACCATAATCTTATATATGGGATCTAAATTTACTTCATTTAGTCAAAAAGCACTATGTGTCGCTTTGGCAATGATTTTTCAGCCAGCAGCCATCTTAGCTCAAACGGAAACTAATCGGGTTGCGCAGGACAATCTCAATCGTGTGATGCAAAAGCCTCAGGCGCATTCGGAATTCAAGCCCGATAATCGTATGCCACAGCAACCCAGTTTAGTTTTGCCTGACCTGGGTGACGTCTCAAGTGCTGCTCTGACACCTTTAGATGAGCGTATTTTAGGTGAGCGGATTATGCGAGAGATCAGGCGCGATCCCGATTATGCTGATGACCCCGTTTTTTATGACTATCTCAATGCTATTGGTCAACACTTGGTGGGTGCTGCACGACAACAGAAAGTTCCTGGCATGGAGGGGGCAGGAACCTTTGCTATCCAGTTTGAGCTTTTTGGGGTGAGAGATCGCAGCATTAACGCATTCGCATTACCCGGTGGATTTATTGGTGTGCACACGGGTCTGGTAGTTGCTGCTGAGTCTGAGTCCGAACTAGCTTCAGTATTGGGCCATGAAATTGGGCATGTCACGCAAAAACATATTGCGCGTATGTATAGTCAGCAAGGAACTAACTCACTCATCGCATTAGCATCCATCATCGTTGCTGCTCTGGCTGTCAGTCGTAATCCTGGTGCAGCCCAAGGTCTAGCGATGGGAGGTCAAGCGCTAGCTATCCAAAATCAACTGTCATATTCACGTGATGCTGAGCGAGAAGCTGATCGTATTGGTTTGCAGATACTGCAAGCAGGGGGTTTTAATCCCCAAGGGATGCCCGATTTTTTCCAAAGAATGCAAAGAGCCAACAGCATCATGGAAAGCGGTGTGCCAGCCTATGTTAGAACACACCCTTTAACGACTGATCGTATTGCTGACATGAGCGATCGTGTGCGCAGCTTGCCAGTTCGTAAAGTGGAGTCTTCACTTGAGTTTATTCTCATGAAGGCGCGCACACGACTGATTCAAACCGTGAGCACAAGTAATTACCCAGAACTCAGGCAATTACTCAATAGTCTTACTAGAAAACCCGAGGCCAGTAAGCAATTAGAAGGCTTTTATGGTTTGGCATTATTAGATCTCAAGTTGGGGCGCTTGGCAGACGCTGAAGCCGCATTACAGAAAGCGCGTACGCTCACGCAACAGCTCAGTGGACGTGGCTCGCCGATGTTGAGATATAGCGTTGCTTTAGAGAGTACAGCTATTGATATTCTGATGGCTAAGAAACAATACGATCAAGCAGCCAAAGCGATTGCTCAGCAAAGAGCACAATTTATTCACTCACGGACTTTTCAGTTGCAAGCACTTGATGTGCAACTGAAAACTGGACAACTAGATGAAGCCATTGCTTGGTTAAAAAATCAAACCAAAATTCAAGCGAGTGATACAACATGGTGGGATTGGTTATCCCGTGCCTATGCCAAAAAAGGTAGAGTTGGACTTCATCATGCCGCTTTGGCAGAGAAGTATGTGACTCAAGGGGCCTGGGTCGCCGCTATTGAACAAACAAAATTAGCAAAGCAAGCTGGCGATTTGGATTTTTACCAAGCTTCCGAACTAGATGCGCGTAGTCGCCAAATACAAGATTTATATCGTCAAGAATTACGAGATGACGGTAAGAGGCCTGGTTGAGCTTTAATATCAGTCATGCGTGTTTGCTCAATGGCTATTTTTTTGTTTTTCAACTGCACTTCTCCGAGTAATCCGCAGCTGGTATTGATTTCAGCGATCCTGGAAAACTCTTCCAAGTCAGCATCATGAAGCTTAGCCCAAAAACGATGTTTTTCTTTTAAAAAATCGCCAGCCTTAGCAACTTGAATCAGACTTTCACATTGAAAGATGATGTGACCCTCTTCATCCATATAACACTCAATCGGCTCCAAGGGGGTGCCGCAGGTACTGGTTAAGGTTTGATTAAAAAGCCGCGCAACAAATGGCGTGTAGGAGATGCTTAGATACACTTTTTGTGGGCCATTTTGAAAAAACCATTCTTGAGTTGCCCAGTCATAACAGCGATTTCTTTCAATATATTCAATCAAGTGACGCTGATGAATAATGTCACCTGCTAAATGATGTTCTTGAGCGTATTCGTTACGCATGCGCCATTGACCTCGTGCGTCAATAGCTAACCACCCTCTACATTCGGGAACTTGTGGCCACTTGATCAGCGCTTGGATGACTCTTTCATCCATGATTAGTGAAAGCCGTGAATGGTCTCTGGTAACTTGATGTGTTCTTCTTGGGCAGGGCTTGAGTGGATATGGGCAATTCTCCAACCCATTGGGCCTTGAATCAAGACATAAGAAAAATTGAGGAAAAATTCAGGCTCAATTTGTTGTGGATCTAAGCGGACTGCCTCTGTGGTGTCGAAGAATGCAACAGACATACCTGTATGACCAATACCCTGAATGGGATCAAGCCATAGAAAATTATCTTCCAGAATTTTCTTGAGACCATCACGTAATTCAGCATGACCTGAGAGACGTTTACCGCCTGGCAAAATACAAGTGATGGAGTCTTCATCAATCCATAAATCAATCGATCCTTCAAGATCATTGCGATGTAAAGATTCTCGCCATGCTTCAATAACCTCTTCTGGCATTTGAAATAAGCGAGCTTGTTTGGGCATAGTAATCTTTCTAGATGATTTCTAGCGAGTTTAGGACGGTTTGTGGCTGGATGTCTACCAGGCAGCGATAGTGGCCTAATGGGCAGGTCCTTTTGAAGCAGGGACTGCAATCTAATTTTAACCAGTGAATCTTGGCAAGATTGGATAAGGGTGGGGTATGTCTAGGATCGCTGGAGCCAAAGATGGCCACTTGGGGAATCCCTAGTGCTGCAGCAATATGCATGAGTCCAGAATCATTACTGACAACTCCTTGCGACACACTAATTAATGAAACAGCATCGTCAAGCGATGTTTTGCCACAGAGATTAATGATGCGATCTGTTTGGCTACGAAGCACAATCTCATCACCCAATGCCTTTTCTTTGTTGCTACCCAAAATTAGGATAGTGGCATTTCTTTGGCGTTCGCTAAGTGCCTTCGCTAATTCAGCGTAATGACTGCTCGGCCACTGTTTGGCTGGACCATACTCTGCGCCGGGACAGAATATATAGAGACCCTCATGGTTTTGCAAAGTCTTCGCATAATCTCGGGCTCTACTCTTCATCACATCTTTACAGATCAGGCGCGGCTTAGATTCCTCTGGGCTTAACTCCTGGCCTGCTAATGCCAAATAATGTTGATGCATGGGAGGACGATTTTGCCTTGATGGGTTACTCAGAGTTTGGTTGAGTAGACCCCAGCGCCACTCCCCTAAGTAGCCAATTCTTTTAGGAATATTCGCAAGCCAAGGAATTAAAGCGGATTTGAAGCTATTAGGTAGCACATAAGCTTCATGATAATTGTTAGTTTCTA
>ERZ650311.153-NODE-153-length-44898-cov-15.762081_pt1 | contig 44898 bp, 57 predicted proteins | sample MGYA00376247_ERZ650311 | MGnify/ENA primary metagenome ERZ650311 (study PRJEB26733, sample SAMN07839324) | wastewater metagenome | biome: small river; feature: stream; material: water | place: USA: North Carolina | collected 2016-07-28 ... | reverse complement strand
TGGCCTGGATGAAAAAGCACTCGAAGCCGTCCGGCAGTGGCGCCGCGAGCTCGGCCTGCAGGTCGGGGTTCTTCTCGTAGTACGCCTTCGCCGCCTCGGGGTTCTTCGACGCGAACGACGACAGGACGTTGAGCTTCGAGTTGAGGCGCGAGCGCTTCTGCGCTTCCTCCTGCGCGACGAGACGCTTCTCGGCGAGCTTTGCCTGCATCTCGGCCGCGCGCTCCTTCTGCCCACGCCGCGTCGCGAGGCCGAACGCCTCGACGCCCTTCAGGCCGCCCTGCCCGACCGCCGCGCCGAGGTTGCCGTACGTGTTCTGGGCGCCGAGCATGCCGAATCCGGTCGCCATGAGCGCTTCCGCCATCGGGCCACTCGACAGCAGGCCCAGCACGCGCTGGCCGATGCCGGGCTCTTCCTTCGGCTGCTCCGCACCGACTCCCGCCGCGTCCTTCTGCTCGATGCCGACGACCGGCGCCGGATCCGGCTGCACGTTCATCGCGGGGTCGACCGGCGCGTTCGGGTCCGGCTCGAACGTGTCCTCGACCGTCGTCGCGGGCGGCTGCGGGAACGCGGCCGACGACGCGCCCATGCGCACCGGCTTCAGCGGGAACGGCGCCGGGTCGTAGCCGGGATCTTCCGTCCCGTCGTCGTACTGCACGTCGTCCGGGAGGCCGTCGTACGACGAGTCACCCGGCCAGATGTAGTTCGCGATGTCCGGCACGGACGCAGGCTCTCGGAAGCCCGGCGTCAGCGGCGACACCAGGTCCTCCTCGTAGTCGTCCGGGTTGAAGCCCGACGACTCGAGGAACTGTGCGATCTCATCCTCCGAGGAGCCCTGCGCGCGCGCCATCGCGATCAGGCGCATCGCCTCGGGCGGCAGACCGCCCTGCACGGGCGAGGACGAGTTGAAGAACGGCATCGGCTCAGAACCTCCGCGCGATCGGCGCGAACGGCACCGTCATGGGCGCGCCGACGTTCGCCGGGCCGGGAGGCGGCGCCATCGGACGCATCGGACGCATCGGGATCGGCGGCACGGCGACCGGCGACTGCGGGCGCGGCGTCGCGAGCGAGTTGATCTTCATCCCGGCGTCGAGCGTCTTCATCGCGGGCTTCGCGAACTTGTTGAACTGCCCGAACGCCGTCCCGAGCTGGTCCATCATCGATGGCGACACGCCGGGGCCGAACGCCGCGTTCTGCATCGGGGCCGGCTGCCCGAGGCCCTCGAGATTCAGCCCCGCACCCGGCTCGGGCCCGATCGCGTCCATCATCGGCACGCGGCTCATCAGCGACGGGTCGTTGAGCGCGGCCTCGGCGCCGGCAGCGGTGGCCTCGCCCGGCAGTGGCGGCTGTCCGGTGACGAGACCCTCGACGGCCTTCGCGCTGCCGGCCTCGTACCCGGCAGGAGCAACCTTCGCCGCGCCGTCGGCACCGTTCAGCGCCTTGCCCACCATCGCCGCGCCCTCGGAGCCCTCGCGGCCTGCGTCGGCGACCTTCGTGCTCACGTCCGTGATCGCGCCGATCGGGTCCTGCGCCGCGCCCTGCAGCCCCGGCAGCGCGTTGTTCAGAGCCGACTCGAGGCCGCCCGCGGCTGGGTTCGCCGCGCCCGCGATGTCGAGGCCCGTCGAGCCGATCTCCGGTCCCATGGCCGACAGCAGCGGCGCGCCGCCCTGCTGCACGCCCTGCTCGACCGCCTGATTGACGCCCTGCTCGACGACCGGCGCCGCGGCCTCGCCGACCGCACCCGACAGCGCGCTGCCGAGCGCACCGGCACCAGCACCGAGCCCGGCGCCAGCCAGACCCGCACCAGCGCCCGTGAGCGCACCCTTCCAACCGTTGTCGATGCCACCCTTGATCGCGCCGGCTGTCGTGCTCGCAGCCGTCGTCAGCGGTGCGGCCGCGGCAAGGGTCGAGCCCACCGCGCCGAGACCGGCACCGAGCCCGCCAGCGGAGAATGCCGCAGGGACCGCCGACGCCGCTGCGGCCGTCGCTGCCGGCGCCGCCGCGAGCGCGCTGCCCGCCGCACCGATGGTGCTGCCGACGGCACCAGCAGCGGTGCCGAGCCCAGCGCCGATCGCAGAGCCCGCGCCGGCGGCAGCCGTTCCCACCGTGGACAACGCCGCGGCGAGGCCCGCGATCAGGCTCGCGACCGAGCACACGCCACGCTCGCGCGGGGCGGTCACCTCGAGCAGGTCCAGAATCACGCCGCCACGCCCTCCGCAGGATGCGCGTCGATCGAGTAGCGCAGCACGAGCCCGACGACCTCGGCCCCCTCGGCCATGCAACGCGCGACCGACGCCTCGTTGCCGACATCCACCGTCCCGTAGATCGCCCGCCCGCCGCGCTCGCGGTGGAACTCGCGACACGCGACGCCGAGCTCGTGCGCGACCTTCGTCCGGCGGTACCGGTGGATCACGTACGTGCCGACCCCCTCGACGTAGCCCGGCGGCATCACCGGGAAGCTCACCATCGCCGTGAAGCCCACCGGCCGCGCGCCGTCGTACGCGATGAACACGCCGCCCGCGTCGCCCACGATCGCGGCGTGCACGACCTCGAGATGCATGCGCGTGAAGTTCACGCCGCCCGAGAGCGTGCGCTCGTGATTCATCGCCTCGATGAAGTTCGCGACCGTGTTCCAGTCGTCGAGCGTGGCCGGCCGGATCGTCACGGTCAGTCCACCCGCCCGCCGCCGCGGCGCACGCCGCGCGACGCAGGCGCCGCAGGCTTCCGTCCTGCCGAGGCCGACTTCAGCGCCTGCGCGAAGCCGCCCAGGCTCTGGTCGACGGGCAGCTCCATGCCGGGGATCATGTCCTCGGCGCGCAGACCGTCGAGCGAGCGCGCCATCCGGTCGAGCGACCCGAAGAAGCCCTGATCGCCGCGCGGGCTGACCTCGCCCGCACCCGTGCTCGCAGCGTCGGGGATGTAGCCCTCGATCATCCCGGCGCCTCCCCGCGGGGCCTCCCCGGTGCGCCAGTCGCGCGCGCCCCAGAGCGAACGGATGAACGCAGGCATCCCCATCGCCGCCTTTCGCTGCGAGTCGGACGAGCCAGCGGTATTCGGCGGCGGCGGGTTGGTGAAGCGCGTGTCCCAGTCGGCGCTGCCGGGACCGTGCGAGTACGCACCGAGCGGCGAGCGCGGCTTTGGCCAGTCGCGGTTGAAGCGATTGCGGTACGTCTCCTCGGTGCCGCCCTGGTCAATCCACCGCTGCTCCTGCATCTGCCCGCGCAGCGCCGTCATGGCCGCGATCTGACCCTTTAAGTCACCCGCCGCCTTCGCCTTCTGGTACGGGTCATTGCCCGCAAGCAGTTCCCGCTTGCGCTGCACGTCGCCCGCGTGCTGCTGGTCGTAGAACCCAGAGTTCCACTCAACCGGCGGCCCCGCAGGACCGACGCCCCCGATCTCGCGCCCAAAGTATTTTTCTTCCTGAGAGTGACGGTCGCTCCCCGGCGTGTGTACCTTCCGCGCATTGGGATCATCCTGATACCGCTGGCGGGTCGTGCCGGGGTAGAACGCCCCATTCACCGACGGGTCGCGGTAGTCGATGTACCCCGGCGTCGTGCTGCCGAAAGGGTAGCCGTTGACCGGATCGCCCTGACCAAGATTGCCGGGGGTAGCGCCATTGCTGGGCATCTGTCGGCTACTAGCGCGCGCCGTGGGGTTGTATCGTTCCATCGCCATCGTCTGCTCCTATCGGTACGTGCCCGTGCCGAGCTGCGTCTGCCACATGCCGTTGCGCATCTGGTAGTCGTTGCGATTGCCGCCAGCCTGCGCCGCGTACTGGTTCGGGTCCTGATAGAAGTCCGCAGGGTTGTTGTATCCCTGGTACTCCTGATTCGTCATCGACTTCCATCCGGCGGTCGGGTCGTAGTGGTAGAGCGTCTGCCCGTCGCTGCCGTTCTGCTTGTAGATGTTGCCGTTGCCGACGCTCGCGGGCACGAGGTTGCCGAACTGCGTGTTGAACTGACTGCCCTCGTAGTACGACTGCGGCGTGCCGCCCTGCCGAGGCGCGACCGGCTGTGCACCGGGGTTCGGTGCCTTCGCCATCTCGTTCTGCCCCGCCTGCTGGTTGTAGTTGCCCATCTGCGGCTGCATCCAGTTCCGCATCCCGCCCATGTTCGGCATGCCCCACGGCATCCCACCGAAGTTCATGCCGCCGCCCATCGGCATCGGCTGCGCGTTCCGCATCCGAGCGGCAGTCCAGTAGTCCTGTCCGCCGCCCTGCTGTTGCATCTGCCCCGCTTCGGCCTGCCCCTGCGGCTGCGCGTACAGACCCTCGCCTTGACGCCGGTCCTGACGCAGACCCTTGATCCGACCCTGCATCTGGTCGATGCGGCCCTGAATGCCAGCCTGCTGCTCCGTGCCCGCACCCTTCCACTGCTCCTGAAGGTTGCTCACGCGGTTGCGCAGCTTGTCGATGCGCGCGTTGCCCTGATCGGCTCCGCTGGGTGCCTGCGGCTGGTACTGCTGGTAGCCGCCCCAACCGCTGCCGAAGCCGCCGCCCATGCCGTACATCGGCGAGAATCCCTGATTCATCCAAGGCCACATAGGTTCACTCCGTAATCGCGGCCCCGCCGAGTTCGGTCAGCGGAACGGTGCTCTCGGTGTCGATGACTTCGCAGAATATGTCGCTGATGCGGAACGGGGCCTGGATGTACCCGGCACTCGTCGCCGCAGAGGTAAGCGCGTTCGAGAAACGCAACTTGAACACGCGCCCGTGGACGCGCGGCGACAGCAGCAGCGGGAACGATACCGCCTGCCGGTTCTCACCGAACTGCGCCAAGCGAGCCGAGGTCGAATCGTAGACGCGTCCCTGCGTGTAGCGCACCGTCGACTCGTCGTAGTCGGTGTACACCTGACAGTTGATCCAGTAGTTGCCGGACGACAGGTCGCTGTTGCGATCCCAATTCTGGTTGTATGACGAGATCGAGCGTAGGATCAGGTCGATGCGCGTGAGCGTCTTGCGCTCCAGCGTCCCGAAGTCGAGCCAGCCCGTCTCGACCTGCGCGTTGACCGTGTCCGCAGTCCCGTTCGCCGGGTCGGTGTAGTCCGCATCCTTCGCCGTCGTGCGACCGCGAAACTCCAGCAGCGACCCGTCCGGTCGGAACACCAGCAACTGCTGCACGTCTCTGCCGATCGAGGCGTGATGGTTGGTCATCATGCCGCCGCCGACAATGTTCGGGTGATCCTCCAGCCACGCCTCGTCCGTGTCGTACTGGTGAATCAGCACTGTCGAGTAGGTAGCCGTGCTCGCCGGGAGCGCGTCCTGGTGCCGCTCGCTGCTGTCGGTGTCGAGCACCCAGATGATCTGCCGCTCGCGCTCGTCGTGCAGGCCGCAAACGACGGCAGACGTGCCGTCAATCTGCTCGGTCGCCAGAAGGTCACGGTACGCCTTGCGCGCAACAAGCCTCACTTGCGAACCGTCCCAGACCGCCGGACCCTGCGGCGTCCAGATCCAGTGCAGGCCGTTCGCAACCACGCAGCGGTTGGTCATGCCGCGCTTGTCGAGGATGCCAAGCCGCGTGAAGTCCGACCGCCGACTGAACGGAGACTGAAGGGACTGCGTCGCCGACAGCGTCTCGCGCGAAAACCAGCGATGCACCGTCAGGTCGTCGCCGAGACACTTCATCTCGGCAATCTCGTTGCCCTCGCCATCGAACGTGACGAAGTTCGGTGCTGCCGTCTGCCCCGCGATGCCGGTGTGCCAGAGCAGGAAGTCGCCGCGCTGCGAGTACCAGATGGTGCGGTCGCCATACAGACCGTTCGGGTCCGTCGCGTAGCCGATCATCAGGCGGTTCTTGTAGACCTCGGCGTAGATCCCCCGCGGGTTGTTCGATGCGTTGAGCGCGGAGTCGGCCCCGATCTGCGCAGGCGTGCCGAGCGCCGTGTTGTAGAACCAAGTGCGCAGCACACCGGCTCGCGTTCCCGAGAGGTATGCCGTCAAGTCGATCGCCACCGGCACGCCGCGGTCGCTGGTGATGATCAGGTAGCTACGTCCTGCCGTCGTTGCCGGGTTCGCCGCGTGGATCGAGGCCGCAGTGTGCGAGACGAGCTGCTCGAACACGACGCACGAGCCGACGCGATCCACGTCGGTCGTGTTGGTCGCCGTGCCCGCGAGGTAGCGCGCGAGCGGGTCGATGAACGATCGCGTCTTGGCTCCGCTCGTTCCTTCGTAGACACGATCGAGCGTAACCGTGAACGGTCCCACGCCAGCCGCTGCCGTGACCTCGTAGACCTCGGAGCTGAACCCCGTGCCCGAAGTCACGTCCGCGACGATCAACTGCCCCTTGACGCGAAGCGTGGTCGTGGTCGCGGTCGCGCTGCCGTTGGTGAACGTGATGCTCTCCGTCACCGCGGGCGTGTAGAGCGCAGAGAACCCGAGCGAGTCGTATGCGAGTGCCCAGTATGGATTCGCGATCACCGACAGTTCGGAGTTGATGTCGAACGCCCACCACCAGTCGCTCGACGCGATGCGAGCCTTGAGGAGGCGCTGCCCCTTGCGCGTCCACCACTCGTTGTCGCGCAGTCCGACGTTGTAGCTGCCGCGCATGTAAGTGCCCTGCAGCGCGCGGTCGGTGACGCGCGAACTGTTGGCACCCATCAGCGGGCCGAGCCCGACGACGCGAACCTTGCCAGCCATCAGGCTGACTCCTCGACGCCCCACACGACGCCGCAGTAGCGAATCTCGCCTGCGCCGATGCTCAACGACGGCGCGAGTTTCAGCGTCGTGTCCACCGCCGTGCCGCGCACACCCGTGCCGAAGTCGATCGTGAACGGGCCGTTGCTCCCCGTGAGTACCGTATCCTGCGCAGCGAGCTTCGCGAACGAGCCCACGGGACAGATCACCGCCGTCGCAGAAGACGAGTCGTGGAAATACAGCGTGCCGGGATTCGCTGCGACGAGTGTCGTCTTGACGATCGCCGTGATCGCGAACCCGCGCAGAACAAAGCGCCTGCCGGTGCTCGGCGTCCAGATCGTTACCGCCGTCGTGCCGGTGATCGAGTCACCGATGAACGGCTGATAGATGTCGGACGCGGACGCGCTGCGCGTCGTCATCTGCAGCCCGCCGCGAACGGCGAGCGTCAGGTCCGACAGCGCGCGGATCAGGTCGGGATCAGACATCAGAGCCACGAGTACGGCGCGTAGGACGAGCCGTAGCCGCTCGGGTAGCCGGACTCGAGAGCCCCGGCTCCCGTGCCAGGCTTCATCGTCGGACGCGACGGCGACAGTCGACGCCGATCGACTCCGACCGCCTTCGCGAGCTCGGCCGAATAGAGCTGCGACCAGAGCTGAAACGACTCGGCCTCGCCGTAGTACATGTACCCGTACCGAGTCGCCGCGATCTCGACGAGCTTCGGCAGGTAGAGCGTCGCGAAGTTGGTCGACGAGTCTCCGCTCAGTGACGAAGGATACTCGTAGACGCGCTCGCGCACGGCATACGTGTCGTCGGGAATCGGACGCAGCACGTAGCTGTCGCCGTCGCGCGCCCACACGCGCGGCATGTTCGTCGTCTGCTCGGTGAACCGCATCGGGTCCACGAGCTCGTCGAGCGTGACCTCCTCGAGCATGAAGTAGTCCTCGCCCGAGGTGCGCCGCAGCATGATCCAGCGGCAGTCCTTGAAGACCGTCGCGTTGGCGAATGCGTATGTGTCAGTATCCGCGGTCAGCGTCCGGGTGCGCGTGAACTCCATGCCCGACCAGTTATGGTCGGCGCAGATGTCCTCGCGGATGGCCTGATCGATCCAGGTCTGGACTGCTGTGTTTTCAGCAGTCGTTACCCCGACTCGGCCGAGGTTTGCCTGCACTCGGTTCTGCAGCTCGAGACGAGTTGCCATCGACCGTCCGGTAGCCCTTCTGCACCCAGTCCTTCAGGTGCTCGTTACGCTGCGCTCGCCTCTCGGTGCGCGGCCCGCGCTGCTCGCGACCGCCGAGCGCCTCCCGAAATGCACTCAGAAGGCACCCGGCTTCTGATAGTCGGGCCGCTTCCACGGATTCCCGACCGGAGCCTTCGGATCGAGCGGCGTCTTCTTGACGACGTTCGTCCCCTGCCCCGCGTTGGTGATCGGGTTGCGACCCGGCTTCAGGCTCGCGTCCTGCGGATACTGCCGACCGGCGAACGCACCGGAGCGAGCTTTTTGAAGCCGCTCCGAGTGCGTGTTGCCGCGACGGCTCCCCTGGTTTCCCAGGCCGTTGTCCATCTTCAGCTCGCGGTGAAGGCCGCGTACTTGATGGTGCCGGAGCCCGACACCGCCTTGGCGGTCGACGAGAACGACGACTGCGGGCTGGGTCCGCTCGGGAAGTGGTAGCCGTGCACCATGAAGTACACGGTGCCGGTGCCGGTCGAGTTGCCGCAGAGGATCTTGATCTCCTCGCCGGCATTGAACTCGGCCTTGGTGCTCGCCGAGAAATCGACGCGCACCTCGTCGCCGACCACCAGGCCGGAGACGACACCGAACGTACCGATGGTCACCGCGTCGCTCGCGTCCGCGGCCGAGCCGGGGTACTTGCGGCGGCTGACGGTCATCGTCTCCGTCGCGGTCGCCGTGACAACGCCGACGATGAACGAGATCGCCATGACGCGGAACGGCCGCGGGAAGATCTGCGTGACCGAGTTTGCGCCCGAGATGTCCATCGACCCGAGCGAGTACCCGACGAGATTGCTGTAGCTCTGCTCTGCCATTTGCCCGCCTCCTTACAGCGAGCCGAGGGCCACGACGCGGTTGTCGGGCTCGGTCGACGAGTTGTAGGACCAGATGTGGGCGAAGCCGCCGAGGTAGTACCAGGCCAGCGCCATGTCGCGGCCGAAGTCGCCAGGGATCGCCTCGCGGATCTCCTCCATCGTGGCGACGATCTCCATGACGGGATCGTTGCCGAAGATGACGGCCTCACCCTTGTAGGCGGTGGTGCCGATCTTGCCGGAGTTGCCGAGGTTGTCGTGGTTGTTCGCGACGCAGCGCGTGCCGTAGATGCGGCCCGTCTCGCCCGAGAACAATTTTTCGGGATCTCCGTAGTACTGCGCCTTCTCCCAGTCCGGATCGTCCTTCAGGGCGCGCATCGCCGGGACGGAGCCGATGCAGATGTAGTTGACGCCGTCCCACGGCTCGACCGGCGCTGACGCCGACGATCCGTAGACGCCGTACTGCAGCGCGTCCACGATGTTGCGCAGATCCCAGACCTGCCAGTCGCGGCTCGCGGTACCGCCCGCGGTGCCGCTCGTGCCCCACGTCGCAGCCGGCGAGTCGGTCGCGCCGGTCGGCGTGTAGATCACGTTGCCCGCGTAGAACGCGTTGCTCGCGCGCCAGTCGATCGCCTTCGCCTCGTCGTCCGAGAGACGCGACGAGATCGGGTCGCGCACCTCGAACTCGGAGAAGGTCTCGAACTCCTCCATCCACGGGATGGCGAAGCCCGAAGGCACCGCGGTGCAGGAACCCTGCGTGATCAGGAAGTTGCCACGCGGGATCGGATCGCCGAAGCCGATGATGCGGCCACCGCGCGGAGTGCCCGACGCGTTGCCGATCTTGTCGAACAGGAGCACCTGTCCCGACCGCTTCCCGTACTGCCCTTCGCGCTTGCAGAACTGACGGAAGCGAACCTGCGGCTGGCCCATCGCGCGGGCCTTGCGGCTCAGAGTGTTGTTCGAGAAATACTTGCCGGTTGCGTTAGTCAGCCAGTCCATTCCTGGCATTTCTGCTTCCCAACCCTCCGGACCACTATTCGGTTGAACCCATGCGAGCCCTCATCAGGCTCGCGCCCACTGCCCCTCGTGCGTCAGCGACGCCCGTTCGCGACGTAGCGGTCCTGACGGACCCGGTCCTCGCGGTTGCGCGAGCTGTCGCGGTACTCCTGCGAGTCGATCTGGTTCCACATCTTCTTCTGCCGAGCGGCGTCGAGCTCGCTCACGGCCTCGGCCAGCTCGGCGCGCGGGTCGCGCGGCATGCCGTTGTTCGGGTCCGCGAGGCGCTGCTGCGGCGCGAAGTTCGCACCCGGCGGGCCCTGCATCTGACGCGCACCCATCTGCTGCTGCTGCGCGAGCTGCGCTTCCCAGGCGGCGCGCTGCTTGACGGCCTCGCGCACCTGGTTCGCGGCCTGATCGGCGTAGCGCGACAGCTCCTCGGTGCGCCCCTCCTCGATCATGCGCTGCGCGTCGATGCCGCCGGCGCGGAGGTTCGCCTCGACCTGTGCGCCGAACATCGCGACATCCTGGTTGTACTGCGCGAAGCCGTTCCAGAAGCCCTGGTACGCCTGCGAGAGCTGCTGCATGCGGCGCTCGTTCTCGATAATCTGCCGCGCGCGGTTCTCGGCCTCCTGCGCCGCGGTGCCGATCACCTCGCGCGTGTAGCCGAGCGGGTCGGCAATGACGCGCTCGCGCAGCGTCGCGTTGACGCGCTCCAGATCAGAGGGCGACGCGGGCGGCGGCGGCGGTGCCTGCTTCGGCTGCGCCACGCGCTGCTCGATCGCGTTGAGGCGCTGGCTCACGCCCTGCGCGAACTGGCCCAGATCCTGCCGCAGCGCCTGCTGGAACTGCTGAAGCTCGCTGGGCTGCTGCTCCTGATTCTGCTCTGACACTCAAGACCCCCTGTCGAATCCCCCGAGAGGGATGTTCCCGACGAACTGTTCCCGCGTGCGTGTCGCGGTGACGAGGTGCGCGTCGCGCTCGACCGCCTCCAGGAAGAGCGAGAGTTCGTCGAGTTCTGCGACCAGAGCGAGGTTGCGCTCCGGGTCGGTCGACTCCTCCCACTCGGCGAGGGCGAGCTCGCGGCGCTTGGCGATTGCCGGTCGGCGCTTCTCGCGCCAGCCGAGCGGCGTCAGCAGGTAGGCGAGCGCGAGCTGATGCTCCTCGCGCGACATCTGCGGCGTGCGCTCGATGGTCACTTCGGCGTCCGGGTCGATCTTCTGAATCGCGGCGCCGAGCGTCTGCCCGACCTCGGTCAGCACCTTCAGGCGGTGCCGGATGCCGTCCGCGTCGAACGACGACTTGCCTGCGATGCCCTGCAGCAGGAGGCGGCGTCGCCGGGCCAGATAGCCGGCGATCGCATCCTCCCACGTAGCAGGGGCGCCCGCGGCCACGACCGAGGCTGCATCACTGCCGTTGTCGAAGTCGCGCAGCTTCACTTCTTCTTGGCCTGCTTCCAAGCCGCCATTGCAGCCTGCGCGGCAGGAAGCGCCTGCTCCATCGTTCGCTCGATGTCACGCGCGAGATCGGTCGGCTTGCTGTCGGTGCGGAACGCCGCGAAGAGCGCCGCCGCGAAGCGAACGAAGTACTCTTCCTCGGTCATCAGCAGGCGTCCTTGCCGCCGCCGTGCGCGCCCTTCTGCCCACCCGAGCAGTGGTCGCCGTCACGGCACAGGTGGTCCTGCGACATCGGCCGGCCCTTGCCGCCCATCCCGCCCTTCGACGGCGCCTGCCATGTACGAGCAGGCTTGTTGCGCACCTCTCCGCCGCCAGATTTTCCACCCTTCATGGTCGCGCCCCTTAGCCCCTTTCTTGCATCAGTGCAAGGAAAAATCGTGCAATCCTGCAAGGTCCTACTTGCCGCCGTCCCGCTTCCGGCGCAATTCTTCCATCTCGCGCCGGTCGCGCTCCTCGCGCAGCGTGATCTCGCGCGCTTGCTGGACCTTCATCTCCTCGAGCCCGCTCTTCACGGCCACCAGCGCCACCGAGATGTCCACGAGCTTCGTCGTGACGTTGTCGAGGAGCTGGTCCTGACGCGAATCCTTCGCCGCCTGCTGCGCGACGAAGAACCCGCCCGCACCGAGCGCGATGCTCACCAGGATGGATGCCGTCGTCGTCGCGACTGTCTGCCAGGTTGGTCCTTGAGACTGGTTGGACATCAGCCACCCTTTGAGCCTTGCCCATGCCCCGAGCCTCAGAGGCGGTAGAACACGTGCCGTCCGATTCGCGCGACGATCTTGTCCTCCGACGCCCACGAAGGGACACTCGGGAGGGAGCGCGGATTCAAGTAGTGGTTCGCCCCACCCGTTTCGTCCGCTGCTCCCCACGACGCTTCCAGCGCCGAACGCAGGCAGTCGCTCCATGTTTCCTCCGAGACGAACTGCTTCGGGTTGAACATCCGCGGCAGCGTCGGGCTGCCGACGTTCCAGCATGAGAATTGCAGCCGCTGTAGACACACGTCCTCCGGTCGGTCAGGCCACCGTTCGTCGCGAACTCGGTTCATCACGACAGCCGCAACCGCTCGCTTCCCCTCCATGGGCTCGCCCGCGGCTTCGCCGAGGATGGTCGACGCGAACACCATCAGCCCCGGCCATTCGTCGGGCGCGAACTTCGGGTTCGGCACCGGCAGGAACCACTTCGTCACTTCGTCACCGTGAAGGTGTAGGTGTGACAACCGGGCAGATTTGAGGCACTGAACAGGTGCGCCCAGAAGTACCAGCGTCCCGTCTCGCGCAGCAGTGCGCCGCCGATCTGCGTGCCGTGCGAGTAGTATGCCTTGCCGCTGGGCGACGAGAGCGTGGACTCTGCATCTGCGCAGCTCGCGTTGCCGTGGTTCTGCGACGCCACCGTCACGATCGCAGGTCCGTCGCCCGACACGTCGAAGCAGAGGAGTCGCGCCTGCCCGTCCTCGAAATCCTTGACCACCGCCGACGAGAACACCTCGCACGGCTGCGGCCTCGGGCTGTACGTTGGCTGCGGAGACGGGATCGGCGGGTTGTTCTTCTCGCAGCGGCGGTAGCACCGCTCGAGGTTCGACTTGGCCGACTCGGGCAGCAGCGAGAAACCCGCGTGCGCAGCTCCCCACAGAATGAACACCGCCAACGCAGCGAGGAGCAGAGTCGCGATCATCAATGGCTTCATCGTCCGATCCTCCACGCGACGAACGCCAGCGCGAACGCGAGCGTGCATCCCCATGCTGCGGCTTCGAGCAGCATCAGTTGTCGCTCCGCGCCGTCTCAAGCCACAGACTGCGCGTGGCCGAGTACACCAGCGTCAGGGTGTCGTTGATCCCCATCGCGTAGTCGGCAGCACCGGCGAGTTCGATGGTGCCGCCAGTGTTGTCCATCGTGATCGTGTTGCTGTTGGAGTCCACGTTAATGAGCGTGAGGATCTGACCGGCAACCCCGGCAGAGATCCCGGTGCTGGTGCTCGACGTGTAGTTATTGTTGCCGCTCGTGCCGATCTCGATCACGGTGCAGTCCGGTGAGATGGTGAAGCCCGACGTGAGCGAGGTCTGGGAGCAGGGCGTGTAGACCGTCGTGTCGGCGTTGCGGATGCCGATGTTAGTCGCGCCGTTGGAAAGCGCCGCGACATCAACGCCGATATTCGTCGTCACCGTCTCGGTGCCACCACCCGCAGACTTAGCTACGTCGTTGACCTTCACACCCGTGCGCGTCGTGACCGTATTCGTACCGCCAGTGCCCGCGTTGACCACACCCGTGATCTCGACGCCTGTCAGCGTGGACGTAACCAGCGTTCCGCCGTTACCAGTCTGACTGATCGTCGGATTGCTCCACAGCCCCCATACGCCGTTCACATTCGATGTGCTCGACGTAGCCGACGACGAAAACGTCGGAGCACCGTACACGTCGTACACCCGGTACGCAGGCTTCACGCCAGCAGTCGCGGTCGTGTAGGTCGTAACGTGGTTCAGTGTCTTACCGATCGATCCGAACAACGGAGTGCCGGTCTGCGTGAGCGTGCCAGCGGCTTCTACCGCGTAGAACGCAGCCCAGTCGCCACTCACCGTCCGCACTGGCGCAGATTTTAGTCCGTAGTGGTTCCCCGTGCCCGAGGTGGTACCTGTCGAGGATACGTCCACGCCAGTGAGCGTCCCCGTGCTCGTGATGTCGATCGCAGGCGCGATGTCGATGACCTTCGTCGTGCCAGACGAGATGTCGGCGAGCCCATCGCCAACGTCGAGCGCCCCCGTGATAAGCACGTCGCCCTGCACGTCGAGATCCTTGCCGGTCGTCGGCGCACCCGTCGCTCCGAAGCGCGCCGCACCAGCGTGCCGCATCTCCGTCGTGGTTCCGACCGAGCGCAGCGACAGCGGCGTGGTCACGCCCGCCGTGTCGAGATCTTCCACATCGAGCGCGATGTACGTCGGCAGTGAGAGCGTGCCGCCGATCTCGTTCGGCGTGTGCAGCTTGAATGCGCTGAAGGTGGTGTTTGTCAGCGTGCCGCCACCCCCGACCCCCCACGACGGATTGATGTCCACGCCTGTCGTCTGTCCGATCGTGAGCGTGGCTCCGCTTGATGCCTTGTACGTCGGCTTAGAGAGGAAGCTGATCGGCTGGTAGGTGTTCTGTGTCGCGGTGTTCGCAACCTGATTGATGACGCTCGCGTCGAAGAACGCATCCTGAAACAGTGGCCCTCCGGTGGTGGACGACGTGAACGTCGTGCCCATGTGGAAGCCCGTGTACTGGTAGAGCGTTCCGCCAGTCGTGCCGGTGCGGTCGATCGACCCGCGAGCGCGGAAGATTTGAATCGCTGACGAGTCGGGGATGGAGAGCGTCGGGTTAGAGTCGATCAGCGAGTAGCCACCACCGTCCGACAACGTCACAGTCGGCGAGAACCCAGCGACGCTTGTCTGCGACGAGTTGGTCGCAATACTCGGCCAGAAGTCGAGGTACCCATCGACCTTGACGCTGCCGCTCGTCGTGTTCGCGCTGTTCGGCTGCAGCAGCAGGTTCTCGCCGGTCTTGCCTGAGCCGTAGAGCTTGCCGGTCTTGCTGCTGCCGGATGCGCCGCTGTTCGCGAGCGTGATCTGCCCGTTGTCGTCGGTCGAGATGATAGTGTTGTTGCCGCTGCCAGAGCGTCCCGCGAGCAGCGTGTTGAGCGACGCCGCCCCGGTGACGGTAGCGGCGATCGAGTTCTGCCACTCGAAATCGCCAGTCGTGGACTCGTACGTCAGGATGTACTCGTCCGTAGGGCCGTTCACGGCCTTGAGCATCGACTCGGTGATCTTGTCCGCACCTATGGTCGTCGTGAGCCCCGAAGATGACACGTCGCCCGTGAGTGCCAACGCACCGAAGTCACCAGACTCCGGTACGTCGTCATCCGTCTGGCACTCGACACCCGTTCCTCCCGCTGTGCCGCCAAGCACCTGAGCGTTCGTGCAGGAAGAGGCGAGATTGGTAACCGTGATCGGGTCGGTGCCACCGAGGCTGTGCTCGGAGGCGTGTGTCTCTTCTTCCAGATCGGCGGTCACGTCCGTTCCCGCGTTCTGGGTGAGTGCGATCACGCCTGCGGATGACAGGGTGACCGGAGACGTAGCACTCGACGGGATCGTGCCGCCCGAGGTGGGCAGCGTCAGCGAGACGTTCGATCCCAGCGCGGGGGCTGCGATCTCGACGTAGTTGCTGTCGTCGGTGTCGTACAGCCGCAGGTCGAGGCCGCTGCGGAGGTCTGCGTACCCGTCTTCCACGATACGCGCGAGCGTCAGCGCCGTGTTGTTCGAGCGGAACACGAACGCGTTGCCCGTCGAGCCCGCCGCGATGTCCGCGTCGAAGTACATGCTGTTCGACGACTTGAGCACGAAGTGCCCGGCAGGGGCAGCGGTGAGCGTCGAGCCGGTAGAGCCGCTGAAGCAGTCGCCACTCGCGCAGTCGCCGACTGCCGTCACGTCGCCGGACCCGGAGGGCGTGGAGCAGGTGAAGTTCCCGCCCGCGTCCACGGCCGAGAAGAAGTCACCCGCCGAACAGGTGTTGGCGACGACGCCCGAGCCGCTACCGCCCGGCGGATAGTAGGCCGGACCAGTGGCCCAAGCCTGAGAGGAGATGGAGGCAAGGGCCAGCAGGCCGAGCAGGAGAGCGCGCGCCAGCACGAACCCTCCTCACTTCTCGATCAGCACACCGACGATGACGGTTCCCGTGTCGCCCTTGCACGACCATCCCGTGTCGCGCACGGAGCGATTCACCGGGATCGAGCCCTTCGCGAACAGCGAGAAGCCCTCGCCCACCGCGTCGCACACGCCCGCCGCTGCCGTTACCGGGCAGATGGTCACGAAATTGGTCGCGTCCTCGTTGAAGAACACGATCGAGCGCGCATTCGCCGTGGCCGTGGTGGCGACGAGAGCGATGTCGCCCGCCGTGGTGCAGTTCACCTCGGCGTAGGTCCGCGTCGTGCCCTGCTGCTCGCGCACGTAGAGCGGATTGGTGGGAGTGCCGCCCTCGGCGTGCGCCGAGCTCGAGAGCGCAACGAGCATGAGGGCGAACAGAAGTCGCTTCATGATAAACCTCGCGGGGGCCACGGGCGCCCCCGTCAAGTAGCTGGTCAGGAGTTGGCCGGCTCGTCGAGCGCCAGCACCATGCCGACTACCGCGATGACGCCGGTCGTGATGGTGTTGGCCGCACCGAACTTCAGCGCATGGTTGGCAGCCGCGAGCTTGAGGCCACCGTCGCCGTAGTCGATGTCCCAGAAGCCGTAGTGGACCGTGACCGCGTCGGTCGCGGAGATGATCGCGCCACCCTGCGCGGCGCGGGTCGCCGTGGTCGCGCCCGCGATGCGGCCGATGCCGACGACGTTCGCGATCGCGTTGTCGCAGACCACCAGCGGGTCGCCAACCGTCGCACCAGCGAGCACGGTCGTCACGTATGCCTCGACCAGCACCTTGTAGACGCGCAGGTACAGCCCGGTCGCCGGGGTCGCGAGCGTCGCGAGGCCGGTCGTGGTGAACGATGTATTCACCGAGCGGTAGGTCGCCTGCATGCGCTTGCGCAGCGCGATGTTGTCACGGGATTTCGGATCCATCTCTCTCTCCTTGCGTCTCCAAACGCAGGTTTTCTACTCGTCTCCCCGAGCAGGTAGGGTCAGGCCGCGATCGGCGGCCCCTGCGCTTGGGCTTGCGCCGCGAGCGCATCGGAAGAAGGCGGGGGCTGCCCCGAGTTGGAGGCTACAGGCGCAGGGGGTCCGGTCCCGCTCCCACCACCACCCGGCGCAGCCCCTGCCGCTTGTGCCTGCTGCTGCAGCATCATCTGCTGTTGCATTTGCTGCATGCCCTCAGGCGTGTCGGGGAGATCAAGCTGCTCGGGGTCGAAGCCGAGTGTGCTGATCGCCGTGTAGAAGATCTTCAGCATGTTCATCGGCGGGATGCCGAGTTGCTGACCGAGCGACATCAGCTGCATCAGGCGCTGCATCAGGTCTTGCCGCGCCATCATCATCGAGATGCCGCGCACCTGAATCTTGGTCGGGACGTTGAGCGTCTCGAACCGCGTCACCTGATCCTGGAAGAACTGCGCCGCACCCGGCCCGCCGAACTGCTCAAGCAGGTCGGAGAGACGCGGGTCGCCCGCGTCGTTGCCGAACTGCAGGATGAAGTCCTTGACCAGATTCAGCAGGCGCTCGAGGTCGTTCTCCTCCAGGCGCCGCGCAACGTTGTGCAGGTAGGCCGTCCCGGCCGAGGTCTTCGACTGCACCTCGGTCGCGGTAGGACGCCCGCGCGAGCTCGGCGAGCCGTCGATGAACTCCGAGATCTGCGTGGAGCTCTGCCCGATCTGCTCGAGCTTGTTGTACAGCGGCCAGAGGTTATTGATCTGCGTCTGGAAGTTGATCTTCCGGACGAACTCCTCGCGTCCGCGGTAGATCTTGCCGGGCCACAGGTGCTCGGGGGTCGACGGCTCGTCGCACTTCGTCTCGTCCATCAGGAAGATGCCGAGCACCGCATACATCGCGTCGTCGATCATCAGGTTCAGCACCTTCTCGCACTGTTCCTGAACTCGGGAATCGGCGTCGCACAGCGGCATGCCCCACGGGCGGCCGTGATAGGGGAGCGGTGTCGAGCAGATGTAGCCGTTCTGGCCGCGCCAGAGCGGGTTCGGGCAGGCGCGCACCAGCGCCTTCTCGTTCACCGCATCGAAGCACCAGTTCTCGCAGACGATCCTGCCGTCCTTGTCGTAGAGGTTGCCGACGTACCGCTGCAGGAGGTGCTGCCGGCGCGACATGGCGCGCGAGTCGAGGAGCTCGGTGCGGCGGTAGCGCGACTCACGCGTCGCGTCCCACGACACCGGCTCGCCGATGCCGTCGAGCGAGTCGTAGATGCCCGCGTCGACGCGCGCCTGCAGATCCTCCTCGTCGACCGCCGACTCCTCGATGACGAACTTCCCCTTGTAGAAGCCGCCCGCGTAGGGATCGGGGTAGACGCACCACGCCGAGACGAAGTCGGTGCGGAACTGGTTGCGCGGCATCGACATGGTCGACACGTAGGGCCGCGGCGGCTGCGGGGGCGGGCCAGCCTGCGGCCCCATTGCCATCGCCGCCTGCTGCCACTGCTGCATCTGCATCTGCCACTGCTCGACCTCCATCGGGTCGGGCTGCATGACGTGCGGGCGGCGCTCGACGAAGTTGTCGACCGAGACGCGCAGGAAGCCGGTGCCCAGCAGGAACGCCTCCTCCCACATGGCGAGCACGTTCTCGATCGTGCGTGCCTGCTCGACGACGATCCCGAGCCAGTGCTGCAGAAGCCGCGTCTGCGGCTCGTAGTAGGTCTTCGGCTCGTTCAGAACCTGGAACCACTGCGGCGCGTCGAGCAGTACGCCCTGGAGCTGCGACAAGGTGACGCGCAGCTTGGTCTGCACCTCGGGCACCTTCACGCGCGCCTGCCAGGGCTGCTTCATCCTGTCGAAGGTGCGCAGATGGTAGAGGTCTTCCATCCGCCGCCACTCGTCCTCGAGGCCTCGGCGCGCGGTCGCGGAGTTCTGCCGCGCCGTCTGGATCGACTGCAGGATGTCCTGCTCGGTCATGGCGCGGGCGCGCTCGATGTCGACGATTCCGAGCTGCCGCCAGTCGTCGCGCTGTACGAGCTCGGCCCAGTTCGGGCTCGGGAACGGAGCGAGAAGTGATGCGGGCGGCGGGGGCCCCTGCATTGCGCCGCCGTATGCGGGTCCGGGGAGCCCCCCGGCTCCCATCCCGCCGCCCAGCACCTATCGCCTCGGCACGTACCCCGGAGTCACGCCGAAGCCTGCGTTCGTCCACTGCGAGGTGGGCCGAACGATCGGCGACGGAGCGGGCTGCGGGGTCGGAGCAACGGGCATGCCGCCCGCCCCATACGCCGAACCTTGCAACTTTGCAAGCTCCTGACGCACCAGATCTTGCACCACTGCACTCATGTCGGCCGGCTGATACTCGGGCATGGGGCGCTGCGCGAGGGCCGCCTCGGGAACGCCGGCGGGCGGAACGTGCCGGCCGGGCTGGCCGCTGAAGAACTGGGATCCCCCGTCCGGGTCAGTGTACGCGCCCGAGGCGAGGTTGCGCTGGAAGCGTTCCTGCCAGCGCGCCGCCAGCTCGGGCGACGGCTCGCGGCCCTCGTGCGCGGCAAACGGGATGCGGTCACCGCCCATGGTCACGTTCGGCTGCTCAGCGAGACGCTGGTTCGCGCGCTCGAACATGACGCGCTCGTCGCGCTCGCCGAGGCGGAACTGCTTGAGCAACTCGAACCCGTGCTTGCACCAGTTGCCGAACTCGACCGGGTCGTCGATCACCGCCGCGCCGATGAGGCTCGCGACGATGTAGCGGTTCTCCGGGTGCATCCACGCGGCGCGCACCTCATTCCCGCCCTGCTCGTAGCCGGCGCGAAACGCCCCCTGCCGCAGCGCGTCGACCTCGGCGTGTGAGAGCAGCAGCGGCGGCAGCTCGGGCTCGGGCTCGAGCGGTGCAGGCGTGAACTCGGCCTCGATGATCCGAGGCTCGCGCTCCTCGGCTAGCTGTATCCCCTTGGGATCAGGTGCCGCCAGTCGCTCGGCGTCGTGTACGACTCCGCCAGGCTTGGAGCGCCGCCGCGGCTGCGCGTCCTTCGCTCCCCTGGGTCGTCCACGTCGCTTTGCTGGTAGCTCATTGCCAGCGGGCTCCCCGACGCCAGCGGCCCCTCGTCCCGCAGCAGCTTCTTGAACGTCGGCTCCGCTGCCCGAAGATACATCGCCAGGTCCACCCAGTCCTTGCCCGTCTGCTCGTAGAACTTCCGGTCCCTCTTCGACGGATCTGCGACCCACACGAACCTCCTGAAGGCCCACAGCGGGCCCTTCTGCATCTCGGCGACGCTGCGACAGATGCGCAGCTTCGGCACTTCCTTCTGCTCGGCACTCGGATTGTAAGAAGGGCGCAGCCAGTCGTGCAGGGTCTGCACGTGGGTGTCGACCGACTCGCGGTAGTCGATGCCCGCCCGGCGGAACTTCTCGAACCAGTCCTGTTTCAGATCGGCGTCGATGCGGTGCTTGCCGCCGCGCCGGTCCATGATCGCCAGGTCCGGCTGTCGCCCGACGAAGCGCCGGTGCGCCTGGATGTCGCGCACCATCCTCGAGAAGCCGTCGTTCGGCACCTGCGCGGCGTGGAACCAGTACCAGTTCTCGTCGGGATCGACCGTGAACCAGCCGCAGTGCAGGGGGCGCTTCATCGCCGGGTCGACCACCTCGACCACCGGCCAGCCCCAGCGCCGCACGTCGATGTCGGGAACGACATGCGTGTCGTCGAGCACGTAGGGGAACTCGAGGTCCGCGACGCCCGCGAAGATCCCGAACTCGCGCGCCGCGCGCTCGGCCGGCGGGATGAGCGCGAGGAAGGTCAGGATCCGGTCGTGCGGCAGGACGCCGACGCCGGGGTTGCACTGCGCGCAGTTGGCGTGGATGTCGATCGGCGGGAAGATCGCGACCGCCCCGTAGAGCGGGGAATCGGGATCCTTCCCCGGCTCGATGAGCTCGTCGAGGATCCACGCCTCCTTGAGCGGCGTCAGCGACAGGTCAACCCGGCCGCGGCGGGCCATGAGACCTCGGCGCACGGCGTTGAAAATCGCCTGCGGCGGCGGCTCGTCGAACCACGCCCGGTCCCAGACCGCGCCCTCGAACACCGACACGTCCTGCTGGTAGGACATGAAGACCGCCTCGGCCCCTGACGCGAAGCGCCAGAGGTAGGGGAAGCCTTCCGCGTTCTTCTTCGGCGCGCCCTGCAGCATCGCCGGCGAGATGAACTCGGCGAACTTCGGCAGCACGTTGTCGCGCAGCGCGTCGAACGACTCGCCCGACACGAGCGCCCGGTAGCCGCGCCTCGAGCCGCGCTGCGGCCGCGCCTGGTCCTTGCCGCCGAGCGCGATCGGGCGCATGCCGGTGCAGCCCGAGATCGTCTCGATCGCGCCCCACGTCGTCTTGCCCTGCTGGTTCGGGGCGACGACGGGCCGGATCTCGTGCTCCGACTCGTACCACGGAAGCTGGTAGCGGAGTGGCGTGAAGCGCAGGAAGCCCGTTGAGTTGACGATGGCGTCGGTCTGCTCGGTGAGCGACCGGAGCTCTTCCGCCAATTGTTCCGGCGTCAGACCGGAAAGATCAGGGGGATTTTTCGATTTTTCGTGCGCCACCGCACGACGCGAATAATCTCTTTCTTGCAGGAGTGCAAGAAATCATTCCACGTCGAGGCAAATCATCAGGTCGCGCTCGTTTGCCCAGCGGACAGTAGCCGGGTCGACCAGCTCGAGCAGCGTGTCGAAGTGGTCGCGCGTGCCGCAGCAGTCGAGGCGCACGGCGTGCGTCCGGTCGAAGTTCTTGGGCTCCCAGATCAGCATGTGACAGCCGCAGCGGAACAGGATCGTGTCCTTGTCCCAGATCTCGAGGATGCCGAGATCAGGGATCATCGCCGGCCTCGGGCTCCGGCGCGACCTCGCCGGGCAGCAGGTTCCAGCCGGGATCCTTGATCGGCACCGTGGGGTCGAGGAGCTTCGCGCGCAGATCCTCGACGTAGCGACGCTCCTCGTCGTTCAGCTTGATCATGCGGTGGAACGTCGTCGGGCGGCCCTTCGGGTACTCGCCCTGGTACATCTTCTCCGGGTGCCACGGCAGCGCGAGCATCTCGCGGAACCACATCTCGCACATCTCCGCGGCCCACGGGATCGTGCCCCACATGCGGAGAGGGACGAAGTAGTCGTCGCTGCCGCCGACGATCACCGTGTCCTTCGGGTCGATGATGCCAACCCACGCATGCCACGCCATCGGCTCGTCGTCGTCGACCGTGAGCCCCGAGACGACGCGGAAGCCGTTCACGACCTTGGTCTCGCGCGTGACCGGATCCTTCGACAGCATCGGCTCGCGATGCCCGATCGTCTCGAGCCGCTCGAGCGCGATACGCTGGCGCTTGGTGTACTTCGTGAGGTCGATCATCGCGCTTCCTTCTGCCGCGCACGCCAGCGTCGCTGCGCGTCGCGGTTCTGCTTGCGCCTCTTCGGCGTGCCTACACGCTTCGCCTCGTTGACCTGCGAGCAGCACGCCTCCGAGCAGTAGAGCGCCCGCGTGCCGTTGCGGTCGAACTCGTCACCGCAGCGCAGGCACTTGCGGATCGTCAAGTAGAAGCCCTCCGAGCTGCTGCCACCAGCAGGGGAACGCGCTCGTTCACCGGCGCGTTGCACGCGTCTCCGCGGGCATCTGCATCGTGGTGGATTTGAAGCAACTTGGTCATCTGTCAGCGTAGGTCAGCACGTCAAGAAGAACAGCTTGGTCAGCGTCATCAAGCTTCAGCTTGTTGAGCAGCAGAGCTATCCAGCTCTTGGCCCCTTCCTTGGGGATGGTACACCAGACGGGACTCGAACCCGCGATCGGCTTTCGCCTGCCTTCTGATTATCAGTCAGATGCTCTACCCACTGAGCTACTGGTGATTGTGCGTGACCGATTCTCCCTCTTCGCCGCTGAAGGGCTCCTGTCTCTAGGCGACTTCGATCAGCGTCGTCGCATTGGCGAGCGAGAGCCGCCCGTCGAGCGCGCCGATCGTCTCCATGTACTCGTCGTAGCTCTTCGCGAGCTGCGCCTCGTCGATGTGTGCGATGATGTCGGTCGGACCCGCCTCGCCGTCGCTCCTGATGGCGCGGCCCTGGTTCCGCGGATCCTGACGCACGCGCGCGAGCGTGTCCTGCAGGTTGCGCTGGAACTTGGCCCAGTCGCCCTGGATCTCGCGACGCCACGTCAGCCACTCGGCAATCGAGAACTCGCGCGTCCCGATCTTGAGCTGCGTCTCGAGGTTGGCCTTCTGGATCGCGAGGCGGATGCGGATGATGCGGTCCTCCATGTCGCCGATCGACTGGAGCTCGCGCGCGATCCAGTTTGCAACCCCACCGTCCTTCTCCATCGGGTCGCGCATCTGCGCCGGGCGCACGATGTAGGGGCCGATCCCCTGCCGCTTCTTCTCGATCCTCGCCTTGAGCGTCTTGATCTCGGCGAGGCCTTCGGTGATCGTCAGCATGTTCTCCTCCTACTGCCCAGCCCGCGGCATCCCGGTCGCCGGCACGAGGAGCGGCGAGATCGGGACGAAGCCGAGCTCGTCGAGCAGCCCCTTGATCTCGTCCGTCATCACCGGCTGCCCGGTGATCAGCGCGAGCAGCATGCACACGGTGCGCTTCTGCAGCTCGAGCGCCTTCTGCGTCGCGTCGAGCTTTTCGTGAACGGCCGCGACCTCGACGAAGAACGTCGCTGCTTCCACCTGGACCCCCTCGTTCACCACGGCAGGGTGCCGTAGAGTACCCAGCGAGCTGCGATGGCAATCGCGCCGACGACGACAGCGAGCCAGACCACGTTGGCGATCAGCGCAAGGCCGATCATCCCCCCGACGAGCGCCTTGTCCCTACGTTGCAGCACCGAACCCCCCTCGTTCCTCCCCGCCGAGCCGTGGCTCGAGCACGCCGCCCCATGCGACGCCCCGAGCCACGGCCCGTCAGGTATCGAGCACCTATTTCCCGACATAACCCAGAATACGTTGCACGACAATCCCGTCGTATGAAATAATCCGCGAATGGAAGAAAAGGTGACTCGAGCCGAGATGCGTCGTCTCTGGGCGGCAGCGATCCACCGCGGCCGTCCCGAGAGGAAAGCCCAGCAGCGCGACGCGAAAGACGAGCGCCGCCCGATCTCCGCGGCGACGAAGAAGAGCTTCCGCCGCATGAAGCGCCTCGCTCTTGCTCTCGAGCAGAAAGTGGCGCACAACAGTCCCGCGGTTGAACTCCGCGGGGGGGCTGAAGAGAAGCCGGGCTAGTCACCTGGCCTGCCGAGAGCACGACCACTCTCGGTGATCACCTCCCCTTCCCCACCTCAAGCCTTTCGGCCGGCGTAAGCCGCAGACGGTGGGGGAGGGGGGCGTCTGTCTCCGACAAGCTGTAGCTGCATCTGTAGCTGTAGCTGAATCTGCTACTTGACCCTTTCCAAGCGCCGCGACCGGAAAGGGGCCCCCATGTCAATTCTGCCTTGGGGGGGTGATGGTGGCGACTGGCGACCGGTCATTCACGACATCGATGTCGCGCGTTGTGAATCAGCGATCATTGATACACGATATCAATGTCGTATTACCGGCAACAGAAATGCGCGCGGCGTCGTATAGGCGTCGTATAGGCATCCGCCTGGTCTGGGATTCTCGAGCGCATTGGGCTCGAGAATTTTCGTTCGTTCAGGCACGGATTCTTTCTCTCGTGCTCTATCTGCTATTGACAAGGGGTGGACCATTCTCTATCTGTCAGGTGAACGACAAACTGCGGCTCGAGCCGCAAGGGGGAATGACAATGACGAACGACAAGACGACAGAATGCGCGGTTTGCCACGATCCGGCCGTTGGAAAGCTCTGGGTTGACGAGCGGCCGAACAATCCGACGCCGCGGTGGCTTTCGATCAATCAGTACTGCCAGGCGCACGGCGAGCAACACCTTGCACAACAGCGTCGCCTGGACGCGATTGCGCGCATGCCGATCGGCCGTTGGTCTTTCGGCGCATAGGGCTCGAGCTCGATTGCCCGGTTTGGCATTTGCCAGGCCAGGCAATCGGACGCGCGTCCTTCCAATGCGCGAATAGGAGAATCCGATGCGAACGACAAGAAAGCCACGCATGCCACGCCACCGTTGCATGCGACTCGCCGAGTTGGCGGCCGCGGTCGAGACCAACGCTGACGTTACTGCGCTTGCGGCCGAAATCCGTCGCATCACGCGCGCAGCCGGTGGCCATTGGTGGCGATTCGGTAAGCGCACGGCGGATTTTCTCGACGCACAAGGCGAGCTCGAATCGCCGTTTCGCTTGTTCGCGCGCGGAAACGGCAAGCTGCCGTTCTTCGCGTGGTCCGTCCTTCCGCTTGTCACGTGTCCGGGTGCCGGCACGTGCGCGAATTGGTGCTACTCGTTCAAGGCGTGGCGCTATCCCGCGCCGTTCTTCCGCATGCTCATCAATACCGTTCTCGAGCGTACCGAATGGGGCCGCGCAATGATTGCGGCTGAATTCGCCAAGCTGCCGCACGGCACCGATTTCCGCCTGTACGTGGACGGCGACCACGCAACGCTCGAAACCATGGCTTTCTGGTTCGCCACGCTCAACGTGCGCACCGACATCAAGGCATATGGGTACAGCAAGTCATGGCACCTGCTCACCGCCTGGGGAGCCTATAACGCGTTTCCTGATAACTACCTGCTGAATCTCTCGAGCGGGTCACGTTTCGACAACGATCCTGCGATGTTCGCGCGCGTTTCCGAGCTCGCGTGCACGCGTGGCACCTTCATGGCCGTGGACGGTCTCTCGACGAAGGCCGATTACCGCAAAGGGCACGAGCTCGAGCTCAAGCGCCACCTTGCCGAATTGCGCGAGCGGGCCCGTGCGGTGCTCGGGGTCGATAAGGTCTTCGCGTGCCCCGGACGCTGCGGCACGTGCACGCCAAAGGGCCACGCTTGCGGGTCACGCGCGCTTACCGGCGTCTCGATCGTGATTGCGACGCACGCTTGACGCGACGCGCTACGTCGTCTCGTGTCAGTGACGCATGTCATTGACGCGTGTCGGTGAGCCCGCCCGCAATTTTCTGGCGCGAAAACGCTCTAAGCCGGACGGGGGCGAATGTGAAAAAAATGCGCGAAATCCTGATTCGTCTGCGCAGCTTGAAAAAACTGCTCGATGAATTCCACAGCGTGCCGGACGTGGAGTCCGCGCACGTCCTGGTAGAGCTCGAGGTCGAGCTCGACATGCTGATCGAAGACATCGAAGCCGGCGAGCTCTAGTCGGACGGGGGAGAAAATGAATCGTGCCGAGCAGATGTTTGCGTTCATCGACAAGCAGCTAGCGTCCGGACGGACCTGCTACCTGTCCACCGCGCTGCGCGTGACCAAGCTCACGGCGAAACACCGCGACCTCATTCGCGTCCGTAACGGCGCGCTCGAAATCCGCACCGGTAAGCGGTGGACCGATTACACCTACACAAGCCTGCGCGCCTCCTAGTCGGACGGGGGCGGGTCGGGCGTGATGTCGACTGCCTGGGAACGCCGCTCGAGCTCTCGCGTGATCGCGAGCAGCCGGGCGGCTTTCTCGTTCAGCTCGCCCACCGTCGCGGTGCTGCTCTTGCCTTCCATGTGGTTGATTTGCTGTTGGATCAACAACCACTTGTCGATCAAGATCGCCGCGACGGTCGTCGTTGTCTTGACACCAGTCGTGACATCGTCGCCAGGCTGCAGCGCCAGCAAATGGTGCCCGACATGCTCGAGCGCCTTTTCCGCGACGCCGATAACCCTCTGCGAAAGCCGCTGCACGCGATCGGGCGTGACCGATTGCTGGTCGAGCACCGCCAATATGTCGACCGGCTTTCGCGCGAGCTTGGTCGGCGAGCCGATGCCGGGTGCCAGCGATGCCATGATTGCGGCGGCCTGCTTGCCGGCGTCGGACTTTTCCTGATGCGGCGTCAGCTTGCCACGCCCTTGCCTGCTTACCCGCCCGTGCACCTGTCGTTTCGGCATTCCTGACCCCTTAACCGGACGGGGGCGGCCGGCAGGACGCACGGCCCATCCGCACGCCCCACCGCCCACCTTCAGACGAACCCAGAGAATTTTCGTTCTACCGCATCCTGCACTTGCGCGTCAAATGCAGACGTGCAAGAGCAGATGTATGCTCACGACAAAGCGAAGGGTCCGACGAAAAATCTCCCCGAACGTTTCTCGACAGCGCGCGTGGCAGATCAAGCAGCGCGAGCAGGGACTCTGCATCCTGTGCTCCGAGCCGGCCTGGCGACGCGGCTCCTGCCACTGCCCGAGACATCGCGCCGAGCACAACGAGCGCGAGAAGGCGCGCTACCAGCGCAAGATTAACCCGCCGCCGCCACCGTCCCTCTGGTGAACGCCGCGGCCGCAAAGCTGTCGCTCGGACTCGTGCCGCCGTTCGGCCTCGAGGACGTGAAGCGTGCGTTCCGCGAGGTCGCACTGCGCGTGCATCCGGATCACGGCGGCAGCGATGTCGCGATGCGTACCGCGATCGAGGCCCGCGACGAGCTCCTCTCGTGCCTGTCCCGCAACCCGCAGGCATTCGCGCGAGCGGAGAAGCCGAAACCCAAACAGACGTTCCAGTGGCGTCGCAGCGCGAAGGGGAACCTCACGACCCCGCTCAACAACGGGCACTGGGGTACCATCTTCAAGACCGCGTTCGGCGACTACAAGTACGTCACCCGAAACGACTTCTCGGCACGCAGCTTTGCGACCGAGGACGCGGCGCGCGAAGCCGCGGAGGAGAGGTGGGGGGCCGCATGAAGGCACGCAAGATATCGAAACAGCGCGCGTATCAGCTCCGGCAGCGCGAGAAGGGGCTGTGCGTTCTCTGCCCCTCACCGGCGTGGAGGAGCGGGTCGAGTTACTGCCGGTCCCACCTCGATCGCCACCTTGAGCGAAAGCGCGCAACTCGGGATGTTGACCTGCGGCAGGAAGGGGCGTAGGTCATACGCCCATGAAATCAGACTGGTTGCCGACCATGCCGATCCACGCGGCGAACTGGCTCGCCGATCCACGTATCCGAATGCTCACACCGGCCAAGCGATGCGCCCTCATTGAGGCGCTGCTGCAAAGCTGGATGCTCGGCGAGCCCGTCGCCGTGAACCCCGCAATCAAGACCGTTTTTGAGACAAATTGGGCCCAATATTCTGCAATTCGGAGCGAAATGACTGCAGCATACGAAAAGCGCACCGAACAGCGAAAAGACGCCGCCAATGCTAGATGGTCCGATGCGGGCCGCATGCGAGCCGCATCCGGGCCGCAATGCGGGACGGAGGGAACCCCAACCCCAACCCCAACCCCAACCCCAACCCCAGCAGCTTCTGCAAAGCAGAAGCGTTCCGCGCCGAAGCGCGGGAACGACACCTGGCTCACGCCGTTCGGGGACGCATGGCGTGCGCGCTACGGTGGGGAGCTCGCGTGGGCTCGAGCGGGGTCCGCGTTCTCGCCTCTTCGCGAGGAGCACGGCGCGGAGCGCGTGCTCCGAGCGTGGGTCCGGTACGTCGCCGCGACCGAGGCGCAGTTCGCGTCGCCGCAGCGGTTCGCGAGCACGTTCGGGCAGTGGGACGGCACGGCCCCGCCGGCAGAGCGTCCGATCGACGCTCGGGGGGCGGCGCGGCAGAACGTCCCGGCCCCCCTGCCCCCCGACCCGGAGTTCCGAGCGCGATACGACGAGTCCATGCGCCGCAGACATGCCTCGCAATCGCGATTAGAGCCCCGCAGAGCGACGAACGCCCCGAACCCTACCACCGATGACCCTTGGGCCGATGACGCACCGCTAATCGAAGATTGTAAAGATTGCATGGAGGCATGAGGTGGTGATGTGAACGTGAACGACACGCCGAAACCTGCGTTCTCCGATACGGAGCGCGCGATCGTCGGGCTCGCGAGGGCGTGGATCGGGCAGTACACGCGCTGGTGTGACTGGTGCCGCGGCCCCCTGAAGTTGCGCGATCTGCGCCAGTACATCGGCTGGTGCATGGAGCTCGGCAAGCTGCTCGGGAAGGACGAGCGCCTGCCCGAGCCAAAGGTCTTCTGCAACAACTGCGCGCTCACCGCGATCCCCGAGCTGCTGCGGCAGCCGGTCGAGGAGATCCCTTTTTAGTCTTTGACAGAGAGGCAAATGGCAGGGTAGGATTACCGTTATGAAAACCTGCCGAGGATGTGGGCGCGACCTACCGCTGGTCGATTTCTACCAGCATCAGAGAATGGCAGATGGGCACTTGAACTTCTGCAAGCCGTGCGTCCGGCAACGCGTGCGGAATGACTACCACGCGAGGCCCGAAGAAATGCGGGAACGGGATCGCTTACGGTATCAGGGATCCCCGCAGAGAAGGGCCGCACTTCGCGCTTACAACAAGCAGGCAACCCTGCGCGACCCACAGCGCGCGAAGGCGCGCAAGGATGTGGGGAACGCGATTCGCGACGGGAAGTTGAAGAGAGGGGCGTGCGAAATGTGCGGAGCCGAAAAATCACAGGCTCATCATGACGACTATTCGCGACCGCTCGACGTGCGGTGGCTCTGCTTTCGCTGCCATCGGCAACATCATGGGCAGTACGCAGAGCAGGAAAGGCCCTTCTGATGCTGGTCGAGATCACGATCGAGTTTCGCGGCCAGACGGTGCGCCAGCAGCTCGAGGTCGAGCCCACCGAGATGCGCAGCGCGACCTCGATCGTCGAGTCGAAGGTGAAAAGGCTCGCGAAGGAGTACCGACAATTCAAGCCGAAGGTGACGTGGCGCGAGGTAGGTGGAAAATAATCCAAGATAGATCTTGACTGCTTCAAGAGCAGATGCAACAACGAGGTCGGAGGTTGGATTATGGAGCTGAACGACGAACAGAAGAAGGCGCTTGAGTCGATTGAGACTTGGGCCAAGGCGCTCAAGGAGTTTCACTCGGCCGAGGTCGACTGCTTTGAGAGCACACTCTACTTTCTCGCGATGTCGGTCGACGAGGCGTGCAAGAAGTTCGGCGTCGAGTCGATGACGCAGCTCGTGCTGCGCCAGACGCAGACCGAGGCCGAGCGCCTGCGCGAGATCGAGCGCGATCTGTACAGGAGGGCATCGCTGTGACCACCCGAGAGAGAGCAGACGCGATCGCGCGTGCAGTGCACGCACGCATCGGCAAGGCAATGCAGGAGCTCGCAACCGTCGCCCCGATGGTGCAGCGCGAGCACCCATTCTCGGCCGTCGTGACGATGCGCGGCATCATCGACGACCTGCGCGTCGTCGAGGCGCTGATCATGGAGGAGGCGCGCCGCGACCGCGACGGCGTGCCCACCGAGTCGCTGATCTGCGGCTCGTGCGGCGAGCACGAGTCGCGCTGCCAGTGCGACGAGACCTGCACCGTCTGCGGTCGGCGCGATTGCGACGACCCGCACGAGCAGGACGCTGCGGCCTACGAGCCGCGGGCGAGGTACTGACCATGGCGCGTTTCACTTTTCAGAAGGACAAGGCCGAGTACGGCGACGGCTGGATTTTGCGCGATTGGGCAAGCAATGTCGGCGTGCAGCAAATCGTCATGCGCGAAGAGGCCATCGAACTGCGTGATTTGCTGCTGCAGACGTTCCCGCTCGAAACTCCCATGAGCGACGAGGCACGCATTGCCGAGGCATGGCAGGACACGCGCGACGCACGCGAACGCCGTGAGCGCATCGCGACGGCGGTGCTTGCCGGAATGCTTGCACAGACGCCGCGCGATCCAGACGCCGCGGCCGATGAAGCGATCCAGCAGGCGGAGATTATGATCGCTGCTCTCGACAAGCCTGGATATTGACCATGAGCAACAACGGCCCTCTCTTCGACCATCCGCCCTGCTCGAACGACACGACCTCGCGCGAGGCGGCAGAAGCCATCGCACCAAAGGCAAAGGGGCTGCGCGCGATGGTGCTGCTGTACCTGAAGCGCAGCCCCGACGGCTCCACGGCTCAGGATATCGAGCAGGGGCTCGATCTCTCTGGCAACACGGTACGCCCTCGCCTGCGCGAGCTGGTGCAAGCGGGTCGGGTGTACGACAGCGGCGAGACACGTCGTCTCGCATCCGGCCGCAAGGCCATCATCTGGCGCGCCAGGTAGGCGAGCCGCACAAGCACAGGAGGCAAGAGATGAGAGTCGGAGAAGCGTTCCCCAGTCGGTTCCTGAAGGCCGAGGATCTGCACGGCAAGAAGGTCGCGGTGCGGATCAAGTTTGTCGAGATGGAGAAGGTCGGCGAGGACACGCGCCCGGTCGTGACCTTCGTCGGCAAGGACAAGGTGCTCACGCTCAACAAGACCAACGCGCTGATGATCGCGAAGCTCGTCGGCACCGACGACATGGACGAGTGGGGCGGCAAGCAGATCGTGTTGCGCCCCGACGTGACCACGTTCGGCGGCAAGCCGATCGACTGCATCCGCGTCGAGGCGATGCCGAGCGGCGGCGTGCCGGCGGCACCCGAGCCGCCCGCAAACGACTTCGACACGTCGGACGACGACGACCGCGTGCCGTTCGATCTCGACGACTGATAACCGAGGGGGCGGTGCCCGCGGGCCGCCCCCACCACGGGGGACGACATGAAGCTGACGAACCGACTGAACCTGCCCGACGCCCTGGTCGCGGCAATCACCGCAGACGACTACAGCCGCGGCGACGCCGACATCTCCGTCACGCAACTCATCGCGCCGCCGCGCAAGGTCGAGCTCGAGCGGCGCCACGCCGACGAGATCGTCGAGGACGCGGCCGAGCGCATCTGGCTCCTCTTCGGCAAGATTGCGCACGGCATCCTCGAGAAGGCGCAGAGCACGGGAGTGCGCGAGACGCGCCTCTACTCCGACATCGGCGGGCTGCGGATCTCTGGCGCCTTCGACCACCTGTCGCTCGAGGACGGCGTGCTCAGCGACTACAAGGTCACGAGCGTCTGGTCGGTCAAGAACGCTGGCGAGAAGTCGGAGTGGGAGGAGCAGTTGAACGCCTACGCCTACCTCGCCGCGGAGGCCGGCTACAAAGTGAACTCGCTGCGCATCGTGGCGCTCTGCCGCGACTGGCGCATGAGCGACGCCGAGAAGTACAAGGACGAGGGCTACCCCGAGTTCCAGGTCGCCGTCCTGCCGCAGCGCCTGTGGAACCTCGGCAAGACCTACGACTGGCTACTCGAGCGCGTCACGCTGCACCGCGAGGCACGTCAACTCCCGCTCGAGCTGCCGCACTGCACGCCCGAGGAGCGGTGGGAGAAGCCGGGCGGCTGGGCGCTGATGAAGCCCGGCGCGACGCGTGCGACGCGCGTGCTCGCGAACGAGGCCGACGCGCGCAAGCTCGCCGCAGCGACGAAGGACATGCAGGTCGTGTTCCGCCCCGGAGTGTCGGTGCGCTGCGAGTCCTACTGCGCCGCGGCGCCGTTCTGCTCGCAGTTCCAGAAGGGCAAGGTGGCGGCATGAAGATCCTCGACATCTACGGCAAGGAACTCTGGTCTGACGACAGGCCGACCGTGCGCGAGTCGGTTATCGCTGCGGTGGTCAGCGCAGCTGACCTGCGCGACGCTGACCTGCGCGGCGCGGAACTGTACGACGCCAACCTGCGCGACGCGAACCTGCGCGGCGCTGACCTGCGCGACGCGAACCTGTACGACGCGAACCTGTACGACGCGGACCTGCGCGGCGCCAACCTGCGCGACGCGAACCTGCGCGACGCGAACCTGCGCGGCGCGATGGGAGTCAGCCGCCACCTCTGCACGCCGCTCCTGATGCTGCACGACCAGCCAGGACCGATCCGCGCCTACAAGCTGGTGAACGAGAATAGCGAGGGCCATGTCAAAGGCGGGCTTAAGTACGTGATCGGCGAGAGCGTCGAGGTCGCGGGCGCCAACACCGATGTGACCGAGCACTGTGCGGCAGGGATCAACGTCGCGACGCTCGACTGGTGTATGCGCGAGTGGCGCGCGGGCTACCGCATCATCGTCGTAGAGTTCACGGCGGCGGACATTGCAGCGATCCCGACCGCGACTGACGGCAAGTTCCGGCTGTTCCGCTGCAAGGTCGTCGGCGATAAGGACCTGACCGAGATCGGGCTGGTCGAGAAGGGCAAGGTGGCAGCATGAACCGCGATCGCGCCGTTGCCGAACTGGAGGTGGCAAAGGTCTACTTGGAGAGGACGATCAAGGCGGTGGACGAAGGGGACCTCAACGACACTTTCTTCAGCGCCATGATCGAGGCCATCAAGCGGGCCGAGAAGGTGCTGAACCCGGACTCGCGAGAGTGACAAGGACTGAGCGGGCGCTGGCCTACCAGCGCAGGCAAAAGGCAAAGGGGCTGTGCATCCTGTGCCCCCAGCCATCTTTCAAATGGGCGCGCTGCGAAGCGCACTACGAACGGGAACGGGCGCAGAAGGCACTGCGCCGCATGAAGGGGGGATCTCATGGGACAGGTTCGAGAGTTCACGCCGAAGGTCCAGGTGGGAGCGCACTATGACCAGAACGACGAGTGGGCGCGCAACCCGCGCCTCTCGGGCGTCATTGACCTGAACGAGCGCCGCTACGAGCGCGACTCGCTCCTCGTCGATCGCGTGCTCGGCGCGCTGCTCTGGTTCGCGCTCGGCTACACGGTCGGCTTCATGGTCTGGGGATGAAGGTGCTGACCTTCTTCGTCCCCGGCATTCCGGCCCCGCAGGGAAGCATGCGCGCCTTCATGCCGAAGGGCGCACGCTTCCCCGTGGTGACCGCTGACAACCCGAAGACGAAGCCGTGGCGCTCGACCATCGGCGTCGTGGCGCTCGATGCCATGTACCGGCAGGACTGGCCCCTCGCCGAGGGGCCGCTGACGGTCGAGCTCCTGTTCGGCATGCCGCGCCCGAAGTCGCTGCCGAAGCGCGTCACGCACATGACGAAGAAGCCCGACATCGACAAGCTGATCCGCGCTGTGCTCGACGCGCTGAAGGGCGTCGCCTGGTGCGACGACTCCCAGGTCGTGTCGGTTTATGCGTCGAAGCGGTACGGGCAGCCGGGCTGCAAGGTGGAGATCTTCGAGGTGACGGAATGACGATTCAGGAGTACGCCCGCGCCGTGGCGGAGGCGGTGCGGGATGAGATGATCGAGATGTATCGAGACCTGCGGAACCCGGCGGGGATCAACCTCGACGCCATCATCGCGAGCGTGCCGCCACCGGCAGCGCAGCACCACGACGCGCCGACGTGCCCCGGATGGCCCGCGCCGATGATGAGATGCCGCAAGGAGCCGCACGAGGCGCGCGGCGGGTACCTGCACGCCGAAGATGACGACACGCCGTACTATGTGGACGGGCTGCGATACTGCGGCAGGTGCCACCACTTTCTCGACGAGGGTGAGTCGCATCGAGCAGCGCCCGCACCCGTTGCGACGCCGACGCCCGACATCGACCCGGAAACTGAACGCTTCGCACGCATCGGAAAGCTGTTCTGTGAACTTTGGGAAGCTGGCGCTCCGTGGCCGGTACGCCATTGGACGTGCGACAAGCACAAGGTGAAAGGGTGCCTACGATGCAAGGCAACAACCGCACCAGAGGTGAGACCATGACGCCCGACATCGACCCGGAGGAGGTGCGGCGGGCGCTGGCGGTGAATGGGTGGCGCAACGAACGAGAGCGGACGGCGATCGAGCGCGCCGCGATGGCGTACCTGCGCCTCCGCGAGCAGCCCGCGCCGGACGTGCAGGCGCATTGTGTGGGATGCGGCCACGCAGCGCACGCGCTCGACTGCTCGGAGCAGGGTTGTCTGTGCCCGCACTCCACCGACGTGCAGGCGTACAAGGAAATGTACGAGTGCGGATATGAGGCCGGAAGGGACGAGGTGCAGGCGCAGGCTGAATGGTGCGCGCGCCTACCGGATGGCTCTGGCGCCGCGGTGGTCAGCTTCCCGCTGCCTGATAATCACTGGCTGACAGCCGAGCACGAGAACGTGCCCCCTATGCCGTTTCGCATGGGCACCGATGACCCGCGACGCACGGAGTGGAAGAACGCGATCAGGGATGCGGGAAAGTACGCGGTGCGCTGCGCAACGATGAACGGAGCGGACAACGACTTCGACCCTGACGCGTTGGTGCAGAATCTCGTTGTTGGGATGATTGGCTATTTTACGCCGGATGGCTTCAGTTCAGACGCATGGGCCAATCCGGAACAACCAACACCAGCGATCTTGACCGACACCGACGCGGCGGTCGCGCGCGAGCCGTCGTTCGGCACCTGCGCGGCGTGCGTGATTGAGGGGTTGGAGCGGGCGCTGCGCTTCGTTGCTCCGTTTGTCCTACAGGAGCACAGCGACCGCATCCGCGCCGAGATCGAGCGCCTGCGAGAGGAGAAGCCGTGAGCCATAAGTGGGTGGATCACCCGACCGCGCCACGCACGCACTGCTCGCAGTGCGGCACGCCCGGCGGGCAGACCAGCAGCGACGAGTGTTGGGCTGACCTGTCACTCGGTGCTCGCTCGTGGATGGAGCAACTCGGCGACTTCCTGCCGACGATCCACGCCGCGAACCGCGAGGTGAAGGGCTGGCTCTTCGACGCAGACACGGAAAGTAATGTGCGCAAAACATATTGGCACAGCCGCGACTTGCGAATGATCGCGCTGGCCTGCGTCGAGGTGGCCGACTGGCTCGACCGGAGGGCAGCGCCGTGACCAAGCCGAAGGTGCCGGTCTACCTCGCCGACGAGACGACGGCGAGGTTCGAGACGCGCTCGGCGACGACCCCGGAGCAGGCGCTCTGTGCGGCCGTCCTGTCGCAGGCACTGATCGACCTGCGAACCAACGTCCAGATCGAGTACGTGCGCGACTGGGTCGCAGCGCGCTATCCGGCAGCGATCACGTTCGTGACGTGCTGCGATGCACTCGGCCTCGACCCCGCGGCAGTGCGCGAGCAGCTCGACCGCATCCGCCCGCAGTCGGGAGTCGACCGACGCTTCGCCGGCCGCGGCCTGCGACACGGCATCCGGCGAGGAGCTCCGCTAACTACCTGCTAGCGCCGTGATCGCGGCGAGGATCGCGCGGATCAGGAGCCCGACCCACTGCTCCTTGACGCCCGGCAAACTATTATCGTTTCGTCCCATTACACATGCACCCATGCTCGTCGATTGGCGATCTGCCAGACGCGAGTTTGCGTTACGTTGAATGCACGCGCGACTGAACGCTGTGAGCAGCCCGCAGCAACTAGTCCACGAATCGTGATTATCTCATACTCTTTCAGTCGCGCGCACGGGTTGCCCTCCCCACGGAATGACTCGGCGAGTTCTGGGTAGAGTCGCATCGGGTGGCGTTCGCCAGTTGCCCCGCGAAACACAGCGCGCCCTTTCTTGACCATGTCGTTGTAGTTGTCGCCGAATGAGCCGAGCCAAAGGTGGTCCGGGTTAACGCATGGCGGGTTATCGCAGGAGTGCAGCACTAGCGCGCCATCGGGGATGGGCCCCCTGGCTAACTCCCACGACACGCGGTGAGCGAGAGCAGTACGATTACTGGAAATGCCCATGCGCCCGTAGCCCTTACGCCCCCGCGCAGCGGTCCATTCCCAGCATCCGCTTTCCGTGATGCGGTACTTTCCGCGAAACCGATCAGCCGCCGTTGCCCCGAGTTCCATAGGCACGCATTTTACGACAACCCACTGACCCTGTCCAGTATGGACCAGGCAAGGCGTTGTCGTCGCGTCCCATTTACTTCACCGGCTCGTCGTTTTTTTGGCCTGCGGCCAGCGTGACGGCGATCACCATCAGCGCGTCGCCGACTTTCCTGCCGCCGCCGTCCACGTTGGTCGGGATGACGCCGTTCGAGAACAGAACGGCGACGCACACGAGAATTCCGCGGATGATGGCTACGGTCTGAGCTGTCATGATTACCTCTTTGGTGGAGCAAGAAACTCTCGCGCCACGTTGACGACGGGAGTCGCGTAGAGCGGGATGCGGGAGTCGTACAGACCTCCGAGTCTGGCAGCGGCTTCCGCCGCGCCGCCGGGGTTGCTGAACGCAGCGAGCAGGTCGCGCGTCGTGTCGATCGGCACCGACAGTCCGGGGATCTCGCGCACGTTGCGGAACTCGTCGTCGCCGTAGCGGTGACCCGCGAGCGTGTCCGCTGTGGCGTAGCCCACGTCGCCGACGATCCCGGTAGGTCCGGTGAGTCCCGAGCGAATCGCAGTCGCCCATGTCGGCATGCGACCTGACGCGAGCGTGCGCAAACCCGCAGCCCCCATGTTCGCAGGGACGCCCATGTATGCCGTGCGCGCGAGCCGCGCGAGCCCGAGGTCGCGCAGCGACTTGTCGCCCGTGCGGATGCCTTCGATGATTGGCTGGATCACGTCGTCGTACATGAGCTGCGACTGCTTGAGCCCGAACATCTTGAAATGCGCCGCCGCAGCACCGGCCTGCGTGCGCGCCCACGACGGGATCTCGCCGACTCCCTGCGTGTGCTGCCAGCGGTTCGTCAGGCGCTGGATCGTGTCGAGCCACGTCGCATGCGACAGCACGCCATCGGTCGAGAGATACTCCGCGCCGAGCGCCTCGGGCGTCGTGCCCATCTCGGCTGCGCGCTTCACGAGCGCACGCGAGAACGGCTGGTTTGCCGAGATCATTGCTGCCGCTTCCTGCGCCGTGTCCTTGATCATCGGCACGGCGACGTAGGACGCCGGTCCACGCAGCGCGTTCTCGGCGGGCTTCATGAACGGCGCGGCAGACTCGACCGCGTTCTCTCCGACCGCACGCGCTGCGTAGTCGGTGAACTCATGCGACTGCGCGCCGACGCGGAAGATGTCGCGCAGTGCCGGGTTCGCTTCCACCTCCGCGAAGCCACGCGCCATACCCTTGATTCCGCCGTGCATGATCGCACCGGTCGGCATCTGTCCGATCTGCGTGAGGAATGCGCGCGGCAGCGCCATGCGCGCGGTGCCGCTCAGGATCGCCGAGAGGTCCGCGTCCTTCGGCGGCTGCATGTGGCGTCCGGCGAGCGCCTTCTCGTATGCGTTGAACGCGCGCCACTCCCCGCGGTTGGCGAGATCGGCGAGGTTCGCCGCCGCCCTCTCGCCGACGATGATCTCCTGCCCGCCGTTGCCGACGCTGACCTTGATCTTCACCGGCTTGCCGCCGAAGGCGTAGGCGTTTGCGATACGCGTGGCGTCGGCGCGCACGTGCGCCGGGATCACCTCGGGCGCGTACTTGTTGTACTCGACGCCCTCCTCGGCGAGACGCGCCTTGCCGGTCGCGGCACCAGCGCGCAGTGCGCCCAGTTGCCGCTGCGCCTGTCGGTACGACAGCTCCGGGTTGGCCGTCATGATGCGCTCGATGCCGGTCGCCTCGGAGATGTCCGGAGCGAGCGGGTCGGGAACGGGCTGGTGCGGGTAGTACCTGCCGTCCTGCACGAGCTGGCGCTCAGCGAACCACCGCGCTGGGTCGTCGGGGGTGCCACCGATCGGCACCGTGGTTACGCCCTGGTCGTGGAGCTCCATCGCGCGAGCGCGCGAACCCTTCCCCTTCAGCTCGTCGAAGACGTTCGCGCGTGTGCCCGCCTCGGCGAGGTCAGCCATCTCGCGACGCATCGGATCAGCGAGGCGCTGGATCTCCGGGTCGTACACGTCGGGGCGGCGCAGCATGTCGGCGAAGCGCGCCGCCTGCGCGCCCTGCCCCTCGCCCGTGATCGGATGCGCTCCCTCGACGACATCGACGACGCGCGTCGACAGCGGCACGGTCGAGGCGTCCGCAGCGGGACCGGACACGAGCGGCAACACCGACTCGTCGGTCATCGGGCCGAAGTAGTTGGTGAGGCGGCGCTCGGTGTTGTTCGCGAGCTCGATCTCGTCCGCAAGGTTGTCGTACCCGAGACTCCGCAGCAGACGCACCTCACCGGCAGTCTTGTCGATGAGCGAATCCATGCGCGTCCGCGCGCCGGTGCTCGGGATGCCCTCGATCCGCTCGGTCACGAGGTCGGGGCGCATCTCGGGGCGACGGCCCGTGAAGATGTCCTCGATGTTGACCGGGCGGTCCTCGATGAGCTGCTCGCCAACGCCAGGCGTGTTGCGCGCGTAGCGACGCAGCAGGCTGGTGACGGCGTCCGACGCCTTGCCGCCGACGTAGCTCGCCGCCGACGACGCGGCCTTGCCGATCGGTTCGCGGATGCTCGATGGCGTCGCGTTCCAGAGTGCCTGCCCGCCAGCCTTGGCACCCTGAAGGGCGAGAGGGACGCCCGAGAACGCGGCGTCCATCCCGATGCTCTTCGGGTCGAAGACCGCCTCGGGCACGTCCTGCCCGCGCAGGGCGGCAGTCGTCCCGCGCGCGGCACCGCCGAGCAGCAAGCCCGACCCGAGCGTGCCCCATGCTCCCATCGCCGGGAGTGCGACTCCCGTCGCGAGCGCCGCCGCCGGAACGCCGTAGGTGATAGCGTTGTCCGTATCCTCGGGCGTCCAGAAGGTAGGGTCCGCTTCCCACTTCGCGCGGAACTCCGGAGTCAGCCCACCCGCGGTCATCTGCTGCTCGGTCCACGCTCGCGCCTCGGGCGTGTCGAAGGCGTTCCTCGGCTTGCCGAACGTCGCATCGATCGCGGCCGTGTCGCTATCGCCGAATGCCGCTGCGATCTCGTGCTCGTCTCCACCAGGAGGAGCTGCCCCGAACTCGCCTGCAATTGCCCGCTCGTCGTCGGCGAACGCCTGCGCGATCTGCTCCTCCTCGGTCACCGGCTACCCTTCCAGAGCGCGATCGTCTCTGCTTGAGTGAGCCCGTTCGCCTTGGCGTCCTTAGCGAATGCGGCTGCGCTCGAGCGGTTGAGCTTAGGCAGGATCGCTGCCACCTCTTGCGCACGCTGGATCAGATCGCCTTCGTTGCCGCTCGGGTTCGCCCCCTTGAGCAAGCGGTATGCAGCATTGACTGCCTCGCCGGAAGGACGCACCGGGCTCGTGGCGCTGTCGGACGGCACCATCGTCGAGGCGCGCTCGCGAATGGCGTTCGGCAGCGCGCTGAAATCAGGCTCCTGCGAATCCCAGATCAACCCCTCGTTGGTCTTGAGCGGGATGCCGAGCTCGCGCGCGACCGCGACCGGATCCTGATCCTCATTGTTTACGCGCCGGTCGTACTCCTTGCGCGTGTTGAAGTCGGTCTCCATGAGCGACGTGCCCGTCGCCTGCGTCTGTGCACGCGGTGCCATCGAGCGCGCATAGCGCCCGTCTGCGAGCTGGGCGCGCGAGCGGTTCAGATCGATCTGCGATTGATCCACGCCGGTCAACGACTGCAGACGCGCGAGTTGCCCGTCCACTAGCTTGACGCGCGCGGCCGTCGTCGCATCGGCGTTGCTCGTCTGTGACGCAAGCAGCTCGCCGCGCAGTCGGCCGATCTCCAGGTTCATGTCGGTGATCGCCGCCTGGCGCTGGCTCCGATCCATGGTCGCATCGGCCATGATGTCATAGAGGCGCGCCTGCATGTCGCGCACGCGGGTCTGTGCCGCCATGCCCTCCATCTGGGCGTCAATCTTCGCGAGCTCGCCGGCGAGACGCTTCGGGATCGCGCGCGTCTCCTCCTCGGTCATGTCGCGGCGCGCGTTCAGGTAGCCCTGCTGCGACTCCTCGGTGCCGAGCTTGCCGGCGTTGAGATCGATCTGCGACTGCAGCACGCCGCGGCGCAGCGGGTCGGTCCCGCGAATCGACTCGGCACGAGCGAGGTCGTCTTGAATGCCGCCCGTCGCGGCATCGGCTTCGGCGATCGCCTTCAGCACGTTCGCGTCATTGAGCTGCCCTTTGCGGCGCGCCTCGTCGCGCTGCAACTCCTCCCAGACCGAGTAGCCGCGCTCCTTGCGCACGTCTTCGCGACGCGCGTAGGTCTGCGCGTCGAGACCGCTCGGGTAGGTGACATCCTCGAACAGGCGGTTCTTCTGGTCGAGCTCCTGCTGCGCAGCCGCGTGCTTGTCGTCGCCCTCCTGCGCCGCGTAGAACGTCTTGGTGTACTGGTCGACGTTCTTCGCGCGCTCGCCCTCGACGATGTAAGGGCGCGACTCGTCGACCGTCCGCTGCTGCGCCGCCTTCAAGTTGCCGCCCATCGTCGAGTCGTAGGCCGAGGCGTTGTTCGCGCCGATCTGCGACTGCTTGACGCCGAGCGTGGCACGGTTCTGAGGGTCGATCCACGCATTCTCGCGAAGCTGCCCTTCGGTCACCGCATTGATGCGATTGGTATCGGCCGCCGTCCGGTAGCCGATGAGCGCGTCGTTCAGGATCTCCATCTGCTGCGCCGTCAGCTTGCCGGCCGCGTACTGCGCCTTGATGGTCGCGCGCACCTGGTTCATCGTCTGCAAGTCGCGGTCGCGACCGAGGTTGTTCGCCCACTCGACGTAGCCCTTCATCGTCGAGCCGGCGTTCGAGCCGAGGGACGACGGGGCGCCAGCAGTACCGCTCATGTCGCCAGCCTGCATGCCCGGCGTCGAGATGCCCGAGATGTTGTCGATGCCGAGGAGCTGGCGTTGGTGCTGCGGCAGGTTCTGCAGCGCCTGCAACTCGTCGCGCTGGCGCTGCCGGTAGCCCGCGCCGCCGATTCCGAGCGTGTCCTGAATCGCGTTCCGTCCGGCAGACAGCAGCGCGAACGGCGTCTTGAGCACCGCTGTCGCGATGTCCATCGCCGAAGTCTCGTCGTCCGGCACGCCTTGGTTGCCGCGCTCGAACGACGACGCGCGCCCGTATGCCTGGTCGGGGAGTTGGTTCTGCCGCGGGTCGTTGATCAACGCCTGCATGCGCGCCGTCACGCGGTCGACGAAGCCGGGATCCTGCGCCGCCATGTTCGAGTACCCGGACGGCGGGATGCCGGCGACGGCCTGCCCCATGCTCATGCTCGGCTGCCCGCCGGCCGCGAGGATGTCCTGCAACGACGCTTGATCGTAGAAGCTCATGCGAATGGTCCCTGCTCCCAGTATGGCTTGATGCCGAAGGACTGATACGTGCCGACCGGGGCCTGCGGGGGAGGCGGCGTCATGGCGTTGCCCACTGCCTGCCGCGCCCCGTACTGCCCGGCCTGCACGCCGAGCTGTCCGGCGCTCGCGAGAGCGCGCGAGCCGAGGCTCGGGCCGAAGCCGCTCGACGTGTAGCCGGGCTGCGGCGGCATGACCGACGCCGAGTCGGCCGAGTAGCCCATGTCGCCGGTCGGCTGGAAGTTCGCGGCCGGCTGCGTCGGCAGGATGCCGGTCGCCTGCCCGGCGAAGCTGAGACCACCGCCCACCGTGCCGCCGGCAGCGCCGACGAGCGCACCGCGCAGCGGGTGCTGCATGTCCTTGAACGTGCCGGCGATGGCCCCCGAGAGCGCCTGCTTGCCGATGTTGATGCCGACCCCGGAGAGCTTCGCACCGATGCCCTCGGCCCCGTTCGCACCGGCCTTCAGCGCGTTGATCGCGGTGTTGCCGACCGCGTTGCCGGGGATGCCAACCGAGCCCGAAGGCGCGCCCGCACCCGCGGCCGTCGTGCCTACGTTCGAGCCGATGCCGAGCGACTCCCCGGCTGCACCGAGCGCAGGCCCGAGCGCGCCGCCCGCGGCACCCAAGCCGATCGCCTTGCCCTGCGCTGCGAAGAAGCCACCAGGGTCGTCCCATGGCGTCTGCCCGTTCGCGAGCGACATCGCGCCCGCAGCGACACCAGAGATGCCAGCGCCAACGATCGCGCCCGCGGCGATGCCCGCGGCGGTCGCCGAAAGGCCGGCCGTCGTCAGGGTCGCGGCGAGTGCGGGCACGATCCATGCCATGGGTTGACTCCTTACACCATTTCGTGCATGACTGTCTCGTCGTTCTTGTTCAGCACATTCTCCACCGCAGCAGCGCCTCGCGATTCGTCGCGGGGCGTTGCTGTTTCTGGCTGCTGAAAGTCCCGACGAACGTGGACGCCGACCACGCGGAAGCCGCGGCGCAGGACTGACTCGAGTCCGGCCGGGTTGTCGCGGGCGGCGATCCCGTCCACGTAGCGGTAGCCCATGCGGTAGGCGTGCTCCTCGGCGAACTTCCGAAGCGCGCACGACACATGGTCGCGCCGTGCCGGGGGCACGACGTAGGTGCCGAGCCCCTCCACCTTCGTTGGAGGCGAGTGCGGCAGATGCACCCACGCGCAGAAGCCGACCAGGTCGCCGTCCTGCTCCGCAACCACCACCGCCTCCCCGGCGCGGATGCCGTAGAGCAGGAGCTCGCAGAGGAGACGCTCGTTGCGCTCGGTGCCGTGCTGCTCGGTTTCGAGCGAGTAGGCGATCGCGAGCGCATTGAGGCGCGGAACGTCGTCGGTGTTGGCGAGGCGGATCCTCACAACACCCAGTCTCGCATGTAGTCGTAGCCCTGCGAGGCCGCGTTCGCGCCCTGCCCGCCGAGAGCCCAGTTCATGCCGGCGTTCGCCACCGCGCCGCCCAGGTTGGAATCCCAGAACGAGCGCGGCTGCGAGTAGTTGCCGCTCGGTGCGGTCGTGCCGGTCGCGATGCGGAGCTGCGTCTCCCACGGCTGCATGCCGGCCTGGATCATCTGGTTCAGGCGGTCCTGCTGGATCTGCCGCTGCGCGTTCGCAAGCTGCAGCGCCTGATTGAGCGACGACTGCTGCGTCTGGTCGCGGTTCTGCTGCAGCATGAGCCAGTCGCGCAACGCCTGCGACTGCCCCGCGTTCTCCATCTGCAGCGCATTCTGGTTGTACGCACCGGAGCGGTTCAGCATGTCGAACAGCGCCGACTGATCGTTTTGGTTCTTCGCGTAGCGGTTCTGCATCTGCTGCGACCAGAGCGCCTGTTCGTTTTGCCGATTGGCCTGGTTCATCTGGAACTCGTCGCCGAGCCCCGCGAGCGCAGCCTGCCCCATCTGCTGCGAGTACTGCCCGTACCCCTGCGCACCGATCTGCGAGCCGAGGTTGATCGCCGACGCGCGGCGGTTCGCCTCGCGGTCGGTGTAGTCGGCCATCGTGCGGTTCTTGTCGCGGATCGCCTGCTCGCGCGCAGCGTTCGACGCCTGCAGCATCTGGAGCTGACCAGCACCGCTGCGGCCGAGGCCCGCGGCCTCCATCGACTGGCTGATCTCGGGAAGCTGGTTGCCGAGCGAGAGCTCCATCTCGCGGTCGATGTTGCGGTTGAGCTGCCTGATGTTCGTATCGGCGAGTGCGTTGGTCTGGTCGACGCCGCGCTGCCCGTAGAAGTCGGCAGCGCCGGGGCCGCCGGTCGCGTCACGCATCGTCGAGAGGTAGTCGCCCGCGTTCGGCTGCGCGTAGGGTGAGTCCTGATTGAGGGCGCGCAGACCCGACATCGCCTGATAGGGATCGAGCCAGCGGTCCTGGTTCAGGTTGTTTCTGATGCCGAGCGCAGCCTGGAACATCGACGTGTGCCACGGGTCGGTGACGCCGCCGTAGGGGTCGCGCTCGGCGCCGTAGTCGCGCGACACGCGGAGCCCGGTCATATGCATCGGCGACATCAGCGTGACGCCGTCTGGGCCGACGACATCGGTCGCGTTCCACTGCTTCCAGCGCGCGTCCCAGCCGCCGGCACCGCCGTTGTTCGGGTCGCCCGCGTAGCGACGCATCGCCTCGTTCGCGCCCATGCCGAGAACGTCGGGCGCGTCCACCGTGCCGTAGCCGAGGCGCAGCGCGTTCCACGCGTCGATCGACGACGCGTTTGGGCCCCGCGGATCGAGGTTCCCGTTCTGGTCGTAGATGTCGAAGACGCCGTTCGGCGAGACCGGGTAGTTGTGGCTGTCGTAGCCCGGCCCCCAGATGCCGCTCGCGACACCGGAGCCAATAGGTACGACGTATCCCGACGCTGCGTTCGCCATGACTCAGTCCCTCAGAGTCCGATCCAGTTGGGAGCTCCCTGCGGCTGCACGCCGAGGTAGTTCTGCATCTGCGCGTAGTTCATGCCGCGCCCGCCACCCATCGGCGAACCGCCGAACATCTGCCACATGCCGCCGTTGTCGTAGGGCATCGAGTAGTTGCCAGAGTCGAACGGCGAGTAGCCCGGCCGCGAGTAGCCGCCGAAGGGATTGCCGCCCTGCGGCATCCCACCGCCGGGGTACATCATGCCCGTCTCGCCGCCGCCCATGCTCGCGAACGGGTTGCCGCCGCCGGGGTTGAATGCCTGTCCGGCCCAACCGGGACCGCTCGCAAGTCCCGAAAGTGGGTTGCCGCCGCCCATGGGCATCCCGCCAGCCGGACCCCAGTTGCCGCTGCCGCCGCTCGGCACGCCAGCGCCGCCGCCCTGATAGCCCTCGAACATCGGGTTCCGCGCGTTCGCAAGCTGCAGCGCCTGATTGAGCGACGACTGCTGCGTCTGGTCGCG
>ERZ650311.151-NODE-151-length-45080-cov-6.842154_pt1 | contig 45080 bp, 45 predicted proteins | sample MGYA00376247_ERZ650311 | MGnify/ENA primary metagenome ERZ650311 (study PRJEB26733, sample SAMN07839324) | wastewater metagenome | biome: small river; feature: stream; material: water | place: USA: North Carolina | collected 2016-07-28 ... | reverse complement strand
CGTCGACGCCGAACTGACCGACCAGCTGCGCACCACCGTGCACCGTGAGCGGGTCACCGAGGCGTTGACCGGGCCCCAGTCCGGCACCATGCTCGTCGACGACATCGACACCGGGGTGCGGGTGGTCAACGCCTACGCCGCCGAGCACCTGGAGATCCAGACCGCCGACGCCGCCGAGGTGGCTGCCCGGGTCCGTGCCGCGGGGGCGATCTTCGTCGGCCCCTATTCACCTGTCAGCCTCGGTGACTACTGCGCGGGCTCCAACCACGTGCTGCCCACCGCCGGATGCGCGCGGCATTCCAGCGGCCTGTCGGTGCAGACGTTCCTGCGCGGCATCCACGTGGTGGACTACACCGAGGCCGCGCTGAAGGACGTCGCCGGCTACGTCATCACGCTGGCCAAGGCCGAGGATCTGCCCGGCCACGGTGAAGCGGTCCGGCGAAGGTTCGAGAAGTGATGATCCCGGGCGCTGGTGTGGACCTCACGGATCTGCCGCTGCGGGAGAACCTGCGCGGCAAATCCCCCTATGGCGCACCGCAACTGGACGTACCGGTGCGGCTGAACACCAACGAGAACCCGCACCCGCCGAGCCGGGCGCTTGTCGACGATGTCGCCGAGTCCGTGCGGGCCGCGGCCGCCGATCTGCACCGCTATCCCGACCGCGACGCCGTGGAGTTGCGCCGGGACCTCGCCGCCTATCTGAGCGCGCAGACCGGCGTCACCGTCGGTGTCGAGAACGTCTGGGCGGCAAACGGATCCAACGAGATCCTGCAGCAGCTCCTGCAGGCGTTCGGGGGTCCGGGGCGCAGCGCGATCGGCTTCGTACCGTCCTATTCGATGCACCCGATCATCTCGGACGGCACGCAGACCGAATGGATCGAGGCCGCGCGGGCAGCGGACTTCAGCCTGGATGTGGAAGCCGCGGTCGCCGCGGTCGAGGAGCGCACCCCCGACGTGGTGTTCGTCGCCAGCCCGAACAACCCGTCCGGGCAGAGCATCTCGCTGGACGATCTGCGGCAATTGTTGCGGGCGATGCGCCGCGGCGTCCTGATCGTGGACGAGGCGTACGGGGAGTTCTCGTCGGAGCCGAGTGCGATCGCGTTGATCGAGGAGTTCCCGGCCCGGTTGATCGTCACCCGCACCATGAGCAAGGCGTTCGCCTTCGCCGGCGGCCGCCTGGGCTATCTGGTGGCGGCGCCGGCCATCATCGGCGCCGTGTTGTTGGTGCGGCTGCCCTATCACCTGTCGGTGCTGACCCAGGTGGCCGCGCGGGCGGCACTGCGCCACGCCGACGACACCCTGGGCAGCGTCGCCGATCTGGTCGCCGAGCGGGAACGGGTCAGTTCCGCGCTGACCGATCTGGGGTTTCGGGTCATCCCCAGCGACGCCAACTTCGTGCTGTTCGGCGAGTTCGCCGACGCCGCGGACGCCTGGCAGCGCTACCTCGGTGACGGCATCCTCATCCGTGACGTGGGCATCCCCGGATTCCTGCGCACCACAATCGGTTTGGCCGAGGAGAACGACGCATTCCTGACCGCCAGCGCACAGCTGGCCGGCACCGCACTGGCTCAGCCGCTAGGAGCACAATGACCGCATTGTCACCACGCCGTGCGCGGGTGGAACGCAAGACGAAGGAGTCCGACATCGTCGTCGAGCTCGACCTCGACGGAACCGGGCAGGTCAGCGTCGACACCGGCGTCGCCTTCTTCGACCACATGCTGACCGCACTGGGTACTCATGCCAGTTTCGACCTGACCGTCACCGCCCGCGGTGACGTCGACATCGAGGGCCACCACACCATCGAGGACACCGCCATCGTGCTGGGCAGCGCGCTCGGGCAGGCGCTGGGTGACAAGAAGGGCATCCGGCGCTTCGGTGATGCGTTCATCCCGATGGACGAGACGCTGGCGCATGCGGCGGTCGACCTGTCCGGGCGGCCGTACTTCGTCCACGTCGGCGAACCGGAGTTCATGGTGAAGTTCACCATCGCCGGTTCGGCGGTGCCCTACCACACCGTCATCAACCGGCATGTGTTCGAGTCGCTGGCCGTCAACGCCCGGATCGCCCTGCACGTGCGCACCATCTACGGACGCGACCCGCACCACATCACCGAGGCGCAGTACAAGGCGGTTGCCCGTGCGCTGCGCGAGGCGGTCGAGCCGGATCCCCGGATCACGGGTGTGCCGTCCACCAAAGGGGCCCTGTGACAGCACCTTCCGGGAGCAAGCGGGTCGTCGTCCTCGATTACGGTTCCGGCAACCTGCGTTCGGCCCAGCGGGCGCTGGAACGCGTGGGCGCCGACGTCGAGGTGACCGCCGACGCGCAGCGGGCACGCAACGCCGACGGTCTGGTGGTGCCGGGTGTCGGCGCGTTCGAGGCGTGCATGGCAGGCCTGCGTGGCATCGGCGGCGATCAGATCATCGCCGAGCGGGTGACGGCCGGCCGGCCGGTGCTCGGGGTGTGCGTCGGCATGCAGATCCTGTTCGCCCGCGGGGTGGAGTTCGGGGTGCAGAGCGAGGGCTGCGGTCAGTGGCCGGGTTCGGTCACCCGACTCGATGCGCCGGTGATCCCGCACATGGGTTGGAATGTCGTCGAGGCCGCCCCGGGGAGCCTGCTGTTCAAGGGGCTCGATCCGGACACCCGGTTCTATTTCGTGCACTCCTACGCCGCGCAGAGCTGGGAGGGTGCGCCGGACGCGCTGCTGACCTGGGCTACCCACCATGTGCGGTTCCTGGCCGCGGTGGAGGACGGTCCGCTGTCGGCGACACAGTTTCATCCGGAGAAGAGCGGCGACGCCGGCGCGGCGCTGCTGTCGAATTGGGTTGAGGGGTTGTGAACACGTGGCACTGATCTTGTTGCCCGCCGTCGACGTCGTGGACGGCCGTGCCGTGCGGCTGGTCCAGGGAAAGGCCGGCAGCGAGACCGAGTACGGCTCGGCGCTGGACGCCGCGCTGGCCTGGCAGCGCGACGGCGCGGAGTGGATTCACCTGGTGGACCTCGACGCCGCGTTCGGCCGCGGGTCCAACCGGGAGTTGCTGGCCGAACTGGTCGGTTCGCTCGAGGTGAAGGTCGAGCTGTCCGGCGGGATCCGTGACGACGAGTCGCTGAAGGCGGCCCTGGCCACCGGCTGCGCCCGGGTGAACATCGGGACCGCGGCCCTGGAGAACCCGCTGTGGTGCGCCCAGGCCATCGCCGAGCACGGGGACAAGGTGGCGGTCGGGCTCGACGTGCAGATCGTCGACAGCGAGCACCGCCTGCGTGGCCGCGGCTGGGAGACCGATGGCGGCGACCTGTGGCAGATCCTGGAACGCCTCGACAGCGAGGGGTGTTCGCGGTTCGTCGTCACCGACGTCACCAAGGACGGCACCCTGACCGGGCCCAATCTGGATCTGCTCGAGGGTGTCGCGGAGTGCACCGATGCGCCGGTCATCGCCTCCGGCGGGGTCTCGAGCCTGGACGATCTGCGGGCGATCGCGACCCTGACCGACAGCGGGGTGGAGGGCGCGATCGTCGGAAAGGCGCTCTATGCCGGACGATTCACGCTGCCGGAAGCGCTCGCCGCGGTGAGCCGATAGTGGATCTCGACGCCCTGGTGGCCAAGGCCGCGGTGATCCTCGACGAGGCCTCCAAGCCGTTCATCGCCGGACACCGGGCTGACTCCGCTGTGCAGAAGAAGGGCAACGACTTCGCCACCGAGGTCGATCTGGCCATCGAACGCCAGGTGGTCGAGGCGCTCGAGTCCGCGACCGGCATCGGGGTGCACGGGGAGGAATTCGGCGGTGCGGACCTCGATGCCCCGCTGGTGTGGGTGCTCGACCCCATCGACGGCACGTTCAACTATGCGGCCGGGTCGCCGATGGCGGCCATCCTGCTCGGCCTGCTGCGCGACGGCGAACCGGTGGCGGGGCTGACCTGGCTGCCGTTCACCGACCAGCGCTACACCGCGGTGCTGGGCGGTCCGCTGTACGCCAACGGCGTTGCGCAGCCGCCGATCGGCCGCGGCGACATCGCGCAGTGCGTGATCGGTATCGGCACCTTCAACGTCGACTGGCGCGGCCGCTTCCCAGGACGTTACCGGCTCGCCGTGCTCGAGGAGCTCAGCCGGGTCTGCTCCAAGATGCGGATGCACGGTGCGACCGGTATCGACATCGCCTATGTCGGCGCTGGAATCCTCGGCGGCGCAATCAGTTTCGGCCATCACATCTGGGACCACGCGGCCGGGGTGGCATTGGTGCGCGGCGCCGGCGGGGTCGTCACCGATCTAGCGGGTGCCGAATGGACGGCGTCGTCGCTGTCGGCTCTCGCGGCCGCGCCCGGCGTACACGAGCACATCATGGAGATTCTGGAGCGCGTCGGATCCCCGGAGGACTATCGCTGATGGACGTGGCGGTGCGCGTCATTCCGTGCCTGGACGTCGACGACGGCCGGGTGGTGAAGGGCGTCAACTTCGAAAACCTCCGCGACGCTGGCGATCCCGTCGAACTTGCCGCAGCCTACGACGCCGAGGGCGCCGACGAACTGTGCTTCCTCGACGTCACCGCGTCTTCGTCCGGCCGGGCCACCATGCTCGAGGTGGTGCGTCGCACCGCCGAACAGGTCTTCATCCCGCTCACCGTCGGCGGCGGGGTGCGCTCGGTGGCCGACGTGGACTCGCTGTTGCGCGCCGGGGCGGACAAGGTGTCGGTGAACACCGCGGCGATCGCCCGCCCGGAGCTGCTCGCCGAACTGTCCCGCCAGTTCGGGTCCCAGTGCATCGTGCTGTCCGTCGACGCCCGCACGGTGCCTGCGGGCTCGGCCCCGACCCCGTCGGGCTGGGAGGTCACCACCCACGGCGGGCGCCAGGGCACGAGCATCGACGCGGTCGAATGGGCAACGCGGGGGGCCGAGCTCGGCGTCGGCGAGATCCTGCTGAACTCGATGGACGCCGACGGAACCAAGGCCGGGTTCGACCTGACCATGCTGCGGGCGGTGCGCGAGGCGGTGACGGTACCGGTGATCGCCAGCGGGGGAGCCGGGGCGGTGGGCGACTTCGCACCGGCTGTGGCGGCCGGCGCGGATGCGGTGCTGGCGGCCAGCGTGTTTCACTTCCGCGAGCTGACGATCGGCGAGGTGAAGGCGGCCATGGCCGCCGAGGGGATTGTGGTCCGATGAGCGCAGCGAAGAGGACGAATCGGGGTGTGGTCCGATGAGCGCAGCGAAGAGGACGAATCGGGGTGTGCTCCGATGACGGCCCTCGATCCCGACATCGCCCAGCGGCTCAAGCGTGACCCCAACGGCCTGTTCGCGGCGATCGCCCAGGAGCGTGGCACCGGCGCGGTCCTGATGGTGGCGTGGATGGACGACGAGGCGCTGGCGCGCACCCTCGCCACCCGGGAAGCGACCTACTTCTCACGCTCCCGCGGCGAGTACTGGGTCAAGGGCGCGACCTCGGGCCACACGCAATACGTGCACAGTGTGCGACTGGACTGCGACGGCGACGCGGTGCTGCTGGAAGTCGACCAGGTGGGCGGCGCCTGCCACACCGGTGACCACAGCTGCTTCGACGCCGACCTGCTGCTGGGGGATGGCGAAGAGCCTCGACTGTGAATCCTCGGCGACAAATCACCGAAAATCCCGCCGAGGTTTCACACTCGGCGTTCGCCCTTTAGGCCGACTTTCGGCCCCGCAATACCTGCAACGCCTTATCGGCGTGGGTGTCCATGTTGACCTCACTGGAGATGACCTCCAGCACCGTGCGGTCGGTGTCGATGACGAACGTGGTGCGCTTGACGGGCAGGAACTTACCCAGCAGCCCGCGCTTGACCCCGAACGTCGTCGCGACAGCGCCGTCGGCGTCGGACAGCAGTGGGTAGTCGAAGCCCTGCGAGTCGGCGAACCGGGCCTGCTTGTCCACCGCGTCCGTGCTGATCCCGACCCGGGTGGCCCCCACGGCGGCGAAGTCACTGGCCAGGTCGCGAAAGTGGCAGGCCTCCTTGGTGCAGCCCGGTGTCATCGCGGCCGGATAGAAGAACAACACGATCGGCCCGTCGGCCAGCAGGCTGCTCAGTGAGCGCACGGTGCCGGTCTGGTCCGGCAGTTCGAACTCGGGAACACGGTCGCCACGTTTCATGGACGCTGAGGCTACGCCGGTCGGACTTCGCCGGCGGGTCTGGGAGGATGTAGCCGTGCAATCCACCACCACGCGCGAGGAGTTTCGGGCGCTGGCCGCTCAACACCGCGTGGTACCCGTGACCCGCAAGGTCCTCGCCGACAGCGAGACCCCACTGTCGGCGTACCGCAAGCTGGCCGCCAACCGGCCCGGGACGTTCCTGCTGGAATCCGCCGAGAACGGACGGTCGTGGTCGCGCTGGTCGTTCATCGGGGCCGGTGCGCCCTCGGCGCTGACGATTCGGGACGGCCACGCGGTGTGGCTCGGGCACACGCCGACGGGTGCCCCGACCGGGGGTGACCCGCTGCAGGCGCTGCAGCAGACGATCGAGCTGCTCTCCACCGGCCCGCTCGCCGGGGTTCCGCCGCTGTCGGGGGGCATGGTCGGCTACTTCGCCTACGACTTCGTCCGCCGCCTGGAACGGCTGCCCGAGCTGGCCGTCGACGATCTGCAACTGCCAGACATGCTGCTGCTGCTGGCCACCGACCTTGCCGCCGTGGACCACCACGAGGGCACCATCACCCTGATCGCCAACGCGGTGAACTGGAACGGCACCGACGAACGCGTCGACTGGGCCTACGACGACGCGGTGGCCCGACTGGACGTGATGACTCAGGCGTTGGGGCAGCCGCTGCCGTCCACGGTGGCCACGTTCGCCCGACCCGAACCGCGGCCCCGGCTCCAGTGGACGCCGGAGGAGTATGGGTCCGTCGTCGAGCGACTGGTCAAGGAGATCGAGGCCGGTGAGGCCTTCCAGGTGGTGCCGTCGCAGCGCTTCGAGATCGACACCGCCGTCGACCCGATCGACGTCTACCGGATGCTGCGGGTGTCCAACCCGAGCCCGTACATGTATCTGATGCACATCCCCAATGATGCTGGCGAGACGGCGTTTTCGATCGTCGGCTCCAGCCCGGAAGCGCTGGTGACCGTGGTGGACGGTCGGGCCACCACGCACCCGATCGCCGGTACCCGCTGGCGGGGCCAGACCGAGGAAGAGGACCAGCTGCTGGAGAAGGACCTGCTGGCCGATGAGAAGGAGCGCGCCGAGCATCTGATGCTGGTCGACCTCGGCCGCAACGATCTGGGCCGGGTCTGTGTGCCGGGCACGGTGCGGGTCGAGGACTACAGCCACATCGAGCGCTACAGCCACGTCATGCACCTGGTGTCGACGGTGACGGGCCTGCTGGCGGAGGACCGCACCGCCCTCGACGCCGTGATGGCCTGCTTCCCGGCGGGCACCCTGTCCGGCGCGCCGAAGGTCCGTGCGATGGAGCTCATCGAAGAGGTCGAAAAGACCCGCCGCGGGCTCTACGGCGGTGTGGTGGGATACCTCGACTTCGCCGGCAATGCCGATTTCGCGATCGCGATCCGCACCGCCCTGATGCGCAACGGCACCGCCTACGTGCAGGCCGGGGGCGGCGTGGTCGCCGACTCGAACGGGCCCTACGAATACACCGAGTCGGCCAACAAGGCCAAGACGGTGCTCAACGCGATCGCCGCGGCGGAGACGCTGAGCACGCCGTGATCCGTCTCGCGCAACTGCTGCTGGTGCTCACGGCTGTCGGCCTGTGGATCGCCTCCCGGCTGACCTGGGTGACCATCCGCTCATCCGACGGGTTGGGTCAGCCCAAGACCGCGGCGCTCAGCGGCGCGACCTGGTCGAACGCGCTGCTGCCCCTGGCGGTCTTGCTGCTGGCGGCCGCCGTTGCCGGCCTGGCGGTGCGCGGCTGGCTGCTGCGCGGGGTCGCGGTCCTGATCGCCGCGGTGAGCCTGGCGCTGGGCTACCTCGGGGTCAGCCTGATGCAGATGCCGGACATCAGTGTCCGCGGCGCCGACCTGGCGCAGGTTCCGGTGGTGTCCCTGGTCGGCAGCGAACGTCACCTCGGCGGCGCCGCGATCACCATCGTCGCGGCGGTGGGTGCGCTGCTGGCGGCGGTGCTGCTGATGCGCGCCGCACCCGGAGGCCATCCGACCGGGAAATACGCGACGCCGGCGGCGCGCCGATCGGCCGCGCGTACCGGCGACGGTGCCGGGGCAGTTTCCGAGCGGGGCATGTGGGACGCGCTCGATGAGGGCCGTGATCCCACCGAGGCCGCCGACGAATCGGAGACCGAGGGTCGGTGACGGGCGACGGGCGCGTGGCGGCTACCCTTCCAGGGACATCAGTCTGCAGCGTCAGAAGGGATCAGGCTGCCATGAGTTCGGCAACCGTGCTCGACTCCATCATCGAGGGAGTCCGGGCCGACGTCGCCGCTCGTGAAGCGATCATCAGCCTGGCCGAGGTCAAGGACGCTGCCAAGGCAGCACCTGCCCCGCTGAACGTCCTGGCCGCGCTGCGGGCCCCCGGCATCGGCGTGATCGCCGAAGTGAAGCGCGCCAGTCCTTCACGCGGCCAACTGGCCAACATCGCCGACCCGGCCGAATTGGCCCGCGCCTACGAGAGCGGCGGCGCCCGGGTCATCAGCGTGTTGACCGAAGAGCGCCGGTTCCACGGCTCACTGGCCGACCTGGACGCGGTGCGTGCCGCCGTCAGGATCCCGGTGCTCCGCAAAGACTTCATCGTGGGCCCCTACCAGATTCACGAGGCTCGGGCGCACGGTGCGGACATGCTGCTGCTCATCGTCGCGGCCCTCGACCAACCGGCGCTGGAGTCGATGCTCGAACGCACCGAATCGCTGGGCATGACCGCCCTGGTCGAAGTCCACACCGAGGAGGAGGCCGACCGGGCGTTGCAGGCCGGGGCCAAGGTGATCGGTGTTAACGCCCGCGATCTCAAGACGCTGGAGGTCGACCGGGACTGCTTCGGCCGGATCGCGCCGGGCCTGCCCTCCAACATCATCCGGATCGCGGAATCGGGCGTGCGCGGCACCGCGGACCTGCTGGCCTACGCCGGGGCCGGCGCTGATGCCGTGCTCGTCGGCGAGGGGCTGGTCACCAGCGGCGATCCCCGCAATGCCGTGGCCGATCTGGTGACCGCGGGGGCCCACCCGTCGTGCCCGAAACCGGCACGGTGAATTGACCCGATCAACCTGCGTTGTCGAGCTTGAACATGGCTGATACCTCCACCCCCGACCTGCCCCGCACCAGTGCGGCGGTCGCCGAGCCGACGACCCACGACCCCGACGCCCGGGGCCACTTCGGCGTGTTCGGCGGCCGGTACGTGCCCGAGGCCCTGATGGCGGTGATCGAAGAGGTCACCGCGGCCTATGAGAAGGCCCGCACCGATCAGACGTTCCTGGACGAGCTCGACCGGTTGCAGACCCACTACGCGGGTCGGCCGTCGCCGCTGTACGAGGCGAGCCGGCTCAGCGAGCACGCCGGGGGAGCGCGCATCTTCCTCAAGCGCGAGGACCTGAACCACACCGGATCGCACAAGATCAACAACGTGCTCGGTCAGGCCCTGTTGGCCAAGCAGATGGGCAAGACCCGGGTGATCGCCGAGACCGGAGCGGGTCAGCACGGGGTGGCCACCGCCACCGCGTGTGCGCTGCTGGGCCTGGAGTGCGTCATCTACATGGGCGCGGTCGACACCGCCCGCCAGGCGCTCAACGTGGCCAGGATGCGACTGCTGGGCGCCGAGGTGGTGTCGGTGCAGTCGGGCTCCAAGACCCTCAAGGACGCGATCAACGACGCCTTCCGCGACTGGGTCACCAACGCCGACCGCACCTACTACTGCTTCGGAACCGCGGCCGGACCGCACCCGTTCCCGCTCATGGTCCGCGATTTCCAGCGCGTCATCGGACTGGAGGCCCGCGCCCAGATGATGGCCCAGGCCGGTCGGCTGCCCGACGCGGTGACGGCCTGCGTGGGCGGCGGGTCCAACGCGATCGGCATCTTCCACGCCTTCATCGACGACCCCGCCGTTCGGCTGATCGGTTTCGAGGCGGCTGGCGATGGCGTCGAAACCGGAAGGCACGCAGCGACTTTCACTGGAGGTTCGCCGGGCGCATTCCAGGGTTCGTATTCCTACCTGCTACAGAACGATGACGGCCAGACCATCGAGTCGCATTCGATCTCGGCCGGTTTGGACTACCCGGGCGTCGGACCCGAGCACGCGTTCCTCAAGGAGATCGGCCGCACCGAATACCGGCCCATCACCGATGTCGAGGCAATGGATGCCTTCCGGCTGCTGTGCCGCCTGGAGGGGATCATCCCGGCCATCGAGTCCGCCCACGCCGTGGCGGGCGCGGTCGAACTGGCCGCCGAACTGGGCCCGGAATCGATCATCCTGATCAACCTGTCCGGGCGCGGCGACAAGGATGTGGAGACGGCGGCCCGGTGGTTCGGGCTGTTCGACAGCCCGGCGACGGGGACGCCATGACCGTCCAGCACAGCCGCCCGGGCCGCTTGGGCCCGATCTTCGAGACCTGCGCCGCAGATGGGCGGGCCGCGCTCATCGGGTACTTGCCCACCGGTTATCCCGACGTGCCGGTGTCGATCGAGGCCATGGTCGCGATGACCGAATCCGGTTGCGACATCATCGAAGTGGGCGTGCCGTATTCCGATCCGGGTATGGACGGCCCGGTGATCGCCACCGCCACCGAATCCGCGCTGCAAGCCGGGGTCCGGGTCCGCGACACGTTTCGCGCGGTCGAGGCCATCAGCGCCGCGGGTGGCAGCCCGGTCGTGATGACCTACTGGAATCCGGTGATGCACTACGGGGTCGACGCTTTCGCCCGCGATCTCGCGGCCGCCGGGGGCCTGGGCATGATCACCCCCGACCTGATTCCCGACGAGGCCGAGCGGTGGTTGGCGGCCTCCGACGCCCACGACCTGGACCGCATCTTCCTCGTTGCGCCGTCGTCCACCCCGGAGCGACTGGCCCGCACGGTGGAGGCCTCCCGAGGGTTCGTGTATGCGGCCTCGACGATGGGAGTGACCGGTGCCCGCGATGTCGTTTCGCACGCCGCCCCGGAGTTGGTGGGCCGGGTCAAGGAGATCTCCGATATCCCGGTGGGAGTCGGCCTGGGGGTGCGTTCCCGCGAGCAGGCGGCGGAGATCGCTCATTTCGCCGACGGCGTGATCGTGGGCTCGGCGCTGGTCTCGGCGCTCACCGATGGGGTAGGTGCCGTCCGCTCGCTCACCGAGGAGTTGGCGGTTGGGGTTCGACAGAAGGTGCCAGCTACGTGACGACGACGGTACTTGCCTATTTCCCGAGCCCCCCTCAGGGCGTGTGGTATCTGGGACCGGTCCCGATCCGGGCATACGCGTTGTGCATCATCGCCGGCATCGTCGCCGCGTTGGTGATCGGTGACCGCCGGTGGGCGGCTCGGGGCGGAGAACGCGGCGTCATCTACGACATCGCGCTGTGGGCGGTACCGTTCGGGCTGATCGGCGGTCGGCTCTATCACCTGATGACCGACTGGCGAACCTATTTCGGTGAGGGCGGTGCCGGTATCGGCGCGGCCCTGCGGATCTGGGACGGCGGCCTGGGCATCTGGGGTGCTGTCGCTCTCGGCGGTGTCGGCGCGTGGATCGCCTGCCGGCGCAGGGGGATACCGCTGCCCGCCTTCGGTGACGCGATCGCACCGGGAATCATCCTGGCGCAGGCGATCGGACGCCTCGGCAACTACTTCAACCAGGAGTTGTACGGCCGGGAGACGACCGTTCCGTGGGGGATGGAGATCTTCTATCGGCGTGACTCGTCCGGGATGGTCGACGTGCACTCCCTCGACGGTGTGTCCACCGGCCAGGTGGCCGCCGTCGTCCAGCCGACGTTCCTGTACGAGTTGTTATGGAACCTGCTGGTTTTCGTGTTCCTGATCTTTATCGATCGACGGTTCAAGATGGGCCACGGCCGGCTGTTCGCGAGCTATGTGGCCGCCTACAGCGTCGGCCGGTTCTGGGTCGAACTGCTCCGCGACGACACCGCGACGCACATCGCCGGAATCAGGATCAATTCCTTCACCTCGACGTTCGTGTTCATCGGCGCGATCGTCTACATCATGTTGGCGCCCAAGGGGCGTGAAGACCCAGCCACGTTGGGCGGCACGCACGCCGAGGGAGCCGAGCAGGAGTCGCCGGTCGAGGAGTTCGCCGAGGAGTTGGTGTCCGCCGCGAAGGGCGGTGGAATCGTCGCCGCGGCGACCGTTGCCGGCGCGCACGACGACGAAGACGCGGCCGCGGTCGGCGACGTCGACGATGCCGAGGTGGCGGAGGAAGAGGCCAAGGTCCAAGCCGAGGCCGAGCCTGAGGCGGAGGCGGAGCCCGAGTCGGAAGCTGAACCCGAGACCGAGCCGGAGCCAGAACCAGAGCCCGAGTCGGAAGCTGAAGCAGAGCCCGAGCCGGAGCCCGAAGCGGAGGCTGAGCCGAAGCCTGAAGCACCAGGCGACACCGAGCCGGAGGCGGAAGCCGAGCCCGAGCCGGAGACGGAAGCCGAGCCCGAGCCGGAGACGGAGGCCGAGCCCGAGGCCGCACCTGAAGCCGACGCCGGGCCGGGGCCCGAATCAGAAGTTGAGCCGGAGCCAGAGCCTGAGGCTGGCGCCGAGCCTGAACCGCAGGCGGAGCCCGAGCCGGAGACCGAGGCTGAGCCGAAGCCTGAAGCAGCAGGCGACACCGAGCCGGAGGCGGAGGCCGAGCCGGAAGCTGAAGCGGATCCCGAGCCCGAGCTAGAACCCGAACCCGAACCCAAACCCGAATCGGCGTCGGCCGCGGTGGAATCGCGGCGCGGTTTCCGCGTGACGGTCCGCCGCGTGTTGTGGGGCGTGGAGACCCGCCGCCGCGACTGAGCTTCCCGGCGGCCCTCACTCTGGCATGCTGGTCCCCATGACTGAGCCGCAGTTCGGAGGCACCGAAGGCAGTATGCCGCCGCCGTACCCACCCGCGCCCGACTATCCGCCGCCCGGCCAGTACCCACCGCCTGGTCCCTACCCGCCGCCCGATCAGTACCCGGGGGGATACCTCGACCCGGCGGCCCCGTTCGGCAGGCACCCGATCACCGGCGAGCCGCTGTCGGACAAGTCGAAGGTGGTGGCCGGGCTACTCCAGCTGCTGGGCCTGTTCGGCATCGTCGGCGTCGGGCGGATCTACCTCGGCTACACGAATCTGGGCATCGGCCAACTTGTCGTCGGCCTCGTCACATGCGGTCTCGGCGCACTCATCTGGGGCATCATCGACGCCGTCATGATCCTCACGGACAAAGTCCGGGACCCGCAGGGCCGTCCGCTGCGCGATGGCACCTAGCACCGGGCTCTCATCGCGGACCCGGCGCTACGGCACCTGGGCCACCGGCGCGCTGGCCACGGGTGCCGTAGCGTATGTCGGCCTCGTCGACCCGCACCGACCCGGCTCGTTCTTCCCGCCGTGTCCGTTCAAGCTGCTGACCGGGTGGAACTGCCCGGCCTGCGGGGGGCTGCGGATGACCCACGATCTCCTGCACGGCGATCTCGCGGCCGCCGTCGTCGACAACGTTTTCCTGCTGGTTGGGCTGCCCATCCTGGCGGCTTGGGTGATCTGGCGGCTGACCCAGCGGCAGCAGGGGCTGGGCCGCCCCGCGGTCGTCGTGATCGCCGTGACCGCCCTGGCGTGGACGGTGGTCCGCAACCTGCCCGGTTTTCCCCTGGAGCCGACGATTCTCAGCCAGTGACGAAGCGTTGCCGCTGATACACTCGGAAATCGCTGCGGTACATCGCCGCGGCCGACCATCGGGCCGGTGCAGTCCCGGACATCACCTGTCAAGGCTGCGGCAAGGCCACATCTAAGGGCATCTCGCCCACATCAACTCCGCGCCGCACGCCGGGATCTCCGAGGAGCGTGGAGATGCTGTTTTCGGCACTTCCCGAGGCGCAGGGCTTGTATGACCCGGCGCGCGAGTCCGATTCGTGTGGCGTGGCGATGGTGGCCGATATCCAGGGTCGCCGTTCGCACGCGATCGTGGCCGACGGCCTGACCGCCCTGGAGCACCTCGAGCATCGCGGTGCCGCCGGCGCCGAGCCCAACAGCGGCGACGGTGCGGGGATCCTGTTGCAGCTGCCCGTCGAACTGCTCCGCGACGTTGTCGACTTCGAACTCCCCGACCCCGGCCCGGACGGTTCGAACGCCTTCGCGGCAGGAATCTGCTTCCTGCCCGCCGACCCGGCCGCCCGCCATGAGTCGATCGCCCGGATCGAGGCGATCGCAATCGAGGAGGGCCTGGAAGTGCTTGGCTGGCGCCCTGTTCCGGTCGATCCGGACGGGGCGGAGGTGGGTGTCACCGCCCTGGCATGTATGCCCCACATGTCGATGCTGTTCGTCACCGCACCGCGAGTCGACGGCGGCCGCTCCACGGGCATCGACCTCGACCGCCGGGTCTTTCCGCTGCGCAAACGGGCCGAGCAGGACGACGTTTACTTTCCTTCGCTGTCCAGCCGAACGATGGCGTTCAAGGGCATGCTCACCACGATGCAGCTGCCCAAGTACTTTCCGGATCTGCGCGACGAGCGCTGCATGAGCGCGATCGCGATCGTGCACAGCCGCTTCTCCACCAACACCTTTCCGTCCTGGCCGCTGGCACACCCGTTCCGGTTCGTCGCCCACAACGGAGAGATCAACACGGTGCGCGGTAACCGCAACCGCATGCACGCCCGGGAGGCGCTGCTGGACAGCTCGCTGATTCCGGGCGACCTCAGCCGCCTGTCGCCGATCTGCACGCCCGACGCGTCCGACTCCGCATCGTTCGACCAGGTACTCGAGCTGCTGCACCTGGGCGGTCGCAGCCTGCCGCACGCGGTGATGATGATGATCCCGGAGGCGTGGGAGAACAACACCACGATGGACCCCGCCCGGCGGGCGTTCTGCCAATACCACGCCTCGATCATGGAACCGTGGGACGGCCCCGCCTGCGTCACCTTCACCGACGGCACGGTGGTCGGAGCGGTCCTGGACCGCAACGGATTACGGCCGGGCCGGTGGTGGCGCACCATCGACGACCGCATCGTGCTGGCCAGCGAAACCGGGGTCCTGGACATCCCGTCGGCGGAAGTCGTGGCCAAGGGCCGGCTCGAGCCCGGCAAGATGTTCCTCGTCGACACGGCCTCCGGACGCATCGTCTCCGACGACGAGATGAAGGGCACTCTCGCGGCCGAGCAGTCCTACGGTGAATGGCTGCACGCCGGCCTGCTCGACATCAAGACCCTGCCGGCGCGCACGCCGGCTCGGCCCAACCACGAGTCGGTGGTGCGGCGTCAGATCGCTTTCGGCTACACCGAGGAAGACCTGCGCGTGTTGCTCACTCCGATGGCCGCTTCGGGCCAGGAACCTCTGGGCTCCATGGGGACCGACACCCCCAGCGCCGTACTGTCGCAGCGGTCCAGACTGCTCTACGACTACTTCGTCGAACTCTTCGCGCAGGTGACCAACCCACCGCTGGACGCGATCCGTGAGGAGATCGTCACCTCGATGGCACGGGTGATGGGTCCCGAGCAGAACCTGCTGCAACCCACCGCCGCGTCGTGCCGCCAGATCCTGCTGCACTGGCCGGTACTCGACAACGACGAACTGAACCGGATCGTGCACCTCAACGCCGACGGGGAACACCCCGGCCTGAGAACCGCGGTGTTGCGTGCGCTCTACGACGTCGAACGCGGAGGTGAGGGGCTCGCCGAGGCCATCGACGACCTCCGTCGCCGAGCTTGCGAGGCGATCGCCAAAGGCGCTCGCACCCTGGTGATCTCGGACCGGGACTCCGACCACACCAGGGCGCCCATCCCGTCGCTGTTGGCCGTGGCCGCGGTCCATCACCACCTGGTCCGCACCAAGGAGCGGCTGAAGGTGGCCCTGGTGGTCGAAAGCGGGGACGCCCGCGAGGTTCACCACATCGCGCTGCTCATCGGCTACGGCGCCGCGGCGGTCAACCCGTATCTGGCCTTCGAGTCCATCGAGGATCTCATCCGCGAAGGAGAACTGACCGGTATCGAGGTCGGGACCGCCGTGCGCAACTACCTCAAGGCGCTCGGCAAGGGCGTCATGAAGGTGATGAGCAAGATGGGCATCTCCACGGTCGGGTCCTACACCGGTGCACAGGCTTTCGAAGCGATCGGCCTGAGCCGGGAGGTGGTCGACGAGTACCTCACCGGCACGGTCAGCCAGATCGGCGGGGTGGGACTCGACGTACTGGCCGAGGAGGTCAAGCTGCGGCATCGGCGCGCCTATCCGGAGAACCCGACCGAACGGGTGCATCGCCGTCTCGAGGTGGGTGGCGAATACCAGTTCCGCCGCGAGGGCGAACTGCATCTATTCACGCCGGAAACGGTCTTCCTGCTGCAGCATTCGACCCGCACCGGACGTCACGAGGTCTTCGCGAAGTACTCCGAAGAGGTCAACCGGCTCTCCCGCGAGGGTGGCACGCTGCGCGGGCTGTTCACCTTCAAGGAGGGGCTGCGGCCCCCGGTGCCGCTGCACGAGGTCGAATCCGTGGACGCCATCTGCGGTCGGTTCAACACCGGGGCAATGAGTTACGGCTCCATCTCGGCCGAGGCGCACGAGACCATGGCCATCGCGATGAACAACCTCGGGGGCCGGTCGAACAGCGGTGAGGGCGGCGAAGACGTCGACCGACTCTACGACCCACGCCGGCGCAGCGCAGTAAAGCAGGTCGCCTCCGGCCGGTTCGGCGTCACCAGCGACTACCTGCTCAATGCCACCGACATCCAGATCAAGATGGCGCAGGGCGCCAAACCCGGTGAGGGCGGGCAACTTCCCGGCTTCAAGGTGTACCCCAGCATCGCCAAGACCCGGCATTCCACCCCGGGCGTCGGGCTGATCTCACCGCCACCGCATCACGACATCTATTCGATCGAGGACCTGGCGCAGCTGATCCACGACCTGAAGAACGCCAACTCCGAAGCGCGCATTCACGTCAAACTGGTCAGCTCGGTCGGGGTCGGAACGGTGGCCGCCGGGGTATCGAAGGCGCACGCCGACGTGGTGCTGATCTCCGGCTATGACGGCGGCACCGGGGCCGCGCCGTTGACAAGCCTGAGGCATGCCGGTGCGCCGTGGGAGATCGGGCTGGCCGACGCCCAGCAGACGCTGGTGCTCAACGGCCTGCGCGACCGGATCACCGTACAGTGCGACGGCGGCCTGCGCACCGCCCGTGACGTGGTGATCGCGGCGTTGTTGGGCGCCGAGGAGTTCGGCTTCTCGACCGCCCCACTGGTCGTCGCCGGCTGCATCATGATGCGGGTCTGCCACCTCGACACCTGCCCGGTCGGGGTGGCCACCCAGAATCCCGAGTTGCGCGGGCGGTTCAACGGCAAACCTGAGTTCGTGGAGAACTTCTTCCACTTCATCGCCGAGGACGTGCGCAGGATGCTGGCCGAACTCGGCTTCCGCGGCATCGACGAAGCCGTCGGCCACGCCGAGGTGCTCGACACCGACGCCGGTGTGGCGCACTGGAAGAGCGAGGGGCTGGACCTGAGCCCGATCTTCGCGGTGCCGGTCGACGAAAGAGGCACACGGCTACCGCAGCGCCGGCGCACTCGCGGCCAGGACCATGGCCTGGACCACGCCCTGGACCGCACCCTGATCGCGCTCGCCGAAGGCGCGCTCGAGGACGCCCATCCGGTGCGTCTGGACCTGCCGGTGCGCAACGTGAACCGCACCGTCGGAACCCTGCTCGGTTCGGAGGTGACGCGTCGCTACGGTGCGCAGGGGCTGCCGGAGGGCACCATCCACGTGACGCTGAGCGGCTCGGCCGGCCAGTCGATCGGGGCGTTCCTGCCGCCCGGTATCACACTGGAGCTGGTCGGTGACGCGAACGACTATGTCGGTAAGGGGCTTTCGGGTGGCCGGGTGATCGTTCGCCCACCCGAGGATGTGCTCTTCCTGCCGGAGGACAACGTGATCGCGGGTAACACGCTGCTGTACGGCGCCACCTCCGGCGAGGTGTATCTGCGCGGCCGGGTCGGCGAACGGTTCTGCGCGCGGAACTCCGGTGCGTTGGCGGTCGCCGAAGGGGTGGGCGACCACGCCTGCGAATACATGACGGGCGGCCGCGTGGTGGTGCTGGGCCGCACCGGTCGCAACATGGCGGCCGGGATGTCCGGCGGGATCGCCTACGTGCTGGGCCTCGATCCGGCGAAGGCCAACACCGCGATGGTCGCCCTGCAGCGGCCCGACCCGGACGATCTGGCTTGGTTGCACGACGCGGTGACCCGCCACGCCCGCTTCACCGGCAGCACTCTGGCGCGCTCGGTGCTATCCGACTGGCCGCGGCGCAGCGCGCAATTCACCAAGATCATGCCCACCGACTACCAGAAGGTGCTGGAGGCCACCCGGATGGCCAAGGCGGAGGGACGTGACGTCGATTCGGCGATCATGGAGGCGACTCGTGGCTGATCCCACCGGATTTCTGCGGGTGGCCAAGGTCGAGGTGCCCAAGCGGCCCGTCGACGAGCGGGTCGGGGACTGGCGTGAGGTCTACGAGCCCCAGGACCCGCAGGACCGCGCCGCCGAGGTCTCCCAGCAAGCCCGGCGCTGCATGGACTGCGGAATTCCGTTCTGCCACTCCGGAACCGCGGGCTGCCCGCTGGGCAATCTGATCCCGGAATGGAACGACCTGGTGCGCCGTGGTCGCTGGGACGCCGCCAGCGAGCGCCTGCACGCCACCAACAACTTCCCGGAGTTCACCGGCCGGCTGTGCCCGGCCCCGTGCGAGGCGGCCTGCGTGCTGTCGATCGCCGAAGCCGAGACCGGGGGAGCGGTCACCATTAAGCGGATCGAGAACACCATCGCCGACCGGGCCTGGGGGTTGGGCATCGTCGAACCGCAACCGGCCGCGATCGGCACCGGCCGCTCGGTGGCGGTGGTGGGCTCCGGTCCGGCGGGTTTGGCCGCGGCCCAACAGCTCACCCGTGCGGGCCACCACGTGACCGTCTACGAGCGCGATGACCGCCTCGGCGGCCTGCTGCGCTACGGCATTCCCGAATACAAGTTGGAGAAGGCGACGCTCAACCAGCGGTTGGCCCAGATGCGTGCCGAGGGAACGCGTTTCGTCACAGACTGTGAGGTCGGTGTCGACCTGTCCGTCGACGAACTACGGCACCGCTTCGACGCGGTGGTGCTCGCGGTCGGTGCGCTCCGCGCCCGCGACACCGAAGTGGAGGGCAGGAACCTGGCCGGCGTTCACCTGGCGATGGACCATCTGGTGCCGGCCAACCGGGAATGCGAGGGCGACGGGCCGTCGCGCATCACGGCCGCCGGCAGGCATGTGGTGATCATCGGCGGTGGCGACACCGGTGCGGACTGCCTGGGCACGGCCCATCGCCAGGGCGCCGCCTCGGTGACGCAACTGGACTACAACCCGCAACCGCCCGAACTCCGCGACGACGTCACCTCGCCGTGGCCGACGTGGCCGTTGGTGCTGCGGACCTCGCCCGCGCATGCCGAGGGCGGTGCCCGGCGCTACGAGGTCGCGGTGCAGCGCTTCCTCGGTGACGCCGAGGGCAGACTGCGGGCCCTGGAGATCGCCGAGGTGAGGGTGGTCCGCGATCCCGACGGCCGCCGCATCATCACACCGGTGGGTGCCTCCATGGAGATCCCATGCGACCTGGCGCTGCTCGCCATCGGTTTCGAGGGGGCTGAGCGCATGACCCTGCTCGACGAGCTCGGTATCACACTCAGCCGCCGCGGGGTGATCACCTGTGGCTCGGACTGGCAGACCTCCGCGCCCGGGGTGTTCGTGTGCGGCGATGCCCACCGCGGTGCCTCGTTGGTGGTATGGGCGATCGCCGAAGGCCGCGCCGCCGCGCACGCCGTGGACGCCTACCTGATGGGCGAATCGGATCTGCCCGAACCGGTACGGCCCAATCAGCTTCCGCTGGCTGTGGTCTGAGTGAACGCCCGGCGACTCGAAGGTGTGGCCGCGATGAGCAACGTGGACCCGGGTTGTGCAACCGCGGAGTGGGCCACCTGCCAGGACTATGCTGGGGCGCCGTGACTAGACGCGGCAAGATCGTCTGTACCCTCGGCCCGGCCACTGCCTCCGAAGAGATGGTCAAGGCCCTGGTCGATGCCGGCATGGACGTCGCCCGGCTGAACTTCAGCCACGGTGATTACGCCGACCATGAGGCCGCCTACGCCCGGGTGCGCAAGGCCTCCGATGCCACCGGTCGCGCGGTCGGCATCCTGGCCGATCTGCAGGGGCCGAAGATCCGACTGGGGCGGTTCGCGGAGGGGTCCACCGAGTGGGTCAACGGTGAGACGGTCCGCATCACCGTCGAGGACTGCGTCGGCACCCACGACCGGGTTTCGACCACCTATAAGCAGTTGGCCCGGGACGCCCAGCCGGGGGATCGCCTGCTGATCGACGACGGCAACCTCGCCCTGGTCGTCGAGCACATCGACGGCGACGACGTGGTGTGCATGGTCACCGAGGGCGGTCCGGTCAGCAACAACAAGGGCCTCTCACTGCCGGGCATGAACGTCTCGGTGCCGGCGATGTCGGACAAGGACGTCCAGGATCTGGAGTTCGCACTGCGACTCGGCGTCGATCTGGTCGCGCTGTCGTTCGTCCGTTCGCCGGCCGACATCGAACTGGTGCACGCCGTGATGGATCGGGTGGCCCGGCGCGTTCCGGTGATCGCCAAGCTGGAGAAGCCGGAGGCGATCGACAACCTCGAAGCCATCGTGCTGGCGTTCGACGGTGTCATGGTGGCGCGCGGTGACCTCGGCGTCGAACTGCCGTTGGAGGAGGTCCCGCTGGTTCAGAAGCGGGCCATCCAGATCGCCCGTGAGAACGCCAAACCGGTGATAGTCGCCACCCAGATGCTGGAGTCGATGATCGAGAACTCCCGGCCCACCCGTGCCGAGGCCTCCGACGTCGCCAACGCCGTGATGGACGGCGCCGACGCGGTGATGCTCTCGGGTGAGACCTCGGTCGGTCAGTTCCCGCTGGAGGCGGTGCGGACGATGTCGCGCATCGTCTGCGCGGTGGAGGAGAACTCGACCGCCGCCCCGCCGCTGACCCATGTGCCGCGCACCAAGCGCGGCGTCCTGTCCTATGCGGCCCGCGACATCGGGGAGCGCCTCGACGCCAAGGCCCTGGTGGCGTTCACCTCCTCGGGCGACACCGTCCGGCGGCTGGCCCGGCTGCACACCCCGCTGCCGTTGCTGGCCTTCACCGCGTTGCCGGAGGTCCGCAGCCAGCTGGCGCTGACCTGGGGAACCGAGACGTTCATCGTGCCGCACATGGAAACCACCGACGACATGATCCGCCAGGTGGACCACTCGCTGCTGACCCTGGGCCGCTACAAGCGCGGTGACCTCGTGGTCATCGTCGCGGGTGCGCCGCCGGGCACAGTAGGCTCGACGAATCTGATTCATGTCCACCGCATCGGGGAGGACGACCACTAGCCGTCGGGAGAGGTTGCGCGTGCCACTCGGAGGTAGCACGTCGGATCTTGCTGACCTGCTGGCGATACTCGAGCTCACCCCGGTCGGCGACGACGTGTTCACCGGGGCCCATCCGCGGAAGAATCCGGTCCGGACGTTCGGCGGGCAGCTGATGGCGCAGGCGTTCGTCGCCGCCACCCGTTCCCTGGTGCACGACCTGCCGCCGAGCGCGTTGTCGGTGCACTTCATCGCCGGCGGCGATCCCGCCCACGACATCGAGTTCCACGTCGCGCGGCTGCGCGACGAGCGCCGGTTCGCCAACCGGCGCGTCGACGCCGTCCAGGACGGGAAACTGCTGGCCACCGCCCTGGTGTCGTATCTGTCCGGCGGGCGCGGCCTGGAGCACAACCTGGACATGCCGGAGGTGCCCGGTCCCGAGGGTCTGCCGACGATCGACGAGCTGCTGGTCGGATACGAGCAGGTGGTGCCGGGCTTCGTCAGTGCCCTGCGCCCCATCGAATGGCGGTACACGAACGATCCCGCCTGGGTGATGCGGGACAAGGGCGATCAGCTGGCGCACAACCGCGTGTGGCTGACGGCGGCCGGCGAGATGCCGGACGATCCCTCACTGCACACCGCGGCGATGATCTACTCATCGGACACCACCGTGCTGGATTCGATCATCACCACGCATGGCCTGTCTTGGGGCTGGGACCGGATTTTCGCGGTCACCATCAATCACTCGATCTGGTTTCACCGCCAGGTCGATTTCGCCGACTGGGTGCTGTACTCGACCGCCTCGCCGGTGGCCGCGGAGGCCCGCGGCCTGGGCACCGGCCACTTCTACGACCCGGCGGGTCACGTCGTTGCCACGGTGGTCCAGGAGGGCATCGTCAAACACTTTCCGAGCGCCGGCCACTGAGGCGCGCACGATTCGTGCCCGCGGTGGATGCCGTCCCCGGCCGCTGGGCAGGCCGGTCTAATCGGGCCTGGCCGGCATGGTCGGGCGTACTGTTTAGCAGGACGAAAGCACTGGTCAGTCTCGGGGAGGTGAGATGACCGAGCCGCCGCTACAGGTCGCGTCCCGCGGGCTGCGCGCGCGCGAGCGGGTGGTCGTCAACGTCGACTCGAGGGTGGCGCGCTGGATCGGGGCGCTGGCGCTGCTCGTCGCCGGATCTTGGCTGGTCTCCCTGCTGGCCCGAAGCCACCACCACGCCAACTGGCACGCCGATGGCCGCCTCGCGTGGTCGCTGACGGTCCTGGCCGCCGTGGCGCTGATCGCCAGGGGCATTTTCCTGGGGCGGCCGGTGACCGCCGCGCATGCGATCCTCGCCGGGCTGGCCGTGCTCGCAGGTCTGAGCGCCCACATCATTGCACTGGACGTGCCGGGGAACATCTTGATCGCGGCGTCGGGTCTGGTGCTGATGTGGCCGACGACGGCGCGCGCGCAGCCCGGCGAACTGAGCCGGGTGTGGGCGCTGGTGAACGCGACGAGCGGCGACCCGGTCGCACCGTTCGCGATGCAGTACCTGAAGAGCCATCACTTCACGGCGGACGGCGCGGCGGCCATCGCGTATCGCACCCGGCTCGGCTATGCCGTGGTCAGCGGGGACCCGATCGGGGACGAGACCCGGTTCGCCGATGTCGTCGCCGACTTCGTGGCGATGTGTCACACCCGGGGCTGGCGGATCGTCGTGCTCGGCTGCAGCCGGCGACGGCTGGGGTTGTGGAGTGAGCCGGAGGCCATCGGTCAGAGCCTGCATCCCGTTCCGATCGGCCGCGATGTGGTGATCGACGTGCCCGCCTTCGCGATGGTCGGGCGGCAGTTCCGGAACCTGCGCCAGGCGGTGAAACGCACCCACAACGCCGGTATCACCACCGAGTTGTTGAATGAACAGGAACTCGACGGCCGGCAGCGCACGGAGCTGGCCGACGTGTTGTTGTTGTCCGCCAAGGGCGCGCACGCCGAACGGGGGTTCTCGATGATCCTCGACGGCACCCTGACCGGCCGCTATCCCGGGGTGCTGCTCATGATTGGCCGCGACCCGGCCGGACGGGTGCAGGGGTTTCACCGCTACGTGGTCGCCGGGGGCGGCAGCGATGTGACCCTCGATGTCCCGTGGCGGCGTCGCGGCGCGCCCAACGGCCTCGACGAGCGGCTTTCGGTGGACATGATCGAAACAATGAAAGATTCTGGGGCACAGCGCCTCTCGCTGGCCTTCGCTGCGTTTCCGGAGATCTTCAAGGACAAGGAGCGCGGCCTGCTCAGCAGCTTCTTCTACGAGGTGATCCACCTGGGTGACGCACTGATCGCGCTGGAGTCGCTGTACCGCTATCTGCGCAAGTTCCATGCCCTGGCCGACCAGCGTTACGTGCTGCTGTCCTTCTCGCAACTGTTCCCGGTGCTGCTCGTGCTGCTGTCGCTGGAGTTCATGCCGCGCCGGCGTCGGCTGCCCGCCGCTACGGGGTGGGAGTGAAGGTGACGCTGAACCGGTTCTCCACGGTCTGCTTGAACTGATCGGCGCACTGCTCGATCCTGGTCTGGTCCTGTCCCGCGTTCTGGACGCAGTCGATGTAGTCGGTGACTCCCACCTCTTTGGAGAAGCCGAACCAGATGGCGATGAACGCCAGGCCGGCGATCATCGCGACGAAACCGAGGATGATGCCCGCCAGGGCGATCCCGCCGTTGTTGGCCTCGCCCGCGCGGACCCGGCCGCGCGCGATGAAACCCAGGATGACCGCGACGATGCCCAGGATGACGCCGCCGACGACCGAGAACGACGACATCAGCGCCACGATCGCGATCACCAGCGAGGCGATGCCCAGTCCGTTGCGCGGACCGGCCGGCGGCGGGGCGTATCCGGCGTACGGCTGCGGCGGCGGTGGCGGGTAACCGCCCCCGTACTGCCCGGGCGGGTACGGATACGGGTATTGCGGCGCGGGCGGCGGCTGCGGAGGAGCGGCCGGGGGGATCGGCGCGCGCGGGGTGTCCGGCGTTCCGGGCGATTCCGGGTTCTCAGTCATCCGTGCGCTCCCCATCGTTTGTCGGCAACCCGGCCGCCAGATTACCCGCCGGTGCCGATCGATGGCCCCGGACAGCGACAGAGAAGACGCGGATCGTCGCCACGGCGGTGCGTAGCGACGATCCGCGCCCTTCTGGACGGACCTGGCGCCGGCCGGGCGGCCGGGGGCCTCAGAGTGCGGCGTCGACCCGCTCGCGGATGTTCTTGCCCGCCTTGCGGATGCCGAAGGACGCCACGATCTCGAAGACGCCGATCACGACCAGCCAGATGCCGACCACGAGGGTCAAGGTGGCCAGCGACGGGAACGGGGAGGCGAGTACCACGATGCCGGCGATCAGGGTGATGACGCCGACGAAGATCTCCCAGCCCCGGCCGGGGGTGTCCGGATCACTGATCGCCGACACCGCGGTCGCGACGCCGCGGAAGATGAAGCCGATGCCGATCCAGATGGCCAACAGCAGGACCGAATTGGCAATGCTGCGGAAGGACAGCACAGCCAGGATCAGCGCGGCCGCGCCGCTGATGAACAGCAGCACCCGGCCACCCGCCGAGACGTTCAGCGTGAAGGCGTGGAAGACCTGCGAGATCCCGGAGACCAGCAGGAAGGCGCCGAAGAAGATGGCGGCGACGAGAATTGAGATTCCCGGCCAGACCAGCACCAGGATGCCCAGGATCAGGGACAGCACGCCTGACAGCAGCACCGACTTCCAGAGGTGCGGCAGCAGGGGTGGACGAGACGTAGTTTCCATGCGCGCAGTGTGACACAGCGGGGTTTCGGCCTCGAGCGGTTGTGCCAGTCGGTTAGCCGATTGATGCGCTAACGCAACTCGGGCTAGGGGTGGATCAGCCGGTGCCGCGGGTGTCCGGCGGCGGCGAAGGCCCCGGCGTGCTGGTGCTTCTGCTGCTCGGTGAACAGGCCGAGCGCCACCAGTTGGATCCCACCGATGAGCAGTAGGGGCCACAGTGCCGCGGCGACGAGGGCCGCGAGGAGGGTGACCCAGAGCTTGCCCGAGTGACCGATGAGCACCGCAGCGACCATCGTGATCATCGATCCGAGAAGGTATATGTTGACGATCATTCCGGCCCCCGACTGGTGTTCCCCCGGCAGTGAATTTGATCTGCCCCCGCCGAGAGTAGACCCCGAATACCGGTCCCGGCAATTCCAATTCGAATCGAGAAGCGCGCTCTGAGCTGGGAAAACAGTCCGCGCGATTGGACCGAAGGGCTAAATCGGGAAAAAGGTCGGAATCGATGACGGAAATCCGCGAGCGGGATGCTTCACGGCGTCGATCGCTGCAATTCCGGGACTTTGGTCCCGCGCAGAAAGTGCCTTGTGGCGAACTGTCCGGTGATCTCGCCGTGATGGTCGCCGCAGGAGCGGCCAGTGGGCGTGAACCGGGCCGAAACCCCTGGCCATCACAGTTGCGCAGCGCATCGGCGCCGACCGCGATAAGTTTCCCTGCCGGAGCGAACAAGTTGGCTTACTGTCTCGGTACCGGCAGTGCGCGCTGGGTCCCCGGTCGTCTACGTCCTCGGGTTGAGGGCTGATGACGCCCCGATGTAGAAGGAAGAGGCAACCGTGCTTAGTGGATGTCAAGACCGTCCGAAGGTGGGCCGCTGGTGGCGTACCACTGCGATCGTCGCCATGGCAGGCGGACTGGCCCTGTCGGGTTGCACGAACAACACCGACACCGCGGGCCCGGCGACCTCGACCACCGCGGCGGCCGCCAAGAAGGTCGACGAGATCGCCGCGACGGTGCCCGAGGACATCAAGAAGTCCGGCAAGCTGATCGTCGGGGTGAACGTCCCCTACACGCCCAACGAGTTCAAGGACCCGAGCGGCAAGATCGTCGGCTTCGACGTGGATCTGATGAACGCAATCGCTTCCACCCTCGGACTGACCGCCGAGTACCGGGAAGCCGACTTCGCCAAGATCATCCCCGCCATCCAGGGCGGCACCTTCAACGTCGGCATGTCGTCGTTCACCGACACCAAGGAACGCGAGCAGTCGGTCGACTTCGTCACCTACTTCTCGGCGGGCACCGCGTGGGCCAGGCCGAAGGGCTCCGACATCACCCCCGACAACGCCTGCGGCAGGAAGGTGGCGGCCCAGGCCACCACCACCCAGGAGGTCGACGAGCTGCCGGGCCGCAGCAAGGCGTGCGTCGACGCCGGTAAGCCGCCGATCGACATCCTGAAGTTCGACGGCCAGGACCAGGCCACCAACGCCGTGGTCCTCGGCCAGGCCGATGCGATGTCCGCGGATTCACCGGTGACCCTGTATGCGATCAAGCAGAGCAACGGCAAGCTCGAGCAGGCGGGCCAGACCTTCGATTCCGCGCCGTACGGCTGGCCGGTCAAGAAGGGCTCGCCCCTGGCGGCGTCGTTGCAGAAGGCGCTCGAGCACCTGATCTCGACGGGCGACTACAAGACGATCGCCACCAACTGGGGCGTCGAGGCCGGCATGATCGACAAGCCGGTGATCAACGGCGCCACCAGCTGATCGCCGGAACCATCGATGAGCGTTGACGTTTCGTCGCCACCCGAGAGCCCGGCCGCCATCAACGCGGTCCCGCTGCGGCATCCGTGGCGGTGGGTGGCGGCGATCGTCATCCTCATCCTGGCCGGCCTGTTCCTCTACGGTGCCGCCACCAATGAGGCCTACGGCTGGGCCACGTTCGGCAAGTACATTCTGGACACCCGGATCGTCAACGGTGTCTGGGTCACCATCCAGCTGACCGTCTGGTCGATGCTGCTGGCGATCGTTCTCGCGGTGATCCTCGCCGTCATGCGGTTGTCGCCCAACCCGGTTTTCCGGGCGGTGTCGTGGGTGTACCTGTGGGTGTTCCGCGGGACCCCGGTGTTCGTGCAGTTGGTGTTCTGGGGGCTGATCCCCACCATCTACAAAACATCCAGCTGGGAATTCCGTTCGGGCCCACGTTCTTTCACCTCAACATCCAGAACCTCTCGATGTACTTCGTGCTGGCCATCCTGGGCCTGGGTTTCAACGAGGCGGCCTACCTCGCCGAGATCATCCGGGCCGGCATCAGTTCGGTGCCCGAAGGACAGACGGAGGCCTCGACGGCGCTGGGTATGTCGTGGTTGCTCACGATGCGCAGAACGGTGCTGCCGCAGGCGATGCGGGTGATCATCCCGCCCACCGGCAACGAGTTCATCGGCCAGCTCAAGACGACGTCGCTGGCCGTCGCGGTGCCGTTCACGCTCGACCTGTTCGGCCGGCAGCGTGACATCGCGGCCGTCATCTTCCAGCCGATCCCGCTGCTGCTGGTCGCCGCCGCCTGGTATCTGCTGATCACCAGCGTGCTCATGGTGGGTCAGTACTACCTGGAGCGGTACTTCTCGCGAGGGGCGTCCCGCAAGCTCACGTCGAAACAGCTCGGCGCGCTCGCCGAAGCGCAGACGCTGGGGGAGGTGGGACACACGTGACCGCATCGACGGAGTCGATGGCCACGCCGATGGTCAAGGCCGAAGGCGTCTGCAAGAACTTCGGCGCCCTCAAGGTGCTCAAGGGTGTCACCCTGGAGATCGGCCGGGGTCAGGTACTCGTCCTGGTGGGGCCGTCCGGATCGGGCAAGTCGACGTTCCTGCGCTGCATCAACCACCTCGAGCAGGTCAACGCGGGCCGGCTGTATGTCGACGGCGACCTCATCGGCTACCGCGAGAAGGGCGGCAAGCTCTACGAGATGCCGCCCCGCGAGGCCGCACGGCAGCGCCGGGACATCGGGATGGTTTTCCAGCACTTCAACCTGTTCCCGCACCGCACCGCCCTGGCCAACATCATCGAAGCCCCCATCCAGGTCAAGGGCGTCAAGAAGGCCGCGGCGATCGCGCGGGCCAAGGACCTGCTGGCGCAGGTCGGACTCTCGGACAAGGCCGAGGCCTACCCCGCGCAGTTGTCCGGCGGCCAGCAACAGCGGGTGGCCATCGCCCGTGCCCTGGCCATGGATCCCAAGCTGATGCTGTTCGACGAGCCCACCTCGGCTCTGGATCCCGAACTGGTGGGTGAGGTGCTCGGGGTCATGAAGAAGCTGGCAAGCGAGGGCATGACCATGGTGGTCGTCACCCACGAGATGGGTTTCGCCCGTGAGGTCGCCGACCAACTGGTATTCATGGACGGCGGGGTGATCGTCGAAAGCGGAGCCCCCCGCGAGGTGTTGAGCAATCCGCAACACGACCGCACCAAGGCGTTTCTGTCCAAGGTGATGTGAGTCCGCGGGCTCGCGGAATCGTGGTCGTCAGCCGGTCGGCGTCTCGACCCGCCCGCTTTCCCGCCCGGCCGGAACGTCGACGACCTTGTCGGGCAACGGCTTACGGCCGACCAGATACCAGGTGTGCATCACGCCCTTGCCCTTGATCTCGACGTCGCCGCGCTCCTCGAGTTCGAAGCGATCCCGGAGGCGTTCGTAGACATCCTGCGGTACCTGGATGCGTCCCTCCGGGTCGGTGGACTCCATCCGGGAGGCGACGTTGACCGCGTCACCCCACACGTCGTAGAAGAACCGGCGCGCGCCGACGACGCCGGCGACCACCGGTCCGGAGGCCATACCGATCCGGAGCGGAACCGGACGGCCGGTGGGGTCGCGCAGGTCACCGACCGCGCGGGAGATGTCGAGCGCCAAGGCGGCCAGCGCTTCGACGTGATCAGCCCGCGGCTGGGGAACGCCGCTGACCACCATGTAGGAGTCGCCGGTGGTCTTGATCTTCTCCAGGCCGTGCTTGTCCACCAGCCGGTCGAAGGTCGTGTAGAGGCGGTCGAGGAAGCGGACTAGTTCCGCCGGCGGCATGTGGCTGGCCCGTTCGGTGAAGCCGGCGATGTCGGCGAACAGGATCGACGCGTCCTCGTACCGGTCGGCGATCACGCCGTGCGCCGGATCCTTGAGCCGGGCGGCGATGGTCGCCGGCAGGATGTTGGCCAGCAACGCTTCGGAGCGGCCGTATTCGACCTCCATCGCCGCCTCCGCCCGCGACACTTCCCGCATCGCGTAGTACACCGTGGCGAAGATCATTACGCAGGCCGAGATCGTCGTCAGGACGAAGCCGAACTCCACCGCCCAGCGGGGCTGTATTCCGGTGTCGCCCGGCACCACGAACTGGGACGCGATGGTCAGTCCAGCACCGATCGCCACCACGACCGATGCCATCACGAGGTGCTCGACCCCGAGTACCAGCACGGCCAGGGACGCCGAGACGATGTAGTAGAACTGCAGGCCGGAGTCCGTCCCGATGTGCCAGCCGACGTAGGTCAGCGACGCGAAGGCCACCGTGACGAACGTCAGCGACGCGATGACGTCGCCGAAGCGGTGCAGCAGCGGGATCAACATGAATGCGATCGCGGTACCGACGTTGACCAGACCGAGGGCGAGGATCTTCGGACCCGTGACGATCTGCATGATCCCGAAGAACAGCGTGACGACGGCGGCGATCCAGGTGGCGATGTTCAGCACCCGCTGCCGGCGCGTGACCGATTCGGCCCAGTGCTGGTTGCGGGCCGGCGCCCGGCGCTGCATCTTTTCGCAGTCCTCTGGTGACGCCGGACCAGCGCATTTCCGCTTGGTCCCCACGTCGGCAGCCTAACCGTTCGCGGGGATCACCGACAGGTGGCGTTAGAGCCTGCGAGCCGATCGTGGCCTGCCGAACTCGTGACCTCGGGCAATCTGTTCGTCGACGCCGACGAAGCGCGCTCGGCCGTCGGCGACCCATCTTTCCGCGATGAGGGACGCACCGATGTTCGCTGGTAGGCTCGGCTCAGCTTTCAATGCAACGGATGGGGACATGTCATGAAGTCAGGTCGGTTGACGCGCCAGATCGCCCTTATCGCGGGCGGGGCTGCGATCGTCGGGATGGGGGCGCTGACCGCGGGCTGTGGTTCCAACGCCAAGGAATCGCCGACCACGACCACCACGCCCACATCGTCCAGCGCTCCCGCGCCATCGCCGACGGAGAAGGCGGTGAGCCCGGGCGGCAACAATTCGTTCTCGCCGACGATCCACCCGGCGCCCCCAGGGGCGGTGTGCAAGGAGGTCGTTGGCAACGAGTGCATCAGGTAGCCCTCGCACCGAACGGTAGCTCGAACGCGGGGCCGGCGGAATCGTGAAGCTGGAACAGGCATTCGACCCGCGCCACAACGCGCTGAACCTTTGGCGGCTGATCCTCGCCACCGGCGTGATCTTCTGGCACTCGTTTCCCCTAACCGGGAACACCATCGATTTTCAGCCCGCGGTGCGGTTGCTCAGTGAGGTCTGGGTGGACGGGTTTTTCACCGTTTCCGGCTTCCTGATCACCGCCAGCTGGATGCGTCGCCCGCACCTGGGGGAGTACTGGAGGGCGCGGTTCCTGCGAATTTTCCCGGGCCTTTGGGTGTGCGTGGCGGTGACGGCATTCGTCATAGCCCCCATCGCGGCGGCGGTGAAGCACTCGTCACTTCCGCTGTCGGCCGAGTTCGCCTACGTGGTGAACAACGGGCTGCTGAACGTCTTCTACGCCGGCATCAACGGAACACCGAAGGACATCCCCTGGCCGGGCGTCTGGAACGGCTCGTTGTGGACATTGGTGTTCGAACTGCTCTGCTACATCGCGGTTTGCGTGCTCGGCGTGCTGGGGTTGCTGAAGAGGCAGTGGGTGCTGCCCACCCTCTTCGTCGCTTCGGCGGTGTGGTCGGCCTACGTCTCCTACCCGACGATGGCCCAGCAGAGCATCCCGCAGATGCTGGCCCGGTTCGCGGTCGTCTTCCTCGCCGGTGCGCTGATCCATCAGTACCGCGACGCCATCCCGGCCCATTGGTCGCTGGTCGCCCTCTGCGGTGTCATCGTGATCGCCTCGGGCTTCGCCCAGAACTATCGGCTGATCGCCGCGTTGCCGCTGGCGTACGCGATCATCGTGTCCGGTGCGTTGGTACGTCGCTTCCCGTTGCGCAACGACATCTCGTACGGCATGTACATCTACGCGTTCCCGGTGCAGCAGCTTCTCGCGACGTTGGGGCTCGTCAGTTTGCATCCGACCGTGTTCTTCCTCGTGGCGGCGCTGTGCACCATCCCACTGGCCGCGGCCAGCTGGTTCGTCGTGGAGAAACGGGCGATGGCGCTCAAGCACCCGAAGCGGCAGCAGGTGGCGGCGGGGACATCGAGTCACCCAAAGTAACGACGACGTCAATACCTACGACTTACGGTTAGGGTCGGCCAATTCGTGGAGGAACGGCGCCATGAACACCAGTCGCAGTGGCAAACGGAGCGCTGCAGGGGCATTCCTGGCGGTGAGCGTTGCCCTTGCCGGATCAGTCCTGCCGGCCGTGAGCGCCCAGGCCCAGCCGGGAAACAGTTGGCCCGGGTGTCCGCCCGACAGTCCCGAGGGGCCATGCCGTTGGTGCCCTGGGGATCCACCGGTCCAGACGGGGAACCTCAAGGTCAACCCGGTCGTCTGGGACAACAGCGTGTGCCACACCTACTGGTACGTCTACAGCGGCCAGGGGAACGTGGCCTCGAACATCTTCGAGGGCGATGCGCCGCCCGCGCCGCCTCCGCCGCCGCCCAACCTGACGCCGCCGCTACCGCCTGGGTGGTGCTGGTCGCTGTTCCTGCCCACCACGAATTGCCCTAACGGCTGAAGACGGGGATGCCCCGGATGTGGTGCCCTCGGTGAGATTCGAACTCACACTGCACGGGTTTTGAATCCGTTTCCTCTGCCAGTTGGGATACGAGGGCGAGCCGCCTGATGCGGTGTCCCACCCTAATGGATCGGCCGGGCGAGCCGCTGCGGTGGTGTGGTTGTCCGCCCCGCGGTCGCTGATTGCGGCCAACCACGGGACAATGGCCGCATGACCGGAGCAACCACCGACGCCGAAGGCCGCGCCGCTCGCCGGGTTCTGATCGCCGAAGACGAGGCGCTGATCCGGATGGACCTGGCCGAGATGCTGCGCGACGAGGGCTATCAGGTGGTCGGCGAGGCCGGCGACGGGCAGGAGGCCGTCGAACTCGCCGAGCAGTTGCGCCCGGACCTGGTCATCATGGACGTCAAGATGCCCCGGCGCGACGGCATCGACGCCGCATCGGAGATCGCCGCCAAACGGATCGCCCCGATCGTGGTGCTGACCGCCTTCAGCCAGCGTGAGCTGGTCGAGCGCGCCCGGGACGCCGGCGCGATGGCCTACCTGGTGAAACCCTTCTCCATCAGCGACCTGATCCCGGCAATCGAGGTCGCGGTCAGCCGCTTCAGCGAGATGACCGAGCTCGAGCGGGAGGTCGCCGACCTCTCCGATCGGTTGGAGACCCGCAAGCTGGTCGAACGGGCCAAGGGCCTGCTGCAGGCGAAGCAGGGCATGACCGAGCCCGAGGCCTTCAAGTGGATCCAGCGGGCGGCGATGGACCGCCGTACCACCATGAAGCGGGTGGCCGAGGTGGTTCTCGAGACGCTGGACAGCCCCGCCGAGGCCGGGCCGCCCAACTGAGCCGACCGATCGGGTGTTAACTCTGGGTTTCCGGATTGCCCGACCGTGCGTGGTTGACCCGTCTGAGCGGCCGGTTTGGGGCGATCGCGGCGCCGTGGCGGGCCCACGGTGCGCCAAGATCACGCGCTGCGGCTGTGGGTTGGCTATGTTCTAGCGAGGTGTCGACGGTCGGGTCCGGCTCAGGGCTGATTCCGTCGATCCCAAAAGACCCACCGACCCGGAGGTGAAACGTGCGCGGTCGCGCGACGCGGAGTGCAATTGCTGCCAGTTCGGCAGTGCTGGCGGTGCTGGGCATTGCCGGCTGCAACCAATCCAAGCCGAACGAGAACTCGTCGCAGAGTGATCTCAAGATCGTCGAGCAGGTTCAGATCGACCAGAACGGCGCGGAGGTCAAGCCGGAGGCGGGCACCACCCCCGCCGACCCGGCGGGTGACGGCAAGGCCGCCTGCCCGCCGGTCTCGATCGCGATGGCGGGCGCCCTCAACGGCCCCGACGCCGCGCTCGGCATCAACATCAAGAACGGCGTGCAGCTCGCCGTCGACAAGCACAACGCGGCCAATCCCGGTTGCCAGGTCCAGCTGAAGACCTTCGACACCGAAGGCGATCCGCAGAAGGCGACCGCCATCGCGCCGCAGATCGTCGACGACGCCTTCACCATCGGACTGGTCGGCCCGGCGTTCTCCGGCGAGACCAAGGCCACCGGATCGGTGTTCGACCAGGCCGGCCTCGTCGCCGCCACCGCGTCGGCCACCAATGTCACGCTCTCCGAACAGGGTTGGAAGACGTTCTTCCGCGGCCTGGCCAACGACGGTGTCCAGGGACCCTCGGTCGCCAACTACCTGAAGAACACCATCGGTGACAAGAAGGTGTGCGTCGTCGACGACAGCACCGACTACGGCACCGGCCTGGCGCAGGCCGTTCGCGAGACGCTGGGCCCGGTGGCCGTGTCGGACTGCAACATCTCGGTCAAGAAGGGCGACAAGGACTTCTCCGCCGCGGTGACCCAGATCAAGGGCCAGTCGCCGGACTCGGTGTTCTACAGCGGCTATTACTCCGAGGCGGCACCGTTCGTCCAGCAGTTGCGGGACGGCGGCTACACCGGCAAGTTCGTCAGCGCCGACGGCGCCAAGGATCCGGAGTTCGTCAAGCAGGCGGGCCAGGCGTCGAAGGACGCCATCCTGTCGTGCCCGTGCGGTCCGGCCACCGGCAGCTTCGCCGACGAGTACACCAAGAAGTTCAGCCAGCCCCCGGGCACCTACAGCACCGAGGGATATGACCTGGGCACCATCCTGCTCAAGGGCATCGACTCGGGCGCCGTCACCCGGCCCGCACTGCTGGATTACGTCAAGAAGTACGACGGCCAGGGCGTGGCCCGCAAGTATCAGTGGACCGACAAGGGTGAGCTCACCACCACCCTGATCTGGATCTACAAGGTCCAGTAGTCACTTCGCGAGGCGCGCCCGGGACCCGAGGGCTCGGGCGCGTTCTCGTTGAGGAAGTTCACGAGGAGACCGCCCCAAGGATGATCCACGAGTGCGTCGGCCAGTACGCCTGTCTCGCCGGGGACATCGGTTTCAACATCGACAACCTGCGAGATGGCTTCTGGCAGTTCACCATCGACGGATTGTCCTGGGGCGCGATCTACGCCCTCGTGGCGGTCGGCTACACCCTGGTGTTCGGGGTGCTGCGGTTGATCAACTTCGCGCACTCCGAGATCTTCATGCTCGGAATGTTCGGCGCCTACTTCTGCCTCGACATCATCCTGGGCTTCACCCCGAGTGGAAACGCCTACAACAAGGGCGTTCTACTCACGGTGCTGTACCTCGGGATCGCCATGCTGTTCGCGATGCTGGTCTCCGGAAGCGCCGCCATCGGCCTGGAGGCGGTGGCCTACCGTCCCCTGCGCCGGCGCAACGCGCGGCCGTTGACGTTCCTCATCACCGCGATCGGTATGTCGTTCGTGCTGCAGGAGTTCGTGCATTTCATCCTGCCGCAGATCATCAAGGGCTACGGCGGCAGCAACGCCCAGCAGCCGATCGTGCTGGTGCAGCCCAAGACCCAGTTCCACATCTTCAGTGCCACCGTCTCCAACGTCACCCTCGTCATCGTGGCGGCCGCCCTGGTGCTCGCCGTCCTCACCGACATCGCCATCAACCGAACCAAATTCGGGCGTGGTATCCGGGCGGTGGCGCAGGACCCGGTCACCGCGACGCTGATGGGTGTGTCGCGGGAGCGGATCATCATGATGACGTTCCTCATCGGCGGCATGCTGGCCGGTGCCGCCGCGCTGCTGTACACCCTGAAGGTGCCGCAGGGGATCATCTACTCCGGCGGCTTCCTGCTCGGCATCAAGGCCTTCTCGGCCGCGGTGCTGGGCGGCATCGGCAACCTGCGCGGCGCACTGTTGGGCGGCCTGATCCTCGGCATCATGGAGAACTACGGGCAGGCGGTGTTCGGGACTCAGTGGCGTGACGTCGTCGCCTTCGTCCTGTTGGTCCTGGTGCTGCTGATCCGGCCCACCGGGATACTCGGCGAAAGCCTAGGAAAGGCCAGGGCATGACGGACACCGATCCCGGGCGGGGGAGCCGCGGCAGCCGCCTGCTGGCCCCCGGTGACGGGCTGCGCCGGTGGTGGTCGGGCCTGAGCCGGGTGCAGAAGTGGGTATTCGGTGTGCTCGGATTCGGCCTGCTCGCCCTGACGCCGCTGTTTCCGCCACCGTTCTTCAACACACCGGGAATCAGCTTCGGCGGCACCATGGCCCAGTTCGCGATGGTGGCGATCATCGCGATCGGCCTCAACGTCGTGGTGGGCCAGGCGGGTCTACTCGACCTCGGGTACGTGGGTTTCTATGCGGTCGGCGCCTACACCGTGGCGCTGCTCACCAGTCCGGACAGCCCGTGGAACCGGATGGCGCCCAACGGATTCCTGCACGAGAAGTGGGCCTGGCTGGCGTGTGTGCCGCTGGCCATGGCGGTGACTGCCATGGCCGGGTTGATCCTGGGCATTCCCACGCTGCGACTGCGCGGGGACTACCTGGCCATCGTCACGCTGGGATTCGGCGAGATCATCCGGCTGCTGGCGGACAACCTGTCCGATGTGACGAACGGCTCGCGTGGTCTCAACGAGGTGGCTTACCCGCGGGTGGGCCAGACGGACAGACTGCCGGAAGGAGTGTTCTCCAGCGGAAACTCCGGCGGGCACGCCAACTACGGCACCTGGTGGTTCTGGCTCGGTCTGATCCTGATGGTGGTCATCCTGCTGCTGGTCGGGAACCTCGAACGCAGCCGTGTCGGCCGCGCGTGGGTCGCGATCCGGGAGGACGAGGATGCCGCGGAGGTTATGGGCGTCAACACCTTCCGCTTCAAGCTGTGGGCGTTCGTGATCGGTGCCGCCATCGGCGGGCTGTCCGGCGCCATGTACGCCGGGCAGGTGCAGTACGTCGCGCCGCCGACGTTCAACATCATCAACTCGATGCTGTTCCTGTGCGCGGTGGTCCTCGGCGGGCAGGGAAATAAGCTCGGCGTCATCTTCGGTGCGTTCGTCATCGTGTATCTGCCCAACCGGCTGCTCGGCGTGCACTTCCTCGGCGTCAACCTCGGCGATCTGAAATACCTGTTCTTCGGCCTGGCGCTGGTGGTGTTGATGATCTTCCGCCCGCAGGGCCTGTTCCCGGTGCGTCAGCAACTGCTGGCCTACGGGAAGTCCGCGCGCAAGTTGTTGGGCGCGGCCGACGAGAGCAAGGCGGCAGCATGACCGAACCCATGATCGACGAGGGGATGGCCGCCCTGCACCGCGACGTCAGTGTCGCCGAGGGTGAAAGTCTGCTCGAGACCCACGATCTCACCGTCAAGTTCGGCGGCCTCACCGCGCTGGACGCCGTCAGCTTCGCCATCAAGCGTGGCGAGATCCTCGGGTTGATCGGCCCCAACGGCGCCGGCAAGACCACCTGCTTCAACGCGATCACCGGGGTGTACAAGCCCAGCTCGGGCTCGGTCACCTTCGACGGGGCGCCGCTGGGCCGCATCAAACGCCACCAGATCACCCGCCGCGGTATCGCGCGCACCTTCCAGAACATCCGGCTGTGGGGCGAGATGACCGCCCTGGAGAACGTCATCGTCGGCACCGACGCCCGGCACCGCACCTCGGTGCCAGGGGCGCTGATCCGCAGCCCGCGTCACCGCCGCGAGGAGCATTCGGCCATCGAAAAGGCCGCGGCGCTGCTGCAGTTCGTCGGCATTGCGCACCGTGCGGAGGAGAAGGCGAAGAACCTGCCCTACGGCGATCAGCGCCGGCTGGAGATCGCCCGGGCCCTGGCCACCGAACCCAAGCTGCTGTGCCTCGACGAGCCCGCCGCCGGCTTCAACCCCAGCGAGAAGGCGGCCCTGATCGAGTTGATCCGGGCGATCCGCGACGACGGCTACACCGTACTGCTGATCGAACACGACATGCGACTGGTGATGGGGGTGACCGACCGGATCGTGGTGCTGGAGTTCGGTCGCAAGATCGCCGACGGACTGCCCGCCGACATCCGCGAGGACCCCGCCGTGATCGCGGCCTACCTGGGAGTGCCCGATGACGAACTCTGAGACCGGCACACCGCTGCTCGAGGTCCGTGACATCGTGGTGCACTACGGCAGGATCGAGGCACTGCACGGCGTTTCGCTGGTGGTGCGGCAGGGCGAGCTGGTGACACTGCTCGGCTCCAACGGCGCCGGCAAGACGACGATGATGCGCGCGATCTCGGGGTTGCGGCCGCTGTCGTCGGGTTCGGTGTGGTTCGAGGGCCGGGACATCACCCGCGTCAAGGCGCACCAACGCGTCATCGACGGTCTGATCCAGGCACCCGAGGGGCGGGGCGTATTCCCGGGGATGAGCGTCACCGAGAACCTCGAAATGGGCTGCTACGGACGCAAATTCGCGTCCAGCGCCGAACGCCGGGAGCGCCTGGACTGGGTGTTCGCAGCCTTCCCGCGGCTGGCCGAGCGGCGCTCCCAGGTGGGGGGAACGCTGTCCGGCGGTGAACAGCAGATGCTCGCCATCGGCCGGGCGTTGATGGCCCATCCGCGGGTGCTGCTGCTCGACGAGCCGTCGATGGGCCTCGCGCCCATGGTGATCTCCCAGATCTTCAGGATCATCTCGGAGATCAACGCCCAGGGCACCACGGTGCTGCTCGTCGAACAGAACGCCCAACAGGCGCTGAGCCGATCCGACCGGGCCTACATCCTGGAGACCGGTTCGGTGACGCGCAGCGGACCGGCCCGAGAGTTGTTGGCCGACGACAGCATTCGGGCCGCCTACCTCGGCGTGGCGTAACGGTCGGTGCAGGATCCCAGGGACGAGATCATCGGTGCAGTAGCGGGTATCTCCGCGAAATCCGATACAGGGCGGCCAGTGCGACCGTGATGTAGACGAACGGGATCACCGTCCAGATCCACGGCAGGGTGGTAAGCGTTTCGCGCCACGGCTCGACAACCAGCAGTCCGGCCCGGGTGGCGACCGCCATCAAGCCGAAGATCAGCAGGAAATACGCGGAGAACCAGAGCCGAAGTGGTCCGGCGGTTCGGGGTAGCTGCCGGGGGTTGATGAAGGTGAAGTAGCAGAACCAGGTTGCGAATGTGATCAGGAAGGACGTTGCAAGCACCGGGAAGTTCGGGATGCTGGCGAACCCGTCGAGGCGGATCACCACCTCGACGAATGACTCCCCCAAGACGATGACGAGAAGTTCGCCGAGCCGTTCGGAGAAGCGCTCCACGTCGAGACGCTTGTCGACCAAGCGCCCAAGTAGCGTCCAGTACACCGGGAGGCAGCCGACCACGGCGCCCACGGCGAAGACGGGTCCCGCGATCCAGGCTCCCGGATGCGCAAATGGAGCGCCCGCAATGAGGATGACGCCGGCAAGGCCGCTGGACCACGTCACGAGGCGTGCTTCGCCACGGTAGTGGGCGCGATCCGACGCCGCGTACATCAGCGCTATCGAGAGAAAGGCGATACCGAGCGCGAGGAATCCGATTTTGTCGGACAGACTTTCCGTACTCCTACCGATGGCGAGAATCGCAATAGCAACGCTGAACATCTGGATGAGAACCAACGTCCTTCTCAGCCAGTTGTCGGTTCGGTAGAGGTTGGCATGCAAGGCAGTGAGAATCCAGAGGACGAGCATGACGACGAGGGTCGCGCCCAGCCATGCGCCGAGGAGGATCGTGGGCTCGTGCTGGAACAGGTGACACCCGTTCACGAGGGCCGCGACGAACACCAGGTCGTAGAAGAGCTCGAACCAGCGCCGATCGGCCACGTCGTCGATGCTGCCACACAAGCACGAGAGTTAGCTGCCACTCCAGCCGAGAGCTCGCTTAGCCGATGCGGAAGCGCTTGACGCGCGACGTCGCGCCCGAAACCAGTTCGACCCTGCTCCGGGGAACGCCCAGATGCGCGGCAAGCAGCCGGGCGGCCGCCGCGGTGGCCTTGCCCTCGATCGCGCGCTCCGGCACATAGATGGTCAGTGCACCGTCATCGCCGGTTTCGACCAGCGGACCTTTGCGGCTGCCCGGCTTCACCGTGACGGCCAGCACCTGCTCGAGAGTCGAGTTGTTGCGGTCTTCCATCGGTCCTCGCGACATCTAATCGACGTTCGTTGGGGACCTAGCGGGCGACGATCACCGAGGAGCCGTGACCGAACAGGCCCTGGTTGGCGGTGATGCCCACAGTGGCGCCCTCGACCTGGCGGCCGGTGGCCTGGCCCTTGAGTTGCCAGGTGAGTTCGCAGACCTGCGCGATCGCTTGGGCGGGGATGGCCTCGCCGAAGCTGGCCAACCCGCCGGACGGGTTGACCGGGATGCGCCCGCCGATGGCGGTGGCGCCGGAACGCAGCAGCTGCTCGGCCTCGCCCTTGGGGCACAGGCCGAGGTGCTCGTACCAGTCGAGTTCCAGTGCGGTGGACAGATCGTAGACCTCGGCCACACTGAGATCCTCGGGTCCGATGCCGGCCTCGGCGTAGGCGGCGTCGAGGATGTGGTCCTTGAAGACCCGCTCCGGTGCCGGTGTAACGGCGGTGGAATCTGTTGCGATGTCCGGCAATTCGGGCAGATGCTGCGGGTAGTTCGGCGTGACCGTGGAGATGGCCCGCACCGACGGCACGCCCGCGGTGCTGCCGAGGTGTCTCTCGGTGAACGCCTTCGACGCGACGATCACCGCTGCGGCACCGTCGGAGGTCGCGCAGATGTCGAGCAGCCGCAGCGGATCGGAGACCACCGGGCTGGCCAGCACGTCCTCAACCGAGGTCTCCTTGCGGTACCGGGCATTCGGGTTGCCGAGGCCGTGCTGGGAGTTCTTCACCTTCACCGCGGCGAAGTCCTCGACGGTGGCGCCGTAGAGGTCCATCCGGCGGCGGGCCAGCAGCGCGAAGTAGACGGTGTTGGTGGCCCCGATCAGGTGGAACCGCTGCCAGTCCGGGTCGTTGCGGCGTTCCCCGCCGACCGGCGCGAAGAAACCCTTGGGCGTGGTGTCGGCCCCGATCACCAGGGCGACGTCGCACAAACCGGCCATGATCTGGGCGCGCGCCGACTGCAGCGCCTGCGACCCCGAGGCGCAGGCCGCGTAGCTGGAGGACACCGGGATGCCCGTCCAGCCGAGTTTCTGGGCGAAGGTCGCGCCCGCGACGAAGCCGGGATAGCCGTTGCGGATGGTGTCGGCGCCGGCCACCAGCTGGATCTGGCGCCAGTCCAGGCCGGCGTCGCGCAGTGCGGCACGGGCGGCCACCACCCCGTACTCGGTGAAGTCGCGGCCCCACTTGCCCCACGGGTGCATGCCGGCACCGAGGATGTACACCGGTGCCGGAGTCCCAGAACTCATTTCGCAATCTCCCAGGCGTAGACGGTGCGCTGCACCCCGTCGTCGTCGACATAGAGCGTCATGGTGGCCAATTCCATCTCCATGCCGATCTTCAGATCGGCGGCCAGGGTGCCCTCGACGACCTTGCCCAGCACGATGATGCCCTCATCGGCCAGCTGGACTGCGGCCACCGCGAACGGCTCGAACGGGTCCGGAGCCGGATACGGCGGCGGTGGTGCGTAGCGGTTCTCGGTGTAGCTCCACAGCGTGCCCCGCCGGGACAGCGGAACCTGCGCCAACTCGTCGCTGTCGCAGGCCGGGTTCGGGCAGTTGTTGGCCCGCGGCGGAAAGACATACGTTCCGCACTGATGGCACTTGCCGCCGATCAGGTACGGCGCCCCGGATCCGTCGGTGGCGAACCAGCCGTCGATGGCGGGCTGAATGGATGCTGACACCGGGTCATCGTATGCGATCGCAACACCCGAACTGAAACGTGTTCCAGCTCAGTGGGAAGTTGGGATCGGTAGCCGTCGGGAGGCGGTGGACTGGGCCCATGGGAATCTTCGACAAGATCAAGAACACCGCCTTCGACCCCGCCGTGCTGGGCGGCCCGTCCAATCGCGCCGTCGCTTCGGACGACCCGATCTGGGCGCCCATCAACGGTGTTTCGCTGGAGGACTACGCCGACCTCGCCCGCGCCGCGCGGGACCGGGGCGTCACCGACGAGGCCGGCATGATCGCGCTCGCGCGGGAACGGGGGTGGGACCCGGCCGGCACCAAGGCCGCCCTGGACGGCTGGGTGCAGCGGATGGGGCAGTCGATGGCCGTGGGCCAGCGGTTCCGCAAGCTGCTCGGCTACTGACGATTTCCGTCGGCAGGGGTGCATAGAGTTAGGCCCGTGACGGCGAGCGGATCCGACGACAAACAAACACTGATGCTGCTGGACGGCAACTCGCTGGCGTACCGGGCGTTCTACGCGCTGCCCGCCGAGAACTTCAAGACCAAGAACGGTCTGACGACCAACGCGGTCTACGGCTTCACGGCGATGCTGATCAACCTGCTGCGCGACGAGTCGCCGAGCCACATCGCCGCCGCCTTCGACGTGTCCCGGCAGACCTTCCGGGTCGACAAGTACCCGGAGTACAAGGCCGGCCGGTCGGCCACCCCCGACGAATTCCGCGGCCAGATCGACATCACCAAAGAGGTGCTCAACGCCCTGGGCATCACCGTGCTGGCCGAGCCCGGCTACGAGGCCGACGACCTCATCGCGACCCTCGCGACCCAGGGGGAGCAAGCCGGCTACCGGGTGCTGGTGGTCACCGGCGACCGCGACGCCCTGCAACTGGTCAGTCCCGACGTCACCGTGCTCTACCCCCGCAAGGGTGTCAGCGAGCTGACCCGGTTCACCCCGGACGCCGTTCTGGAGAAGTACGGACTGACGCCCGCGCAGTACCCGGACTTCGCGGCGCTGCGGGGCGACCCGAGCGACAATCTGCCCGGCATTCCCGGGGTGGGGGAGAAGACCGCCACCAAGTGGATCGCCGAATTCGGTTCGCTGCAGGCGCTGGTCGACAACGTCGAGGCGGTCAAGGGCAAGGTCGGCGACGCGCTGCGCGAGAACCTGTCCTCGGTGGTGCTCAACCGCGACCTCACCGAGCTCGTGAAGGATGTGCCGCTGGCCCAGACCCCGGACACCCTGCGGATGCAGCCGTGGGACCGTGACCATATCCACCGGCTCTTCGACGACCTGGAATTCCGGGTGCTGCGGGACCGGTTGTTCGACACCTTGGCGTCGGCCGACCCCGAGGTGGATCAGGGCTTCGACGTCCGGGGCGGGGCGCTGGAAGCCGGTGAGCTGGCGTCCTGGCTGTCGAAGCATGGCGCCGGGGAGCGGTTCGGGCTGGCGGTCGTGGGCACCCACCTGGCGTTCGACGCGGACGCGACCGCGCTGGCGATCGTCGCCGCCGACGGTGACGGGCGCTACCTCGACACCGCCACCCTGACCCCGGCGGACGAGGCGGCGCTGGCCGCGTGGCTGGCCGATCCCGAGCGGCCCAAGGCGCTGCACGAGGCCAAGCTGGCGATGCACGACCTCGAGGGCCGCGGCTGGACGTTGCGCGGCGTCACCTCCGACACCGCGCTAGCCGCGTATCTGGTGCGCCCCGGGCAACGCAGCTTCGCCCTCGACGACCTCTCGCTGCGCTATCTGCGTCGCGAACTGCGTGCGGATACCCCAGAACAGCAACAACTTTCACTGCTCGATGACACCGAGGGCGCCGACGACCAGGCGGTGCAGACGCTGATCCTGCGGGCCAGCGCAGTGGTGGACCTGGCCGCCGCCCTCGACGAGGAACTCGCGCGGATCGACTCCTCGGCGCTGCTGACCAACATGGAACTGCCGGTGCAGCGCGCGCTGGCCAAGATGGAGACGGCCGGTATCGCGGTCGACCTGGCCCGGCTCACCGAGTTGCAGAGCGAGTTCGCCGACCAGATCCGCGACGCCGCCGAGGCCGCCTACGCCGTGATCGGCAAGCAGATCAACCTCGGGTCGCCCAAGCAGTTACAGGTGGTGCTGTTCGACGAGCTGGAGATGCCGAAGACGAAGCGCACCAAGACCGGCTACACCACCGACGCCGACGCCCTGCAATCCCTGTTCGACAAGACCGGTCACCCGTTCCTGCAACACCTGCTGGCCCACCGGGACGCCACCCGGCTCAAGGTCACCGTCGACGGGCTGCTGGCGGCGGTCGGTTCGGATGGGCGGATCCACACCACCTTCAACCAGACGATCGCGGCCACCGGCCGGCTGTCCTCCACCGAGCCGAACCTGCAGAACATCCCGATCCGCACCGACGCGGGCCGGCGGATCAGGGACGCCTTCGTGGTGGGCTCCGGCCGGGGGACCGCGTTTGCCGAACTGATGACCGCCGACTACAGCCAGATCGAGATGCGGATCATGGCGCACCTGTCCAAGGACGACGGGCTCATCGAAGCGTTCCGCACCGGGGAGGATCTGCATTCGTTCGTGGCGTCGCGGGCGTTCGGCGTCCCCATCGATGAGGTCAACGCGGAACTGCGGCGACGGGTCAAGGCGATGTCGTACGGGCTGGCCTACGGGTTGAGCGCCTACGGCCTGGCCGCACAGTTGAAGATCTCCACCGAAGAGGCCAAGGTCCAGATGGAACAGTACTTCTCCCGATTCGGCGGCGTGCGCGACTACCTGGAGGGCGTGGTCGACCAGGCCCGCAAGGACGGCTACACCTCGACGGTGCTGGGCCGCCGCCGCTACCTACCCGAACTCGACAGCAGCAACCGGCAGGTCCGCGAGGCCGCCGAGCGGGCGGCGCTCAACGCGCCGATCCAGGGCAGCGCGGCGGACATCATCAAGGTCGCGATGATCAACGTCGACACCGCGCTGCAGGAGGCGGGCCTGGCGTCGCGGATGCTGCTGCAGGTGCACGACGAGCTGTTGTTCGAGGTGGCGCCGGGTGAGCGGGACGCGCTCGAGGCGCTGGTGCGCGAGCAGATGGGCAACGCCTACCCGCTCGATGTGCCGCTCGAGGTCAGTGTTGGGTTCGGCCGCAGCTGGGACACCGCGGCGCACTGACGATCTCCCCGTGCGGAAGGGGTGACATGCAGGTCACGGGGGCCGGTTGGCAGTCGCCAGTGGAACGTGATTGCCGCAAGCCGCAACAACGTCGCCACCATCGATCCGACGGCCACACCCCATGACTGTGAGCCGATCGAGTCGATAACGACATAGACGATGGCGCCCAGCATCGCGGGTGCCGCGTACATGTCGTCAGGCCCCATCACCATGGGAACTTCGCGCGCAACGATGTCGCCTCGTCCTGCAAAGTCTTCAAAAGGATCTCAGCGAAGATCCGCCAGACGTCGGTCAAGGACAGCGTCAAGAAGAAGCGCCTCAACAACGCCGAGTGGGAGGCGCTCGCAAACGATGTGCGTATCGGCGACAGCGTGATCGTGCGCCGTGCCGGTGACGTGATACCGGAAGTGGTGGCGGTCGTGCCCGAGCGGCGTCCGGCAGACGCACGTGAATTTGTGATGCCATCAGCGTGCCCGGTCTGCGGCTCGGCCATCATTCGTCCGGAGGAGGAGGCCGTTGCGCGCTGCTCCGGCGGATGGATACAGTGCGCCGCGCAGCGCAAGGGTGGGCTGTTGCATTTCGTGTCGCGCCGCGCGATGGATATTGAAGGTCTTGGCGAGCAGCTGGTCGAACAACTGGTCGACCGGGGGCTGGTCACCACGCCCGCAGACTTTTACAAGCTCGGACTGGTGATGCTGGCCGAGC